>ULSH01066702.1_pt1 | contig 12643 bp, 10 predicted proteins | sample 1956151 | NCBI WGS metagenome assembly ULSH01 (sample SAMEA4835702, study PRJEB28245) | human gut metagenome | biome: gut microbiome; material: fecal sample | place: Denmark | collected 2008 | reverse complement strand
ATTTTGCTGCGCAAAACACAGAGGAGGAGGGTGAGATGTATTTTCCTTTCGCTTCTGCTCCGATTTTATACGTGACACCCCGCAATGCTACGGGGCACGGCAGGGGAGGAGTGTAGAAATCTTACAATAACGTTGCTATACTGTTTTTTAACCCCTCCGTCACTGCGTGCCACCTCCCCTATATTTTGCGATGCAAAACACAGGGGAGGAGTTTTAAAATATCTCCGATAAAATGATAACTGAGATGCTCCGAAATGCTACGGGACACGGCAGGGGAGGTGGATAATAGTTTTTTTGTATTTCAGTTTTTGGGGTAGTCCAGATGAACAGGGGGAGAGATTAGATGAAAATTCGAGCAGCCTAAAAAGGTAAGAAGGAGGTAAAAACAATTTTACGAAGGAAGAGCCGTATCATTACTCGAAACAGAGTTTTGATACGGCTCTTTGGGGTTTAGCGGTTACAATCTGTGACTTTTCAGAACGGTCATTTAGTTTTGACGCAATCGCTTCGTCGTTTTTATGGGTAGTAGAATTTTATTCGAACTTGCGTTGCCAGAACCACATTTCGTTAAAAGTGAGGCTTACCGATATTCTGAAATGGTCTTCGGTAATGAGTTTAACAGGGGTGCATTGGCGATTGATGTACTCGAACGATACGTTGACTACCGATTTGTCTGTGGCAAGGGGAAAACCGAAACCGCAAGTGGCTCCGATTTCGTCCATATCGTTCCCGTTTATTTTCAGATAAGAGCGATTGTAGAAGATACCTGCCCGGTAGTTGACGTGTTCGAAATAGTTTCCTCCCATGTTTTTCGGACGGAATTCGGCTCCCAATGCTATTTTTAATCGGTTATTGAATTGTCCTTTGGAAGATTGTAATTGTCCGGCGGTGAGATTCGTAAATTTGGCGTCCGCCCAATTCTGATAGGTTACGTCGGCCGCTATGGTAAGGCGTTTGTCGTAGTTGTAACTGATACCACCACCGTATGTCGAGGCCAATGAATAATTGTTTTTCATTTTCAGGGTATCGGCATCGATCGTCGTGTTGGAGCTTACATCGTAGGTACTGGTGTATGCTCGGCCCAATAGGGCTTTCCCGGGGGAGTAAACCGCACCGAGCGTGATGGTATGCTTTTTGTTCCATTCTATGGCGTATTGGGCTCCGAACGATAAATGGTAGTCGCGTACTTTGAGCATGGTTTCGAACATGCCGCTGCTGCCGTCATTCGGTATTCCGGTGCTGGTATTGGTGAGGTTCCCGAAGAGGTAGCTGATGTTGGCTCCTATCGAGAATCCTTTGAAGGGTCTACCGCTTACTCCCACATAGGCTTGTGAGATGTTGCCATCGCCCGACCGGCTATCCGAGCCGTTGTCTATGCTGTTTATGAAAGAGTAGCCTACATTGGAATAGGGCAGGAGTCCCACGCTACCGGCCATGTACCGTCCCAATGGAAACTGCATGACGATGTAGTCGAGCGACCCGCTTTGGCTGTTTTCTTTTAGCGAGCCTTCTCTGGTGATTGTATTTTGATAGGTGAGTCCTATATCGAAAAGAAAAGTGAGCGAATCCATGCTTGCATAGGAAGCCGGGTTCATCACATTGATTTGCCGATTGTTGTGCAAGGCATATCCTACGCCACCCATAGCTCGTTGAGCGCCTATGGCGTTGTCACCCAAAATACCATATCCGAATCTGGAATAGGGCGAGCTTGTCCCGTTTTGGGCAAAGGCGACGAGCCCTATCGACAAGCAGATAAAGAGAATTTTATATTTTAGCATTTTCTTGTAAGATTCTGTTTAAGCCGGTTAGTACCAAGTTTTCGTCCACAAAGATGCGACTTTTTATTTTTGCAGCCAATTTTAAGGCATCTCCCCCTGTTAAAAAAACGAAAAGGTCGGGATAAACCTTGTTTAACCGGGCTATATATCCTTCTATTTCATAAGCGACACCGAGCACAGCTCCTGCCCGCATGGCGGTTTCGGTGCTGAATCCTATTTCGGGTGTCTCTCCTGCATCGTCGATGAGGGGGAGTTTTCCCGTGTGTTCGTGCATGGCCCGTAATCTCAATCGGATGCCCGGTGCTATGTTTCCGCCGGCAAACGTGCCGTCGGCGGTGAGTAGATCGTAGGTGACGCATGTGCCTGCATCGACGATGAGCACTGCTTTGTCGGGGCATTGCATGACGGCTCCCACTACTGCGGCGATTCTGTCCAGACCTAATGTTTCGGGGGTGGCATATCCTATTTTAATGGGGAGTTCCGATGAATGGTCGAATTTTAAAAAATAGGGTAGTCGCTGTCGCAGTATCGCTATGGCTTGGGGATCGTACTCGGTGACTGTCGAGAATATGGCGGCATCGACTTCGTGAACGTCCAAGAAGTCGATAACGGTCGTTGAGTCCCATTTCGGGTAGAAATAGACATTTTGCAATCGTCCTGCCCGAAAGAGTGCCATTTTGGTTATCGAGTTTCCTTGATCGATGATAAGATTCACAGCTTAAAATTTTAGACAAAAGTACAAAAGAGAATGTGTATGCATGCATGAACGGTTCTTTTTTTTCTCAGATTTATACTAATGGGGCGATTTTGTCTATTTTCTTTTATTTTTCAACTCCCTTTTTATACGCTTGTGTTTTCGGAATGGGGCTGTTTTTTTCTGCTCGGTGAGGTTGGGTAGGGGGGATACAAAGGACTTTCTTTCCCTGTCAAAGAAAGTCCTTGTTACACTAATTTACGTTATTTGTTCATTCTTCTCAGCAGCGAGAAGAACGAACCAAGAAGCGCCGCCGCAGTTATCGGGCTTTTGGCTTGTCGCTACGGTCGCCGTCGGGGTCTGCGGAACTCGCTCCGCTCAAACAGTCCTCGCCCTTTTCCCTCCGTCTTCCTTGCGTCTTCGCCGCCTGATAAAGGCGGAATCGGGGATTGTGCTCTTGCTTGTATTCTAACCCCCTCGCCCTATGGGCACTCCCCCTATATTCCCTAACGGAAACACAGGGGGAGAGGTTGAGATTTGATTTTGTTGCTGTCACAGTCGCTGTTTATTAACCCCTCCGTCCTTCGGACACCTCTCCTATATTTTGCTGTGCAAAACACCCCGTAATGCTACGGGGCACGGCAGAGGAGGAGGGTGAGATGTATTTTTCTTTCGCTTCTGCTCCGATTTTATACGTGACACCTTGTAATGTTACGGGGTACGGCGGGGGGAGGTGTTTTGAGGCACTCTTTTATTATGTGATTTTGTCGGTAGGATAAGAAGTATTCAACCTTCTCCCCTGTGTTTCCGTAGGGAAATATAGGGGAGAGACCGAAGGAACGGTAGTTCCGGAGGAGAGGGGTTGAGAAATATTACAAGGTAATTTTTATTTGTAGGGGGTAGAAATATCGGTAGAGGTAAATAAATATTATAGAGGAGCTTTGAAAAAATAAGAGGGGAAGTAGTTGGATTTCCCATTTTAGGAAGTTATATTTGTAAATCATTCTAAATGAGATATGAAACGAAGTTTCAACAGAAAGGAGAAAGAGGTCCAGCGGAAAGAGCTTCGTTCCAATGGGACAAAATACGAAGCGACTCTTTGGCTGATGTTGAAAAACCGGCAAATCGATGGCGCGAGATTCCGCCGGCAATTTTCGGTGGGTGAATATATATTGGATTTTTACTGTCCCGAATTGAAGTTGGGAATAGAATTGGACGGGCAAGGCCATTATACAATCGAAGGGAGTCTTAGAGACGGGAGCCGGGATAACAGGTTATCTGCACGAGGGATAACCGTATTGAGGATTGAAAATCGAGCGATTTTCGAGAATCAGCCGGCTGTGATAGAGCTGTTGAAAGAGACTGTTCGGAGATTAAAGGTTTCTGGTCAAAGTGTTTAATTGGAATCATTTGTTTTTTTCTGCTTGTGTAATTTTTTTTAACTTCTCTGTTGTTTTAACCCCCTCGCCCTGCGGGCACTCCCCCTATATTTTTGCTGCGCAAAACACAGGGGGAGAGGGAGATACTTGATTTTGTTGCTATCGCTGTTTTTTCAACCCCTCTGTTTCTTTAACCCCTCCGTCCTTCGGACACCTCCCCTATATTTTGCTGTGCAAAACACAGGGGAGGAGTTTTAAATATCCTTCCGATAGTGGAATATAAGTCCTTATTCTAAGAGTTGACTTTCTTATTTTTTTTGGAGTACAGGGGAGGAGGATTGCAACGCAGCCTTTTTCTCTATGCTGTTTTGTCGCACCCTGTAATGCTACGGGGTACGGCAGGGGAGGAGGGTGAGATTTGATTTTGTTACTGCCGCTGTTTTTTCAACCCCTCCGTCACTGTGTGACACCTCCCCTATATTTTGCTGCGTAAAACACCCCGCAATGCTGCGGGACACGGCAAGGGAGGAGTGTGATACATGTCTTTCTTTACAGTTCGATGTGTTTTCTATATAACAATATAAAACATTCTCACCTTCTCCCTCTATATTGCTGCGTGACACGGCAGGGGGAGTGTGAGATTTGATTTTGTTACTGTCGCTGTTTTTTCAACCCCTTTGTTTTTTCAACCCCTCCGTCCTTGCGGACACCTCCCCTATATTTTGCTGTACAAAACACCCCGTAATGCTACGGGGCACGGCAGAGGAGGAGGGGGAGAAGTGTCGAATGTTAATTGAATAAACGAATTGAGTTAAAATTTTGATAAGATTAGCGCTATTTGGCGATAATACGATTATAGTAGGTTCTGTTTTATATTTTATTAACATAGAATACTTCTTGTTTCTCGTATTATTTTATAATTAAATTAAGAATTATCTATTATATTGTTTCTTAATAAGTTAGTCTTGTTGTGAAAAATGTATATTTATGAATCTCCGAAAAAAGAGAATGGGTTTTATCAAAAAGAAAGCCCGAAAGGTATGTTTTCTTTCAATTTGATTTTTATATTGTGGTTTTTTTGTTATCTTTGCATGCTGAATACTTCTATGAGAAGTTGATTTGAGCATAGAGATTCGCTATTTTTATTAAGTTTTATATATATAATAAGGTTAAAAAAGGAAAGAAAAGTTTTAGTGTTAGTAGTGTGTAATGAAAAAAAACTTGACAAAGATTGTCGAGTGTGTGTAATGTGAAAAAAGAAGAAGGAATAATCGTTTATTTAAATTTAATTTCAGTCGTATGAGAAAATTAACATTGTTATTGTGCGCTCTGTTGGCTGGCATTTCGTTAGCGGTGGCTCAAACGAGTATCTCCGGTACGGTGTTGTCGGCAGAGAATGACGAGCCGGTTATCGGTGCGTCTATCTTGGTGAAGGGCGCGAATGCTTCTACTATTACCGACACGGACGGTAAGTTTACAATCAAGATCCCTGCCGGGGCATCGAGAACTTTGGTTATTTCCTACATCGGTATGGAAAAACAGGAGGTTTTTGCGCGTAATGGTATGGTCGTTAAATTGAATTCTGCCGATCATACTCTCGACGATGTCGTGGTGGTAGGTTACCAGACGATACGGAAGGAGGCCAAAACCGGTTCTATCGCGACGGTCGATGGTGATGATCTGGCTTCTATCCCCGAGACTTCGGTGGACAAGATGCTTTCCGGTAAAATGGCCGGTGTGTCGGTTTCGTCGAGCAACGGGCAACCGGGATCTGTGGCTACGATTCGGGTGCGCGGAACCAGTTCTATCGGCGCCGGTAACAACCCTTTGTATGTGGTCGACGGTATTCCCGTGGAAAGCGGTGATGTAGGCGGACTTTCCAACAGTATGAACGCTATTGCCTTGATCAACGCCAGCGATATCGCTTCGGTGACGGTGTTGAAGGATGCCGCAGCCGCTTCTATCTATGGTTCTCGTGCTGCCAACGGTGTGATTTTGATTACCACCAAGTCGGGAGAAGCCGGGAAATCCAAGATTACCGCCCGTGCCCGCTACGGTGTGTCCACGCTTGCCAATGACAATGACTTCGGCATGGCCAACCTCGAAGAGTATGTGCAATATCAACGCGATGCCCGTATCAATGCCGGGTATAATCCCGATGATCCCTCGTCGGAGTATTATTTTCCGCAGGCTATGGCCGGCAGACGCGCGACCAACTGGATGAAAGAGTTGACGCGTAACGGCAGCTTGCAAGAGTATGAGCTGATCGCTTCGGGCGGTGCGGGCAAGACTACTTACTATACTTCATTGTCTTATAATAAAACGAACGGTATCGTGCCGACCGTAGGTTTCGAGAAGATGCAGATTCGCGCGAACCTCGATACCGAGTTGAACAAATGGTTGAAAATGGGAACTCGTCTGCATGGCGGTTATATGAAGGTTTCCGATGTGCAAAATAGTTTGTTGGGCGATAACGGTTTGGCTCCTACGAACCCCTTCTATTCGGGTATGGCTTTGGCGCCGACCATGAATGCTTACAACGAGGACGGAAGCTACAACTTCGATTTGCCTTTCGTGTTCAACGTGAACCCGATCGCCGCTATTCGCGAACAAGACAAATACGACAAGCAGTATAAATTTAACGGAACCGTTTATTTGGAATGGAAACCGATCAAACAACTGACGTTCCGTACCAACAACTCTATCGAGTATGCCACGACTACCAGCCGCGCTTACAGTCCGGCTTTCGTGAACACGGCTTCTTATGGTGCTTCTTTGAACACGGCCGAGAGCCAATATCGCATATTGACTACTTCGAATACGATCGCTTATGACGACCTGTTCAACGACGACCATTCGTTGAATGTGTTGATCGGTCAGGAAGCCAATACGTATGAATCTTCTTTCTTGCAAGGTATATCTTATCATGTGAATCAACAACGTCCTTACCACTCTGTGGGTGTTTCGGTAGAAGACCAACGAGTGGGTGACGGTCTTACCGAAATGGCGATGGTTTCTTTCTTCGGTGTAGCCGAATACAATTACAAAGGCCGTTATTATGTAAAAGGTTCTATTCGTACGGACGGTAGCTCCAAGTTCGGTCCCGACAGACGTTGGGGTACTTTCTGGGCTGCCAGCGCTTCGTGGAATATTCACAACGAAGATTTCATGCAGGATATCAAATCGGTACTTAATCAATTGAAATTGCGTTACAGCTATGGTGTGAACGGTAACGACAATATTGCAGCCTATGCACACTACGGTTTGTACTCCGACATCGTGTACAACGGTATTACCGGTCAGTTGCCTTCTCAGTTGCAGAACCGCAAATTGACTTGGGAGACCAACAAAACTCACAATATCGGTATCGACTTCCGTCTGTTCGACCGTTTGAACGGTTCTATCGACTGGTACACCCGTCGTACCGAAGATATGTTGATCGCGTCTCCTCTGCCCTATACGACCGGTTTTGCTTCGCAGGCCCAGAACGTGGGTAAGATTCGCAACAGCGGTGTGGAGGTTCAGTTGGATGCCGAGATTTTCAATACCAACGACTTCAAATGGACGGCCGGCGTGAACTTTGCGGCCAACCGTTCGAAAGTGCTCGAACTTGCTCCGGGTCAGGATTTTATAGGAACGACTTTGCGTTATGTCAAGGGCGAACAGCTTTATACCTATTGGTTGTATGACTATGCGGGGGTGAATCCTCAGAACGGTAACGCGTTGTGGCGTAACGAAGAGGGACTGTTGACCGAGAATTACGGAGAGGCTCGCCGTATCAATGCCGGTTCTCCCGAACCTCTGTGGACGGGCGGTTTCAATACCGAGCTTTCTTGGAGAGGCATATCGCTGGGCATTCAGCTCGAAGCCCGCTATGGTAACAAGGTGTTGAACCAAGACCGTTCGTTGTTCGAAGCAGACGGCTCTTACGGCGATTCGAACATTTGGAAAGGCGCCATGAATTATTGGAAGAAACCGGGCGACACCAATGTATTGCCGAAACCGGTTTACAACAATTCGAGCAACAGCTCTGCTATTTCTACCCGTTATCTCGAAGATGGCAGCTACTTGCGTATCAAGGATATTACGCTGGCATACAGCTTGCCTTCGAAATGGACCAAAAAGGCATTGATGAGCGGTGTTCGCATCTATGCCAGCGCATTGAACCTCTATACGTTCCACAACATGAACTACTGGGATCCCGAACATGGAACCTCGGGTGCTACCATCATCAGTTACCCGATGACCCGTTCGATGATCGTGGGTGTGGATATTACTTTCTAATCAATTAAAAAAGAATTGTTACAATGAAAAAAATAATTTTATCGATAGCAGTTTTAGCGTTGGCTCTTTCTTCCTGCGAGGACTTCCTGACGAAGGAGCCGCCTATGGATCAGTCAGACGAATTGGCTCTGTCGACCTTCGAAGGGATCGACGGAGCGACGGCGGGTAACTATCGGGCAGTCATCTCGTGGTATGGGGCATCGTTCCCGTTGACATTCGATGTGATGTGCGGCAACGGTATGGTAGGCCCGGTCAATACAGGACGTATGCGTATGGAACCGGCATGGAACTATACTTCGACCAGCACGATGGGTCTTTGGTCGAGCGCATATAGCGCGATACTGGGCTGTAATAAAGCACTCACGGCGATTAACGAAGGAAAATTCTCGCGCAACGGGGTAAGCGACGAGCAAATCAACAACATCAAAGCCGAGAATCTTTTCTTGCGTGCTTTGGCTTACTTCGATTTGGTACGAGTTTACGCCCAACCCTACGGTTATATCAAGGCAAACGGTATTACCGGAGTAGAAGCGATGGGTGTGCCCATCGTCTTGAAGGACGACCTTTCGGCCCGTCCCTCTCGTAACACGGTAGCGGAAGTGTATGAAAACCTCATTATACCCGACTTGGTGGAAGCCGAACGCCTGATGAGCGACAGCTATGTGCGCGCAGGGGTGAAAGATGTCGTGGCTACGGTAACGAAACCGGTTATTCAAGCCTTGATGGCACGGGTATATCTGCACCATGAAGATTGGCAGTTGGCCGCCGATTATGCGACGAAAGTGATCAAGAACGGGCGTTTCCGTCTGCTTTCGGGCGACCGCTTCGTATCGATGTGGGACGGCTCGGTAGACGTAGCCCCCCAATCGGGCAGCGAAATCATATTTGAAGTTTACGTATCTCAGAGCGACGGTAGCCGCAGTGACCTCGGAGACTACTTGACAGCACCCGAAGTTGCAGGCGGAGCCGGTTACGGCGACGTTCGAGTATCGAACGACCTTATCGATTTGTATGACGCAACCGATGTGCGCTTGACCGGATTGACGAAAACCAACAGTAAGTATTCGGGTTATCGCTGGTCGACCAAGTATCCCGGTAAAAACGGACAGTTGGCCTACAATAACGTGCCGGTATTGCGTATCTCGGAAATGTATCTGATACGTTCGGAGGCTATTTACCGTGGAGCTACGGTATCGGGCGTAACCGCTATCGACGATTTGAATCGCGTAGCCACGAACCGTAATGCCGAGGCTTACGCTTCGGTAACGCTCGACAACCTGTTCGAGGAAAGCCGCAAAGAGTTCTTGTTCGAGGGCCATATATTCTTCGATATGAAACGTTTGCAGAAGTCGTTGGTTCGGACCGATTACGACTTGGATCCGCGCACGAAAAATATCGATTTCCCGAGCTATCGTTGGGCATTGCCAATTCCCGAGAACGATATTTTGTATAACGACAATATGGATCAGAATCCCGGTTATCAAAGCAAATAAATTTTAATAGAAGACAATTATGAAAATAAGTAAATTTATATATGCGGCTGTTGTAGGAGGGGTGTTAGCTTCGTGCCAATCGGTGGATACTCCTATGTTCAGCGATAAAGATGCATTCGTGGCTTTTGACAGTAAGTCCACTTCCATAGCCGAGAATGCCGGTAGCGAGGTTAAAATACCCGTTTCGTTGGTCGCTTCCAAAGGGCTCGACGTGTCGGTGGGTTTTGAAATCGATACGACTGCCTATGCCGGTAAAAACGCTGCGAAAGAGGGCGTGAATTACCGTTTGAAAAATACGTCGAATACTTTGTCGTTTACCGATGGCGGCGAGATGGTCGCTTACCTGTCGATCGAACCTATCGATAATGGTACATATGATGGCGATGTGTGTTTCGATATCAAACTTTCTGCCCCCGAAGGCTGTAATTTAGGCGCGAACTACACGACTACCGTCACCATCAGCGATGACGACCACCCGCTGGCTGCTGCCGGAATCTTGGGTAAATATAATGCATCGGGTCTGGATCCGTTCGGTACGTCTCAAATGCAAAATTGGACTTGCGAAGTCGTGAAAGACGCAGACTATGTAGATCGAGTTTGGTTTACGCAGATCGTTCCGTCGGCGAGTGGCGCGACTTATAAATCGGTAATGGGTACGGTAAGTGCCGATTTCAGGTCGATAACGATTAACGCCGGTCAGGATTTGGGTACTGCTGGTTCTTATACTTTGACCCTCGATTTCAATGGCGCAAGCTCGGCAACGGCTCAGGTTTCTAATGGAACCATTTCCATAAATACCTATGTGATCGCGGGGATTGTGGAACAACCGGGCTATGCTGCAAGCGGTGCACAAACCGTCACTATGACAAAAGTTGAAGAATAATTAAAATCATAGAGCAATGAAAAAATATATTATAGGATTATTCTCTGCAATCTGCCTCATGGGGGCAGGTTGCACCGAATTCGAAGACTTTACGCCGGTGGATATGGGCGAAGGTCCTGCCGTAACGGTGACGGCTGAAAAAACAGCCGTGGATGCTTTCAAGGTAACCATTACTCCGGCAGAGGGAACCGTATATTATTCTTATATTGTGACCGACGAGGCGATGACTGTCGATCCCGACCAGTTGTTGCAAGCGAAATACGAAGGTTCTACATTGGTGAAAGCTGCCGAAAAACCCAGCGTGAGCGGTACGCTTTCTAACCAGAATTTAGGGGCTACGTACTATGTATATGCCGTGGCATCCAATGAAAAAGGCGTTTGCGGGGCTGTGGCTTCGGCATCTGTCGAATTGCCCGACGAAGAGGCTCCTTATTTGGTGAACGTTCCCGACGGTAATTTATATAAAGCTACGAACGGCGGACGCAGTGTCGTTTTGACTTTCAACGAGACCGTTGTTCGAGGAAGCGGTGCTATCACCTACGATGTGACGAAGGGTAACCTTACCTCTTATGCCAACGGTACGATCGAGAGTGTCGTTATCAATAATGAGTCTGTTACGATTACTTTGCCTGAAAGTGTAGTGTTCGACGAGAACGAAGCCGTATCGTATGTATTCCTCGATTTTGCCGAGGGCGCTTTCGCTGATGCCGGCGGAAATGTGTCTGCTGCATTGGTTGGTGGCGTCGATGAAGAAACTCAAACCGTTGCAGCTCCTTATTGGGAGTATACCGCTGCACAAGAAAGTGATTTTACAGGTACATTCGGATTCTTGTTCTATCAATATGATCTTCAAGCACAACAACCCGGAAGTACACCTATGGGATTCGATACTGAGTTTTCATTAAAACATGCAAATAATCCTGATACTCTTGTAATAGACCATTTCTATTTTAAGGATGGGTATCCCAATCAACTGGAAGCCGAAGTGACCGATAATGGTTTTAGAATTGCTGATTTACAAATTATGGGAGTTATGCAGGTAGAAACTAATGTCGGAATGGTTAACGCTATTTTCACTTTCGCAGGACTTCCAGAGAGTGAAACCGATAATTTTGAATATGTAAACTTCGCTGAAAATGCACAAGGCGGCGAGGTTGTATATGCGCAAGATCGTTGGTGTGGACTTTATTGCTTTAATGCCGATGCCGACCCCAGTGACAGCAATTTTAGCTTAGGGTGGTATGATTTGTGGAATGCATCTCTCTTCTTTAAAGGATCTGTTCAAGCCGCAGCCGCAAATACTAATATCCCGTCGTCGATAAAGTTGTTGAAAAACGAGATGAAATTGTCGGAAATGAAACCGTTGTCTGCAACAGAAAAACTTCATATGCAGTCCCTTATCAGACAAAATCTTAAAATGAAAAGTATTCGTTGATCCTTTTAAGGATAGAGTTATTGAGCAGCCGGTCTTTTAGAGATCGGCTGCTTTGTTATTGTCAGTACCGAGTCTGTCGTTGTAGAGTAAATCTGCGGAAGCTGGATTTAGTCGAAATCTTGTGCCTTCTCGTGACGAGAAACTTTTCGTATTTTCTTGTGAAATTTGTATATCCTTTCGTAAATAAAGGACTCTGAATAGCCGAGACATCGGGAGATGTTTCTTATAGAATCTCCGTGTATGTATTTTTTAACAATAGACCGATCGATTTCGCCGAGTGAATAGAATATTTTTGTAAAATGTTCTATATCAATCATGTTCGCTGAACAAATCCACTCCCGGATTGTTCTTAATAATCTAAGCCGTAAGAAAGAATATTTTGTCATCGCTTTTTATATAAAAAAGCCTCCGACCCTGATGAGTGAGTAATTGATACTGTAAATGGACTCCTAATGCAAATCGCTATTTGCATCATCATGGACCGGAGGCTATATAAAACCTCCTCTCGTGGTATATCTGTTCGATACCACCGCGAGTCCATTTACGGTATCAACACAAATATAAGCATATTTTTAATTAGTTTATAGTGATTTCTTAATTATTTATCGATTTTGTAATAAATAATTTTTATCTATCTTGTATTCAGATTGATAGATATTATAAAGATGCAACATAAATTTATCCTTATTTACTTATT
>ULSH01063533.1_pt1 | contig 12658 bp, 8 predicted proteins | sample 1956151 | NCBI WGS metagenome assembly ULSH01 (sample SAMEA4835702, study PRJEB28245) | human gut metagenome | biome: gut microbiome; material: fecal sample | place: Denmark | collected 2008 | reverse complement strand
CAGCCATATCCGGGTTGGTTCCCTGTTTGAAGTAAACGGAAATATCGGCGGAACCACTGTTGGTGGCATTGGAAGTCATGTACATCATGTTCTCTACACCGTTGATCTGGTCTTCCAGCGGTGCAATAACGGAGTTCAACACCGTTTGGGCGTTGGCACCCGTGTAGGTGGCACGCACCGATACGGTTGGCGGTGCAATGTCCGGGTATTGGGTGATAGGCAAGGTTGCCAGACCAATAAGACCCAGGATCACTATCAGCACGGAGATTACCGTAGATAGTACCGGACGATTAATAAATCTATCTAATTTCATGTTATTTAGTGATTAGGGGTTGGTGATTAGTGATAAGTACCTGCGGTATAATAGCGCAGCCGCTGATCACTAATCATTAACCGTTAAACGTTAATTGAACGCAGTTTGGATATTGCCTTCTTTCTGGTCTTTCAGTGCTTTTTGATATTCAGCTTCTTTCTCGGCAGGAGTGATAGGAGTGATAGCTGCTCCATCTCTCAGGTTCTGCACACCTTCCATTACTACTTTGTCACCGGCTTTCAAGCCTTCGGTTACGTAGTAATACTTGCCGTCGTTCAGCTTAAACACCTTAATTTCCGTATTCTTCAGGGTGTTGTCAGGCTGTAGTACGAATACGAACTTCTTGTCCTGTATTTCTGTAGTGGCCGATTGAGGTATCATAATAACATCCGTCATCGGATTGGGGAATACTACATTACCGGTACTTCCGCTACGCAGCACATTGTGCTTGTTGGGGAAGAGGGCACGCATAGTTACCGAACCGGTAGTCTGATCGATAACGCCGCTGATGGTTTCTACGCGGCCACTGTCGGCATACATGGTTCCGTCGATGAGTTGTAATTGTACATCGGGCATTCTTTCCAGAATTTCCTTGATGCTACCACCCTCGCGGATCTGAGACAGCAGTTGTCTTTCGGTCATGGAGAAGTAAGCATACATTTCAGAAATATCGGCTACAGTAGTCAGCGGGTTGGCAACGGAAGGGCTAACCAAACTACCTACACGGTAGGGGATGCTACCTACTACGCCATCACTGGGGCTGGTTACACTGGTGTACGACAGATTGTTCTTGGCGTTTACTAATTGTGCTTCAGCTTGTGCTAATTGTGCTTTTGTTTGTGCCAGTTGATTCTCTGCCATCTGCAAATCATAGTTGCTGATGATATTCTTTTTGTTCAACTCACGCTTGTTGTTTACGGTAAGTTCCTGCGTGTTTACGGCAGCTTTGGCCGTTTCAACAGCAGCTTTGGCTGAGTTCACGGCAGCTTGATACTGTACGGGGTCAATGCTGAACAACACTTGTCCCTTGCGTACTACTGAACCTTCGTCTACATGCAGCTTGGTGATGAAACCGCTTACCATGGGGCGGATTTCTACATCTTGTTTACCTCTGATCGTAGCCGGATAGCTGTTCGTTAAGTTGGCAGTGGTTGTTTCCACTGTAATCACTGCAAATTCGGGTGCTTTACCCGTAGTTTTGTCACTTTGTCCGCAACTGAACAGTGACAGGCAACATGCCAATAAAATCAATCTACTCTTCATACTTGTAATTATTCTCTGTCTTTTGGTTTATTTTTTCATCTTGGTAAAAAAGGCTTTTTATGTTTTGTCATAGTTGGATAATACGGAGGACAAAGGGGAAAACTAAAAGCACTCTTCGGGTTTTCCGGCTGCAAAATTATCTATTTTTGAACAGATTAGTTCTATTTGCGTCTATTTTTAACTATGTTTCATACATATCTTATATATAAGTCTCCAATATGCCATTCTAATCAGCTTTTACCTTTCCGGTTTCTATATTACAGAAAGGAATAATATTCTCATTACGAGTGAAGCTATTTCCCATTACGACTGAAGCTAGCTCCCACTACGACTGAAGGTACTTCCCACTACGACTGAACTCGTGTTTCATTGCGACTGATTGTTGTGGAACACCCAGTGGGTTGTCACACAGATAGTTGCCCGCTTTCTCAGGGTCTTGCTGAAGTATCTTCTCTTTCATCCTCCCGATTGAACCTTTCCTTTGTTTTATCTGTTTTTACTGTCTTCTTGCTCTTTTTTGATTAAAATACTGTAAAGCATTCTGTTTATTAAGGGATAACCTTTATTTTTGCAGCATATTACGTAATAAATATTTAGATATGAAGTCTCTTTTCAATCGTCTGGCAGGTGTTGCCGTTGTTGGTGTCGTGCTTTATTCTTGCGCCAGCATCGGTCGTCCGGAAGGTGGTGCTATTGATGAAACCCCTCCACGCTTCGTAGGTAGTACGCCTGCGCCGGGCGCGCTTAATAATAACCGGAAGAAAGTTACGATTGAATTCGATGAATTCATCAAGCTTGAGAAACCCGGGGAGAAGATCGTGATTTCTCCACCTCAGGTGCAACAACCGGAGATAAAGGCGAATGGGAAGAAGGTGGTAATCACCTTAAAGGATACTCTCAAACCGAATACTACTTATTCGATAGACTTCTCTGATGCTATTCAGGACAATAATGAAGGTAATCCGTTGCCCGATTTCGGGTTTACTTTCTCCACGGGTTCCGTTATCGACTCGATGGTGGTTTCTGGTACCGTGCTGAATGCAGCCAATCTGGAACCGGTGAAAGGTATGCTGGTAGGTATGCATTCCAATTTAGCTGACTCGGCCTTTACTACGATACCTTTTGAACGTGTAGGTCGTACCGACAGTCGCGGACGTTTCACAATTCGGGGTGTTGCTCCGGGTGAATACCGCATCTATGGATTGCAAGATGCTGACCAAAACTTCTATTATAGTCAGCCCACTGAAATGATTGCTTTCGAAGACTCTCTGATTATTCCTGCCATGGATGAACGGACACGTCTTGATACACTCTGGAAAGATTCTCTGACGATAGATACGATCATGGAGAGAGCTTATACTCATTTTTCTCCGGATGACGTTATATTGCGCTGTTTCAAAGAACGGGTTTTGTCGCAACGTCTCATCAGGAGCGAACGTCCCGAATCCCGGAAATTCTCTTTCTATTTCTCTACTCAGGCTGACAGCCTGCCGTTGTTGAAGGGACTGAATTTCGATGAAACCAACGCTTTCATCGTGGAGAAGCCTACCGGACGCATTGATACGCTTCATTATTGGATAAGAGACTCTTTGATCTATAAGATGGATACTTTGAAGATGAGTCTCACTTACCTCTATACGGATACGCTCAACCAGTTGGTACCGCGTACGGATACTCTGAGACTTGTATCGAAAATTCGGCCTAAGTCCGAGAAAGAACTTGAAAAGGAACGTGAGAAGAAAGAAAAGGAACTGGAAAAAGCCAAAAAGAAAGCGGAGAAAGAGGGGAAGGAGTATGTAGAACCGACGGTATTCTTACCTGTAGATGTATATGCACCGGGTACGATGGATATCTACGACTACATCTCTCTTACGTTTACTGAACCGTTGGCAACTGCTGCTGATGGTGCTATTCATCTGAAACAGAAAGTAGACAGCTTGTGGAATGATGTCCCTTACGATTTTGTTCCGGACTCTCTGAACCTGATGCGCTATAATGTTTATGCAGATTGGGTGCCCGGTGAAAGCTATGCTTTTGAAGTCGACTCGACGGCTTTTCATGGAATATATGGCCTTTTCACCGATAAGATAAAGAAAGAATTTAAGGTGAAGAAACCTGAAGAGTATGGGCAAATATTCTATAATGTGACGGGAGCGGATTCGATTGCTTTTGTAGAATTGCTGGACGCACAGGATAAAGTGGTACGTACAGTGCCGGTTGTCGATGGTAAGGCAGATTTCTACTTCCTGAATCCCGGCAAATATAGTGCGCGCCTTATAAATGATACGAATGGAAACGGTGTGTGGGACACCGGAAAATACGAAGACAAACGGCAACCGGAGAAAGTGTATTACTATCCTCAGGTGATAGAACTGAAAGCTAATTTCGACTTGACCCAGGATTGGAACATACATGAAAAGCCACTGGATAAACAGAAACCGGATGAACTCAAAAAACAAAAACCAGATGAAGACAAGAAAAAGAGAAACCAGAATAACCGCAGCTCCGGCAATAACCGGTAAGCGCGGATGGGTGTTCTGCCTGTTGGGAGCACTATTACTTACAATGATGTCCACGCCTGCCAAGGCACAATGTACGGCTCAAAACACCGCATTTCAGTCCGGCGAGCACGTGATGTACGATTTATATTTTAACTGGAAGTTTATCTGGAAGAAGGTAGGGCTGGCAAGTCTGACCACCTTCTCCACTACTTATCAGTCACAACCTGCCTACCGCTTCAACCTGCTTTCAGTAGGAAGTAAAAAGACCGATTTCTTCTTTAAGATGCGTGATACGCTGACTTGCTACGTCAGTGAAAAGCTGGAGCCGCTCTACTTCCGTAAAGCGGCCGAAGAGGGTGACCGCTATACGGTGGATGAAGCTTGGTTTTCATATAAGGATGGCGTATCCAACGTGAAACAGAGGCGTATCTGGCACAATCCGGTCCGCGATCCGCAAGAGATGGAATACAGTGACAGCCGTTGCATCTTCGATATGTTGAGTATCCTGGCGCAGGCGCGTTCTTACGATCCGGCAGATTATAAAATAGGCGACCGGATTCTTTTCCCTATGGCCACCGGACGTAAGGTAGAAGAACAGACGCTGATTTACCGGGGCAAAGAAGATGTAAAAGCCAATAATGATACGATTTATCGTTGCCTCGTATTCTCTTTTGTAGAATATAAGAAAGGAAAAGAAAAAGAAGTGATTACTTTCTTTATCTCAGATGATAAGAATCATCTCCCGATTCGTCTGGATATGTATCTTAACTTCGGGTCGGCAAAGGCTTTCCTGAAGAGCGTACAAGGAAATCGTTATCCGATGACGTCGGTAGTAAAGAAGAAATGAGATAGTTATAAGCTGAACGGCAGCGGATCCCCTTTTCTGAATACGCTGGACTCGAATGTAGCAATCAATTTTCCGTCCTGGTTCGTGATATCTATCTGGTAATATCCGGTAGTACGTCCGATGTACCGTTCGCGTGCTTCGGCATACAGCGTGTCGCCCGGTCCGCTGGCGCGCAAAAAGGTGATATTGGAAGACAGGGAGAAAGCCAATGTACCATGTGAATTAGCAGCGGCGGCCAGTGCCAGGTCTGCAAGAGTGAAGATGGCTCCGCCCTGGGTGCGATGTCCTGCGTTAAGGTGATTCTCCGTGATAACGAGGCGTGCTTTACTATATCCTTCGCGTACTTCCAGTAGTTCTACGCCGGTTTGTTCTGCAAAGAGATCTTTCTTGAAAAATTCTTGTGGAGTCATGTTTTCAATATGATTAAAAAGTTCAATCTGTATGATTTATGTGCAAATGTAACAATTTTGCTCTTTTCCTGTATAATTTAGGAGGGTCTTTTCTGTAAACCTGCGCTACTTTTGCTGACGAAAGAATACGAAACTTTAATAAACAAATCATTATTATGAAAACAATCCTCACGACATTGGGAATATCCCTCCTAGTTTTGGCGGGTTGCACAAGTCAGAAGCAGACCGAGAGCAACTTTATCCAAGAGAATATTGATAATGCGGTGGCGCAGGAGACCATTCAGACCGACATTATCGAAAAGTCAGGGAAAATTCTGAATCCAAGAACTATCAACAAAGACGGTAGCATTGTTTATGTACCCATTGATGACTGGTGTTCCGGCTTTTTCCCCGGTAATATCTGGCATATGTATGAGTTGACCGGTGATAAGAAATGGTTGCCGCTGGCTGAGAAGTATACAGAAGCGCTGGATTCCGTGCAATACCTGACCTGGCATCATGATGTGGGCTTTATGATTGGTTGCAGCTATCTGAACGGATATCGTTTTGCCGGTAAAGAAGAATACAAGCCTGTGATTATTCAGACGGCTAAGTCTCTTTCTACCCGTTTCCGTCCGGCGGCAGGCGTACTTCAGTCTTGGGATGCCGATAAAGGTTGGCAGGCAGAACGCGGTTGGAAATGCCCGGTTATTATAGATAATATGATGAACCTGGAACTATTGTTCGAAGCTTCCAAGCTTTCAGGCGATTCCACTTATTATAATGTTGCCGTGAAGCATGCCGATACCACCATGAAGAACCATTTCCGTGCCAATAACAGCTGTTATCACGTAGTGGATTATGATCCCGTAACCGGTGAGGTACGTAAGAAACAAACCGCACAGGGGTATGCTGACGAATCTGCCTGGGCACGCGGACAGGCATGGGCTATTTACGGATACACCATGTGTTACCGTTATACCCACGATCAGAAGTATCTTGATATGGCTGAAAAGATTTATAACTTTATCTTCAATAATCCGAACTTGCCGGAGGACCTTGTACCGTATTGGGACTTTGATGCTCCCAATATTCCGAACGAACCCCGTGACGTTTCGGCTGCTGCATGTACGGCATCTGCTTTGTACGAGTTGAGTACATACATTCCCGGCAAAAATTATAAGGAAACAGCAGATAAGATTATGGAAAATCTCGCTTCTCCGGCTTATCGTGCAGAAGTGGGCACAAACGGTAATTTCATTCTGATGCACTCTGTAGGCAGTATCCCTCATGGTGCTGAGATTGATGTTCCGTTGAATTATGCGGACTATTACTTCCTGGAAGGAATTATGCGCAAAAGAGACTTGGAATCAAACAAGAAGCTGTTTTAATTCACATGCTGAAACTATAAATGATAATTTAGGGGCGTAGCACCCCGGCAAAGTTTCCATTCGGTGTGATAGCAACAGTATCTCACCGATAAATTCCCATTTATAATTTCAACGTAATTTAATAAGAATAAAATGATAAATCGGTTTAGTTTGTTTTTGGGAGGCTTGGGCCTGTTTGCCCTGCAAGGCTGCAAAACTCAGCAGGGAGAGCAGGCACAACTTCCGAATGTAATTTATGTCTTCCCCGACCAGTACCGTAATCAGGCTATGGAGTTCTGGGGACAGGATGGGTTTCGCGACAAGGTGAACTTCCGCAATGATCCGGTGCATACTCCTAACTTGAATAGCTTTGCCCGTGAAGCGTTGGTGTTAAGTTCTGCCCAAAGTAACTGTCCGTTGAGTAGCCCTCATCGGGGTATGCTGTTGACGGGGATGTATCCCAATAAAAGCGGAATACCTTTGAACTGTAATTCAAACCGGCCTATCAGTTCCCTGCGTGCCGACGTGGATTGCATAGGTGACGTATTTAATAAATCCGGATATGACTGCGCTTATTTTGGTAAGTTACACGCTGACTTCCCTACACCGAACGATCCGCAACGTCCCGGTCACTATGTAGAAGATCGAATACCTGCCTGGGATGCCTATACGCCGAAAGAACGCCGTCACGGCTTTAATTACTGGTACTCCTACGGTACTTTTGATGAACATAAGAATCCCCGTTACTGGGATACGGACGGAAATCGTCACGATCCAAAAGAATGGTCACCGTTGCATGAATCCAAGATGGTGGTTTCTTATCTGAAGAACGAAGGGAATGTACGTGATCCGAAGAAACCTTTCTTTATAATGGTGGGTATGAATCCGCCCCACAGTCCGTACCGTTCATTGGATGATTGTATGGAAGAAGATTTCAATCTGTACAAAGATCAACCTCTGGACAGCCTTCTTATCCGTCCCAATGCAGATAAGAAGCGTGAAAAAGCAGAGAGCGTTCGCTACTACTTTGCCTCTGTTACCGGTGTAGACCGTGCTTTCGGACAGATCCTTGAAACACTGAAAGAGCAGGGTTTGGATAAGAATACGATTGTGATCTTTGCTTCCGACCATGGTGAAACAATGTGTAGCCAGTTCACGGATGATCCGAAGAATTCTCCTTATTCCGAATCTATGAATATACCGTTCCTGGTACGTTATCCCGGTCATATCCAGCCACGGGTGGACAATCTTCTGATGTCCGCGCCGGATATTATGCCGACTGTCCTGGGGCTGTGTGGTTTGGGCGATTCCATTCCGTCTAATGTGCAGGGACGCAACTGGGCACCTCTTTTCTTCGATGAAAAGGCGGAAATTGAACGTCCCGGTGGTGCTTTGTATATCCAGAATCTGGACGGAGAAAAGGATGCGGATGGTAAAGTGCAGACTTATTTCCCTTCTTCAAGAGGATATAAGACGGCACGCTATACTTTGGCTTTCTATATTGATAAGAAAGACCATAAGCTGAAGAAAAGCTTGTTGTTTGATGATGAAAAGGACCCTTATCAGATGAATAATCTTCCGTTGGAAGAAAATAAAGAAATCGTTGCAGAACTTTGCCGTGAGATGGGCAAGGAGTTGAAGGCGATAGATGATCCCTGGTATAAGGAACGTATTCTTTCCGACATGATACCTTACTAAAACTCTCTTTTCTAAATGAAACTGCCTCTCTCGATTCGCTTGGATCAGAGGGAGGCAGCTTTTTTATAGGGTGGTGGAGCTTATTTATTCAGCTTCCACTCGCAACCGTCTTTACCGTCTTTTATCTCAAAACCGAGTGCTGTAAGTTCATTGCGAATCTTATCACTGGTAACCCAGTCTTTATTGGCTTTGGCCTTCATGCGTTCTTCCAGTAACATATCTACTACTTTACCGAAAGCAACTTCACGCTCTTCATTGGAATTGTTTTCTTCTTTCAGTCCCAGAATGTCGAAGCAGAAAAGATGGAAAGTTTCTTTCAGCTCTTTCAGATCATCGGCAGTGATGGTGTCGTTGCCTGCAATGATGTTGTTAATCATTCTGGCTCCGTCGAAAAGATGAGCAATGACTATCGGGGTATTCAAGTCATCATTCATGGCTTCATAGCACTTTTCACGCACTGCTTTCACATCTACGCTGGAAGTGGCGGACGGAGTGATCTTTTCCAGTCCGTTCACGGCATCCATCATTCGGGTTAATCCCTTTTCCGCTGCTTGCAAGGCTTCGTTGCTGAAGTCTACCGTACTGCGATAGTGAGCTTGCAGGATGAAGAAGCGGATGGTCATCGGACTGTATGCTTGTGTCAGCAACTTATGTGTGCCGTTGAAGAACTCGTCCAGATTGATGAAGTTACCGTAAGACTTACCCATCTTCTGTCCGTTGATGGTAATCATATTGTTGTGCATCCAGTAATGTACCATGTCATTGCCCTGTGATGCAACCGATTGAGCAATCTCACATTCGTGGTGAGGGAAGATAAGGTCCATACCACCACCGTGAATATCGAAATGTTCGCCGAGGTATTTCTTACCCATGGCCGTACATTCGGCATGCCATCCCGGGAAACCGTCGCTCCATGGAGAAGGCCAGCGCATGATATGCTCCGGTTGGGCGCATTTCCATAAGGCGAAGTCGGCGGGGTTATGCTTTTCAGCTTGTCCGTCCAGTTCGCGGGTGGTGTTCAGCACGTCATCCAGATTGCGGCCGGATAGTTTTCCGTAATGGTAATCCTTATTGTATTTCTCTACGTCGAAGTAGACAGAGCCTTCACTGACATAAGCATAGCCATTCTTCAGGATCTCTTTCACCAGCTCTATCTGCTCGATGATGTGTCCCGAAGCGTGCGGTTCGATGCTGGGTGAAAGTACGTTCAGCGCTTCCATTGCCTTGTGGTAACGGTTGATGTAGTATTGCGCTACTTCCATCGGCTCCAATTGTTCCAGTCGTGCTTTCTTGGCTATTTTGTCTTCTCCGTCGTCAGCGTCATGTTCCAGATGGCCTACATCGGTGATGTTGCGGACATAACGTACCTTATATCCCAAGTGGGTAAGGTAGCGGAAAAGCAAGTCGAAAGTAATGGCAGGACGTGCATGTCCCAAGTGCGCGTCACCGTAAACGGTAGGACCGCAGACATACATACCTACATGTGGAGCGTGCAGTGGCACGAATAGCTCCTTTTTCCTATCTAAGGTGTTGTAAATTGTCAGTTGATGTTCCATAACGTTTGAGTTTTAGTTTTTTAAAGAGCACAAAGTTACAACAAATAATTTATTAAACGGTTCTGTTGTCGGATTTAATGGCTTTTAGTACAGTAATGAAGAGGTTCTTTTCTTATTTCTTTCCAAGCCGGATACTGAGTCCGAACTTCAGGTTCAGATAGTTTCCCGGTCTCTCCTTTACTTCATATTGCTTTATGATTTCTTGGGTATATATATTGTTTCGCTGATAGTGGCCTGTGAACGTGCGTGGATATATGACTTGCTCCGTATCAAAGCCGTACTTTCTTCGGTCAGAGGTACCTCTGCATGGAGAACGTACGGAGCAGGTACGGCCCAGATACGTATCGGATATGGATCGGATAAAAAAGTATCTGTAAAAAGGTTAACTTTAATAATAATATGTATCTTTGCCATTGATTATGGTGTCACCCGTCACTTTCGTGGCGGGTGGTGAAAAGGGAATCAGGTGTAAATCCTGAACAGACCCGCTGCTGTAAGCTTCAAACAAAGTCTGAAGACGATACTCACGCCACTGTTTTCTGCATGAACGGGAAGGGAGTCATCAGATGAAGCAAGTCAGAAGACCTGCCATGATCTGGAATCAGGAGTTCTCTGGGATTAGAAATCCGGTCGTACTTATTTTTTATAGGGTTATCATTAATTACTCTTGGCAGAGGTTTGATACTCTCTTTAATACATGAAATCGAATGTATCATCGCATTTTATTGGCAGTGGTAATGCCATTAGTATGCTGTTGCGTGGATTTGTATGCTCAAACGGTAGACTCTACAAAGACTTATCATATAGAAGAAGTCTCTGTATCAGCGCAACGCATCCGTAAAGAAGTGATTCCGGTACAAATGCTTGCCGGAGAAGAACTTCAGAAATTGAGTGTCCATTCTGTGGCTGATGCAATCCGCTATTTTTCCGGAATCCAGATAAAGGATTATGGAGGAATCGGTGGTTTGAAAACCGTCAACATACGTGGACTTGGCACTCAACATGTGGGCGTATTCTATGACGGCGTTCAGTTGGGAAATGCTCAGAACGGACAAATCGATCTGGGACGTTTCTCGTTGGATAACATGGAGGCCGTTTCACTCTACAATGGCCAGAAGAGCGCTATCTTTCAATCGGCAAAGGATTTTGCTTCAGCCGGTTCCATCTACATGACAGCTCGTCATCCTTCTTTTGGCGAAGGACAGAACTATCGCCTGAAAGGAACTTTCAAAACCGGTTCTTTCGGTTTGGTCAATCCTTCCGTCCTGCTGGAGCATAGGCTGAGCAAGCAGGTGAGCGGTTCACTGAGTGCTGAGTATATGTACACCAGCGGAAAATATAAATTCCGTTACCGGCAGAAAAACGGATATGATATAACAGAAACCCGTAAGAACGGTGATGTGGAGGCCATTCGTGCAGAGTATGGCTTATTCGGAGATATGCAAGGGGGAGAATGGAAAGCCAAAGCTTATTTATATAATTCCGAACGGGGATTGCCCGGTGCCGCTGTGCGTGAGACGGGTGACTTTGTGCATGAAGACCGCCAATGGGATACGAACTTCTTTTTGCAGGGCTCTTTCCGGAAACATTGGGGAAACTACAGTTTACAGACGAATGGTAAGTATGCTTACGATTATCTTCATTATCTGTCCGATCCGCGCTTGGATGTTACTACAATGTATGTGAACAATCATTACCGCCAGCATGAGCTCTATTTTTCGGCAGCGAATATGCTGAATATTCTTCCTTTTTGGAGTGCGGACGTTTCGGTGGATTTTCAGTGGAATAAATTAAATGCCGCCCTGGTGACCTTCGTCTATCCCTGCCGTTACACGGCACTTGTGGCGGCAGCTACGGCACTGCATTTTGAGCGATTCAAACTACAAGCCAATCTGCTGGGGACATTTGTACACGAGACTACGAAGGTTCCCAACGCCGCAGCGGGTGATAAACACAAATATACGCCTACCGTCGTGGCATCTTGGCAACCTTTCAAGAACGAAGATCTGAATCTGCGTGCTTTTTACAAAAAGATATTCCGCATGCCGACGCTGAATGACCTTTACTATACCTTCATAGGAAACATTGACCTGAATCCAGAATATACCACACAATATGATATAGGTGTAACTTATTCCCGCAAATTCCGTGGAGGTTATCCTGTCCGGCTGGAGTTTCAGGCAGATGCTTACTATAACGAGGTCACCGACAAGATTGTAGCCATGCCTACTTCTAACCAGTTCCGTTGGACAATGGTAAATCTGGGCTATGTGGAGATGCGCGGGGTGGATGTGGCTCTGCAAACCGAATGGCATTTATTGAAAGACCTGAAGGCCAACCTGCGGGTGAACTATACGTATGAGAAAGCGCAGGATTTCACCGATGCAAAAAGTGACTATTACGGTGGACAGATACCTTATATTCCCTGGCACAGCGGTTCGGCTGTCCTTAATTTGAGTTATAGGGATTGGGACATGAATTACAGTTTTATCTATACCGGCGAGCGTTATGAATCGAGTGCCAACATTCCGGAGAATTATGCCAAGGAATGGTATACGAACGACCTTTCCCTTTCCCGCCGTCTGCATTGGAAAAAGATGTTGTGGAAACTGACCGCTGAAGTCAATAATGTCTTCAATCAGCAGTACGAGGTGGTACAATGGTATCCCATGCCGGGAATAAATTTCCGCTTTGTGATAAATGTAGAACTTTAAAACCAAA
>ULSH01037011.1_pt1 | contig 12674 bp, 9 predicted proteins | sample 1956151 | NCBI WGS metagenome assembly ULSH01 (sample SAMEA4835702, study PRJEB28245) | human gut metagenome | biome: gut microbiome; material: fecal sample | place: Denmark | collected 2008 | reverse complement strand
GAGTTCAGACGCCCAGGCAAGTCATCGCCTCTCATCGAGAAACTTTTCACAGAGTACCGCAAGGTCGTACCGTTCGTGGATGTGGATACCTACATGCATCCGCTCATCATGAAGAGCATCGACTTCCTGCGTGACGAAAAGAACATTGTATTATAATAGGTCTATGGTCTTGTCATGAAATCATTGATAAAGAATATCGGGCAGATTGCCGGAATCGTGGAAGAAAGCATCCTTAGAAAAGAGGGTGCGGCGATGTCAGAAACCGGAACATTGGACAACGCATGGCTTCTGATTGATAATGAACGCATTGCCGATTTCGGGCCGATGGACGCCCTTCCTTCGGAGGAAGGTTGCGGAGTCATTGACGCGGATGGCGGTATGGTCCTGCCGGCGTTCTGTGACTCGCATACTCATATCGTGTTTGCCGGCACTCGCGAGCAGGAATTTCTGGACAAGATCGAAGGACTTTCTTACGCGGAAATAGCAGCGCACGGCGGAGGAATTCTGAACTCCGCCGACCTGCTGCACCGCACTTCCGAGGAAGAGTTGTACCGCCAGGCGATGTCCAGGGTCAATGAAATGATTTCCAAGGGCACCGGGGCAATCGAAATCAAAAGCGGTTACGGGCTCACTACGGAAGACGAATTGAAGATTCTGCGTGTAATCCGCCGGATCCGTGAAACATCTCCTGCCATCATCCGTGCCACGTTCCTGGGGGCTCATGCCGTCGGGCGCGCGTTTGCAGGGCATCAGGAGGAGTATGTCGACCATGTCTGCAAGGAGATGATTCCTGCCGTGGCCAAGGAGCATCTGGCCGATTTCATCGATGTTTTCTGCGAGGACGGTTTCTTCACGCCGGGCCAGACTGACAAGATTCTTTCCGAGGGCGAGCGTTTCGGCATGGGTGTAAAGCTCCATGCGAACCAGCTGGCAGTTTCAGGCGGCGTACAGGTCGGAGTCCGTCACAATGCGCTTTCCGTGGACCATCTGGAAAGTACCACTGATGCGGAAATAGCAGCCCTGAAGGGCCGGAAAACCATGGCCACAATGCTCCCGGGGGCATCTTTCTTCCTCCGCATGCAGTACGGCCGCGCCCAGGAGTTCATCAATGCCGGTCTGGGCATAGCTCTGGCATCGGATTACAATCCCGGCTCATCTCCATGCGGCGACATGAGGACCATCATGTCCCTCGGCTGCATCCAGATGCGCCTTACCCCTGTCCAATCCCTCAATGCCTGCACGCTCAATTCCGCCTACGCCATGGGGGTCAGCGACATAGCCGGCTCCATCACACAGGGAAAGCTGGCGAATCTCATCATCACCAAAAAGATTCCGTCCCTCACATGGATTCCATACTGCTGGCAGACGCCATTCATCAGCAAGGTTCTTCTGCGGGGACGGGAGGTTTAGAATTTGAATGAAACGCCAAGCGACACTCCGTAGCGGTGCAACCCGGCAGATGCTGACTGATAGAATCCTGTCAAGCGTGTGCCGACAGTTCTTGCATGTTTCAGACTCCAGTCGCATCCCATTTCCAACGAAGCTCCGAAGACATTGGAACTCAATATCTTGAAGTCTTCCCACACCAGTCCTACGGGGATATTGTCATCATCCGTTTCCCTTCTTGAACATTGCAGGGAGGCATCCAGGTTTTTGCTGCCGTCGACGGAACCGGCAAAATCAAGTTCCGCTTTCGCAAGCCTTATCTGTCTGGAAATACGGGCTCCGAAATCGGCAGAAATGACTTTCATCTCTGACGATGTGGCCTCGTAGGTCTGGTCAAGACTGTTCCAGCCAGCCGTAGCCGCAAATCTCCATGTTTCATAGCCGTCACGCTTGAGCGCCACGCCCGCTTCCGCATCAACATCATGATTCACAGACACATAGCGCGCAGGAATTTCAGAATCGGTCACCCACGCATTGACATCTGACGAAGAATTGAAATACTGGACAAGTTCACGGCCGGAGCCACGAGACCCGTTATAGTCCGCAGACACATGCAGTCCCCAATTCGCCGGATCATACAGGAAATCGAACGTTCCACGCCAGGAATCCGTATAATATTTGCCACGATAATGAGGCTTGTTGTAGTCGATGTCGAACACGGATTCCATGCCGTTCAAGTACGAAGCCTTGGCCGAGACAGAAACATCATTGCGTGTCAGAAGCCATCCGAAAACTGCGCCCAGACTGTTCCCCTCATACTTCCTTTCACGCTCCGTAGTGCTGAAAATCTCGTAAGTATATTGCCCCAGACCTTTCAGCAGATACAGTTTCTGCGGTACGGACGAGTCATACAAGATCAGATTCGAGTTCTCGCGATAGGAATAATACGTGAAACCGGCCGAAAAGACGCCCGCGCCCCCGGCATTGATGGACAATGTCGGTTCAAGCCCGATTTTGCTCATGCCAGCCTGCGGCCTCGGGTCAATGTTTTTCGCACCGCGTCCTACATTAAGGTCAATGCCGATGCCGGCGGACAGTTTTTCGCAAATCTTCGCGGAAATGTCCACCCACATTGAATAATACTGTTTTCTCCAATCGCCTCCAGTGCTGTCGGCAATGACGTACGGCATGTCACGCAGCGGGTTGAAGGTGGAGGAATATTGTATTCCGTTCTCAAAGGATTGACGGAAATCAAAGTTCCCTTTCAGATGGAACAGTCCGACCTGACGTTCTCCGTCCGCCTTGAAGAATATGCCATATTTGTCAGAAGCCTCCTGGGGACGATGGAAACTGCCAGATTCGACATCACCTCCGACAGCGGCACGGCCGAAGTCTGATTTCGCAGTGAATTCCATTTCAGACGCAATGGCATTCCTTGTCTGCTGGGCATGCAGATTGCCTCCGGCTGCGGCCATGTATGCAGCCGCTATAATAAATATAATTCTAGATCTGCTCTTCATTCCGACAATGGTTTAGTGTTCACTTCGAAGTCTACCGTAGAGTTGTTGGTATCCATAAGTTTGGGAATTCCCACAATTGATATGGTCTTGCGTCGGACGCTGCATCCGCAATATGTCTTTCCTACGGTGGCATATCCTGCATCTATCTTCGGAGAAAAGCGTTTGGTAGACGTAGCCATCTCATTCTGGATGACATCCACAGCGTCAGTCACATATTCATACGGAACCTTCAGGCATTTCCAATATTCCTCGCTTTCGAACGGGTCCTGGAATGTTTCCGGGAGCATAACTTGTTCAAATGCCGCGAACTCTTCACGTGACGCCTTGACCAGCACCATGCTCTGTCCGAATACGCCGCTGCGCCACAGATACGCATAGTCCGGCCAGAATGCCATTTCCATATTAGGCGCCGGCAGGTCAGGGTATTTGTTCTCCGGGTCGACCACATATGCCTCATAATCGGCATTTGACAGGTCCACAGGAGACGCCGGGTTATAGGAGGCATCCTTGTTGTGAGGTGCTGCCATGGTGGCGATTACTATAGTCTCGCCGGGCTGCACTTCCCTCTTCCCGTTACCTGCAACTATCTTCCAGACGCTCTGCAGGTACACATTCTTATATGCTCCCGCAGTTTCGTCAGGCCAAAGCGGTCCGGCTTCTCCCAATCCGCCATAGTTTTCGTTCATTCCGATATACAAATCCGAGATGTCCACAGGGGCGTCCGAATTGTTATATATCGAATAGAATCCGTCATTCCTATATGAGCCGGAGGTCGGAGTCAATGATCCCGCATAGTAGAGTTCCTTGAAGATGACCGGGCTGGAAGACACCGCGAAGAGCGCCACCACCTCGTTTTCCGGCGCAGCGTCAAGCCTGAGGATCAATGAGTTGACAAATCCTGCGATATGAGTTCCGTCCACTTTTCCTGAAACAGTAAGCGTATAGTGTCCGGGCATGACGCCATTGACATCGACAGTTCCGTCAAGGTTGCTCTTGAACACGTAAGTATATTGCTCGGTGGTATTCGTCATTGACACGTCCACCGGCTCCGGGAAATTCGCCGTCTTCCCGTATTCCATGTATTCAAGACGGAGCTTGAAATCCTGAACCAGCTGACTTTCAGGAGCATTGTCCCGCCAACACGAGCACATCATAGCCGAAGTCACGGCCAAAATCCATATATATCTTTTCATTGCAATCAGAATTTTACCCATGCCTCGATACCGAAGAATTGTGACGGATTCCTGGAACTGATATAAGATCCGGGATTCCTGCGGCTTTCTTCCAGAGGGTTCGTCTTGAAGACATTGTTCAGGAAGAACGTGAAGCCGAAGTACTCTCCAATCTCCTTGGTAATACGCAAGTTACACAACCACAGCGGATTATAGGACTCCTTGATGAGCCTGTTCGCCAATATCTGTTTCTGTATGTCAGGATTGACAGTATCATTCTCCCCGACAGGAACATACTTCAGGTTCGATGCGCTGAGGTATGCGACAGGGCGGATATTGTCTGTTCCGAGATTCTCCTGGGTGTCGATCCAGATTGTCTGCAAAGACATTGAAATGACGAACCCGATTTTCGGGATATTGTGGATCACGCGCAGGTTCGTGGAGAATCTGGAATAACGGCTGCCGTCACCGGAGGCATATATTCCAATGTCCTTATACACGCCGCCCGAATCCGGACTTTTCTGGAAATAAGACTCGGAAGTGGAATACATGTCCGTACGCATGTACGCGCCATTGAGCACGAACGAGGTACGGATAGGCCGTATCTGTCCGAAATCCAGGTCAAACTCTATTCCGCGTGTCTCATCCACCTTGTTGTTCAGAGGTTTCATGTAACTGAGCACGACATTGGCAGAGTTTGAATATTTCAGCGACGGATATGTGCCGGCCCTGGATATTCCCTCGTACTTTTTGAGTTCGAATATGTGGAATGAGCTGCGGTCCAACCCGAAAGAGTACCCGTCAGTCAATTTTTCCTTGAATCCTGTCACGGAGAACCTCATGCCGGCAAGCGTAAAGTCGATGCCGATTTCGCTCTTCATGTTCTTGGCGATTTTCAATGACGGTTCAGATGTGTCGTAAACCTTGGTCGTAATCATACTGAGGGTCTGGTCCTCCGTCACGCCCGTCTGACCGATATTGCTGTAATTCACGAAATCGAAATACGCCTTGTCCGGGTACAGGTAGACAAGAGGCGGAGCTTTCGAGGTGATTCCCCATCCTCCGCGGATTTTCAGGCGGTCAGGGATAATGTCGTATGAGGCATTGAAACGAGGCGAAACCGCATTGCGGCCCTCGGTCCTGCCTGGCTGGATCATGTCGAAACGGACACCGAGCTGAACTTTCAACTCCCTTTTCAGCAATGTCGTGGAAATATTGTCTTCCGCATATACAGAGAATTGGTTCAATGCCGGTATCTCGGTATATGGGCGCATGCGCAATCCCGATGACGGCGGCATGAGCGGGTCAAACACCTTCCCACGTCCGAAGTTCACATCCGTTTTCCATTCAGTTCCGGCAATGATCTTGTTCCCGATGCCCCAGAATTCCGTGAACATGTTGGCCATGGCCTTGGCAAACACATTGAGCGGCTTGCCGTAAGTATGCATCTTGGTAAGGAATTCGTAAGGAAGGATGTTCGTAGATGCCTGGTATCCAGGCTTGTCCGTGTTGGTAAGCACATTGCCGTCGACATCGGTCACAGGGCCGCTCACATTGGCTGCCACCGTTCCGTCCTTCATGGCGGAAGTCACCATATATCCATAGTTTCCGCGCAACTCCTGGGTATATCCCGTCTGCTTGGAATATGATCCGGACAGATTGAATTTCAATGATTTGAGAAAATTCTTGTCCATCTGCCAGTTAACATTGGCATTGAACTTCACGCCCATGTTTTCGGACGAGCGCTTGCGCTGGTATTTCACGTCTGACGGGTCGAGTTTCTGCGCGTCAATATCCGAGTAGAAGCCCAAGCCTGCCGTGGTCCGTATGGTTTCCTTGAAGGTCTTGGAATACAGCAGATTAGCGGTAATTCTCCGATATTGCTGATATTTGCGGCGTTCATCCGCCAACGAAGAGGCGTAGTCGAAGTCCGCACTCAATGCCCCGCCTTTTTCGCCGAGGCCAAAGCCCTTGCTGACAGAGGCTTGGGTCAATGTCGGATTGATCTTGGTCCTGATTTGGAACGGATACACACCTGCCTTATGGTTCACGATAATGACACCTGAGGTCAAGTCTCCGTATTCCACCGACGGAATGCCCCTGATGACATCCACGGATTCGACATTGTCCACAGATATTTGCCTGAGGTCAATGCCGGTGCCGGCGGTAGAGGAATATCCGGTGGTCAATGTTCCGTTGACGGCAGTGTTTCCTACTTGAAGGTTGGCATTGTTCGACACAGGTGCGCCATTTACGACGACTGCCGTTCCAAGGCTGTTCATGGCATCGGAGCCGACCTGTCTGATCGTGGCTTTGGTTGCAGATGTCATGGACGGATTGGATGCCAGCTGTCCAGGGAGCAGTTCCATCACATCGCCAAGTGATGTGGCCTGGAGATGGTCGATGGCGGCTCGTGAAATCGTGGATGCGGTAGAGGCTCCCACTGAACTCGGCTTCGCGGTCACGACCACGTCATCAAGTCTGAATGATGATTCCGACATGGATATTGTTATGATTCCCATGTCTTTACGGACTTCAACTTCTGCCTTGTAGTCGACCATGCCTATCATCTGCGCGGTGATGGTCCATTTTCCGGCAGGTACGTTTTTCAGGATCAATGTCCCGTCTTCTGCCGAGGCAGCATATATTCCGCAGTCAGGGAATCCGGCCACGACTCCGGGAAGCGGTTCTCCCTTGGAGGAAATGCTTACCCTGACATCGAATTTACCCGGAGCGGCTGCTGCATTGCAGCAAACCACCCCGAGTAAAAACGTGATTATTAATATCTTGAGAAATCTTGTCACTTGCACGCGGTTATTTCTTTACGCATCTTACAGGAATTGCCAATGAAGGAACATTCTTCTTCTTATACAGAGGGAAAAGATTATATTCAAATGAGTTGACCCCTTCACTAGTCTTCACGCCGCTCCAGAAGTAATATGCATCTGGAAGGGCCCTCTTGGCCCTCTTTGCCGAACTGTCCTGAAGCAGGAACCAGCATGCGGTTGAACAACAGCTCTGCTGCTTCATATTCTTCCTTGGTAGCATAGTCCATATCGTACAAAGCAATAGCTTCCAACTTTTTATCTATAGCCTTCATCTGTTCATCATCAGGAAGGCCCCAGCCAATCGGACAAGGAGTATTTTCCGGCTTGGACCAATCTGCAAAGCCTTTGCTGTCAGCACTCCAATTGGCATCGTAGTTGGCATTGACCTTGGCGTCACCTGCAACAGCTACAGGGGTATTCTTTCCCCACTGATAGTAATTTCCAACCTTCAATACTGCTGATGCTCCCACATTTCTGTCCAGCATCTTAAATCCTAAATCTGCTGTAAAGTCAAGAATCTCATAGCGTGCAATCTGAGGTTTGACTGTAATGACACAAGTTGCGGTCTTTCCTGCAGCAGATGCGGATATTGTCACAGTTTCTTCATTTTCAATATCTTTTACAGCGAATGCAATCTTACCATTTTCATCAACGGTTATAATTTCAGGCTTGTCTGAAGTCCAGGTAACTACAGTACCCCCCCCCCATCAAAATATCAGAAGGTGAACCAGTTACAGACAGCTCAGGGAGAACTTCATCGGTAAATTTGGTAACTGTTTCAGGGGTAACGGTAAGAGAGTCAAGCTTTACCCCATCTTTCGAGCATGCTGCAAAAGCCAATGCAACAGCAGCCACATAGAAAATTTTCTTCATGTTCAATAACATTTAAGAACCATACAAAAAAACACTTAATTCATACTGAATTACTCTGGTACTAAAGTTATGATATTTCGAGAACAAGTCAAAAGAAAATTTTCAATATTTTTCAAGTTATTTCATATAGACACAAAGTGCTGGAATTTCAAACATATATCGCTTCGCGTTGAATTAGTTTAAGTTATAAACAAAATGAGGTAAAATTTGATTATTTTGAATAAAATGGGTCAAATCCAATTAAAACCAGATTACAACAAAATTTCTTTCCGATAAAGGATTTCAAGCTACACCAAATGTTATTTTCCCTTTCGTTCCGGATAAAACGTTTTCACGGCACAAAACATATTTATAGAGTTGTTTTGTGTAAATTAAAACGTTTTCTTGGAACAAAATACAGAATCTTCTTAACACATATCATGCAACTCCGGGCAGACTATCAAAAAGGACTTTCTAACCATCCGATATTATCGCAAACGCAAAACCTAATCCCATATTATCACTAACGCCGAACCTGACTTCCGTGCCTGGCATACCGCAAAATGCCAGTCATACATCCAATGCACGATAAGCCTCTGTAAGAAAGGACTGATCAGCGAGGGGTTTCCCTCTGACCTAGGAAATATCGCTGACGCGTGGCAATGAAAAATTCAGTGACGTGGTCAGATTATCTTTCGGAGATGGAGTGTAGCAGTAGCTATGTAACTGATGAAGAAGGAAATATGGACTGGAAAGATATTCACAAGATGATGCAGGTTATTTTTTGAAGATTACTAATTAGGTTAGAACGGAGATATTTCATAAATTAGTAGTTCAAGCAAGAAAACACCTCTACTAATAAAGAGGAAGCGTAAATATATATACTGACATGATAACAATCAACCATTCTAAACTTCAGGAGGCAATCTCCGGATATAAAAAGTATTTTCCCACACACATCAGCGACGAAATCTATAAATGGAAGGCAGTGAAGCATTTCCAAGACAACTGGGATGTTGATGCCACGGACTTTCTCGCGATGTTTTGGGAGGCGACGTCCAACTTCGGCAACCTTCTCACTTCCAGAAATCGTTTCCCGCGTGCAATGGTAAAGGAGATGTACGAATCCGAGCCTGAGACGGTGCGGTGGATGTTCAAAAATTTGTTCGACGAGAGCAAGAGTCTGGGAGAACGTGTAATGACTTTTCGCAAGGAAGCAGACCGAATTCGGGAGCAGCACTGGCCGGACAAGTTGCATTATCAAGATTTCAATTCCATCAGCACGTACCTCTGGGCAAAATATCCGGATAAATACTACATCTACAAGTACTCCGAGGTCCGGGCCACAACGCGAGCTCTGGATTCCAGCTACATAGCCCGCAAAGGTGCAGATGCTGCCGGATTCGAACAGGCTATAGAGTTCTTTGACCTGATTCGTGCAGAGTTCCAGAAAGACCCGGACATCCGTACAATGCTCAGCTCCGCTCTGACCGACAATTGCTATAAAGATGAGAATCTCAACTGCGTGGTTGTGGACTTCGACTTCTACGTAAGCCGTTTCCATAGCCCTACGATTCAGGTACATCCCATTGACCGGAATGATGTCCACGTGTGGATGTATTCTCCGGGAGAGAATGCTCGCAAATGGAGCGAATGTACCAATAACGGAATCATGTGCCTTGGCTGGGATGATTTGGGAGACCTCTGCGAATATGAAAATCGGGATACAATGCGGGAGCAGATGCGTCAGATCTACGGGCTGGACGGGTCCTATATGAACGATAGTCTCGCTACTTGGGAATTCATCAATGATATTCAGGTGGGCGACATCGTATTTGCAAAGCGAGGACGTACACATATCATTGGCCGCGGAATCGTAGAATCCGGCTACACCTTTGATGATAGTCGCGAAGAGTACAAACACATCCGCAAAGTCCGCTGGACTGAAGTTGGAGACTGGGATGCGCAGGAATTCCAAGCCATGAAGACACTGACAGACATAACAGGATATGCAGACTATGTCAAACGGATGACTATCCTCGTTACAGGAGGTATTGTCCCTGTCGAGCAATGCAATTACTATTGGCTTTGCGCCAATCCTTCAGTCTGGAGCATGACAGACTGGGCTATCGGCGAAGAGCAAAATTATACCTTATTTAACGACAATGGCAATAAACGACGCATTTTCCATAATTTCACCGACGCCAAAGCCGGGGATAAGGTTATCTGCTATGAGGCCAACCCTACCAAGCAGATAACCGCGCTAGCTATTGTTTCCAGAGAAAACGACGGCAAACACATCTGGTTTGAGAAAGTGGAATCCCTGATGACCCCCATTCCTTATGCCACCATCAAGGAGAATGCGGACCTTCGGAAAATGGAATTCCTCGTAAACCCCAACGGCAGTTTCTTCAAGTTGACAAAGGAAGAATATAGTGTAATTATGGATCTCATCCGGGAATCAAACAAGGGTGCCGGCCACGAGACGACCAATGAAAAATATAGCCGAGAGGATTTCCTTGACGAGGTTTACATGTCCAAGGATGATTTAACCGACCTCGAAAACCTACTCAAGAACAAAAAGAACATTATCCTACAGGGAGCCCCTGGCGTAGGCAAGACATTCTGCGCACGTCGTCTGGCTTTTGAGATAATGGGAGAGAAGGATGAATCCCGCGTATCAATGGTGCAGTTCCACCAAAATTATTCATACGAGGATTTCATCCTTGGCTATAAACCGTCAGGCTCCGACTTTGAACTCCAGAGGGGTATTTTCTACAAATTCTGCATCAGCGCTGCCAACAATCCGGATAAGCCTTATTTCTTTATCATTGACGAAATCAACCGAGGCAACCTGTCGAAGATTTTCGGTGAACTTCTGATGCTCATTGAAAAGGACTATCGTGGGGAGAAGTTGACACTGGCCTACAAGGACGAGAACTTCTTTGTTCCCAAGAATATATACATTATCGGCATGATGAATACAGCTGACAGGTCTCTGGCAATGATTGATTACGCACTGCGCCGTCGTTTCAGTTTCTTCAATATGCGTCCCGGATTCCAGTCAGATGGCTTCACGAAGTATCAAGCCGCTCTTGCCAATCCCCGATTCGACCGCTTGATTGAAAAGGTTGAAGAACTCAACCGGGCCATTGCCAAGGACGAATCGCTGGGCACCGGATTTGAGCTTGGCCACAGTTATTTCTGCTGCCGGAAGAATGGCGTAAACGATGCTTGGCTGCATCAGGTTATCAATTACGATATCATCCCGATGCTGCATGAATATTGGTTTGATAACCGTTCCGAGTTGAAGAAGTGGGAAGTTGAATTAAATTCCATCTTCAATGATTAACGACAAGGGCATATTGATCCGAAACATTTATTATATGCTTTCCTATGCTTTTCAAGAGCTTAGGAAGAATAATTATGATGATATCTCGAAAGAAGACTTCGAGCACATTCAGGATCTGTTTGCCGAGATTCTCTACAAAGGAATATCACATCAATTGAAGCAAGGCCTCTACCGGGAATACGTCGAGCGTCATGATACGCTGCCGGTGCTGAGGGGAAAGCTGGACTTGAACGAGACTATCAAGAACCGCGTCAAACGTAAACAGGTTGTTTCTTGCGAATTCGATGAACTTTCGGAAGACAACACCTTAAATCAGATTCTCAAAACCACTGCGTGGATTTTGATCCAGGAAAAGATGGTATCCACAAAGCGAAAAAAACAGCTTAGGTCATTGATGCCGTTCTTCGACAGGGTAAGCGCCATCAATCCATTCCACATCCACTGGAGCATGTTGAGATTTCAACGCAACAACCAGACTTACAAGATGTTGATGAATATATGCTACTTCATTCTTGACGGAGTTCTAATGACTACTGAGGCCGGGGGCTATAAGATGGCGACTTTCTCCGATGAGCACATGAACAGACTCTTTGAGAAGTTTGTGCTGGAATACTACCGGGTTCATCACAAAGAGCTCTCAGCTTGCTCGGATCACATCCAATGGAACATAACGAATCAGGAAGAGGCCATCATCAATTTTCTTCCTTCTATGAAGACTGACATAACTCTGCACAAAGGCAGTCGTACGCTTATCATCGACACCAAATATTACGGACGAATGATGCAAGAGCAATTTAACAAACAGACTATCCACTCCGGCAACTTGTACCAAATCTTTACGTATGTGAAGAACCTGGACAAAGACAGCACCGGACTCGTCTCCGGCATGATCCTATATGCCCGCACTCAAGAATCGACTGTTCCGGACCTAGACGCACACTTCGGTCCCAATCGCATCATGGTGCGTACATTGGATCTGAATCAGAAGTTTGAGTGGATAAGGAAGCAGCTAGATGAATTTATGAACTTTATTTAGAACTGTGCCTGCGGATTCGTCCGGAAATCGCTTGTATTTTAGAAACTTTTGTAATCACCATGTCACAAAAGTATGCCCTAAAATACTCATTAAGAGCACGAGAGGAAATCAACAATAACGTGCGTAAAAACGCCCGATTTGCGCACATCAAATTCGGGCTTGTTGTGCGTGAAAAACGCTTTAGTGCGCACGAGGCAGTTTTACGCATTAGGGACGAGAGCATAAAAAAAGACACCCCGGGAAAAACCGAAGTGCCTTGTGAAGGTGGAGATAGACGGAGTCGAACCGACGACCCTCTGCTTGCAAAGCAGATGCTCTAGCCAACTGAGCTATATCCCCAAAATTTGGTAGACCTGAGCAGATTTGAACTGCTGACCCCTACATTATCAGTGTAGTGCTCTAACCAACTGAGCTACAGGTCTATATAATAATGAAAGACTAGGTACAGGAATCTATTTAAGAATTCCTTGCACACCAGACGAAAACTCGTGTCGAATCTCACTCCAAAAAGGAGGTGTTCCAGCCACA
>ULSH01014668.1_pt1 | contig 12674 bp, 7 predicted proteins | sample 1956151 | NCBI WGS metagenome assembly ULSH01 (sample SAMEA4835702, study PRJEB28245) | human gut metagenome | biome: gut microbiome; material: fecal sample | place: Denmark | collected 2008 | reverse complement strand
GCCGGGTTTTCCATTGGCGTATAGCTGGGAATGGTTCAGGATAGAGTCCCGCCTGTGCGCCCCAGCAGATGTGAAACGTGGAATAGACGTGCGTCTTCGTTTCGATCTTCGCCGGCATCAGGGTTCAAAACCAGAATCTGCAGCGGTCGGATGTCCTGTGTCACGGTGCGCGTCTCCTCCTTCACGGAGATGGTTTCGCCGGCAATCCGTTCGGTATTTTGATCGGTATCGGGGTTCCTCCTCATTTTTTCACAGTCAGACAAAGAAAGGCGGTCATGGACAACGCACCCATGACCGCCTTTGGAAATTTGTTCGAGCAGCTCTCAGAACAAATCAAAGACGGTCTTGCACATCATCATAACCATACCGATATTCATGCTGCGCACCGTCCTTTCGTCTGAATTCCTTGGGGATATTGTAACGTATTCTGCAGGACTTGTCGAGAAAAGCACTTACAGGAGCCGATACGTCCAGCCCATATCATCGGCAACCGTCCCGGTTTGCATGCCGTAGAGCGTATCATAGAGCTTCTGCGCCACAGGACCGACCGTCCCATCCGCGACCTGAACATCCGTGCCCATCACATTTAGCCAGCCGATCGGCGAGATGACCGCTGCGGTGCCGCTGGCGAAGATCTCCTGCAGGCTGCCGTCCTTCGACGCGGCAACGACCTCGTCGATCGAGAGCTTCCGCTCCGAGACCTTCACGCCCCACTTTTTCAGCAGCTGGATGACAGAATCGCGCGTGATGCCGGGCAGGATCGTGCCGGAATCGAGCGGCGCGGTGATAACTTCGTCCGCGATGCGGAAGAAGGCGTTCGACGTGCCGATCTCCTCGACATACTTATGCTCCGCCGCGTCGAGCCACAGCACATCCTTGCAGTTATATTTCATCGCGTCCTGACTGGCGCGCATGCCGCCGCCGTAGTTGCCGCCGACCTTGGCATAGCCCGTGCCACCGTGCGCCGCGCGGATGTATTTGTCCTGCACATAGATGCGCGTCGTGGCCAGGCCACCGTCGTTTGCCGCGTAGTAGGAGCCCGTCGGGCTGAGGATGATCATAAATTTGTAGTGCTTGGCCGGCAGAACCGAGAACGAGACCTCATCGCCGAAGATGAACGGCCGGATATACATCGCCGTGCCCGGCGCGGAGGGAATCCAGTCGCGATCCGCCTCAATCACAGCCTTGACCGCCGCGAGGAACAGGTCTCCCGGCAGCTCCGGGATGCACATGCGCTCATTCGTGCGGGCCATACGCTTGATGTTCATGTCCGGCCGGAAAATCTGGACGCCGCCGTCCGGCGTGCGGTAGGCCTTCATGCCCTCAAACATCATCTGTGCGTAGTGCAGCACACAGGACGCCGGCTCGATGAGGAACGGCTCGTGCGGCACAACGCGCCCGTCGTGCCAGCCCTGTCCTTCGTCATAGTCCATGACGAACATGTGGTCGGTGAAGTATTTCGCAAAGCCCAGCTTCGTCTCGTCGGCAGGACGGGGCTTGGGGTGCGTAGTCCTTATCACAGGGAAGTTGTATTCCATTTTTCATTCCTCCTGATGTTCATAGTACATATAAAAGCTGTTTGTAGGGGTGGAGCATCGATCAGACCCGATAGAGCTCCGCCCTCCGGTCGCGAAAGACATTGATGGAGCTCCGGATTCCATCCAGCATCTCCAGTTCACAATCTGCGGCCAAAATCTGCTCGTCCTGCCCGCCGGCGGCGAGCAGCTCCCCCCACGGATCAATGATTGCGGACGCGCCGCCGTAATGTGTCTCGCCCGCGTCGCCGCAGGAATTGCAGCAGATGACGAACGCCTGATTCTCAATCGCCCGCGCGACCGTCAGCGCCCGCAGATGTCCGATGCGCGCCGCTGGCCACTGGCTCACGACGAAGAGCATGTCCATCCCCTGCACGGCGAGTGTCCGCGTCAGCTCCGGGAAGCGGATGTCATAGCAGATTACAAGGCCGCAGTCGTGTCCGTCGAGCCGGAAGCGGCAGAGATGATCGCCGGGCGTGAAATACGCATGCTCGCCCATCGGCGTAAACAGGTGCGTCTTATCATACTCTGCGACGCAGTTCCCCGCGCGGTCAAAGACGCACGCCGTGTTATAGACCTTTCCGCCGCGCACATTCGCGACGCTGCCCGCCACAAGATTCACGCCAAGCTCCGCAGCCAGCCCGCCGAGTTCGCGTTTCACCCGCGCACAGTCCCGCTCGGCCAGCTCGGAAAGACGCTCTTTCGGGAAAAACCCGGTGTTCCATGTTTCCGGCAGGACAACCACGTCCGGTCCGCTCGCCATCGCTTCGCGGATGAGCCGCTTCGCTTTCGCGAAGTTCTCCTCCGGCTGCGCGAAGAGCATGTCCATCTGGATGCAGGCGGTCTTCATCCGGCGAACTCCTTCCCAGCCTGAAGCGCTTGCATGTTGAGGTCGAAAAGGTCGGCCTTGCGCGCCGGGATGACCTTGTGCAGCGCGTCCGCGAGGCTCTCCTCCCGGACACACCCGGTCTTCGAGATCAGCGCGCCGAGCAGGATCATGTTGGCAAGCGTCGGCATTCCCATGTCCATTGCCATCTTCGTGGCCGGGACGTAATAAGCCTCCACATCCGTGCGCGTAACCTTGCGGGCGATGAGCGTGGAGTCAAGGAAAATTTTCCCGCCCGGCTGCACGGCGTTTTCATATTTATCGAGCGAAGGGTTGTTCATAACCATGAGCACGTTCGGCGTGTTTACGATCGGCGAGCCGACCGGGGCGTCCGACAGAATGACGTTGCAGTTCGCCGTGCCGCCGCGCATCTCCGGGCCATAGGACGGCAGCCAGCTGAGCTCCCGCCCTTCGATGAGACCCGCGTAGGCCAGAACCTTTCCGGAGAACAGCAATCCCTGTCCGCCGAAGCCCGCAATCACGATTTGATGATCTGCCATCTCTCAGCCCTCCTTGTCTCGGTAGACACCCAGCGGATAGTACGGGATCATCTTCTCGTCGATCCACTCCAGCGCCTTCTGCGGCGTCAGGCCCCAGTTCGTCGGACAGGCCGACAGCACCTCGATCAGTGAGAAGCCCTTGCCCTCCACCTGATAACGGAACGCCTTTTCGATCGCTTTTTTTGCGTTTTTCACGTTTTTCACATTGTTCACGGTCACGCGCTCGAGATACGCCGGGGCCTCCAGCGTCGCGAGCATCTCGCAGATCCGGATCGGCCAGCCGCAGGTGTTGACGTCGCGTCCATAGGGCGACGTCTGTGTGATCTGGCCGGGCAGAGAGGTTGGGGCCATCTGGCCGCCCGTCATGCCATAAATCGCGTTGTTGACAAAGATGACCGTGATATTTTCGCCGCGCGCCGCGGCGGAGACGGTCTCGCAGAGGCCGATGGACGCGAGGTCGCCGTCGCCCTGATAGGTGAAGACGATGTTGTCCGGCAACGACCGCTTCACACCCGTCGCGACTGCGGGCGCACGTCCATGCGACGCCTCGACCATGTCACAGGTAAAGTAGTCATAGGCCAGTACGGAACAGCCGACCGGCGCAATGCCGATTGTCCGGCCCTCGATGCCGAGCGTGTCGATCGCCTCGGCGACGAGCCGATGGATGATGCCATGCGTGCAGCCGGGGCAGTAGTGGAATACGGCGTCGGTCAGCGCCTTCGGTTTTTCAAATACAACAGCCATCAGTCGTTCCCTCCTTCGTTTGCCTTACGGATCGCGTCCAGCACCTCATCCGGCGACGGGATCATGCCGCCCACGCGGAAGCAAAGGTCGACCGGCTTTTTGCACGCTACCGCCAGCTGCACATCCTCGCGCATCTGGCCCATGTTGAGCTCCACGCAAACGAACCGCTTCACCTGATCAGCGGCCTTGCGCAGCGGTGCCTTCGGGAACGGCCAGAGCGTGATCGGCCGGATCATGCCGGCCTTGATGCCCTGCTTGCGCGCTTCGACGATCGCGTTGCGCGACACGCGCGCGGTAATACCGCAGGACACGATGCAGACCTCGGCGTCCTCCATCATGAACGCTTCCCACATACACTCATTCTTCTCGATCTCGGCGTATCGCTCGAAGCGCTCGATGTTCAGCCGCTCGAGCTCTGCCGGGCTGAGGTAGAGAGAGTTGACAACGTGATGCTTCCGCTGGCACTTCGTTCCAGTGACGGCCCAATCCTTTTCAGTTGTGTCCGGGTCACGCGCCTCCGGCAGCTGAACGGGCTCCATCATCTGACCCATCGTGCCGTCAGCCAGCAGCATTGCCGGCATCCGGTATTTTTCCGCAAGGTCAAACGCCTTTCCGGTCAGGTCGGCCATCTCCTGAACCGACGCCGGAGCCAGTACCAGCACATGGAAGTCGCCGTGGCCGGGTCCGCGCGTCGCGAGGAAGTAGTCGGACTGCGATGGCTGAATGCCGCCGAGGCCGGGCCCGCCGCGCTGCACATTGACAATGACTGCGGGCAGATCTGCGCCCGCCAGGTACGAAATGCCCTCGCATTTGAGCGCGATACCGGGGCTGGAGGACGAGGTCATCGCCCGCTTGCCCGTCGCGGCCACGCCGTAAACCATGTTGATGGCCGCGATCTCGCTCTCGGCCTGCAAAAACGTCCCGCCGATCTTCGGCATTTTCTTCGCCATATAGGCCGCGACCTCGGTCTGCGGCGTGATGGGATAGCCCAGATAGTGGCGGCACCCGGCGAGGATCGCGGCCTCCGCGATGGCCTCGTTGCCCTTCATCAATACTTTTTCCTGCATCTTCCTGCCCTCCTTACTTTTCTACCGTAATGACACAGTCGGGACACATCGTCGCGCAGAACGCACAGCCGACGCACTTGTCCGGCTCCGTCAGCTCCACGGGTGCATGTCCCTTTTGATTCAGCCGCGTCTTCGACAGCGCCAGCAACCCCTTCGGACAGGCGTTCACACACAGGCCGCAGCCCTTGCAGAGTTCTTCCTGAAATATCAGTTTTGCCATCTTGTTCCTCCATTTATCGTAATTGGTAATATAGCTTCTGGATCTCCATCGGGAACAGGTTTGGAATGCTCCCGCGCAGCGCGTCGCAGAGCCGTGCAGCGCAGCAGGTCATCTTGAGCGGCAGCCCTGCCCGCGCGGCGACCGCTTCCGCATAGGGCATACTTGACAGCACATCCGCCGCCGCCGTCGCCTGCCCGAGATTCGTATTGTTGACGACTGCCGTGAACGGCAGCCCACAGGCGGCCTCGATTTCCCGCAGCACAAGGATCGTATCCGCTACCGTCCTTGTCAGCGGCCGGGCCCGGTTGATGACGAACAGCATCTCATAATCACCCTCCGCCCGGATCTCCGGAACATAGCGCCCCAGTGCCAGCGCTCCGCGGTCGTCTCCGCCGATGTCCAGCACGCCGCATTCTCCCCGCTCCGCAATCAGCGCGTAGGTCTCCTTCGGCATGGCCGGAACATCGAGATTCGAATTTGCAAACGGTGAGACGATCAGTCCGATCCCCTCTTTTTTCAGATCTTCTTCTGAATCCTTCGTCCGGAAATAGGGATTTACAATGTCAAGATCGGCCACAGTCACGGCTTCGCCTTTTCGCCGGAGCCACCGCGCATAATTCAGCGCGATATTCGTCTTTCCACTGCCGTAATGTCCGGCAAAAAGCGTTAGGCGTTTGTGTGTCATGGCCGACTCCTCCTTCAGAGCTTGCTTCTGATGATTTTTCCGCTGGTGGTCTTTGGAAGCGCTTCGCGGAATTCCACAATACGGGGATATTTGTACGGCGCAGTATGCGTCTTGACATAGGTCTGAATTTCTTTTTTCAGCGCGTCCGTGCCCTCGATGCCCTTGACCAGTACGATGCTGGCCTTGACGACCTGCCCGCGGATCTCATCCGGGGCGGCAGACACACCGCATTCGAGCACATACGGCAGCTCCATGATGACATTTTCGATTTCAAACGGTCCAATGCGGTAGCCAGACGATTTAATGACGTCATCCGCACGGCCGACATACCAGTAGAAGCCGTCCTCGTCACGCCAGGCGAGGTCGCCCGTGTGGTAGAAGCCATCGTGCCACGTTTTTGCCGTGACCTCCGGGCTGTTGTAGTATTCGTAGGCAAGTCCGCAGGGAATGCCGTTTTGAATGTTGATGCAGATCTCCCCCGTGTCGCCGGCCTCCGCTTCATGCCCGCTGCTGTCCAGCAGATGCACATCGTAGAGTGGGACAGGCTTGCCCATAGAGCCGATCTTATGGCTGTCGCCAGCCAGATTGCCGATGATGAGCGTCGATTCAGACTGCCCAAAGCCCTCCATGATGCGCATGCCAGTCGCCTTTTCAAATTGGCGGAAGACCTCAGGATTGAGCGCTTCACCGGCGATAGACGCATGCTGAATAGAAGAAAGATCAAATCGGGACAGGTCCTGCTTGATCAGCATGCGGTACATCGTGGGCGGCGCACAGAATGTCGTGATCTGATACTTCGCAAACATCGGCAGAATTTTTTCTGCATCAAAGCGGTCGAAATCATAAACAAACACAGCCGCCTCACACAGCCACTGACCGTAGAGCTTTCCCCAGAGGCTCTTGGCCCAGCCGGTGTCGGAGATGGTCAGGTGCAGCCCGTCCGGGTTGACCTGATGCCAGTATTTTGCAGTGATAAAATGTCCAAGCGGATATTTATAGTTGTGTGCTGCAATTTTCGGGTATCCGGACGTACCGGAGGTAAAGAACATGAGCATTGGCTCGTCGCCGCAGGGCGCGTCGTCCCTGCGCGTATAGCGGCGGGAAAACAGGCCGTATTCCGCATTGAAATCGTGCCAGCCGTCCCGGCTGCCGCCAACCATGATCTTTGTCAACTTCATCCCGGTGTCGGCCTCTGCAATGTCGACATGGTACGCAGTATCGCCGTCTGCCGTGCAGAGAACTGCACTGACGCCCGCTGCCTGGAAGCGGTAAGAGAAATCATGCTCCACGAGCTGATTGGTAGCCGGAATCGCAATGGCGCCGATCTTGTGCAGACCCAGAATGGCAAACCAGAACTGGTAATGCCGCTTGAGCACGAGCATCACGCGGTCGCCGCGTCGGATGCCGAGCGAGGTAAAGTAATTGGCGGCCTGGCTGGAAGCATCTTTCATGTCCTTGAATGTGAACCGCCGCTCCGTTCCATCCGGAGCCACATGCAGCATGGCGAGCTTTTCAGGCTTTTCACGGCCCAGCGCATCCACAATGTCAAATGCGAAATTGAAGGATTGCTCATTTTTGAAAGCGATGGACTGCAGTTTCCCGTTTGCATCCTCGGGCGCATCGACGAAGCGGGTGTAAATGCGCGCCTCCGGATCCGGACTCTGCGCCGTCTCGATCATGGCAGCGCGGTCGCCGCCGGCCTCCGGGAGGCTCGGCTCCTGTGGGCGGAGCACGATCGCATAGAACAGGCAATCCTGACCGTCCGCAGCAACCATGCCGTGCGGAATGGAGCTGTCATAGTAGATGCAGTCGCCTTCATGCAGAAGCTCGGTATGTCCGCCGACCTGAACTTTCATACTGCCGCGAATGACAAGATCACATTCCTGCCCGACGTGGCTGGTCAGCTCAATGTCCGAATAGAATGCTTCATCAGAGTATTTGTTTTCAACGAACAGCGGGTCTGCAATGCGGTTCTGAAAGCCGGAGGCCATGTTGTAATAGATCATCTCATGGGCCTGCTCGATCTTCTGTCCATTACCCGCGCGTGTCAGCGTATAGGATCGAAGCTTTGGGCTGCTGCCCTCGATGAGATCTGTAACGTCAACGCCAAAAGCCAGCGCGCAGCGGTAGAGAAAAGCGAAGTTGAGGTCGCTCTGCCCGGCCTCACAGCGAAGATATTCTTCTTCGCTCGTGCCTGTTTTCAGCGCCATCGTCTGCGCCGAAAAGCCGGAGATCTCGCGCAGCTCTCGGATGCGTCCCGCCATTTCCTGAATTTTGAAGTCCAGCCCTGTGAGTGTTTTTTTCATGGTGTTACCTCCGTGGATGCAAAAAGCCCGTCTCAAAGAAATGATTCTTTGAGACGGGCTGCATACAGCATACCCGCGGTACCACTCAAATTGCACCTGCCTCACGGCAGATACCACTCATCGACTTCCAGCAAAGTCTAAGCACTGACGCAGCTGACGCGGGAGAGGTCTACTTGCCATTACGGGCGTTCTTCTCTCCGGCTCGGGAGCTACAAATTCTGCGCGTCTGTTACCGGTTCACACCATCCACCGGCTCTCTGAAACAGGACTTGCGCGGAACCCTCTCCGTCGTAGCCTTTATTGTTGTTAAGAATCATAACGAAAAAGTATGCAATTGTCAAGAAAAATTTTCGGTGGTTTTCTGTTGTCATCATCCCTGTCTGCCGGAGCTGCATATTGGGGCAAACCAGCGAAACCCAGAGAACACATATTGAGCGTATGCCGGTCCGGTTTGATCGCCGCATCGTCGAAAGATCCCGGTCATCAGAGCTTGCTTCGGATGATCTTGCCGCTGATGGTCTTCGGGAGCTCTTCTTTGAACTCCACAATTCTCGGATACTTATACGGCGCGGTATGCTGCTTGACGTAGTTCTGGATTTCCTTCTTCAGCTCCTCCGTGCCCTCGGTGCCCTTGACGAGCACGATGCTGGCCTTGACGACCTGCCCGCGCACCTCGTCCGGCGCAGCGGACACGCCGCACTCGAGCACATACGGCAGCTCCATGATGACGTTTTCGATCTCGAACGGCCCGATGCGGTAGCCGGAGGACTTGATGACGTCGTCCGCGCGGCCAACATACCAGTAGAAGCCGTCCTCATCGCGCCACGCGAGGTCGCCGGTGTGGTAGAGTCCGTCGTGCCAGACGGCCTCAGTACGCTCCTTGTCCTGATAATAGCCGAGGAACAGCCCGCAGAAGTGCTCTCGTCCCGCGGTATGGATGACGATCTCGCCCGTGTCGCCGTCGGCAGTCGGGGTGGCGTCCTGATTGACAAGGTCGATGCCGTAGCCGGGGATGGGCTTGCCCATCGAGCCGGGCTTGAGCGGCTGGCCGACGAGGTTCGCAATGCCGAGCGTCATCTCCGTCTGGCCGAAGCCCTCGGCGATCTGCAGCCCCGTCGCCTTTTCAAACTGATAATAGACCTCCGGGTTCAGCGCCTCGCCCGCGGTCGTTGCGTGCTGGATGGAACTGAGGTCGAAGCGGGAAAGATCCTGCTTGATCAGCATCCGGTACATCGTGGGCGGCGCACAGAACGTCGTGATGTTGTATTTGGCGAACATCGGCAGGATCTTCTCGGCGTCGAACCGATCAAAGTCGTAGACGAACACCGCACCCTCGCACAGCCACTGGCCATACAGCTTGCCCCAGAGCGCCTTGCCCCAGCCGGTCTCGGAGATCGTGAAGTGCAGTCCGCCGGGCTGCACCCAGTGCCAGTACCGGGCCGTAACGTAATGGCCCAGCGCATATTTGTAGCTGTGAACAGCGATCTTCGGATAGCCGGTCGTGCCGGACGTGAAGAACATGAGCATCGGATCGTCGCCGCAGGGCGCGTCGTCCTTGCGCGTGTAGCGCCGGGAGAACAGGCCGTATTCCGCGTCAAAGTCGTGCCAGCCCTCGCGCTTGCCGCCGACGAGAACCTTCGTCAGATGCGCACCCGCGTCGGCCTCCGCGATGTCGACCTGATGTGCCGTGTCGCCGTCCGCCGTACAGACGATCGCGCTCACGCCCGCCGCCTTGAAGCGATAGGCGAAATCATGCTCCATCAGCTGGTTCGTCGCCGGGATGGCGATCGCGCCCAGCTTATGCAGGCCGAGGATCGCAAACCAGAACTGATAGTGCCGCTTGAGCACCAGCATCACGCGGTCGCCGCGCTTCACGCCGAGTGACGTGAAATAGTTCGCCGCCTGACTCGAAGCGTCCTTCATGTCCTTGAACGTGAACCGCCGCTCAGTCATGTCGTTTGCGACATGCACCATCGCGAGCTTGTCCGGCTCGCGCCGCGCGAGGCCGTCCACGATGTCGAATGCAAAGTTGAACTTGTCCTCGTTGTGGAACTCCAGCCGCTCCAACGAGCCGTCTTCCTTTTCCACCCCGTGGACAAACTGGTCGCAGAGCAGCTGCTGCTCCGGCGTCTCCTCCAACGCCCGTGTCCGCACGGACAGGTCCTGCTCCTTTTCGCTGCTCGCCATGATCATTGCGAGGAATACACAGTCCTGCCCATCCACGGCGATCATGCCGTGCGGCGTGGAGCTCTTGTAGAAGATGCTGTCGCCCTCGTGGAGGACTTCCTCGTGCTCGCCGACACGCACACGGAGCGTCCCCTTCACGACGAGGTCAAATTCCTGTCCGGCATGCGTCGTGGTGTGGATCGGCTGGCTCTGCAGCTCCTTGGAATACTGATAGGTGACCCAATACGGCGTCGCCAGCTTCTGCCGGAACATTGCCGCCATATTCTGAATGGTGATGCCGTCCTCGCTGGCCGTCACCGGACCCATGCCCCGGCGCGTCACCGTGTAGCTCGAGAGCTTGGCGCTCTGGCCTTCGAGCAGATCCGTCAGCTCCACGCCGAACGCCAGCGCGCACTTGTGCATGAACGTAAACGGGAAATCGACCGTGCCCTGCTCATAGCTGTGATACTGCTCGACGCTGACCTCGGTCTTCTCGGCCATCTCTGCTTCGCTGTAGCCGACGATCTCGCGCATCTCGCGGATACGCTCGGCAATCTCCATCAGCGGGTTGGCAGCCGGCTTCTTGGTTTGCATCATCATAGTGGGTTCCTCCTGTGTTAAACTGTGTAAGTTACTTCGAGCGAAAAAACTCGCCTCAAGGATTCCTAAGAATCTTTGAGGCGAGTTTGTGAATCACAATACCCGTGGTACCACTCAAATTGCAGCTCTGAGAACTGCCGCTTCAGGCTCTGACAAGCCCTATCCCGTAACGTGGGCGGACGAGAGGCGTCTACTTGCGAATGGTGTTCGGGCCTCCAGCTCGGAAGTGATAGGTCACAGGAGTTCGTGCTGCCGGTTTGCACCAACCACCGGCTCTCTGAAAGCAGTCCGTCCGACCGTCTTCGTCACAGCTTTTTTTGATTTGAACTTGCCCCAAATTTAACACAGTCTTTGCAGGCTGTCAAGTATAAATTTTACTAATACCGGCTATCGGTGCTTACCGCTTCACCTGCTCGGCGGTCTGCGCCGTGTCGATCCCGGCCGCGCCCTCCAGGCCGAAGCGCTCCGTCGCCTCCTCGCGCATCTTGTATTTCAGGATTTTTCCGGCTGCGTTCATCGGGAATGCGTCGACAAAATCGATGTATTTCGGCACCTTGTGCCGTGCCATGCTGGCCTTGATATAGTCCAGCATCTCCTCCACGGTCACGCTGCCGGGCTCCTTGAGGATGATGCAGGCCATGGCCTCCTCGCCGTATTTCTTGTCCGGCACGCCGATGACCTGTACGTCCTTGACGGCCGGGTGGGTGTAGATGAATTCCTCAATCTCCTTGGGGTAGATGTTCTCGCCGCCGCGGATGATCATGTCCTTGAGCCGCCCGGTGATGCGGTAGCAGCCGTTTTCGTCCCGGCAGGCCAGATCGCCGGAGTGCAGCCAGCCCTCCTTGTCAACGGTGGCGGCCGTGGCCTCGGGCATCTTGTAGTAGCCTTTCATGGTGTTGTAGCCGCGCGAGCAGAACTCGCCGTTGACGCCGTCCGGCACTTCCTCGCCGGTCTCGGGGTCGATGATCTTGCACTCGATGTGCGGGAAAGCGTAGCCGACCGTGTTGCACCGCAGATCGAGCGGGTCGCCGCAGGCGCTCATGGTGCTGCCGGGGGCGGATTCGGTCTGGCCGTAGACGCTGACGATGTCGGTCATGTGCATCTCGTCCGGCTGGGCGGCCCGGCGCATCAGCTCCGGCGGGCAGCCGGAACCGGCCATGATACCGGTGCGCATATAGGAAAAATCGGTCTTTTTGTAGTCCGGATGGTTGAACATGGCGATGAACATCGTCGGCACACCGTTGAAGCAGGTGATGCGCTCCTGATTGATGCAGGCGAGCGAGACCTTGGCCGAGAAATACGGCATCGGACAGAGCGTCGCGCCGTGCGTCATGCAGGAGGTCATGGAGAGCACCATGCCGAAGCAGTGGAACATCGGCACCTGAATCATCATCCGGTCGGCCGTGGACAGATCCATCCGGTCGCCGATGCACTTGCCGTCGTTGACGACGTTGTAGTGCGTCAGCATGACGCCCTTCGGGAAGCCCGTTGTGCCGGAAGTGTACTGCATGTTGCACACGTCGTCCGGCCGCACGCCCGCGGCCATGCGCAAAATCTGCTCGCGCGGGACCATATTGGCCCGATCCATCGCCTCGTCGAAGGTCAGGCAGCCCGGCATCCGGAAGCCGACGGTGATGACGTTGCGCAGGAACGGCAGCTTGCGGCAGTGCAGGGCGGAGCCGGGCTTTGCGTCGGCCAGCTCCGGGCAGAGGGTTTGGATGATCTCACGGTAGTTCGAGTCCAGACAGTGGTCAATCATGACGAGCGTGTGCGTGTCGGACTGCCGCAGCAGATATTCCGCCTCGTGGATCTTATACGCCGTGTTGACCGTGACGAGCACGGCGCCGATTTTCGTCGCGGCCCAGAAGGTGATGAACCACGCGGGCACGTTCGTGGCCCAGATGGCGACCTTGCTGCCCCGGCGCACGCCGAGCGAGACGAGCGCGCGGGCAAAATCGTCCACGT
>ULSH01043600.1_pt1 | contig 12675 bp, 19 predicted proteins | sample 1956151 | NCBI WGS metagenome assembly ULSH01 (sample SAMEA4835702, study PRJEB28245) | human gut metagenome | biome: gut microbiome; material: fecal sample | place: Denmark | collected 2008 | reverse complement strand
TTACCAACCAAATATTTTCGGATCTTTTTTCAAATTATTTTTCATGCCATGGCGGAAGTCGCTGAAAATTAAACCGATTGGACTAATCCACCTGCATTGATTGGGCGAATTGGAAACTTTGAGAGATAACTGAGGGGAGCGAAGAGAAATTGGTCTTTTAGCGCAATTAACTGGTTTATTTTAGGGCATGATTTTATTTTTTAGTAAATTCGCGAAAAATAATACAGACATGAGAAAAACATTATCCTGTTTAGCATTTATCACATATATAAGCGGCTTATGCGTCAGCCCTGCAGAGGTTCGATTCAACAATGAAGAAGCCGACACGACAAGGATCACCGATATCCTGATTGCACTCGACAAGATGAATCAGTCCAATCCCCAGATGCTGGTTTCGGAAGCCGGAAGCAAATTGCTTGGGACGCCATACGTAGCTGGCACTCTTGAATGCAACCCGGAACAACTGACTGTAAATACGGACGGTATGGACTGTACTACTTTCGTGGAGACAGCAATAGCGCTCGCTATGACAGTTGACGCCAACCGCACTTCCTGGCATGATTTCATCAACAATCTGGAACAGATAAGATATCGCGGAGGAAGAGTGAACGGCTATACTTCAAGGCTTCATTATGTGAGCGAATGGATCATTGACAACAGCCACCGGGGCCTAATGACAGAAGTCACCAACCGCATCGCCAACACCAACACACAGATAAAAACCATCGAATACATGTCGCGCCACCGCGACGCCTACCCTGCTCTTGCGGACTCAGCGAATTTCGAAGGGATCAAAAACATGGAAATGGGATACCGGTCTCACAAATATTATTATATAAAGCCTAGCAATCTACCCTCGGCCGACCTTAAAGAGGGTGACATCGTTGCGCTGACAACCAACATTAAGGATCTTGACGTAACCCACATGGGAATCATAAAAATGGTTGACGGGGTGCCGCATCTGATGCATGCTTCATCAAAACAGGGTAAAGTGATAGTCGATGATCTCTCGTTGTCGGATTATTTGAAGCGCAACCGGACTCAGGGAATAAGAGTGTTCCGTCTGGCCCACTAACCGATTCTTTTTTCACAATAAAAAAACGAGGACGTGTTCTAAAACACGTCCTCGCATATTTTCGGGTCTATTTCAGACAGGGATGATTATGCCTGAGGCATTTTGGTTTTCTTGCCATAGCCATACTGTGCGGCAGAGCCAAGCTGTTCCTGGATACGGAGAAGCTGGTTGTATTTAGCCATGCGGTCAGAACGGCTTGCAGAACCGGTCTTGATCTGTCCGGCGTTTGTAGCGACAGCGATGTCAGCGATAGTGGCATCTTCGGTTTCACCGGAACGGTGAGAGATCACAGCGGTGTAGCCGTTACGCTGAGCGAGCTCGACAGCGCGAAGAGTCTCGGTAAGAGAACCGATCTGGTTAACCTTTACAAGGATCGAGTTAGCGCAACCTTCGTTGATACCGCGCTCGAGATATTTTACATTGGTAACGAAGAGGTCATCACCTACGAGCTGGCAACGGTTGCCGATGAGATCGGTGAGGATCTTCCAACCTGCCCAGTCGTTCTCTGCCATACCATCTTCGATGGAATCGATAGGATATTTTTCCACGAGTTCCTTGAGGTACTGAGCCTGCTGTTCAGAAGTGAGCTTGGGAGCGCCTTCGCCCTGTTTCCAGGTGTAGTCATATACACCGTCATGATAGAATTCGGAAGAAGCGCAGTCAAGACCGATGGTAACGTCCTTTCCGGGAACGTAGCCTGCGAGTTCGATAGCCTTGATGATAACGTTGAGAGCGTCTTCTGTTCCATCGAGAGTGGGAGCGAAACCGCCTTCATCGCCGACAGCTGTTGAAAGGCCGCGTTCGTGAAGAACTTTCTTGAGGTTGTGGAACACTTCAGTACCCATGCGGATGCCTTCTTTGAAGCAGCATGCGCCGATGGGACGGATCATGAATTCCTGGAAGCAGATGGGAGCGTCAGAGTGAGCGCCACCATTGATGATATTCATCATGGGCACGGGAAGCACGTAAGAGTTGCAGCCGCCGATGTATTTGTAAAGCGGGAGGCCGAGATAGTCGGCAGCAGCTTTAGCAACAGCGAGTGAAACACCGAGGATGGCGTTAGCGCCGAGGTTGCTCTTGGTGTCTGTTCCGTCGAGGGCGATCATAGTCTCGTCGATCTTGATCTGATCGAGAGCGCTCATGCCAACGAGAGCTTCGCCGATGGGGCCGTTTACGTTAGCGACAGCCTTGGTCACGCCTTTGCCCATGTAACGGTTCTTATCACCGTCACGAAGTTCGAGAGCTTCGTTCACACCTGTAGAAGCACCGGAGGGAACGGAAGCACGGCCGAAAGCGCCGGATTCAAGAATTACATCTACTTCAACGGTGGGGTTTCCGCGTGAGTCAAGGACTTCACGACCAATGATTTTTTCAATTTTCATAATCAGGTTAAACTTAAAAAGTTGGTTATAATGTTATACTTGTTTTCTTTCAACCGGATGGTCTATCCGCTGAATGCAAAGTTACTAAATTTTATCGACCCACAAAATGTTTTTATATAGTTTAATGTTAAGTTCATAAACTTTACATCCAGCAAGTTCCGGCAGAGGCTCCGCTGAATCGCGCCATCAATTTCCTGGCGTCGGAATGAGGCTCACGCAGCATGATCCTCGATGAACCCATCGACAAGATACCATTTCCCGGCGATGCGGCGAAAGAGATAGACGGCATTGATTCCACGGTCTGAGTTGTCGCCGGGCGGCATATATCCCCCCACCATCCAGACGGAATCGGCTTCAACTTTTGCCCAGGTCATGAGTGTGTAATCATTGGATCGGGCCGGTTTTTCGGGTATCAGCTTATACATGCGACCGGTCTTCCACCACGGAGTCAGGAGAAAATCCTGCAAGCGGCTGTCGCATTTCATTCTGATTGCCCGGAATTTCAGGGACGAATTGAACTGGGCTATGAATTTAGAAAACGCTTCAGCTCCCTGATTGCACGCGGAGGAAGACTGCATCACGGCCTCACATGCTTCAGTGTCGTAAGAATCAGGCAAAGAATCGGTCATGACAACAGGTACGGAAGCGTATAAAGCGACCGAAGTACAGAAAAGCAGAAGATTCGATAAAAGGCGTAATTTCATAAACGGGTCATTTAAACAATCGAAGCGGTACCGGACAAAAATCCGGCATCGCTTCGACATATACTGATATTTTTCGCGGCTTATTCAGCGGCGGGAGTTTCAGTTGCGGGAGCAGTCTCGGCAGCGGGAGCCTCAGCTGCGGCAGGAGCAGCGGCTGATTTCGAACGACGGCTGCGGCGTGTGCGGCCTTCTTTCTTGGCACCTTTTTCCTTGAGCATGTTCTCATTGTAGTCCACAAGTTCGATGAAGCACATCTGGGCATTGTCGCCGAGACGGTTTCCGGTCTTGAGGATACGTGTATATCCACCGTTGCGGTCAGCGATCTTTGTTGCGATTTCGCGGAAAAGCTCATTGACGGCATACTTGTTCTGCAGATAGCTGAACACGAGGCGGCGGTTGGTCATCGAGTCATTTTTGGCTCGGTTGATTAAAGGCTCGGCGTAGATACGGAGCGCTTTAGCCTTGGCCAGGGTTGTGAAGATACGCTTATGCATGATAAGCGAAATGGTCATGTTGGCCAAAAGGGCGTCGCGATGGGCTTTTTTACGACCGAGGTGGTTGAATTTCTTATTATGTCTCATCGTTAATTGTTTACTCTATGTCTAATTTGTACTTTGAAATATCCATCCCGAACGAAAGGTTGAGATTGGCCAGCAGTTCGTCAAGCTCCGTGAGCGACTTCTTACCGAAGTTGCGGAACTTAAGGAGATCGTTGCGGTTGAAGACAACGAGTTCACCGAGAGTCTCGACTTCAGCGCTCTTGAGGCAGTTGAGAGCACGGACAGAGAGGTCCATGTCAACGAGCTTCGACTTGAGAAGCTGACGCATGTGGAGAACTTCTTCGTCAAATTCCTCGTTTTCTTCCTGCTCGGAGGTTTCGAGAGTTATTTTCTCGTCGGAGAAGAGCATGAAATGATAAATGAGGATTTTGGCAGCTTCCTTGAGGGCATCCTTAGGAAGGATCGAACCGTTGGTGGTGATTTCGAGAGTCAGTTTGTCGTAGTCGGTTTTTTGGTCAACGCGGAAATTCTCCACGGTGTATTTCACGTTCTTGATAGGAGTGTAGATTGAGTCAATCGCAATGACGTTGACATCGTCCGTCGGGACATTGTTCTCGTCAGCGGGGACCCATCCGCGTCCTTTGTTGACAGTGAATTCGAGTGTGAAGCTTGCGCCGGGATCCAAATGACAGATGACGAGGTCAGGGTTGAGAACCTGGAATCCGGAGAGCACCTTGTTGAGGTCGCCGGCCTTGAATTCCTCCTGTCCCGAAACGGTGACGGTGGCTTTCTCGAACTCTGCGTCCTCCACAGTGTGCTTGAGGTCGATTTTCTTGAGGTTAAGGATTATGTTGGTGACATCTTCCTTAACACCGGGTATGGTATCGAATTCATGTTTAACGCCGTCGATCTTAATAGAAGCGATCGCATAACCTTCGAGTGACGAAAGGAGAATGCGACGGAGGGCATTGCCTATCGTGATACCGTAACCAGGCTCCAATGGCTTGAACTCAAATTTGCCGAAATGATTATCGGCTTCCAACATCAAGACTTTGTCGGGTTTCTGGAAAGCTAATATAGCCATGTGGATCTGTCTTTTAGAAATTATTTAGAATACAACTCGACGATGAGCTGCTCTTTGATGTTTTCGGGAATATCTTCGCGTGCGGGAACGTGCAGGAGCTTGCCGGCTTTCTGCGATTCGTCCCATTCGAGCCAAGGATATTTAGAGTGATTGAACCCGGCGAGAGCGTCGGCGATCACTTCGAGAGACTTTGACTTTTCACGTACGCCGATGATGTCACCGGGCTGCACGGCATAGGAAGCGATGTTGACCACCTGGCCGTTTACAGTGATGTGGCGATGGAGGACGAGCTGACGTGCAGCGGGACGGCTGGGAGCGATGCCCAGACGATAGACAACGTTGTCGAGACGTCCTTCAAGGAGCTGGAGAAGGATCTCACCGGTGATACCCTTTGAACGGGCAGCGCGGTTGAAGAGATTGTGGAACTGTTTCTCAAGTACGCCGTAGGTGTATTTAGCTTTCTGCTTTTCACGAAGCTGCACACCGTACTCAGAAGATTTGCGGCGCTTGTTCTGCCCGTGCTGACCCGGCGGGAAATTTTTCCTGGCGAGAACTTTGTCTTCGCCGAAGATGGGTTCTCCGAATTTACGAGCGATTTTTGACTTTGGGCCTGTATATCTTGCCATTGTTGTTAATCGATGTTGAGGTTAAAAAGAGTGGCGGGGGTCACTTGCGATGCGCAGGGAAGGTTTAGTGCAGCCGCGACCATAGAGAGGTGATAGAAATATGGTCTATTTCACGTTTGCCTTCGCCCGTAAGAGCCTCGTCGGAAGCTCGCCCCTATTGTAAATGAAATTTAGTTATGTCTTTGCTTTTCAAGCGGCATCATCAGACGCGACGACGCTTGGGAGGACGACATCCGTTATGGGGCAGCGGAGTAACATCGATGATTTCGGTTACTTCGATTCCGGCGCCGTGGATTGTGCGGATAGCGGATTCGCGACCGTTGCCGGGACCCTTAACATAAGCTTTCACTTTACGGAGTCCAAGATCATAAGCGACCTTGGCGCAGTCCTGAGCTGCCATCTGAGCAGCATAGGGAGTGTTTTTCTTTGAACCGCGGAAGCCCATTTTACCAGCGCTTGACCAAGAGATCACCTGACCTTCAGAGTTGGCTAAGCATACAATAATGTTGTTGAAAGAGGAGTGAACGTGGAGCTGGCCGGCAGCATCGACTTTAACGTTTCTCTTCTTAGATGCGACTGTCTTTTTTGCCATATTTCAATTTTATTTAGTAGCTTTCTTTTTGTTGGCGACTGTTTTCTTGCGGCCCTTGCGGGTGCGGGCGTTGTTCTTGGTGCTCTGACCGCGCACGGGAAGACCGTTGCGGTGACGGATGCCGCGATAGCAACCGATGTCCATGAGGCGCTTGATGTTGAGCTGGATTTCACTGCGGAGATCACCTTCCACTTTGTAATCGCTGCTGATCACTTCACGCACCTTGGCGGCCTGGGCGTCTGTCCAGTCCTGCACTTTGATATCTGCGTTTACGCCGGCTTTCTCAAGAATAGTCTTGGCGGCGCTACGGCCAATGCCGAAAATGTAAGTCAAGGCTATCTCACCTCTTTTGTTCTGGGGGAGGTCAACTCCCACTATACGTACTGCCATATATCTGTTTGACTAATTTTTTTTGCAAAATTAATAAAAAATTATCCTTGACGTTGTTTGTACTTGGGATTTTTTTTGTTTATCACGTAAAGACGACCCTTACGACGGACAATTTTGCTGTCCGGGGTCCTTTTTTTAACTGAGGCTCTTACTTTCATGTTATTTCGTTTTTATAATTTTTATCATTTGTAACGGAAGGCAATGCGGCCTTTCGAAAGATCGTATGGCGACATTTCGACTCTGACTTTGTCGCCGGGGAGAATCTTTATGTAATGCATTCGCATCTTTCCGGAAATGTGGGCGGTTATTTCATGACCGTTCTCCAGTTCGACGCGGAACATTGCGTTAGAGAGGGCTTCAACTATGGTGCCGTCTTGTTCTATTGCTGCTTGTTTTGCCATTTCAGTTATTTGACCGAGTTAAATGAATCTATCTTTTAGCACTTCGTAAACAGGTTCGTAGCTTGTCAGGATGTCCGCTTTCCCGTCGATGACGGCCACGGTGTGCTCATAGTGGGCCGAAGGTTTGCGGTCGCGTGTGCGACATGTCCATCCGTCACGCTCTATCACTATGTTGCGGCTGCCCATGTTGATCATGGGCTCTATGGCCAGACACATTCCGTTGCGGATGACGGGGCCGGTTCCGCGACGTCCGTAATTGGGGACCTCGGGGCTTTCGTGCATGTCGCGGCCTATGCCGTGGCCACACATTTCGCGAACCACGCCGTAGCGGTGATGCTCGCAGTATGTCTGGATGGCATTGGCGATGTCGCCTATGCGGTTGCCTTCACGACATGCTTCGATTCCTTTGAAAAGCGACTCTTTGGTGACGCGGCAGAGCTGCAGCACTTCGGGCGCTACATTTCCGATGGGGAAGGTGTAGCACATGTCTCCGCAAAAGCCGTCATATTCAACCACGATGTCAATCCCGATGATGTCTCCGTCGCGAAGGGCGTAGTTCGACGGGAATCCGTGGACCACCGTTTCATTCACCTCACAGCATATCGCTCCGGGGAATCCTTCGTAGCCGAGGCACGAGGGACGTCCGTGATTGTCGGCGATATATTCGCGGGCGACGGCGTCAAGCTTATGCGTAGTTACGCCTTCAGTCACCCACTTGGCGATTTCGCCAAGTGTGCGACTGGTCAAGGCGCATGCCTCGCGCATCTTTTCTATTTCTTCAGGTGTCTTAAGATAAATCATTCAGAGCTTCTGTCTAAACAAGAATCAATAAGCGCTTCCTGTTGTGCGTCCTTTAATCTTTCCGCCCTGCATGAGGCCGTCGTAATGATGCATCATCAGATGGCTCTCGATCTGCTGGAGCGTGTCAAGCACCACACCTACGAGGATCAGCAGGGAAGTTCCTCCGAAGAACTGAGCGAAATTCTGGCTGATGCCGAAGAAGCGGGCGAAAGCCGGAAGAATCGCAACAATTCCGAGGAAAAGTGATCCGGGAAGAGTGATACGTGACATAATCGAGTCAAGATATTCCGCTGTTTTCTTGCCGGGCTTTACACCGGGGATGAAACCGTTGTTTCTCTTCATGTCCTCGGCCATCTGGGTAGGACGGACGGTAACGGCAGTATAGAAATAAGTGAATGCCACGATCAATATGAAATAGACGGCATTGTACCAGAAACCGTTGATGTCCGAGAATGCGGCGAAGAATCCGCTGCCCGTTCCGTCACTGCCGAATCCGGCCAGAGTGATGGGGACGAACATTATAGCCTGGGCGAAGATTATAGGCATCACGCCTGCGGCGTTGACCTTAAGAGGAATGTACTGACGTGCGCCGCCATACTGACGGTTGCCGACAATACGCTTTGCATACTGCACGGGGACTTTTCTGGTTCCCTGAACGAGCAGCACAGCTCCGATTGTCACAGCGAAAAGCAGAATGATCTCCACGAGGAACATCACCAGACCGCCCTGAGAACCGGTTTCACCCGGGAGACGGCTCACGAATTCATAGAAGAGGGCTTCGGGAAGACGTGCGATGATACCGACGAGGATTATGAAAGATATACCGTTGCCGATTCCGCGGTCGGTAATACGCTCGCCAAGCCACATGATAAACATTGAGCCTGCAGCGAGGATGACAGTGAGATAGGCCGTTGTCCAGACGCCCATGGAGGCAGCCTGACCTGCAGCCGCTACCTGATAGCGGAGGTTGATCAGGTAAGCCGGACCCTGAAGCAGAAGTATCAGCACAGTCAGGTAACGGGTGTACTGATTCAGCTTCTGACGGCCACTTTCGCCTTCACGCTGCATCTTCTGGAAGGAAGGCAGAACCATGCCCATCAGCTGTATCACGATGGATGCAGTGATGTAAGGCATGATACCGAGGGCGAATATTGAGGCCTGCGAGAAAGCACCTCCGGAGAACATGTCCAAGAGCTGCATCAGGCCGCTCTTGTTGGTGAAGTCCGAGAGGGCCTTGATATCCGAGATGCTGATTCCGGGCAGCACTACATAACAGCCGAGGCGGTAGATGAGCACGAGCAGCATGGTTATCAAGAGACGCTTGCGCAGTTCCTCAATGGTCCAGATGTTTTTTATGGTTTGAACGAATCTCATTGTTACTATCAGATTTTAGAGATGGAGCCGCCAGCATCGACGATGGCTTTTTCAGCGGCTTTCGAGAAGGCGTTGGCCTCTACGGCCACAGCGCGTGAAATAGCGCCGTTGGCGAGGATCTTCACGAGCTGGTGACGGTTTACGAAACCGGCAGCGCGAAGCTCTTCCAGACCTACTTTCTCAAGATTTCCGGCTTCGGCGAGCTGGTTGATTACCTCGATGTTGATTGCCTTGTACTCAACACGGTTGATGTTCTTGAAACCGAATTTGGGGACACGGCGCTGGAGAGGCATCTGACCACCTTCGAAACCGACTTTGTGCTTGTAGCCCGAACGTGACTTGGCACCTTTGTGACCACGGGTGGATGTTCCGCCCTTGCCGGAACCCGGACCGCGACCGATACGGGTTTTACGGGTAACAGATCCAACGGCGGGACGTATGTTGTTTAATTCCATAATACTTGTTTTTATCAGATTGATTAAAAATGAATTGTTTTTCAGCAGGAGCTTATGCAGGTGTTACTTCAACGAGATGATGAACAGCCTTTACCATGCCCATGACTGAGGGAGTGTCTTCTTTAACGACGGTATGATTCATTTTTTTGAGGCCGAGTGCGTCGAGTGTGCGTTTCTGCACAGCCGGGCAATTGATTCGGCTCTTTATTTGCTTGATTTTTATCTGTGCCATTATAAATGGGATATTTAGCCGTTAAACACTTTGTCAACTGAAACGCCGCGGTTCTGAGCGACCTGTGCGGGCGAACGCATCTCGTCGAGGGCAGCGATGGTTGCCTTCACGAGGTTGTGGGGGTTGGAAGAACCTTTTGATTTAGCGAGGACGTCAGTGATTCCGACGCTTTCAAGCACGGCACGCATAGCACCACCGGCTTTCACACCGGTACCATGGCTTGCAGGTTTGAGTATCACGCGTGAGCCGCCGAATTTGGCGATCTGTTCGTGAGGAATTGTTCCTTTGTGAACGGGAACGCGGATAAGATTCTTCTTTGCGGCCTCTACGCCTTTGGAGATAGCTTCGGTGACCTCATTGGCTTTGCCGAGACCCCAGCCCACGATGCCGTCTTCATTTCCCACAACTACGATTGCTGCGAAAGTGAAGGTGCGTCCTCCTTTTGTAACTTTTGTTACACGGTTGATGGCCACAAGGCGGTCCTTCAACTCTAAGTCGTTGGTAGATTTAACTTTGTTATTTCTTTTTGCCATGATTCTTAAAATTTAAGTCCGCCATTGCGAGCGGCGTCAGCCAATGATTTAACACGACCGTGGAAAAGGTAGCCGTTGCGGTCGAAGACCACTTCGGTAATTCCGGCCTCGATAGCTTTCTTTGCGATAGCCTCGCCCACTTTTGCGGCGATTTCGCTCTTTGTGCCTTCCTCGACGCCTTTTGACGAAGCTGCTACAAGAGTTTTGCCCTGAAGGTCATCGACGAGCTGCACGTAGATCTGCTTGTTTGAACGGAACACCGTCATGCGGGGACGAGCGGCGGTTCCGGAAATCTTGCCACGGATACGGGCTTTGATTTTGTTTCTTCTTTGTATCTTGGAGATCATAATTTCTTAAGGGGTTAAGGATTATTTAGCACTTGCCGATTTACCGGATTTGCGGCGGATGATCTCGCCGACAAACTTGATACCTTTGCCCTTGTAAGGTTCGGGCTTGCGGAGTGAGCGGATTTTGGCACATACCTGGCCGAGAAGCTGCTTGTCATCGCTTTCGAGGATGATCAGCGGGTTCTTGTTACGCTCGCTCTTGGTTTCAACCTTGACCTCCGGGGGAAGTTTGATATATATTGCATGTGAGTAGCCGAGTGAGAGCTCGAGAACCTGGCCGGTTGACTGAGCGCGGTAACCCACACCTACTAATTCCATTTCTTTGCGGTAACCGGTTGATACGCCGACAACCATGTTGTGGATAAGCGCGCGGTAGAGACCGTGCTGAGCGCGGTGTTCGCGGTCGTCGGTAGGACGGGTGACAACAACGTGGTTGCCCTCTACCTTAACATCGAGGTCGGAATTGACTTTCTGCGAGAGCTGACCTTTGGGGCCTTTAACTGTCACAACATCACCGCTGACAGTGACTGTCACGCCTGCGGGGATTTCTATGGGAGCTTTACCTATTCTTGACATTTTTCAGTTCCTCCAAAGTTTAATATACATAACAGAGAACTTCGCCACCTATCTTCTTGTCGCGTGCGGCCTTGTTGGTCATCACGCCCTGTGAAGTGGAAAGGATGGCGATACCCATTCCGTTCAACACTCGCGGCATATCTTTGTAGCCGGTATATTGGCGAAGACCCGGACGCGAAACACGCTTGAGAGCCTTGATGGCGTTAACGTGATCAACGGGGTCATACTTCAGGGCGATCTTAATGACGCCTGCGGGGGTCTCACCCTCTATAAACTTGTAATTAAGAATATAGCCTTGTTCAAAAAGAATCTTGGTGATTTCTTTTTTCAAGTTTGAGGCAGGGATCTCCACTACTCGGTGGTTTGCTTTGATGGCGTTCCTCAATCTTGTCAGATAATCTGCTATTGGATCTGTCATTTTTGAATTGTTTTAAATTGATTCGGTTTATCCGAACAATATTTAATACTCTCTGCAGCGTGGCCCCCTTGCGGGGGCTATAGGCTGCGGTTGGGAATTTTTTTTGCTTCTGTTTATGCTTGCGGTTACCAGCTTGCTTTCTTCACGCCGGGGATGAGACCTGCTGAAGCCATTTCGCGGAACTGGATGCGGGAGAGGCCGAACTGACGCATGAACCCTTTGGGACGACCGGTGATGCTGCAGCGGTTGTGCAGACGGACTGCCGATGCGTTCTTGGGCAGAAGCTGGAGAGCCTCATAGTCGCCGGCTGCCTTGAGGGCGGCTTTCTTGGCGGCATATTTGGCCACGAGCTTTGCGCGTTTAACCTCGCGGGCTTTCATTGATTCTTTTGCCATAGGGAATCTTTAGAAATTGGAGTTGTTTGAATTTTATTTCTTTGCGTTTTTGAAAGGCAGACCAAACTCCTTGAGCAGAGCATAGCCTTCTTCGTCGGTGTTGGCTGAGGTCACGAAAGTGACGTTCATACCGAGAAGCTTGCTGATGTTGTCGATGTTGATTTCGGGGAAGATGATCTGCTCGGTGATACCCAGAGTGTAGTTTCCGCGGCCGTCGAGCTTGCCTTCGATTCCCTTGAAGTCACGGATACGGGGCAGAGCCACGCGCACGAGACGTTCGAGGAATTCATACATTTTGTCGCGACGGAGAGTAACCATGACTCCGACGGGCATTTTCTTACGGAGCTTGAAGTTCGAGATGTCTTTTCTTGAAAGGGTAGCCACAGCTTTCTGGCCGGTGATTGCGGTCAGCTCGTTGATGGCAGTCTCGATTATCTTCTTGTCCTGAGTGGCTTCGCCGAGACCCTGGTTGATCACGATTTTCTTCAGACGGGGCACCTGCATAACGGTGGTGTAGCCGAACTGCTTCTCAAGAGCGGGAACTATGCGCTCGGTATAGTCTTTCTTAAGTGTAGTGTTGCTCATTACTTTATCTCCTCTCCTGATTTTTTAGCGTATCTTACGAGTTTGCCCTCGTCATTGCGGCGACGGCCGATGCGGGTAGGCTTGCCCGACTTGGGGTCGAGAAGGCTGAGGTTAGAGATATGGATAGGTGCTTCCTTCTTGACCAGACCGCCCTGGGGATGCTGTGCGCTGGGCTTGGTCGCCTTAGTCACGATGTTGACGCCTT
>ULSH01003639.1_pt1 | contig 12759 bp, 8 predicted proteins | sample 1956151 | NCBI WGS metagenome assembly ULSH01 (sample SAMEA4835702, study PRJEB28245) | human gut metagenome | biome: gut microbiome; material: fecal sample | place: Denmark | collected 2008 | reverse complement strand
CGACCAGTGGAAAGGCTTCGTCCTGCCACAGAGATAAAGCCACGATAATGTGGAATCTCGAATATCGAATGCCATGATAAAGTGGAATGTCGAATCGGGCTGTGCAGAATAGGGACCTTAGGGTCCTTAAGGACCTTAAAGACCTTAAAGACCCTAAGGACCCTAAAGACCCTAAAGACCCTAAAGACCCTAAGGCTCCTAAGGCCCTTAAATCCCTTAAATCCACTAAGCCCGCTAAAAGACGGATTACTATGAAAAGCAGTATAGCACAAGACAATATCGCGGCGCGAGTAGCCGCGCTCATGGACGGCTGCGGCCGCCACGGCATACGCCGCAGCGTCCCCATGACGCTCAACGAGGACACCGCCATGGCCTATATCGAGGCCATAGGACGCCACTACACCGACCGCTTCGTCATCGACGATGACAACCGCTGGGCCTACCTACAAATGGCCCGCTGGGTTGTAGGCGACCCGGCTATGGAGGCCATCACCATCAGCGACAACCGCACCGAGTATACCCGTGGCGACCTCTGCAAGGGCATATACTTGTGCGGCACCACCGGCTCGGGCAAAAGCCTGATGATGCGCGTGATGCTGAAATTTGCGTGCCTAAGTCCCTCGACGATGTACTTCGGCGACACCGAGCGGCGCATCTCTTGGTCCTTTCTGAGCGCCGCCGAGGCCTGGGAACGCGGATGCCGCGGCGCTTCGCCTATGACCGGCGAAGCCTGCGCCCCCATAGTCTGCATACAAGACCTGGGCAGCGAACCCGCATGTGAAGCCGTGTATATGGGCGTCAGACGCGAGCCGCTGCGTCAGCTTATCGAGGCACGCGGCGACCACGACGATATGCTCACTATGGCCACCTCCAACATCAATATCTTCGGACAGGACTTCGAGCACCGCTACGGCGACCGCGTGGCCAGTCGTCTGCGCGGCGGCTGCAACGTCATCTTCCTCGGCGGCCGCGACCGCCGGCGATAATGGCTGCGCCCTCGGTAATCTCGAATTTGTATTCAACATTCCACATTCCACATTATTTAGTAACTTTGCAATCGTGAAAGCCAATGACGTCATACGACGCATCAAGCCCTGGATGCTGATTATAGCAATGAGCACGGGCGCACTGTTCCATGACTATATGGAGGCGGTGGCCTTTTTGGCGCCGTATCTGATATTTGCGATGCTGCTGGTGACTTTCTGCAAGGTGCCCTTCGACAATATACGCATTACGCGGCTGTCGTGGCTGCTTGCGGCGGTGCAGGTTCTGGGCGGCGTGGTCGTATATCTGGGGTTGCTGCCCGTGGATCGTGTTGTGGCACAGGGAGCTTTCATCTGCGTGTTCTGTCCCACGGCCACGGCGGCGCCCGTCATCGTGGGTATACTCGGGGGCAGTATACCGCGGCAGGCCACATTCGCCATAGTGTCGAATGTGGCGGCGGCGTTGCTTGTTCCGCCGCTGTTCACGGTCATGGGTTCGGATGTGCATATCGACTTCCTCGGCACCTTCGCGACCATAGCGTGGCGCGTAATACCATTGATTCTGGCACCTTTGGCCGTGGCCATGGTGCTGCGGCGCATCACTCCCGGCGTACATGCCTACCTCGGGCGGCATCAGGCCGTATCGTTCTACATTTGGTCCGTTTCGCTGATTATCGTCGTGGGCCGCTCGGTGAGCTTCGTCATGGCCGAGCCCGCCTCCGAGATTCCGCGCATGGTGGCCTTGGCGCTGGTGGCGCTGGTGTTGTGCCTGATACAATTTGCCGTGGGACGTGCCATAGGGCGTCGTTGCGGCGACCGCGTTGTCGGGGCGCAGGGCTTGGCGCAGAAGAACACCGTTTTGGCCGTCTGGATGGCTTGGACATACTTCGACCCCGTGAGTTCGGTGGCGCCGGCGGCGTACATCGCCTGGCAGAATATCATCAATTCGATACAGCTGTATCTGCACGGACGCCACGCCACCCAAGCCCATAATAGTCATCACAGCTATAACAGTCATCTCAGCTAAAAACAGCAGACAATACAATGCACATTAAGCGTTACATATACAGCATACTGGCCTGGGCTCTGACGCCTATGGCCGCTGTGGGCGCCGAAGTCGGCGACAGCGCCGCTCGAGGTCTCAGTTTCTACATCCCCGAAGTGCACGGCGTGGCTCGTGCACGCTACGAAGTCGATACGGACAACGGCGAGGGACGCTTCCAGATACGCAACGCCCGCGTCAACCTCTCCGGGCGTGTGCTTCCGCGCCTGCGATACTACCTCAACACCGACTTCTGCGACAAAGGTTCGGTCAAAGTCCTCGATGTCTGGGCTCGCATCGACATCGGCTCGCGATGGTTTGTGCAAGCCGGACAATTCCGCATACCCTTCGGCACGGACAACTTCCGCGGCCCCGGGACATACTACTTCGCCAACCGCTCGTACCTGGGCAAATACGTCAACAACGTCCGCGCCGTCGGCATCAAAGGACGCTACACACTGCCCTGGGGCAGCGCCAATTACATCGAGGCCGGGATGTTCAACAGTGCCACCATCTCCGACCACGACGTTTGGAGCAAGGACTACGCTTACGCCGTCAAGGTCTCGCAGCAGGCTGCCGACTGGCTGCGCTTCGAGACCGGCTTCGAGTCCATAGAGCCCGGGAGCGTGCGCATGAACCTCTGGGGCGCCTCGGCCATCGTCACCGTGGGCACGCTGCGTGCCGAAGCCGAGTACATGCGCACCATCTACACCCACGATGCCCACGCCTCGTCCAACGTCTTCAACATCTTTGCCGATTGGGGCATACCCGCCAAGGTCGGTATCTTCGACCGCTGGAGTATCCAAGGGCGCTTCGATGCAATCTCCGCACATTCCGACGGCAAGAGTGTCGATGAGCAGGGGCGTCTCGAAACCACCATGCCCTCGCAACAGCGCCTGACCCTGGGCTCGGCCTTGGACTACACCTACGGCAAGGTCAATGCCCTGCTGCGTCTCAACTTCGAGAAAGTCTTTTGGGGACATGGCGGAGCGCCCGATGACGGCCACGGCAACCGCCTCGTAGCCGAGCTGGTGGTGCAATTCTGACCCCCTCCGCGACCAAGCGCAGGGTAGGGCATAGCCAAGACAGCCGTAAGAGCCAAGACAGCCGTAAGAGCATAACAGTCGTAAGAGCCAAGACAGTGCATCCGCCAAGACGCTGCACCACAAAGACATAAAAAAACAACGTAAGATGAACAAGATTGCACATATACCCAAGACATTCATAGCCGCGTGCGCCGCGGCCGCCCTGGCCGTTGCCGTATGTATGTACTTCGTGCCCGGCGTCCCGCCGATGGCCTTTGCCGGATTTGCGGGCATCACCGCGGCCGCCCTTGCCGTATACGGTTTTCTGTGCGGCGGCGCCTCGCGTCTCGGCGCCTACGTACTGCTGGGAGCCGCCACCCTCCTATCCATAGGCATCGTGGTCAATGTCAATTACTTCACCATAGGCAGCGGCGGCACCGATGCCGCCCCCGTGCTCTACAACAGCGACGCATGGCGCACGTGGAATGACGCACTATTCCACCTGGACGCCGGCGGCGAGGCCATACCCCCCACCTACGGAATGTACGGCGGCATTATCGCCGTGGTCATGTCCCTAACCGGCATCAGCGTCACCGCCGGACTTATGGTGAGCATGGCCGCCACGCTCATGTCCATACTCTGCTCGGGCATTATCGCCTGGCGTCTTATCGCCGACCGCCGTATTGCTGCCGTATCCATGGCCTGCTGTGCCGCCGTGTGCTACTTCCTGACTTCGGGCACGCTGCTAATCAAGGACGCCTGGGTGTGCGCATCCTTTGCCATTGTCGGCGTCGGATTTGCATCTTCCGGCGACGGCAGCTGCCGCCGCATCGTCCTGCCCGTGTACATAGGCGCGGTCATGCTCCTGCTGGTGCGCCCCAATATGCTGCTGGCCATGGCTATAGGCACTGTGATGTGCATCCTCCCCGCCGCTGTCGATGCCGAGGGACGCCGAAAGGCCTGGACATATATAGGACTGTGCGCCGGATTTTGCATACTGCTGTGGGGCGTGGGCAATATCGCCCAAATCACCCCCGATGCCGGAGGAATTATCAATATAGGGATGTCCAACGAATGGATACGCTACGATGCCCCCAACCAATTGGCCTACTACAACATCATCGGCGACTACTCCGACCTCCCCGTGTACTACAAGGTGATGATGCTGCCGGTGACCGCCGCCGTGCAATTCCTCATACCCTTTCCATGGAACTGGGGACGCGACATCCTCTACGGGCCTACGTCCTTTTACGCCCATATAGCCTATCCGTGGTATCTCTTCGGACTTATGGCCTTCTACTACCTCTTCTACGGACGCCACGAGTACGATATGACCGTTCCATACTTTCGTATGAAGACCGTGACGCGCCTGGTGCTGTGGAGCTTGGTGTGCTGGCTCATACCTTGCTATCTCTTCGGTGGCACCATCTCGCGCTACGGACTCATGGCCGTGCCCACGGTGGCTCCCGCCGTGGCCCTCGCCGTGCTCGGACCCAAGTACTCGATACGCACTTGGATGTCCTGGGCCGGTGTCGCCCTGCTGGTGGTACTCGTCTCCTGCTACATCATGCAAAGCATCACCTTTCCACCCACCGAGTGAAATAATCCGGTAGCCGCAGCCGTTATTATTATAACAGCCATAACAGCTATAACAGCCCAAAAACCGATAAAAGATGCAGATAGCCGTCATCACCATCACTCGCAATAATGTCGAAGGCCTGCGCCGTACCATCACCTCGGTACGCTGCCAGACCTATGCGGACATCCTGCACGTCATCATCGACGGCGACAGCACCGACGGCACCGCCGAGGTCTTGGACGCCGAGCGCCGCAACGGCACCGCCATGGTAGAGACCGCGCCCCCCGCCGGAGTATACGATGCCATCAATCGCGGTATTCGGGTAGCCCTCGATGCCGGTGCCGATGTCATAGGACTGCTGCACGCCGGCGACACCTACGCCTCGGATGACGTGGTGGCGCAGGTGGCCGAAGCCTTTGACGAAGGCGACATCGATTTTGTCTACGGCGACCTGCATTACAGCCGAGCAGGCAGCGACAAAGTGCTGCGATACTACGGAGCGGCACACTTCACGCCCGCGATGCTGCGCCAAGGCTATGCCCCGGGACATCCCACGTTGTACCTCACGCGCCGTGCCGCACAGGTCGCAGGGCCTTACGACACCGGTTTCCGCGTCGGCGGCGACTTTGAGATGTGGCTGCGACTGTTCGAACACACCGAGCTGCGACCGCGCTACCTGCCCATAGATATGGTGTGCATGGACACCGGAGGCCTGTCCCAGCGTTGGTACTCGCGATTGGTGACCAATAACCGCGAACGCTTGCGCTCGTTCAGGATGCACGGCCTGCCGGCTTCGCATCTCAATATACTCAGACACTACACACACGTCTTAAAAAGCTTTATATGCCGCAAACAACGATGACCGAACACATTGAAAGACCCGGCGACACCCCGATGCCGCAACCGGAGAAGACACTGCTGGCGCTGTGTCCCGGAGCCGAATTCATGGTCAAATACCTGAACCATGCCTACGGAGAGCAGTGGCGTGTAATCACGCGCCCCGAAGAGGGCGTGGACGTCGATGCGGCCGTGATGATAAGTTCGACGGACATCTACGATGTCACCGAAGGCAACGCCTGCGACGAGGACACCCCGGTCAAGGCCGATTCGCCCTTGGCACGCGACGAGGCCATGTTCGCCGACTACTGCCGTCGGCACGAGCTGCCCTGCCTGATACTGCGTGCGGCCAATATCGTGGGTACCGGCATGACGGGACTGCCCATGCGCATCGCTCGCGGCATCGCTCGCGGAATGCTGATGCACATCAGCGGCAACTCGGCCACCATCAGCGTCGTACACGCCATAGACGTTGCCCGCCTGAGCGTGGAGCTGCAAGACGCCCCCGGCATCTACAACATCACCGACGGCACCGACACGACAATCGACGCGCTTATAAACGCCATCGCCCACCGTATGAAGGACAAGAACGTGGGCACGCTGCGACCACGCTGGGCGCGATGGCTCTATGGACGCCGCTACTACGGCACGCTGACGCGCAGCCTGACTTTCGATGACAGTCGCGTGCGCCGCGTCCTCGAAGCCGAGGGCCGTTCCACCGATATGATTAACGTCGTCCAACGACTTAACACTCACCAATATGTCCAAGACGACATCTAAGATAGCACACGCCGTGGCACAGACCGGGCCCTCGCTCAAGAGCATGGCCAAGATGCTGTTGCTCTCGCGCTGCACACGCCCATGGCCGCGTCGCGAAGATGCCCGTGGCGATGCCATCATAGTCATGGGCAACGGCCCGTCGCTGGCGCAGACCATAGCCGAGCACGGCGAGACACTGACGTCCATGCCGACCATGGCCGTCAATTTTGCCGCCATAGCGCCCGAATTCACGCGCCTGCGACCCCGGTACTACATCATGGTAGATCCGCTGTTTTTCGCCCCCTCGGCCAACCCCAATATGCAGCGCCTGCGCCGCGCATTGGCCGATGTCGACTGGGACATGGTGCTGATAGTGCCCCGGGGCAAAGTCGGCGCCCTCGACCCGGCCATCACCGCAAATCCCCATATACACACCCTGTGTATCAACGCCGTAGGCCTCGAAGGCTGGACTTGGCTGACACATTGGGCCTACACGCACCGCTTGGGGATGCCGCGCCCGCGCAACGTCTTGATACCGGCCATTATGGCCGCTGCATGGCTCGGATTCGGCACTATATACGTCGCCGGTGCCGACCACTCGTGGATGCGCACCATCGCCGTGGACGACGACAATAACGTTATCTCCGTGCAGCCGCACTTCTACAAAGACGATGCCGCCGAGCAGAAACGCGTGGACACAACCTACCGCGGATACCGGCTGCACGACATCGTGCACAGCTTCTACGTCGCCTTCCGCAGCTATCACCTGCTCGAAGCATGGGCACGCCGCCGACATATAAACATCTTCAATATCACTCCCGGGTCGTACATCGACGCATTCGAGCGTCGAACCATCGGCTGACAAAAGCTCCTCCGGGTATTAATGGAAACTATACGAATTATAGGAAATATCCCATCGCCCACATTATTCCCATCACTCCCATTATTCCACAATTCACATTGTTCCAACCTAAGCGCCTAAAACAATGAAAATACAACGAACCTTCGATAATGGCTCCGGCCGTTTTTTAATCACTTTAATATCAATGGTTTTTATCGTAATGTCAATTTCAGCCTCCTCGACATTCGAAAAACCGGACTTCGCCTATCCGCGCGATGTGATACGCGATGCCGATGCCGCTTTGGCTCAGGCCGTCAAAGCCGGCGACGCCCCCGTGCAGCTGTTGGCTTTGATGCAAAAGACCAAAGCCGCCGAATCCATAGACGCCGATTCGCTCAAGACTTCCATAGCCGAAGTCATGCGATACGGCGCACGCCTGAAAACACCCGACGCCAAGGCCATGTTCAACCTCTATGCTGCCGAACTTTACAACAAATATCGGATGGACTACCGTTGGAACATGCGCGGACGCACCCTCCCCGAAGGGCCGCGTCCCGCCGACATCGCCGAATGGGACGGAAATGCCTTTACGCAAGTAGTGGATTCGCTGCTCGCCGAGGCATGGGAAGTCGCCGACGACACCTCCTTGGAGCAGTGGTCCAAAGCCGTCAAGGCCGACCGCTTCACGCGCACATACTACCCCGCAGTATGCGATTTTGTCGCATCCAAGATATTAGAAGGCGACCTGATACATTCGCCTTCGCTGACCACCAAAGTCCGCGAACAAGTCCTTGCCAAACACCCCGAAGGCTCCGCCCCGTGGATGATGTGGAAGGCCAAGATTGAGAAGCTCTCCGCCACCGACTATCAGAAGATGCCCAAGGCCATGCTCGACCTTTGGAACAAGTATAAGGCCAATCCCAACAGCGAAATCATAGCCTACACCATACTGATCACCGGAATCAACATCTCCGCCATCCTCGAAGAAAAAGAGTATCTTGCCATGCTCCAAGACCTCGCTCAAGGCGTACAGGGCACGTGGGTCGAGCCTTACACCACGAACGCTATCGCCGACTTCACCAAGCCGAGCATCTCGATACATCCCATACAAAAAGTCGGCATAGTCGGCCAAGACATCATCCTGAAATACACCGTTCGAAATGTCAAGACCATCGAACTGCGATTCTACAAATACAACGGATACCGCATCAGCTATAAGGTGAAGCCTGTCAAGACCGTTGCTTTAAACCCTAATGACTCCGACCCCACGGTGGAAGTTAAGGACAGCGTAGCAGTGCAATTGCCCGTGGGCCGCTACAGCTACACTGTCACACTTAACGGCAAAAAATTAGATGCTGATGGCGATATCACAGTCATTGAGTACCTCCCGGCGGTTACGACCAATGACAGCGGGACTTTCGTCACAATGGTCGAAGCCGCTTCGGGCAAGCCCGTCCAAGGCCTCGAACTACTCGTGGACAAAGGCACTAAAAAGAATCGATATACCTCGCCGGGCCGCACCGATGCCAACGGAACGGTGAAAATGCCCCGGTCCATAAGCGGAAACCTCTGCTACCGAACATCCGCAGGCATAGTTGATTGCAATCAGCGCATATACGTGCGTCCCGAGCGGCGGTACGACCAAAGCCCACGCACCATGACCGTCTCCACCGACCTGTCCACCTATCGTCCCGGACAGCAAGTGCGCTGGCTCACGGTAGTGGCCGATACGGTCAAGGCTCTGCCCGGCGTCAAAGTCTCCGCCGAATTACACTCTGACACGGAGACCCTGGCCGAGGTCACGGCCATCACCGACGAATACGGACGCGCCACAGGCACTTTCACCATCCCCGAGGACACGCGTATGGGTAGGCACAGCATATATGTTCGGTGCGACAACGCCTCGGACGTCGCGCCCTTCACCGTCGGCGACTTCAGCCTTCCGCAGGCACGACTGGACTCGCTGACAGCCATACCGGACTACGCATCCAATTCGGCTGTGATACGCGGCCTGGCTTCCACCTATGCCGGCCTGCCCATAGCCGGTGCCACCGTGACATTCAAGGACGAGGATGACGACGAAATATGCGACACCGTGACCACCGGCGCCGACGGACGCTTCGAGTTGCGTCTGGACAGTATTAATGGTCCGCAAGACTCTCTGTCTTATTATATTAATAAGACTGACGCCTACGACCGATGCATCGGCGGTACCATCACGCTGACCACGCCCACGGGTACGACTATCAGCGAGAATTTCAGCTTTGACGCCATATTTCCCAACAAAATTGATTTCGAGACTTGGCAAGACGGCAAGAAAACCAACCGCATTGGTGCCTCCAAACCCGTGGCGGTGAAAGTCAAGATGACCGCCCCCGATAAGACCGAAATCAAGGACGCCGCCATCACTTGGGTCTTAAGGTCGGAGGAAAACGATGAGGTTTACAGCGAAACGGAAAACGCGTATGACAGCGATGTCCGTCGCATAGTGCGCCGTGGCACTGCCACAACAGGCGAACAAACGTTGGACTTCTCCAAGATTGACCCCGGAGCATACACTTTGGAAATTTGTCCACAAGACTCTACTGCGGCAAAAGCCGAGACTAACCTATATGTCTACGACACCAAGGTCAACGTCACGCCCGACGGTGAAATGATATGGACGCCTGACACTCGCCTCGATGACGGCATCCTGACATTAGGCGTAAACGGCAATAAGGACATCCACGTATTTTTCGCCGCCGAAAAAGGCACGCCCGTCATCCGCCAATTCAAGGGAGGATGGCACCGCGTCAACCTCTACAACATTCTCGGCGATGATGCTTCGGGAGTGGTGTACATCGTAGGCATACGCGATGGGAAAAACTGCCAAGAAACAGTGACTTTGGGCGCCAAGCCCGAGAAGCCGAAGATGCGCATCATCACCGAGACCTTCCGCGACAAAGTTACAGCCGGAGCCCATGAGCAATGGCGACTGCGCACCGTTGATGCCGACGGCCGCTGTGTGCCCGCCGCCCTGGCCCTGAATATGTACGATACGCGTATCCTGACATTCTATTCGATGAACACCCTGCGCCCGGCTTTGGCCGACTACGGATACAGACGCGACCTGGACATCGATTGGCCGTATTATCGTGTGAGCGGATTTAGCACCTCCATCTACCCCGAATTATCGGACGTTCTCATCCTCGATTTGCCGATATGGGTATATGACACACCTCGCTTTATTCCCCGTGGCGTAGGCAACAGAATGTACAAGGCAAGCAAGAGAGAGAATAGTTTGGAAGAAGAGTGCTACGAGTTGGCCGGAGACATAGTCGGTGTCCAAATGGCGAATGCTGCGGAAGCTCCCGCTCTTCTTGATCAAATTGTAGTTGCATACGGAATAGACAGCCGCGCGGCCGAGACTCCGCGTGAAAGCGTCTTGTCGCAAGTCGAGTTCCGTAAGGACGACGTCTTGAATGCCCTGTGGCTGCCGACCCTGACGACAGACCGCGATGGATACGCTGATGTGAAGGTGGACATCCCGGCCACGCCCTCGACATGGCATTTCACGGCCACGGCGTGGACCACGGACATGCGCACCGCCTCGATAAAGCAGACTGTCACCTCCATCAAGCCGCTGATAGTCAAGGCTGTCGTTCCGCAATTCATCCGTCGCGGCGACCGCGCCGAATTCCTCTCCAATATCACCAACAACACCGAAGCCCCTGCGTGCATCTCCGCCGTGGCCGAAGTCTTTGACGTCAAAACCGACTCGGTATTGGATTCACGGAAATTCGAACTCGACTTGGCTGCCGGAGCCTCGGGCATCATCTCTATGGAAATATCTCCGCGTCTGACGCTCGCCGAAGCCGACAGCTTAGGCTTCCGTGTACGCGCCGCCAATGACGTCTCGGGCGACGGCGAGCAATACGCCATACCGCTGCTGGCATCGAGTGCACGCGTCACGGACAGTCGCAACTTCTATCTCGGTGCCGCCGACAGCATCCTATCGCTCGAGCTCCCGGCCATCGAAGGCAGCGATGCGGTACGCTCGCTACACTTCACCGCCAATCCCATGTGGAGCGTCGTCGAAGCATTGCCTTCCATCACCGAAATGCCTTCATCCACGGCCATTTGCGCCGCCAACGCCTATTTCGGCACCGTCATCGCCCTGAGCCTGCACAAGGCTCATCCCGAGCTGGATATCCCCGAGGACGTCAAGCAGGCACGCGATATACGCCGCCAAGCCGTCAAGGTCCTCGCCGACCTCCAACGCCATGACGGCGGACTATCTTGGGGCAAATGGTGCAGCGAATCGTCACTCTGGGCCACGCTCTTCGTCCTGGACCGCATAGCCACACTGCGTATGGCCGGGTACGACACCGCAGACATCGATGCCCTGTGCACCGAAGCGCTCCGCTATGCGGACGAACGTGTCGAGGCGCCGGACTACACCTACGGCGCACTGCGCCCCGCGTGGGACACTCCCGCGCCGAGCCTCAACGGCCGTCAGGTCATCGACAAAACCGTACAGCATATCATCAAAAATTGGAAGAAATTCTCGGTACACGACAAGGCCGTAGCCGCACTGGTGCTCCATTACAACGGCAACCGCGCCATGGCCCGTACCATCATCGGCTCGCTTGACCAATTCGGCACACATCGCCCCGGCAAAGGCATGGAATTCCGTAATGTCCGCGACCTGCTCACCTACGGCAATCTCCTCGAAGCCTACGGCGCCGTCACCGGGCAGTCCGCACAGACCGATGCCATACGCGAATACCTGATTGTACGCCGCCAAGGCACCGATTGGGGCAACAGCGCCATCACGGCATACACTGTGGACGCCTTCATCAATAGCGGCACTTCATGGGCCTCCGACCCCGTAGCACCATACGCCACCTTCGGCGGACGGCCCGTAGCCATATCCGATATGGACGGACGCAAAGGCATAATCGACACCGCCATCACCGACACCGGCGCCGGGACACTGACGCTGGACAAGCGCTCGAATGTTCCGGCATACGGCGCCGTCACCGATGTATACACCGCTGAGACTTCCAAGATTAACGCATTCACCGACGGCGAAATTTCCATAGACAAGATGCTCACCGTCACCGCCCCCGACGGCAAGACATACGCCATTCGAGACGACACCGAAGTCCCCGTCGGTTCGACAGTCACCGTACGTCTCACCATCAAGGCCGACCGACCTTACAGCTGCATCACCGTAGCCGACGAGCGTCCTGCCGGCCTCATCCCGCAAGAGCAAGTGTCGCAATACGTGTGGAACAACTCGCTGGGCGCCTACCGCGAAAGCCGCCCGGATCGCACCAATTTCTACATATATTATATGCCCAAAGGTGTGTACGTCTACGAGTACAAGCTCTATGCCACCGTCGCCGGCACTTACACCTCCGGCGTAGCCGTCGTCACCTGCGACCAAGCTCCCGACCTGACCGCCCACAGCGCCGGCTCAACCCTGAAAATCACCGCCGCCAAATAATGTCGACTGTGGCCTGTGGACTGTGGACTGTGCATTCTTTTATCCGAGGGCTTTAGCCCGGCGCGTCATTCTTCCCTAAGGTCCCTAAGATCCTTAAGGTCCCTAAAGTCCTTAAAGTCCTTAAAGTCCTTAAGGTCCTTAAAGCCCCCACAGCCCCCACAGCCGCAATGACCATACCCTAAGATACAGACAGGGCGGACGC
>ULSH01038800.1_pt1 | contig 12870 bp, 8 predicted proteins | sample 1956151 | NCBI WGS metagenome assembly ULSH01 (sample SAMEA4835702, study PRJEB28245) | human gut metagenome | biome: gut microbiome; material: fecal sample | place: Denmark | collected 2008 | reverse complement strand
TAGGCGGGCCGGATTTACATTGGCGATGCGTTAGATTGTAACGACACCAATCAGTGTGACAACTGTCAGGATAGCAGCCAGACCGTAGAAAACCCATTTACCCGCAGGTACGTGGATTTTCAGATCGTGCATCGCGTGGTGCATACGGTGTAAACCACACCACAGCGGCAGAACGATCATCAGGAACAGGAATACGCGACCAATGAAGCTCTGCGCGAACGCCAGAACGCGCTCGTAGCTCAGCGCATCACCCGGAAATAGCCCCAGTGGCAGCAGAATACCAACCAGCAGGATCATCACCGGCGCAATAATTGCGCTCCACATACCACCGGCCCCGAAGAGGCCCCAGAATACCGGTTCGTCAGAACGCTTTGGATTTGGATTAATCATCTCAGGCTCCTTACCAGTACAGGGCAACAAACAGGATTACGATGGTGGCAACCACAGTTACCGCCCAGAGACTTTTGATAATTGGCTCTGGTCCCATTTTTTCGTCTTTTACAATGATATTGGCTGCTTTTGGTGCCAGCTCAAACCAGGTTTTGGTGTGCAGCAGGGCTGCCGCCAGAGTGATCAAGTTAATGATCACGATAACCGGGTTTTGTAAAAAGTCGACGAATCCCGCCCAGGCTTCCGGGCCATTTTTCAGGGCAAACAGCCCGAAAATCAGTTCAATGCTGAACCACACAGCCGGAACCGCCGTGCCTTCGCGCAGCATGTAAAAGCGATAAAACGGCAATTTTTTCCACCAGGTGGACGTCATTGGCCGTACATACGGTTTACGTTTAGTCGTCATGTTGCACTCCTTAGCGTGGTTTCAGGGTCGCGATAAGAAAGTCTTTCGAACTTTCTACTTTGCCCTGCTGAATGGCCGCAGCCGGATCGACGTGTTTCGGGCAGACTTCGGAGCAGTAGCCCACGAAAGTACAGCTCCATACGCCGTTCTGGCTGTTCAACTGCGCCATACGCTCCTTCTTACCGTGGTCGCGGCTATCTTCGTTATAACGATGCGCCAGCGTAATGGCAGCCGGACCGATGAACTCTGGGTTCAGGCCAAACTGCGGGCACGCGGCGTAGCACAGACCACAGTTGATGCAACCGGAGAACTGGTGATACTTCGCCATCTGCGCCGGGGTCTGGATGTTAGTACCCTGATCCGCGGTGCGGGAGTTGCCGATGATGTACGGTTTGATCGCTTCCAGACTTTCGATGAAGTGGGTCATATCGACCACCAGATCGCGTTCAATCGGGAAGTTAGCTAACGCTTCAACCTTCATACCGTCGGTGTAATCACGCAGGAAGGTTTTACATGCCAGTTTTGGCACGTTGTTAACCATCATGCCGCAGGAACCACAAATCGCCATACGGCAGGACCAGCGGTAGCTCAGGTCCGGTGCCAGGTTGTCTTTGATGTAGCCCAGCGCATCCAGTAATGAGGTAGTTGCGTCATAAGGCACTTCATAGAATGCGCTATGCGGTGCGGTATCGACTTCCGGGTTATAGCGCACCACCTCAATTTTCAGGTTTTTCATCTCAGCCATTCGCCTTCTCCTTCTTATTGGCTGCTTCCGCCTTATCGGCTGCATCCGCTTCGCCACCGTAAACGCGTTTAGCTGGCGGCAGCGTAGTAATCTTCACGTCGCTGTACTCCAGGCGAGTCGTGCCATCAGCATCGCGGAAGGCGAGGGTGTGTTTGAGGAAGTTGACGTCGTCACGCTCGGTGCAACCTTCGTCCAGACGCTGGTGCGCGCCGCGAGACTCTTTACGTGCCATTGCGGAGTGCGCCATACATTCAGCAACGTTCAGACCGTGACCCAGTTCAATGGTGTAGAGCAGGTCGGTGTTGAACACGCTGGAAGTGTCGGTGATGCGCACGCGCTTGAAGCGTTCCTGCAATTCTGCCAGCTTGTCGATGGTTTTCTGCATCAGTTCTGGCGTACGGTAGATACCGCAGCCTTCTTCCATGGCCATGCCCATTTCGTCGCGGATCTTAGCCCAGTTTTCGCCGCCATCCTGGTTAACCAGATCTTTCAGGCGCTGTTCAACGCCAGCAACCTGAGCATTGATTGCTGCATCGTTGCCATTACCGGCAGTAGATGCGCGTTCCATAGCTTGCTCACCGGCCAGACGACCGAAGACCACCAGTTCCGCCAGCGAGTTGGAGCCCAGACGGTTCGCACCGTGCAGACCAACAGAGGAACATTCACCCACGGCGAACAGACCTTTAATGCGGGTTTCACAGTTCTGATCGGTTTCGATACCGCCCATGGTGTAGTGTGCGGTCGGACGTACCGGAATCGGTTCTTTAACCGGATCGACGCCAACGTACGCTTTCGCCAGTTCGCAGATGAACGGCAGACGTTCATGCAGTTTTTTCTCGCCGAGGTGACGCAGGTCGAGATAAACCACATCGCCACGTGGCGTGGAGATGGTGTTGCCTTTACGCCATTCGTGCCAGAAGGCCTGAGAAACTTTGTCGCGTGGACCCAGTTCCATATATTTGTTTTTCGGCTCGCCCAGCGGAGTTTCCGGGCCCATGCCGTAATCTTGCAGATAACGGTAGCCATTTTTGTTGACCAGAATACCACCTTCACCGCGGCAGCCTTCGGTCATCAGGATACCGGAACCTGGTAGACCGGTTGGGTGATACTGAACGAATTCCATGTCACGCAGCGGAACGCCGTGGCTTAGCGCCATACCCATACCGTCACCGGTAACGATGCCGCCGTTGGTGTTGTAACGATAAACGCGACCCGCACCGCCGGTAGCCATAACGACCGCGTTAGCACGGATCTGCACCAGCGTGCCTTCCATCATGTTCATTGCTACCAGGCCGCGAACATGACCATCATCAACCAGAATATCCAGCACGAAATGTTCGTCAAAACGCTGGATCTGCGGGAATTGCAGAGAGGTCTGGAACAGCGTGTGCAGCATATGGAAGCCGGTCTTATCGGCGGCGAACCAGGTACGCTCGATTTTCATGCCGCCGAAGCGACGTACGTTGACGCTACCATCCGGGCGACGGCTCCATGGGCATCCCCACAGTTCCAGTTGGGTCATTTCGGTTGGGCAGTGGTGGACGAAATAATCCACGACATCCTGCTCACACAACCAGTCGCCACCCGCTACTGTATCGTGAAAGTGATATTCGAAGCTGTCATGATCCTGCGCGACAGCGGCGGAGCCCCCTTCTGCAGCAACGGTATGGCTACGCATCGGGTATACTTTTGAGATTAGTGCGATTTTTGCATTTGGATTTGCCTGCGCGGCAGCAATTGCAGCACGTAATCCCGCGCCACCGGCGCCTACAATGGCAAGATCGGCTTGAAAGGTTTGCACGACATTCCTCCAGATTGTTTTTATCCCACAGCCCCGTACTTCAGGGTAAGTGCCTGAAAGTTACGGTCTGCGAACGCTATTCCACTGCTCCTTTATAGGTACAACAGTATAGTCTGATGGATAAGTCTGAAATTTGACGAGATCGATTTTTTTAGTGCGCAAGAGGGCTAAATTATCACTGAAGATGATTAATTTAATTACTAAACCATCAGATCGTGCTTTTTTTAGTCACTGCCCACCCTTGTTTGATTCCTGCGTAAAATTTGTCTCGCCGTCGCGTTGCGAGTAGACTTCGTGCCCTTGTCAAAAACTGGAGATTTAACTATGAGCGAAACGGCATCCTGGCAGCCGAGCGCATCCATTCCTAACTTATTAAAACGCGCGGCGATTATGGCGGAGATCCGTCGTTTCTTTGCCGATCGTGGAGTGCTGGAGGTGGAGACGCCTTGTATGAGCCAGGCGACGGTAACCGATATTCATTTGGTCCCGTTTGAGACACGTTTCGTAGGCCCCGGGCATTCGCAGGGGATGAATCTCTGGTTAATGACCAGCCCGGAATACCATATGAAACGCCTGCTGGTTGCTGGTTGTGGGCCGGTATTCCAGCTGTGCCGCAGCTTCCGTAATGAAGAGATGGGGCGTTATCACAACCCTGAGTTCACTATGCTTGAGTGGTATCGACCGCACTATGATATGTACCGGTTGATGAACGAGGTGGACGATCTCTTACAACAAGTGCTGGACTGTCCGGCAGCAGAAAGTCTTTCTTATCAACAAGCTTTCTTACGTTATCTGGAAATTGACCCGCTCTCTGCCGACAAAACGCAACTGCGGGAAGTGGCAGCGAAACTGGATTTGAGCAACGTTGCCGATACTGAAGAAGACCGCGACACGCTTCTACAATTGCTGTTTACCTTTGGCGTAGAGCCAAATATTGGCAAAGAAAAACCGACCTTTGTGTACCACTTTCCAGCCAGCCAGGCATCACTGGCGCAAATCAGTACCGAAGATCATCGGGTCGCTGAACGCTTTGAGGTTTATTATAAAGGTATTGAGCTGGCGAATGGTTTCCATGAATTGACGGATGCCCGTGAGCAGCAACAACGCTTTGAACAAGATAACCGTAAGCGCGCGGCGCGCGGTTTGCCGCAGCACCCCATTGACCAGAATCTGATTGAAGCCTTGAAAGTCGGTATGCCTGACTGTTCCGGCGTGGCATTAGGCGTTGATCGTCTGGTGATGTTGGCGCTGGGCGCGGAGACACTGGCTGAAGTCATCGCCTTTAGCGTTGACCGGGCATAATTCTGAAAAATTACTGAATTAACCGCGAAGAATGGCGTGATAAGCGCCATTCTGTAGCATATGTTTTCATTTTTCCGCTAAAGGCCACAATTTAAGACTGGATATTTGATATCATCCAGGTATCAATTCTGTATTGGTTTTTACGCTGCCCGCTCAATGTTGGGCAGTGCAGTTCAGTGGGCGCGTTTTATACACGCGCTGAAATGAAGGATGGTTTCATGCCTCACACGATAAAAAAGATGAGTCTGATAGGACTCATATTGATGATCTTTACTTCCGTATTTGGATTTGCCAATAGCCCATCGGCTTATTACTTAATGGGTTATAGTGCGATTCCCTTTTATATATTTTCTGCATTGTTATTCTTTATTCCATTCGCCTTAATGATGGCTGAAATGGGAGCTGCTTATCGCAAAGAAGAAGGCGGTATCTATTCCTGGATGAATAATAGTGTCGGACCACGTTTTGCCTTCATTGGTACATTTATGTGGTTTTCCTCTTATATCATCTGGATGGTGAGCACCTCCGCGAAAGTTTGGGTACCGTTCTCAACATTCCTCTATGGTAGCGACATGACCCAGCACTGGCATATTGCCGGACTGGAGCCTACGCAGGTGGTTGGTCTGCTGGCAGTGGCATGGATGATTCTGGTCACCGTCGTTGCTTCAAAGGGGATTAATAAAATTGCCCGCATTACTGCGGTGGGCGGTATTGCAGTAATGTGTCTGAATTTAGTATTGCTGTTAGTAAGCATTACTATTTTGTTATTAAATGGTGGGCATTTCGCGCAGGATATTAATTTCCTGACATCACCGAATCCAGGTTATCAGTCCGGTCTGGCAATGCTATCTTTTGTGGTATTTGCTATTTTTGCCTATGGCGGAATTGAAGCGGTTGGTGGTCTGGTCGATAAAACGGAAAATCCAGAAAAGAACTTTGCCAAAGGTATTGTTTTTGCCGCTATTGTTATTTCAATCGGTTATTCGCTGGCAATATTTTTATGGGGCGTCAGCACAAACTGGCAGCAGGTATTAAGTAATGGTTCCGTTAACCTCGGCAATATTACCTATGTGCTGATGAAGAGCCTCGGGGTGACGCTGGGTAACGCACTGCATTTGTCACCAGAAGCGTCATTGTCGCTGGGCGTATGGTTTGCGCGTATTACCGGACTTTCGATGTTCCTCGCTTATACCGGTGCGTTCTTTACGCTTTGCTATTCACCGCTGAAAGCCATCATCCAGGGAACGCCGAAAGCATTGTGGCCGGAACCGATGACGCGCCTGAATGCGATGGGGATGCCGTCTATCGCCATGTGGATGCAGTGCGGGTTGGTTACTATCTTCATCCTGCTGGTTTCGTTTGGTGGCGGTACCGCATCGGCGTTCTTTAACAAGCTGACGTTGATGGCGAACGTGTCTATGACACTTCCTTACCTGTTCCTCGCGCTGGCTTTCCCGTTCTTTAAAGCACGTCAGGATCTCGACAGACCATTTGTGATTTTCAAAACGCATTTGTCGGCAATGATTGCGACGGTGGTTGTCGTACTGGTGGTGACATTTGCGAACGTCTTCACCATCATTCAACCTGTGGTTGAGGCCGGAGACTGGGACAGCACATTGTGGATGATTGGCGGCCCTGTCTTCTTCTCGCTGTTAGCGATGGCGATTTACCAGAACTATTGCAGTCGCATGGCGAACAAACCTGAGTTAGCTCTCGACTGATCATATGAAATCCTGCAACTCATCGTCTCTCCGGCGATGAGTTGTCAGGAAGTAATGCGTATGGATGATACTCTCCGGGGCCAGTGATAACTGAAGATGATGTTAAGCTGCTAAATGAGCCACGTTGACATCATTTGGCAGCTTCATGCATTACAAACTTCCCGCCTGACGACCTTTGCCCGCAGAAGTTAATGTTCTCCCCGTTTGTTTACCGTTGAGGCTTTCCAGACGCATCTGGAAGGGCGGGAATGGCATATCGATACCGTGGGCATGGAAGCCTGCCAGAATTAGCTGGTGAATCTCATGGCGTAGCGGCATGCGGTGACCCATTTCTGCGGCGTAAATACGCAGCTCGAAAATCTGAATCCCCTGTTGCAGATCCACCAGGAAGACTTCCGGTGCTGGGTTGTCGATCACCAGTGAGCAGCGACGCGCTGCGGTGAGCAGGATTTCCGTCACTTCTTCACTGTTGGCATCGGCAGGGGCCGGAATCGTCAACACCACGCGCGTGACCGAGTCAGAGAGCGACCAGTTGATAAACTGCTCGGTAATAAACGCCTTGTTCGGCACGATTATCTCTTTACGGTCCCAGTCGCTGATGGTGGTGGCGCGGGTGTTAATTTTCGTCACGCTACCAGTAAGATCGCGGATCGTTACCGTATCGCCAATGCGAATCGGTTTTTCGAACAGGATGATCAGGCCAGAGATAAAGTTGGCGAAAATTTCCTGCAAACCAAAACCGAGACCAACACCGAGCGCGGCAACCAGCCACTGCAATTTCGACCACTCAATACCAATCATTGAGAAGCCGACCAGCCCGCCAATCAGCATCAGCAGATATTTAGTGATGGTGGTGATGGCGTAACCCGTACCCGGCGTTAAATCCAGGTGCTGCAAAATCGCCAGTTCCAGCAGCGCGGGCAGGTTGCGCACCAACTGCGTGGTGATGATAAACACCAGAATGGCAATCAGCACCGCACCGAGGGTAATCGGCTCCAGGCTTTCCACGCCCTGTACCGTGGAAGTGACATCCCACAGCGAAATATTTTCAAGGAAGCCGAAAGCGGAATGGATTTCTGACCACAGCACAATGACCGAAAGCAGGGCGATCAACATCAAAATTGAGCGCACCAGCCGCAAGGATTGCGCACTGATGGCATCGAGATCGACTTCGCTTTCATCGACTTCAATTGCTCCTTCCGGGCTACTGTGATGATGCGCTTCCTCTTCGCCACGCGCACGCTGCGCTAACATCTCTGCCCGGCGATGCTTCGCCCGGTCAAACGCCAGCCTGCGGCGCTGGATCAGCATCCAGCGGCGGATAACGTGATAAACCACCAGTAGCAGGAACCAGATGGCAACCGAGGTTTCAAGCCTCGCTAACAGTGCCTGCGCCGTTGCCAGATAACCCACCGCCGACGCCAGAATAGCGACCAGCGGTGCGCTAATCATCATGTTCCACAGCATATGGTTGGTAATGTTGTCGCCGCTGCCTTCTTTGTTGAGATACAGCGGGATCCCGGCCTTTTTCAGGCTGAGGGTGACCACCGCCAGCGCACCGCAAATGAGGATAAAGCAAAGCCGTCCCAGCGAACCGGAAAATTCGCGGTCGTCGAGGTTATCGAACATCATCAGCGCCATAATCAGTGGCACAATAAGCCCGATGCTCATCAGGTAGTAGCGCATCCCACGGGAAACGCGTTCACGCGGCCAGCCAAAATGAGCGATAAACAAGCCGTTCGGGCGGGCAAAGGTAGCGCAAATCATCACTACCCACAGCAGCGGCACGGTGGCCGTTACACCATCGCCAATCGCGACCGCCAGCGGATAAGGCCACGCCTCGCGCAAGCCGTAACCCAGCGTCATCCACAGCACCGGTAGCGGTGACGCGACGAGAATCGACCAGAAAAGAGTGCGTAACGTCAGCCAGAAGTGATCCTGAGTCACTTTGCCGACTTTCGCCGCCGAACGTTCAAGAAAACGGGTGAAATAGCGGCGTGAGTAAATACTGCAACCGACCAGAATCAACGCGCCAAACAGCGGTAAAATTGTCTCTTTACTGGTCAGCATCATCACACTGGCTTTGCCCAACTGACTGAAGGTGTCCAGCGAAATGAGACGACGCAGATCCTGGGCGATTTCCAGCGGCCAGGCGATGGTCATCGGGCGCACGTCAGAGGTCCAGAACAGATAGCGGTGCGTCGCTTCATTCACCTCTTTCAGCGCATCCTCCAGTTGCCCGTTGGAGACTTTCAGCTTGGTCAGTTCCAGTAGTAGCGTGTCTCCACCCTGCAACAATGAGTTCAGCAACTCACGCTGAGTGCGTAGCTGTGCTTCCAGAATACGGTTTTGCTCGGCGGTCAGCGGCTGACCGTCGGCCTGATGAATTTGCCTTAGCTGCGGCTGTTTATTAAGCAGATCCTCATAACGTAACCGTTGCACACGCAACTGCGCCATTTCGGTATCAAGTTGTTGTGGTTTTGGCATTTCCGGCAGCCGTGCCACCTGCGCCCGCAACGCTTCGCCGAGCAGGTTGGACGAGCCCAGCCATTGCGACTGTTCACGCAGCGTATTCAACGCCTGCCGGACCTGTAACGTCTGGCTGGCAGCCTGACGCTGTTGCGAGGCAACGAGATCCATCCGCTGCGCCTGTTGATTCAGCGCTGCCGATAGTTCGCGGTTAATTTTGAATTGCGCGACGATATCTTTCGGCAAATCGGCACTGTTTTCTGCCAGTAATTCGGTACTTTCCAGCGCCCGCTCCGCCTCAAGCTGACGTTGGCTGTTCAACTGATTACGTAAGGCCTGCAAATATGCATCCAGTTGCTGGCTCTCTTTTTCCGCCAGCTCTGAGCGTAAACGCGCTAATTCCTGGCGGTTATTGGCGGACAGCTGCGCCAGTTCCAGTTCATCGACGAGCGCTTTCAGGCGTGCGGAGTCAGACTGCAACGCGAAATTTTGTGCCTGATTGAGCGGGGAATTGCCGGTAAGCGTCCCCAGGCGGCGCTCGATTTCATTTAACTGACGGCGGGCATCGGTTTGCTGTTGCGGCAGTTGATTCAGCGAATCGGCAATCTCGCGGGCGCGTTCCTGCTCTTGCTGGGCCTGACGGCTTTTATCCAGCAACTGGCTGCTGACCTGGAGAATTTCCTGATTCAGCGCGTCGGTAGACATTCCCGGTGACACGCTGCGCGGCTCGTCACGCATGTTGTTTAATTGCGCGCGCAGAGTAGCTGAGAGTTTCGGATAATTATCAATGACTTCTTGATATTGCTTGATGCGCTCAAGGGAACCTTTTCGTTCCTCAAGCGCATTTAAGGCAGACTGGAGCGCCTCTACGACTTCCGGTTGCGCGGGTTTCGCCGCTTTTGCCTGCTCCAGTTCTTGTGAGATTTGTTTGCTATCGGGGGCCGTCGCGGCGTACGCCCCCCAACTGAGGCACCAGGCCATCAGAAAAGTGATAATCAGGCGCACGTCAGCGTTTCCTTTGATGGATTAGGCCTGGTCTTTTTTGTCGTCAACCAATGGGCTGGCGTCGTGTTCTGCTTCGATCTCTTCAGCAGGAAGCGGGGAGGGTTCAGCGTCTGGCGTAACAAAGGTTTCGGTAGATACTGCCAGCGGCTGGCCAATTTTCGTGACAGACAGGCTTTCCAGTTGCTCAACCAGATTCACTTTACCCGGTGCAAACAGGTTGATAACGGTGGAACCGAGTTTAAAGCGACCCATTTCCTGGCCTTTCAGCAGTGCCACAGAACCGTCGTTTTCCCCGGCAGGCCAGGTCCAGCGCTTGATGATACCTTCGCGCGGCGGCGTAATGGTGCCCGCCCAGACCGTCTCAATGCTGCCAACAATCGTCGCCCCGACCAGAATCTGCGCCATTGGGCCAAATTCGGTATCGAACAGGCAGATCACGCGTTCGTTACGGGCAAACAGATTCGGCACGTTCTGAGCGGTGAGATGGTTAACGGAAAAGAGATCGCCCGGCACGTAGATCATCTCACGCAGAATACCGTTGCACGGCATGTGTACGCGGTGGTAGTCACGCGGGGAGAGGTAAGTGGTCACAAACGTACCGTTGCGGAACAGGTCCGCCATCAGATAGTTGCCTGCCAGCAGGGCTTCGAGGCTGTAGTTGTGGCCTTTGGCTTGCAGGATTTTATCTTCTTCGATTTTACCCAACTGGCTGATAACGCCATCGGCAGGCATAACCAGTACATTCGGATCGGTATCGATTGGGCGTACTTCGTCACGCAGCGGACGGACAAAGAATTCGTTAAAGGTGCGGTAGCTGGCGGTATCCGGCTTTTGCGCCTCTTTCATGTCGACCTTGTAGTATTTAACGAACAGATCGATAACCAGTTTTGTCAGCCATCCTGCCCGCTTGCTTGCGCCCCAACCCGCCAGGCGAGTAAGCCATAGTTTCGGCAGAATGTACTGTAGCGAAAGTTTAAATGAATTTAACAAGGTAGCCTCCAGGCCATTGTTTTGTCGTTCCTGATCCGGCCTACATGCCGGATCCTGAAAAAAGGGGACGATTCTAACGACGGTTAGCTTAATTGTCAGTCATCCGTATCAGAAAAGTTTTTACGCGTTTTTACCTGCGCCATGCTTTCCAGAATACGGTGATAGTTTTCGAAACGGGTTTCCGCGATTTTCCCTTCCTCAACCGCTTCCCGGATAGCGCAGCCCGGATCGGTATCGTGTTTGCAATCGCGATATTTACACAGACCTAAGTAGTCATGGAATTCGACAAAGCCCTGAGTGATTTGTTCCGGCTCCAGGTGCCAGAGGCCGAACTCACGCACTCCTGGGGAGTCAATCACATCACCGCCGTGCGGGAAGTGATACAGCCGAGCGGCGGTCGTGGTGTGCTGACCGAGACCCGAGTTGTCAGAGACATCGTTGGTCAGGATCTCTTTTTGCAGCCCCAGCAGCGCGTTCAGCAGGCTGGATTTACCGACGCCAGACTGCCCGGCAAAAATGCTGATGCGCCCGGTCAACGCCTCTTCCAGCGGTTTCAGCCCATCCTGAGTATGACTGGAAACCATCAATACGCGATAACCGATATTGCGGTAGATATCCATCTGCTCGTTGACGAACTCCATGCCTTCGTCGTCCAGCAGGTCTATCTTGTTGAGCACAATAATCGGCTCAATCTGCAAGGTTTCGCAGGCCACCAGGTAACGGTCGATAATATTGAGCGACAGCTCCGGCAAAATGGCGGAGACAATGACAATCTGGTCGATGTTGGCGGCAATAGGTTTCACGCCGTCGTAGAAATCCGGACGCGTCAACACCGAGGTGCGCTCATGCACCGCTTCCACGATCCCTTTGACATTTACTCCTTCCGCCGCCGGTTTACCCGGACGCCAGACTACGCGGTCGCCGGTCACCAGCGAACGGATGGTACGGCGAATATTGCAGCGGTGAACGTCGCCATCTGCGGATTCCACATCAGCGTGCATACCAAAGCGGCTGATGACGATACCTTCATCAGGCTCGCCAAACAGATTGTCGTCGTAGTCGGACTTCTCCTTAGACGTTTTAAGACGACGCTGGTGATTGGCGTTCACGCGGCGCTGCTGGCCTTTGGAGAGTTTATTTTTACTCAATCGTACAGACTCCTGGTCGCCCCTGATGGGCAAAACATCTATGATACACGCAATTGTGGATCAATATAGTCACTGTGAATGGGTGGAAAATAGCATGAGTGCCAATGAAAACAACCTGATTTGGATCGATCTTGAGATGACCGGTCTGGATCCCGAGCGCGATCGCATTATTGAGATTGCCACGCTGGTGACCGATGCCAACCTGAATATTCTGGCAGAAGGGCCGACCATTGCAGTACACCAGTCTGATGAACAGCTGGCGCTGATGGATGACTGGAACGTGCGCACCCATACCGCCAGCGGGCTGGTGGAGCGCGTGAAAGCGAGCACAATGGGCGATCGTGAAGCTGAACTGGCAACGCTCGAATTCTTAAAACAGTGGGTGCCTGAGGGAAAATCGCCGATTTGCGGTAACAGCATCGGCCAGGATCGTCGCTTCCTGTTTAAATACATGCCGGAGCTGGAAGCCTACTTCCACTACCGTTATCTCGATGTCAGCACACTGAAAGAGCTGGCGCGCCGCTGGAAGCCGGCAATTCTTGATGGTTTTACCAAGCAGGGGACGCATCAGGCGATGGATGATATCCGTGAATCGGTGGCGGAGCTGGCTTACTACCGCGAGCATTTTATCAAGCTGTAAATTTTTTCCTGGTCACGTAAGCGCCGTAATCCACTTGCGGTGGCGTGATTTTGACGCTAAATTGAACGTCTTGCCGATAATTTCAGCACTTGAGATAAAAACTCAAAAAAAATTTTTTAGGGGGGTTGCAGAGGGAAAGATTTCTCGTATAATGCGCCTCCCGTAACGACGCAGAAATGCGAAAATTACGAAAGCAAAATTAAGTAGTACGCGGGAATAGCTCAGTTGGTAGAGCACGACCTTGCCAAGGTCG
>ULSH01026927.1_pt1 | contig 12907 bp, 9 predicted proteins | sample 1956151 | NCBI WGS metagenome assembly ULSH01 (sample SAMEA4835702, study PRJEB28245) | human gut metagenome | biome: gut microbiome; material: fecal sample | place: Denmark | collected 2008 | reverse complement strand
GTAGGGACTGGGAGGACGGCGGCAATAATCGAGGATTATATTTCGAAGTTATGAAGTTCGTCATTCAGTTTCTGATAATCATCGGCTTTTCCTTCGTGGGCGAGTTCTTTCATTATGTGATTCCGCTCCCGATTCCAGCGAGTATCTATGGAATAGTGCTCCTGTTTGTCTCGCTCGAGTGCAAGTTGTTGAAGGTCAATGATGTCCGCGATGTCAGTTCGTTTCTTATAGCTGTGATGCCGATGATGTTTATCCCTGCGGCTGTGGGGCTGATTACGTCATGGGATATTATCAGCGGTTCGCTTGTGAAGTATGTTGTGGTCACGTTTGTCACTACGTTTGTGGTGATGGGAGTTTCCGGTCTTGTTACGCAAGTTGTTATTCGTAGAGGAAAGAGCAAATGAAAGAGTTGTTTATGGATTCAGTATTCTTCGGGGTGCTGATAAGTTTGGGTTCATATTTTTTCGGCGTATGGCTGAAGGAGAAGATCCGGTGGTCCCTGATGAATCCGCTGTTGATATCGATAATTTTGGTGATCGTCATACTTCTTTGTGCAGGAGTGAGCTATGATTCTTATATGAAGGGAGCGAATTTCATCGGATATCTGCTTACTCCAGCGACGATTTGTCTTGCTGTCCCTTTGTATCAGCAGGTTGAGCTTTTGAAGAAGAATTATAAGGCTGTGATAGCGGGAATCTGTTCAGGAGTTTTGTCTAGCATTCTATCTGTAATAGCATTGGCCTTTACCTTCCATTTCGATCATGCCTCCTACGTCACTTTCCTCCCGAAATCCATCACGACAGCCATCGGAATCGGTGTGACGGAGGAATTGGGCGGCTATGTCCCGGTAACGGTGGTGGTGATCATCATAACAGGAGTGATAGGGAATATTTTCGCAGAGAAATTCCTGAAACTCATGCACATAGAAGAGCCGATTGCGAAAGGTATAGCCATAGGTTCGTCATCTCACGCGATAGGAACTACAAAAGCGATGGAGATGGGTGCCATAGAAGGTGCGATGAGCAGTCTATCGATAGTCGTCAGCGGAATTATTACCGTCTTCGCCGCCTCGTTCTTCGCCGGGGTAATATAAATTGGTGTGTCGCTTTGTTGTTGGGCATTTGGTTCCATCTAAAACGTTTTTACGGAACAAAACGTCGTGATGTTACGATTTGGTGTAACTTAAAACGTTTTTCCGGAACCGTTTACGATGAACGTGGCTGTGGATGTTAACATGGATGCCGGCGATGGTGAGGTGTGGGGGTCGTCCATTTGCTTCCGGTCCATATTCCTGATTCTGCATTGAAAAATTCGTAGCCCGGCTTTGTCATTTCGGCGAGATGTCGTAACTTAACGCGCTTAATTTTGATTGCGCAGTGACTGCTAAAAAGGGATATGTCAATATGCTGGCTCTTGGAGCGCTCGCCGTCTCATGTACGGTCGGGACTCCGGAGACAGACTATAATGAAGACGGAACATTGGCCAAGATAGTCAATGCTCCGCTTTGTTGTGATAATGTAGATGGTATCCTGGTGAAATTCAAAGATTTGCCTGATGGCATTGACGCGGATAAAGTACGCGGAGCCGGGGCGGAAATCGCTGGCAGCGTATTCCCTGAAAACGGAAGGAAGAGCATTTACGGGCTGGAAAGGTGGTATCATGTAATACCGGAAAAAGGCCATTCCGCTTCAGATGTTGCCAGGAAACTTGCGGCAATGGAGAACATCGAAACCATAGAATACGATGCCCCGTTCCTGAAAGTGTCTGATTGTGAATGCTATCCGTGCGAAGAAGTGTCGACCAAAGCGGCCTCTTCCCAGCAGGTTTTCGATGACCCGCTGCTCGCAAGACAATGGCATTACCGCAATACCGGCGACAAGTCCGTAGCGGAATCCGCAGTCGCGGGGGCTGACATCAATGTTGCCGATGTCTGGCGGAAGATAACGGGCGGAGACAACACTATCATTGTTGCGGTTATAGACGAAGGTGTGAAATACAATCATCCTGACCTTGCAGCCAATATGTGGACGAATCCTGATGAGAGAGAAGACGGCACGGACACGGACGGGAATGGCTATGTGGATGATATCCATGGCTTTAACTTCGTTACCAACGGATCTCTCACGTGGGACAAGGAGAAGGACCAGGGACATGGGACGCATTGCGCCGGAACAGTTGCAGCCGTGAACAATAACGACAGGGGAGTCTGCGGTGTCGCGGGAGGAACCGGAAAAGGCGACGGCGTCAGGATAATGTCCTGCCAGATATTGGACAACAGCGCCGGAGGTACGCCGTCGGTGGTGGCGAAAGCCATACGCTATGCCGCGGACAACGGTGCATCCATAATATCCTGCTCGTTCGGCTACCAAGACGCGGCATATTATTCCGACGGCGCCTACAAAAGAGGAAATTCGGGGCTTAATGCCATTGAATATGAAGCACTTATGGATTTCGAGGCGACACGGAACAATGATGTTCTGGATGGCGGAATCGCGATTTTTGCAGCAGGAAACAAGACGAAGGCTTATGCTTCGTACCCGGGCGCATTGAGCGACGTGATATGCGTGACGGCATTCGGCCCGGACTTTCTTCCGTCGTATTATACGAACTATGGCGCGGGATGCAATATCGCGGCTCCGGGAGGGGAACCATATCTGAAGCCGGTTTCGCCGAGGTCATGGGTGCTCTCCACACTGCCTACCGAAAAATATGATTCCGGTTATGGCTACATGTACGGAACATCGATGGCTTGTCCTCATGTCAGCGGAGTCGCCGCTCTGGGTCTGGCATACGCGACGAAGCTCGGTAAGAAATTTACTGTCAAGGAGTTCAAGAGTCTGCTGCTTTCATCTGTAAATGACATTGACTCGGGCCTTTTGGGTGCTGTCAAGGACTATGGCGAGGGCACGACAGTCGTGGCACCTCAGCCGGGAGTCTATAAGGGGAAGATGGGCACGGGCGCTGTCGACGCATGGCGCTTCATGATGAATATCGAGGGCACGCCTTGCTCGGAAGCGGTTTGCGGCAAGTCGCAAGGCATTGACCTGTCGGAATGGTTCGGCGCGTCATCATCGCAGCTGACTTATGGAAAACTGGAATATTCCGAGGAAGATGTGCAGAGCCTGGGCCTGAAAGAAGCCCCATACATAAATCGCGGGAAACTCTACCTGCATCCCACCAAGTGCGGGTCAATGAAAATAAAGATCAATGCCGTGGGTGGCGGCAGCCGTGTCGGCGATGACTCGGCCATGGGCGGCATGGCGTTCAGCAGGACGGTGTCCATCATCGTGAGGACTCATCGCAGCGGCAATGGAGGATGGCTATAAACGTGACAACATATAAATTTATGAAAACGAAAAAGATAATATTGATGGTGGCGTTGGCTGCGTTGACTTGCGGCTGTGCCAAGGAGAACATTGTAAATGAAGGAGGTCCGAAACCGGCAGCTTCGAAGGTGATAAATACGCCGGAAAACGCTGATGCCGAGTCAATTCTGATATATGTGGCAGATGGCGTGGCCGGTACGGAAGCTATTGACTCCATCGCCAAGGAGGCGGGAGCATTGGCATGCAAACCTCTTTTCGAGTCCTATCCCGGACATGAGGAGGACGAGCGGAGATTCGGTCTTGACCGCTGGTACAAGCTGGATTTGAAGAAAGGAACTCCGCTGGAAACGGTGGCGACGGCATTGTCCTCGCAGAAAAAGATCGAGCGCGTGCAGTACAATACCCGCATGCGCAATGTCGTGACGCGCAGGCCGCACCCGTATGTCTCCAATATCCAGACGAAAGCGGTGCAGAACTCAAATGCCGCGTTCAATGACCCGATGCTTTCGAAGCAATGGAGTTATCATAATACCGGCAATGGGAATCCGGTGTGGAATTCCGTGGCAGGGGCTGATGTCAATGTCGTGGACGCGTGGAAACTTACTGCCGGCGACCCTTCGGTTATCGTGGCGGTCGTGGATGAGGGCGTGGCTTATAGCCATCCTGACCTTGCCGCGAATATGTGGTCTGATCCGAAGACCGGAAAACATGGCTATAACTTCGTTACGGACACGGACAGGATTACATGGACAGATGCGAACGATTCTGGTCACGGCACTCATGTGGCAGGTACTATTGCCGCCGTAAATAACAATGGCATAGGTGTTTGCGGAGTTGCCGGCGGTACAGGGAAAGGTGACGGCGTGAGGATTATGTCCTGCCAGATATTTTCAGGAGACAACGGTGGTGACGCTTCGATGATTGCTATGGCTGCGAAATATGCGGCTGACCATGGTGCGTGCATTCTCCAATGCTCGTTCGGTATAGATGGCGGCAAGGTTAAGTCCGACAAGGAATATATGTCCGACAGCGATGCGAGTGCCGAGGTTGCGGCGTACAGATATTTTGCCGGATTGAAGAGGGATAATCCGATAAACGGAGGTCTGGTGATTTTCGCGGCGGGCAATGAGGCTTATCCGATGTCCGGCTATCCGGGAGGCATGACGGAATTCATTTCCGTGACTGCCATCGGATGCGACAACAGGCCGACATCTTATACCAACTACGGCCCCGGCTGCAACATTGCCGCTCCGGGAGGAGATTCTTACTCTGCCTGCACCACAAGGTCGAATCTCAACTATTATGCGACATTAAGTTCGAGCATCCTTTCCACGATGCCGCTCGAATTGGAAAACGACTATTATGATGGTTCGGGCTACGATTATATGTAAGGGACTTCGATGGCTTGCCCTCATGTGTCGGGCGTGGCTGCACTCGGACTTTCATATATGAAGAAACTCGGAAAGACCTGCACCGTAGATGAGTTCAAGTCAATGCTTTTGACATCAGTGGATGAGATTGACAAGTATTGCACCGGAAGCACATATTATTATGACAGTAAAGGGAAGGTGAATTCCGTAAGCTATAACGGCTATAAAGGCAAGATGGGAACAGGTGCCGTCGATGCATGGAAACTGCTGATGAATGTGGAAGGAACCCCTTGTGAAGTGATGACGGTGGGAGACGAGCAGACATTGGACCTCGGAAAATATTTCGGGAACGCCTATAAGTCATTGACATATACCGGCGTGGAAATCTCGTCGGAGGACTTGGAGGTGCTCGGGCTGAAATCGGCACCGCAGGTTGCGGGCGGTAAACTGACATTGAAACCGGTGAAATCGGGCAATGTGAAGATTGCGGTGAAGGCCGTGGCTGGCGGTCAGAACGTCGGCACTGGTTCGACGATGGGCGGCATGGAGATTTCCAGAACGGTCTCCGTGCTTGCAAGAGGTGTGAAGGCTTCCAACGGAGGCTGGTTGTAGGTCAATTTAATGAATTGAAATCATGAAACTTTGGAAAATTATGATGGCGGCAGCTCTGGCCGTGGTAATGTCGGGCTGCGCGAAAGAAGACAAGGATATTTGCGGGGAGTGGCATCTGTCTGATATAAGTGTAGTTACCAAGGCACAGGAGCCGTATGAGGTGTCTGTTTACCTGGCATTCTCCAAGACCGGCGGCTTCGACCTGTATCAGAAGCTGCAGGACGGAAAGTATGTCCATTATACCGGAAACTGGGAAATGGTGGATGGCCAGCTCTATGGTTTCTACGCAGACGGCACGCCTTGGGGCGCGGGCAGCTATGCGGTGTCATTGTCCTCTAAAACATTGAAACTTACCGCGAACAACGGTTCGGGCGAGGTGACGACTTATAAGAGAGAAAAAATTCCTTCATCAGTGAAGGAGAGCAAATAATGAAGAAAACCGGATATATTGAAATCAGGGGAGCGAAGGCCCATAACCTCAAGGGCGTAAGCCTGGATATCCCGCGGGGAGAATTCGTGGTGGTTACGGGCCTGAGCGGCAGCGGTAAATCATCATTGGCTTTCGACACGATTTATGCCGAAGGCCAGAGGCGTTATATGGATACTTTGTCCACTTACGCCAAACATTTCATGGGCGTTCTGGAAAAGCCGGAAGTCGATGAAATCAACGGCCTTAGCCCTATTATCGCGATTGAGCAGAAGACTACCGGAAACAATCCTCGTTCCACGGTGGGGACCATCACCGAGATTTTCGACTTCCTGCGTCTGCTTTATGCCAGGGCGTCCAGGGCGTACTCGCCGGTGACGGGGAAGGAAATGGTGCGCTATACTGACGAGCAGATTGTCAGTCTGATAATGCACAATTACAATGGCAGGAAATGCTACCTTCTGGCGCCGCTGGTCCGGGGCAGGAAGGGACATTACAGGGAGCTGTTCGACCAATTGCGTAAACGTGGCTTCACCCAGGTGCGCATCGACGGCGAACTGCATGACCTCTCGACTGTCACGGCATTGGACAGATACAAGGCGCATTTTATTGAACTTGTGGTAGATAGGCTGAAGCCGGTGCCTGGGGACGACAAGCGTGTGAAGGATTCTGTGACCATTGCGCTGGGGCGAGGAAAGGGCTCCGTGGCGGTGATGGATCTGGAGACCGGTGAACTTCAGCATTATTCGAAGCATCTCGTGGACCCGGATTCCGGCATCTCGCTTCAGGAACCTGCGCCACATTCATTTTCATTCAATTCGCCCGAGGGGTATTGCCCTCATTGCAAGGGACTTGGAAAGATTGTGAATGTGGATATCGATGCCATCATCCCTGACAGGTCGGTTTCTATCGCGGACGGGGGCATCATCCCGCTCGGCAAGATCCGTGAGACCAGGAAGTTCGATATAATCCGCTCAATAGCAAGAAGATATGACTTTTCGCTCTATGACCCTATAGAGGATATTCCGGAGGAAGCCGTTTCGCTTATCGTATATGGTTCGGATGAATTGTTCCGCGTGGGCGACGGAACGCTTTCGGAAATGGTGGCGTTTCCGGGAATCGTGGATGACATAGAGGAGAAAATCGTCTGCCCGGTCTGTCATGGAACGAGGCTGAATGAACAGACGAACTGTTTCCGTATCGACGGAAAAACCATATCGGAAGTGGCGGCCATGGAGATGTCCACCCTGGCGGAATGGTTTGCTGAACTTCCTTCGAAACTAACTGACAGAGAGAACATTATAGCGCGGGATATACTCAAGGAACTGAAAGAACGCACCGGCTTTATGCTGGATGTCGGTCTGGATTATCTGTCGCTTGACAGGGCTACGGCTTCATTGTCAGGAGGTGAGAGCCAGCGCATCCGCCTCGCTACGCAGATCGGTTCCAAGCTGGTCAATGTCCTTTATATCCTGGACGAGCCGAGTATCGGTCTCCACCAGCGCGACAACCGCAAGCTGATAAATTCCCTGAAAGAATTGCGCGACGAGGGAAACTCCGTCATGGTCGTGGAGCATGATGCCGAGACGATGTATAACGCGGACTGGCTCGTGGATGTTGGACCCGGCGCGGGCCTGAACGGCGGACGTATCTGTCTCAATGCTCCTGTGCCGATGCTGCTCCAGGGCATCGCTCCCGATGCGGAAACATTGAAACACGTCGTGGTAGGGGAATCATTGACCCTGGATTACCTGCGAGGGGTGCGGAAGATAGATGTGCCGCCGATGCGCAGGCGTGGAACCGGGAATACGTTGGGGATTCGCGGGGCGAGCGGCAACAACCTGAAAGACATTGACATAGACTTTCCTTTGGGCGTGTTCATCGGCATAAGCGGCGTCAGCGGAAGCGGCAAGTCGTCGCTGATAAACGAGACGTTGATGCCGATTCTGAAGAACAAGTTCTACAACGCGAAGATGCATCCGCTGCCGTACCGCGAACTGGTCGGCGTGGAGAATATCGACAAACTCATCGAGATCGACCAGAGCGCCATCGGACGCACGCCGAGGAGCAATCCGGCCACGTTTACCGGCGTGTTCAACGATATCCGCAACCTGTTCGCCGAGACGCCGGACGCGAAGGTGCGCGGCTTCGGGCCCGGGAGGTTTTCGTTCAATGTTCCCGGCGGCCGTTGCGAGGCGTGCAAGGGTGCCGGCATCAAGGTCATCGAGATGAATTTCCTGCCTTCGGTCAATGTCGTCTGCGATGAGTGCCGTGGCCGGCGTTACAAGGAAGATACCCTCGCGGTGAAGTATAAAGGCAAGAGTATCAATGATGTACTGGAAATGCCTATCAGCGAGGCTTATGAATTTTTCCAGGGGATTCCGAAGATTTCGCAGAAGCTGAAGGCGCTTGTGGATGTCGGTCTTGGGTATATTCATCTGGGCCAATCCGCGGTGACATTGTCTGGCGGCGAGAGCCAGCGAATGAAACTTGCATCAGAATTGTACCGGAAGGACACAGGAAGCACCCTTTATATACTTGATGAGCCTACTACAGGCCTGCATTTTGAAGATATAAAGGTGTTGCTCGGCGTGCTTCAGAAACTGGTCGAAAGCGGCAACACGGTCATTGTCATTGAACATAATCTGGATGTGCTGAAATGTGCGGATTATATTTTCGACATGGGGCCGGACGGCGGCCGTCGCGGCGGTTATGTGGTGGCGCAGGGAACGCCTGAGGAATTGGCAATGAATCCGGATTCGGTCACGGGACCGTATCTGAAGGAAGTGCTTGATGGAAATTTAGGAAGCATGAAATAAAATGATTGAAACTGATAAATTCAATGTTTTTCTGGTCAATGACGGAAAGCGTTATGAGGTTCCGTTCCTGAAGAGGCTCGGAGATTTTTCCGATGAGGTTTGCAAGACTGTGACGGATGAGAAAACCGGGGTGGAATATCCTGTGCTCGCGGCACTTGTGGACCATAAGCTGAAGGAGCTCGATTATAGGCTGTCGATGTCCCATGAAGTGGAATTTATCGGTTACAATCATCCGGATGGCCGTCGTACTTATCTGCGTTCTCTCTGCTTTGTCTTGCAGAACGCAGTCAGGGAACTGTTTCCGGACAAGGTGCTTATCATTGACCATTCCCTTCCGAGTGGTCTGTATTGCAATATCTGTGACGTGGAACTGCGCGAGGATGGGCGACGTGTGCCTGTCCGGCTGGGTGATGCGGATCTGGCGGCCATCAAGAAGCGCATGCATGAGATCGTGGCTGCGGGTATGCCTTTCGTGAAGAAAAAGATCGAGGCTTCGGCTGCCGAGGCGTTGTTCGAGAAAAACAACCAGCCTGACAAGGCGGAGCTCCAGAAGTCTCTGGGCAAGTTTATCTGCAGTGTGTATTTTCTTGACGGTCAGGTGGATACCTTCCATGGCCCGCTGCTTCCGTCGACAGGGTACCTGAAGGTTTTCGACTTGCTGCCTTTCGCTAATGGCTTTTGTCTGCAATTCCCGTCCGAGGGTGATTTCTCCAAGGTGATTCCGGTGAAGACCCAGTCGAAGATCGCGGCTACATTGGCTGCCTATTCTGACTGGTGTTCCATCGTGAGGGTCAATGGGATAGGAACATTGAACCGGGCCATTACCGAGGGCAATGCCGTGCGTCTGATCAACCTTTCGGAGTCTCTTCATGAGCGTAAATATGCGGCTATCGCGGATCAGATTTATTCACGCCGCGACAAGGTGAAGGCGGTGTTCATCGCCGGTCCGTCTTCGAGCGGAAAGACGTCTTCGTCGCTGCGTCTTGCGTTGCAATGCCGTGTCCTCGGAATGGTGCCGAAGGTCATTGAACTGGACAATTATTTCGTCGACCGCGAGCATACGCCGAAGGACAGCGATGGCAATTATGATTTCGAGGCGCTGGAGGCGATGGACCTGAAGCTGCTTAACAGTCAGCTCAATGATTTGTTCGCAGGCAAGGAGGTGGAGTTGCCGAAGTTCGATTTCAAGGAGGGCCGTTCTGTTCCTTCCGGGAAGCGTATTTCGCTGGGGGACAAGGAGATATTGATTATGGAGGGTATCCATGCGCTGGATCCGGCAATGGTTCCGGATGTGGACAATTCCCGTATTTTCAGGGTTTACGCATCGGCTCTCACGTCGCTCAACATCGATGAGAACAACAATATTTCGACTTCTGACAATCGTCTCTTGCGTCGCATGGTGCGTGACAATCGTGTCCGTGGCATAACGCCGGAGGAGACCATAATGCGTTGGCAGAGTGTCAGGCGTGGTGAGAACCGCAATATTTTCCCGTTCCAGGAGAATGCGGATGCGTCGTTCAATTCGGCTCTCCTGTATGAGCTTCCGATGCTGAAGTATTATGCCGAGCCGCTGCTTCGTCGTATTGCTCCGTCATCTCCTGCCTACACTGAGGCTATCCGTCTCCTGAAGTTCCTGGATTATATCGTGGCGCTTTCGCCGGATGAGATTGCGGCGATTCCGCCGACGTCGATCATGAGGGAGTTCATCGGCGGGCAGACGCTGTAGGGTTTGGCGTGTGGGGGGGCGCCGTGGTGTTTGCGGCGGCCCTTGGATCGGTCCGGCAGGATGTGGTTTTGTGGCTGCCTTGGTTGGTTTGGAGGCTGATTCGGATCGGCCGGTCGGGACGCGGCCACGGGTGATTTTGTAACTCATTGATAATCAGACATCATTTTTGATAGAGCGTGGAAATGCGGCCTTTTTTTGGCTGCGTTTCCACGCTCTGTTTTATAACTTGTTGATAATCAGTGTTTCTGGAGTTTGGGGTGTGGCCACGTCCCGCCAGTGCGTCTGATAGTTTTGAGATGGCTGGTCTACAGGTTGAGGATTTCCAGCTCTTCCGGGGTGTAGAGTATGGAGTCGATGAAGTCCGGAGCAATGTGTGCCAGGATGATGAATGTCAGCAATGCTGTCACGGCAAGTATCACGAGGATTATCAAGGTCCACTTTATCACCTGCCATGTCTTGCTGCCGGCCGGTTTCTGGCTGTTGGCCTGGGCGGTCGTGGCTGTTGAGGTGGTCGTGGTGGCTGGCATGGTTGCGTCCGACTTGTTGTCAGTCATCGGCACTTCAGCCGGTTCGGATTTCGTGTTTTCTGCTGGCCCGGCATTTTCCACTATTTCGGCATTGGCTGCCAAATCATTGACATTCACTGGACTGTCGCCAGCTGGCGTCGCATTGTCTCCAGTCGGTTCCGCAGGGGCATTGACTTCCGCAGGCTCATTGACCTCCTCTGTCGCAGGCTCATTGACATCGGCCTCGACCTCCTCGGTATTGGCCTCCGCCGGTGCTGCTTCTTCGATGCCCGCCGTCTTGGTTTCCGCCTCGCTCGCATTGGTCCCGTCTTCCTCCATTTTGGCATCCGTGGCATTGACCTTGGCTTCCTCCTGATTGGCCTCCTCCGGATTCAGGATCGACCGGAGCGACGCCATTGTCGCCGATACCTCCGCCGGCGTTTCCTCGTGCGTCTTCAGCGAAATCGGCTCCAGCCCGAAGCCCTCCGGATAGATGTCCAGGTCCTCGTCGGCCACGAAAAAGAAATAATTCTCCTTCGTCGCGCGCAACTTCCCGAGCCCCGGAAACACGATCGACTTCTTCGTCTCCAGCACGTGCCTCATCTCCTCCAGGAATTCCCGGATTATCCGCGATGCCGTAGGAGTGTCAATGTTGTTGCAACGTGCGTAAAAGTCAATGACCATGTTCTCGTCGCCGCTTCCTTTCTGCCTGAATGACAGGCGTCTATATGGCGGATTGATAGTGTATCCCTTGTCGGAAAATACGGACGGGACAATCTCGGCGATGAATGAGCCGATTCCCGGCAATGCCACTTCGTCATTGTCCTGAATCAGTTCCTTGACTATTTTCGATAAGAGATCAATGTCCATATTTCGTAGAATTTGAATGAAAGCGTATTCGATTGATTTTAAGGAAATTCTATCTCCTGCGCCCCGTTGCCGTAAAAATTTCTTGACAAAGGTAGCAAAAAAATAGCAAAAAAATTTGCAGGGACCAGAAATTGTTGTACCTTTGCAATCCCGATACGAAATAACGGGTAAAAATTCCTGAATAGCTCAGTTGGTTAGAGCATCTGACTGTTAATCAGAGGGTCCCAGGTTCAAGTCCTGGTTCAGGAGCCAAAGATTGAAAAATCGCTTGGGAGCATAGCTCAGTTGGTTCAGAGCGTCTGCCTTACAAGCAGAGGGTCGGGGGTTCGACTCCCTCTGCTCCCACTCCAAGGACAGCACTTCGGAATTTCCGAGGTGCTTTTTTCATTTTTGCCCGGCATGAACATGCTCCAAGCGTTCTCCTGACCCGCGAATTCTGGACTCTCGCAAAGGAATGTTTGACTTTTAAGACAGCCTTCCCAAAGTTCGGGTCAGGGGTGGGGAATCCCTTGTCGCCTAAACTCCGGCGTATTGAAATTCCGTGGCACGCCTGCTGTGGATTAGGGGGGAGGGGGGGTAGACCCAGGCCATGGTGAGAAACCAAGATTCTGTACCATCTAAAACGTTTCCGCGGAACAAATGGTTTCTGTAAATACCTTCGGTATCGTTTAAAACGTTTTCTACGCACATCACGTCCAAAAAATGTCATGTCGTGAGTAAACCTGGCCTTTTTACGCACGAGGGGTAAGCGTTTTCGGGGTGGCCCAAGACCGTCAGGTGCGCATCTCATGACATTGAAACCCGGCGGCGGGACGCGGCCACGCTTCGTTTCTGGGAGCGTTGACTTTCAATGAGTTATAAAACGGAGCGTGGAAACGTGGCCCAAAAATGCCTGCGTTCCCACGCTCCTGTTAAAATGGTATTTGATTATCAATCAGTTACAAAATTCACCGTGGCCGTGTCCCGCCGTTGCAAGCGTCCTGACGAAGGTATGGCCGCGTCCCTCCTGGGAGGAAGCGCTTCCGGCGTAAAGTTCGCTTTGATTATGGATTATTGTTGCACCTCGTTCTGGAGTTTGGTGATTTCTTCGGCTGAGAGTCCGGTGCAGTCGCAGATGGTCTGGACAGAAAGTCCGTTATGCAGCATGTTTGTTACGATTTCTTTGCGCCCTTGCTTTAGTCCTTTTTCTAGTCCCTTCTCGATACCCCTCTGCAGGCCTTCCTTCAAGCCTTCCTCACGACCCTTCTTCAT
>ULSH01063731.1_pt1 | contig 12958 bp, 12 predicted proteins | sample 1956151 | NCBI WGS metagenome assembly ULSH01 (sample SAMEA4835702, study PRJEB28245) | human gut metagenome | biome: gut microbiome; material: fecal sample | place: Denmark | collected 2008 | reverse complement strand
TCGAGCCGGTAGGGGCGGATGGCGTCGAGCGGCCGCAGCAGTCCGTAGAGGAACGAGGTGATGTGGAGGTGCTGCTGGGCATAGTGCAGGTCGTCGGCCGTGAAGCGCTCGGGGGCGATGTGGCGGAAGACGATGCCCGTGTAGGCGGCCAGCGCGGCCACGGCCTCGCCGTCGGGGGCGTGGAAACGGAGGTAGCGCTGCCGGTTCTCGGCCGCCAGGGTGCCGTTCACGCGCAGCAGGCGGGACAGCTCGTCGGTCGTCAGGGCGGCCATGCGGGCAGCCAGCTCTTCGGCCTCGCGGAGAAAGCGCGGGGCGGTTGTGCGGGGCGCCGCAAAGGAGCCCTCGGAGGACATCGTCTTGGCGCAGGAGAGGAGTATCTGCATGGTGTGTCGTCTTTTTCGGGTGCGTCAGGCTACCGAGCAGGCGATGCCGAGCGCCTCGACCCGTGCGGCAATGGCACGGAGCTCCTCGCGCGGAACCTTTTCGAGCGTCGGGCAGGGGGTGTCGCGGTCGAGCGAGTAGACCATCACCTGCCGCGGCCGAATCTCGCCGATGAGGCGCAGCCAGGCCGAGACCTCCTCCTCGGTGGTGTTGTCGACCCGCCGTCCGTTGCACTCGCCGCGCAGGAACATCGTCTGGACGATGAGCTGCCCCTCGAAGAGCTTCATCTGCTCCACGATGCGTGCCACACGGTAGTCGGGGCTCTGCGGGTTGTTGATTAACCGTACGGTGGCGTCGAAGGCCGAGTCGAGCTTCAGAATGTTGTTGTCCACGCGGCGCAGGGCGCGGCGCACTTCCTCACGGTGGAGCTGCGTGGCGTTCGAGAGGACCGAGACCCGTGCCGTGGGGCACAGCTCGTCGCGCAGACGGAGCGTATCGTCGATAATCTGCTCGAAGTGGGGGTGGAGCGTCGGCTCGCCGTTTCCGGCGAAGGTGATGACGTCGGGCGGCGTGCCGTCGGCCACCATGCGGCGGAGCGTCGCTGCGAGGTGCTCATGCACCGCCTCCCGGGGGTTGAAGCGCCGGGCTCCGGGGTGCTCGGCATTCCAGCCGCATTCGCAGTAGATGCAGTCGAAACTGCAGAGTTTCGATTCGACGGGGAGCAGGTTGACTCCCAGCGAGAGGCCGAGCCGCCGCGAGTGGACGGGGCCGAAGATGATGTCGTGATAGAGTGCAGTCATGCGGCAAATTTATCGATTTTTCGGGGAATCGTACCCCGCCGGGTCACTTTTTCGCCGCGTCGAGCCGTTTGCCGCAGGCGAAGGCTTTGGCCAGCGGGGCGCCCAGCGCGCGGTATTCGAGGCGGACGGGGTCGTAGGTGACGGGGTGCAGCAGCGCCGGGTCAATCTGCCCGTCGGTGAGGATGCGCTCGTCGGCCGATATGTTGACGATGCGCCCCGTCAGGTGGCAGCTCTCGGGGTCGAACGCGAGCAGCTCGCACTCGAGCGTCATCGGCAGCTCGTCGATGAGCGGGGCGTTGACGTGCGGCGACCGGGTGGCGTGGAACCCCGCCCGGGTGAACTTGTCGGCCACGCGGTTGCCCGAGACGATGCCCACGTAGTCGCACGCCTCGATGGTCTCGACGGTGGCCATGCTGACGGTGAAGGCGCGCGTGGCAAGGATGTTTTTTGTGGTCTTGTGCCCGGCCGAGAGACAGAGGCCGACGGTCTCGTCGGTGAACATCCCGCCCCAGGCGGCATTCATGGCGTTGGGCACACCATGCTCGTCGTAGGCCGCCACAATCAGTACCGGCATGGGATAGAGCCAGCTCTTAGCTCCGAAATCCTTTCTCATAATGCAGTGTCGTTTGAAAAAAAGTGAATCGCATTCGAAAATTACGGCAAATCGGCGACACATCAAAGCCGCCGCCCCGTTTTTTCTCCGTCAGCCGTCTGTCGCCCGTTGCCCGTCTGCCGTCCGTCCGCATGCTGTCCGCAGTCCGCCGTTTGTATGCCGGCCCGGCCCTCGGCCTCTTCCTCCGACCGCACACACCACAAAAAAGGAGCCTCGACGAAGGCTCCCCGGAGTGCGGATAAAGGGACTCGAACCCCCACGCCGTAAGGCATCAGATCCTAAGTCTGACGTGGCTACCAATTACACCATATCCGCGTTCGAAAGACAAAGGTAGCGAAAAATTCACAAATCCCAATCCGGGGCGGCCGTTTCTGCTTTTTTTTCGCTATTTTTGTGACCCCCAACCGAGTCATTATGCCTCAGATTGTTACCCTTGTCCTTTCGCCCAAACAGGCGGCGGATACCCGCTTGTGCGATACGCTCGCCGCGCGTCGTCTCGGCCTTGCCGCCGACGAGGTGGCCCTCGTGCGTGTCGTCAAGCGTTCGATTGACGCCCGCCAGCGGCAGCCCAAAGTCAACCTGACGCTCGAGGTCTACGTCGACCGCGAGCCGCTGCCCGCACCCGTACACTTCGACTACCCCTCGGTGGCCGGCCGTACGGAGGTGCTTGTCATAGGCTCGGGCCCGGCCGGCCTCTTCGCCGCGCTGCACCTCATCGAGCTGGGGCTGCGGCCGGTGATTCTCGAACGCGGGCGCGACGTCTCGGCCCGCAAGCGCGACATCGCACAGATTAACCGCAACGGAGCGGTCGACCCCGATTCGAACTACGCCTTCGGCGAGGGCGGCGCGGGAACCTTCTCCGACGGCAAGCTCTTCACGCGCAGCAAGAAGCGCGGCGACTACCACAAGGCGCTCGAGACGCTGGTCTTCCACGGCGCCGACCCCTCGATACTCTACGAGGCGCATCCCCACATCGGCACCGACCGCCTGCCCTACATCATGCGGGCCATCCGCCGGACGATTCTCGATGCCGGGGGAGAGTTCCTCTTCGAGCGGCGGGTGACCGACCTCGAGCTGCGCGACGGCCGCGTGACGGGCGTGCGCTGCGGCGACGAACGCATCGATGCGGCGGCCGTCATCCTCGCCACGGGCCACTCGGCGCGCGACATCTACGAGCTGCTGGCGCGCCGCGGTGTGCGGCTCGAGGCGAAGCCCTTCGCCATGGGGGTACGCATCGAGCATCCCCAGGCGCTCATCGATTCGATTCAGTACCACTGCGAGCGGCGCGGCGAGTACCTCCCGGCGGCGGCCTACTCGCTTGTCAGCCAGGAGGGCGGACGCGGCGTCTACTCCTTCTGCATGTGTCCCGGCGGATTCATCGTCCCGGCGATGACCGATGCGGCGCAGTCGGTGGTCAACGGCATGTCACCCAGCGGCCGCACGTCGCCCTTCGCCAACTCGGGACTGGTGACCGAAATCCGCCTCGAGGACTTCGCCCACCTGCGCGACGAGTGGGGCGAGCTGGCCGGTCTGAAGTTCCAGCAGCAGTTCGAGGAGCTGGCCCGCGAGCGGGGCGGCGACCACCAGGTGGCCCCCGCACAGCGTGTGGCCGACTTCGTGGCGGGACGCCCCAGCACGACGCTGCCGGCGACCTCCTACCTGCCGGGCATCACCCCTTCGCGCCTCGACGAGTGGATGCCCCGCTTCATCGCCGAGCGGCTGCGGGCGGGCATCGCCACCTTCGGGCGGCGCATGCGCGGCTTCTTGACCAACGAGGCGGTGGTCGTCGGCGTCGAGTCGCGCACCTCGTCGCCCGTGCGCATCCCGCGCGACGAGGCGACGCTCATGCACCCTGAAGCTGCCGGGCTCTTCCCGGCGGGCGAGGGTGCCGGCTATGCCGGAGGCATCATCTCGGCGGCCATGGATGGCGAACGAATTGCCGAGGCCGTCCGCAACTACGTCAAATAACTCGATTCAATGGATACCCCCTCCCTTTCAAACGACCGACTTGCCGCCCCCGCGGTGTCGGTCGTCATCCCGGTTTACAACCTTGAGGGCTACCTTGCCCCCTGCATCGAATCGGTCCGGCGCCAGAGCTACCCCGATTTCGAGGCCATCGTCGACGACGACGGCTCGAAGGACGGCTCGCTGGCCGAAATCCGGCGCCTGACCGCCGGCGACGACCGCTTCGTGGTGCTCTCGACCGAGAACCGCGGCGTGGCCCGCGCCCGTGAGACGGCGCTGTCGCGCTCGCGCGGACGGTATGTCTGCTTTCTCGACGGCGACGACTGGTGGGAGCCCGACATGCTCGAGCGGATGGTTGCGGCCATCGAGGAGCGTGCGGACTGCGACATCGTCTGCGGCAACTACACGCGCGTCTGCGCCTCCTACCGGACGGTCGTCCGCGAGGAACGCACGGCCGACCTCGAGGGGCTGGGCTACCTGCGCGAGGTGATGACCTTCGGCGTCGCCCCCTCGCTGTGGGGCAAGCTCTTCAGACGCTCGCTCTTCGACGGCACGCTGCTCCACTATCCCATGCGCCGGGGGCAGGATACGCTGGTCAACATCCAGATTGCCTGCCGCGCGCCGCACGTGCGCTTCATCGACTACGCCGGGTACAACTACCTGCAGCGCCCCGGTTCGGAGATTCACCGCCGCATCAGCTTCGACTACTGCCGCAGCTACGCCGAGGTGGTTGACGACATCTTCCGCCGCAACGCCGTGCGGCTTGCCGACAGCGGCGCCGACCTCTACCGGCTGGTCAACGAGCTCTGGTGGTACATCCGCTACATCGACCGCAGCAGCAGCCCCTGGCGGGGCGGCGACCCCTACGTATGCCGGCTGCGCGACCAGACGCGGGGGCTGCACCGCATTCTGAGCGGCTTCTTCTCGCGGAGCGAGCTGCTGATGTTCGCCCTCGACCGTTGGCATGCGCTGCGGCCGGCAGTCGTGCTCCTGCTCACGGCGCGCCGCTGGGGCACGAGTCTCCGCCGCCGTATGGCGCATTGAAAATTTTCACTATATTTGTCCTTATGGAGCACTCCGGAACCATCATCCAGATATTCGCGACCCCCGCGTGGGGCGGTGGCGAGCAGTTCGTCTACGACCTCACGCGCCGCCTGCTGGCCGACGGCCGGCGCGTGGAGCTGGTTTCGCGCCGGAGCCGCATCATCGGCGAGCGCACGGCGGGCCTCGGGACCGGGTGCCGCACGATGCCCCTGAAGGGGACCGTCGACCTCTGGTCGGCACTGCTGCTGGCGCTGCTGATTCTGCGGACGCGGGCCTCGGTGGTCCATGTCCACCACTTCAAGGATGCCTTCACGGCGGCCTATGCCTGCCTGCTGAGCCGCCTCTTCGGCGTGAGGCCCCGCATCGTGCTGACGCGCCATCTGGTGCGGCGCGGCAAGCGGGGATGGCTCTACGGCTGGCTCTACGGCCGCATCGACCGCATCGCCTTCGTCTCGGAGCTGGCCCGACGCGAGTTCCTCGCGGGCGAGCCGCCGGTCGACCCGGCCAGGCTCTGCGTCATCCACAACAGCGTTCCGGAGCCCGTTGCGGCGTCGGACGGGGAGCCTGCCGCCGACCTGCGCCGTCGTTTCGGCATTGCGCCCGCTACGCCGCTGCTGCTCTTCTGCGGCCGCCTGGTCCCCGAAAAGGGGTGCGACGTGCTGCTGCGCGCCTGCGCGCGGCTGGCCGAGCACGACTTCGCGCTGGTGCTGGTCGGCACGGGCGAGGAGCGCTTCGTCGCCGCACTCCGTGAAACGGCCTCCGAAGAGGCGCTGCGCGGCAAGGTCTTCTTTGCGGGCTTCGTCCGCGGGGCCAACCGGCTGCTGCCGCAGGCCGACCTCTGCGTCTCGCCCTCGGTGGTCAGCGAGGCGGGCAGTCTGACGGTGCTCGAGGCGATGCAGGCGGGGCGCGCCCAGGTCTGCTCCGACAACGGCTCGCAGCCCGAATTCATCGACGACGGGCGTACGGGGTTGCTTGTGCACCCGGGCGACGAAGAGGCGTTGGCGCAGGCGCTGCGGCGGCTGCTCGACGATGCCCCTCTGCGTGAACGCATGGGGCGCGAGGCCCGCGCCGATTTCGAGCGCAGCTTCTCCTACGACCACCTCTACGCACGATACCTCAATCTTTACGCATAAGATGCTTATTCCGTCATGAATCTGGATTTCCGAAGCCTCCGCATCGCATTCGACGCCAAGCGCATCACCCACAACGCTACGGGTCTGGGCAACTACGGCCGGACGATGGTCGCCATGCTGGCCCGCTTTGCGCCGCAGAACCGCTACGACCTCTATACGCCCGACCCGGGACGCGACGAGCTGCGCCGGCGGCTCGACGGTATCCCGCAGCTCACCTTCCGCTATCCGCGCAAGCCGCTGCACGGCCCCTTCAAGGCGTTGTGGCGCTCGTTCGGCCTGAGCCGCGAACTGGCGCCCGACACGGCGCTCTTCCACGGCCTGAGCGGCGAACTGCCCTCGGGCCTCCGCAAGCGGGGCGTTCGGTCGGTGGTGACGATTCACGACCTGATATTCCTGCGCTTCCCGGCCTATTACAAGCCCGTCGACCGCTGGATTTATACGCTCAAGTTCCGCAGCGCCTGCCGCCGTGCCGACCGCATCATCGCCATCAGCGAAGCGACCAAGCGCGACGTGATGCACTTCTTCGGTATTCCGGAGCAGAAAATCGACGTGATTTACCAGGGGTGTGACGAGCGTTTCAAACATCCGGTCGATGCGGCGCTGCTCGACGACGTGCGCCGGCGCCATGCGCTGCCCGACCATTACATCCTCTCGGTGGGGAGCATCGAGGAGCGCAAGAATCTGCTGTTGCTGCTGCAGGCCGTCGCCCAGCTTCCCGCACCGCGCCACGTCGTGGCCGTCGGCAAACGCACGCCCTATACGCAGCAGGTCGAGGAGTTCGCCGCGGCGCATGGACTGACACCCTATCTGCATGTGCTCGAGGGCGTTTCGTTTGACGACCTGCCGGCGCTCTACCAGGGCGCCGACCTCTTCGTCTATCCGTCGCGCTACGAGGGGTTCGGCATCCCGATGATTGAAGCGGCCAACTGCGGCGTCCCCTCCATCGGCGCTACGGGTTCGTGCCTCGAGGAGGCCGGAGGCCCCGGCGCCCTCTACGTCGACCCGGACGACCCGCAGGAGCTGGCCCGGCGGATTGAGGAGGTGCTCGGCGACGAGGCGCTGCGCCGGCGGATGGTTGCCGATGGACGCGCCTGGGTCGCCCGCTTCGAGCCCGAGGTCATCGCCTCGGAGCTGCTCTCGACCTACCGCAAGGTGCTTGCCCTGTAGAACCGTTCGGAGAGGCATTCCCCGTGTCGCGGGGGGAACAATGTTACGGGATTGTTAAATTTATTTAGAATATTCCTAAAATATTTGCATAATTCACCGAACAGCCTTATCTTTGCAACGAAGTTTTAAGGTTCATTTTAGGTTAGTAGTTTTAGGTTGGTGAGGAAACTGTGGAGTTCGGGCTCAGCCCGATTCCGGGTTTCCTTTTTTTGTGCCCCTTTTTGCGCTTCGGTTCTGCCCGGACCCAGTTTCCGGCGGCTCCGACTTTTTTTATTTTCAGCTCCTCCTCTTCCGGGGTGTCTGCTGCCCTGCTTTTTCTTCCGAGCTGCTCTTTCTCCTTTCCGAGTTGTTCTTTTTCCTTTTGGGCTGCTGTCTTCCTTCTGAGGTGTCCGGTGCCCTGCTGCCTTTTTCCTTTGCCTTCTTTCCTCGCCTCCTTTCCCGTGCGCCCTCTTCCTGCACGCCCTCTTCCTGCACGCCCTCTTTCCTCACGCCCTCTTCCCCGCGTGCCCTCTTTCCCGCACGCCTTTTTTTCGCGCCTCCTTTCCCGCGCGCTCTCTTTCCCGCGCGCTCTCTTTCCCGCGCGCCTCTTCCCGCGCGCCTCTTTCTGCACGCCCTCTTTTCGCGCGTCTCGCACCTTCCTTCCCCGCCTACACTTTTCCCGGCTTGAACCCTCTCCCCAGCTTGAGCATTCTCCAACCGGCACCTCGGCTGAACGGAACGGCAGCGGATGGAACGGTTCGAAATGGGGTTCTAATGTCTGCGCAATCGTTTTCGGTGCCTCTACAGGCCCATACAGGGCGGTTTATGTTACCAAATTGTTAAATATATTTAGAATATTACTAAAATATTTGCATAATTCAAAACGGCCCCGTATCTTTGCAGTGAAGTTTTAAGGTTCATTTAGGTTAGTAGTTTTAGGTTGGTGAGGAAACTGTGGAGTTCGGGCTCAGCCCGATTCCGGGTTTCCTTTTTTTGTGCCTTGTTTTGCGCTTCGGTTCTGTCGGGATCCTCTTCCCGGTGGCTCCGATTTTTTTTGCCCGCAGGCGTAGGTTTTGCCGCCGCTTCACTCGGTCGGACCGAATGGCCTTTGCCTCGGACGGAACCGTTTGTCGGAGACGCATCATCCTGCTTTCCAACGGTTTCAAGCGGCCGTGGAAATCAGTAGAAGGCTGTTTATGTTATCAAATTGTTAAATATATTTAAGATATTACTAAAATATTTGCATAATTCAAAACAGCCCCTTACCTTTGCAGTGAAGTTTTAAGGTTCATTTAGGTTAGTAGTTTTAGGTTGGTTGAGGAAATCGGCAGGTTGCAGCGGTCCGACTGCTGCTAAGACCGACGGGGCGGTGCTCGTTCCGGGGTCGAATACCTCCGATTGAACCTCGTTTTCGATGGGGGTGGTGCCCTGTCGAAAAAAACGGTTCGAGCTCTCTTCGTGAGAGTCCGGACCGTTTTTTTGTTGTCTGGAGTTGTGCGGCGGGGATGCCGCGGCGGGCTGCGAAGTGCGCGTATGGTTTTGGTTTGCAGCGGATTGCCGCCGAAGGAGGCGGGCGGCGGGGATTTTGCGACGGGCGGCTGGTGCCGTCTGCCGGTCACAAGACTTTGGGGGCCGGCGGCTGGTGGGGGCTGTCGGTCACAGGGCGTCGGGCTTTGGGAACCGGCGGCTGGTGGGGGCTGTCGGTTGCCTATGGCCGGGTGCCGGGTGCCGGACTTCAGCAGATGCCGGAGTTCGGGCGCTGAGCCCCGGCGACGGCTTGTCGGAGCCCGTCGGGTCAGAGCTGTTCGAGCTCGGCGCAGCTGACCAGCACCTCGATGTCGCCCAGCGCATTGTCGCCGATTTCGTAGGGGGCGTAGCGGAAGAGGATGCCTTCGTCGGTGGGCTGGAAGTTCTCGCACGGGAGGATGTAGTCGGGGAAAAAGCCCAGCGCGGCGAGCCCCTCGTCGTCGGAGACGTGGTACTGCGCCCGCAGCCGGGAGCGGATGAGGCCGGCGAGGCGCTCCTGCTGCTGCGGGGTGAAGAGGTCGCCCAGCGTCAGTTCGTAGCCCCCCTCGAGCGAATAGGTGTGCGTCGTGGTGTCGTAGAGGTCGTGGGGACCGCCCAGATAGCCCGAGCGGGTGATGGTGTAGACGAGCAGCGTGTCGACCCGTGCGGCGGTCGCCTCGACCGAGTAGCTGTAGCGGGCCGCCTCGTCGCCCGGAAGCATCGAGCCGTCGGCGAGCTGCTCAACGGCCGTGCGCATCGCCTCGCGGGCCGTGCCGGTGAAGCCCTCCAGCTCGAAGAAGTAGGCGATGTCGGCCTCCTCGATGGCCTGCAGCGCCGGCGAGCGGTCGGCCTCCTTCAGCGAGAGGAAGCGGTACTGGATGTCGTATTGCGCGGCGCCCGCGTGCACGAGCGTGTCGAGCGCCAGCGTCTCGAAGCGGGGTTCGCTCTTCTTCGGGGTGCAGGCCCCCAGCATGAGCGCCAGGAGCAGCAGGGGGAGGATGCCGGTTCGTTTCATCGTGAAAAGGTGTTTTCTCGGGAAGCGCCGTTTTGCGGCTTCCTGAAATCAAAGATAAGACAACTCGGTCGATAATGCAAGCGCCGGCCGCGGAATCGCCGCCCCGGCGGGAGGGTGTCGGGGGCGTTGCAGGGGCGATGGGGCCGTGGAAGGTGGTGCGCCGCGGCGCCCGGTGGAGGCAGCGGGGGAGTCTGTGGCGTGCTTCGGCGCCCCGAAAGCCCCCTGGCGGGCGGTTTTTGCAGAAAAATGCACTTTTTTTACCGAAAAATTTGCAGATTCGATTTTAGTCGCTATCTTTGCACCACAATTCAACGGTGGATTCATCTAAGGGTTAGGATACATGCCTCTCACGCATGACATAGGGGTTCGAATCCCCTATCCACTACCAATAAGGCGACCGAACTTCCGGTCGCTTTTTTTGTCTCCGCACCCCACCCCGAAACCCCTGTACCCATGCAGCGCTACACGAACCGCAACATACTGAAAATCACCCTCCCGGTGCTGGTCAGCCTCCTCATGGAGCAGCTCGTGGGGCTGACCGACACCATCTACCTGGGCCACTACGGCGACGGGCGCACCGAGCTGGCCGCCTCGGCGCTGGCCGGTGTCTTCTATCTGGTGGTCTTCATGCTGGGCTTCGGCTTCAGCGTCGGGGCGCAGGTGCTCATCGCCCGCCGCAACGGCGAGGGGCGGCTGCACGAAATCGGCCCCGTCTTCATGCAGGGGTCGCTCTTCCTGCTGCTGCTCGCCGCCCTGCTCTTCGCCCTCTCGCGCCTCTGCGCCGAGGGGCTCTTCTCGCTGCTCGTCGAGCAGCAGGCGGTACGCCGCGCCGCCGTCGACTACCTCGACTGGCGCGTCTGGGGCTTCTTCTTCTCCTTCGCCGCGGCGATGTTCCGCGCCCTCTACGTGGGGACGACCCGCACGCGGATTCTTACGGCCAACTCGGTGGTGATGGTGCTGACGAACGTCGTGCTCAACTACCTGCTGATTTTCGGCCGCTGCGGTCTCCCCGAGCTGGGCATCGCCGGTGCCGCCATCGCCTCGGTGGCCGCCGAGGCGGTCTCGGTCCTCTTCTTCCTCCTCTACACGCGGCTGCGCTTCGACTGGCGCCGCTACCGCCTCTTCCGCTTCGGCGGCGTGGACCTCCGCCTGCTGGGCCACATCCTGAGCATCTCGGTCTGGGTGATGCTCCAGGAGGGGATGGCCTTCCTCAGCTGGTTCCTCTTCTTCGTCTGCATCGAGCGGCTGGGGACCGACCAGCTGGCCGTGACGAACATGGTCCGCAGCATCGGCTCGGTGGTCTTCCTCTTCGTCAACGCCTTCGCCTCGACGGCCAGCTCGCTGGTGAGCAACCTCATCGGCGCGGGTCATGCGGAGGAGGTGCGCCCGCTCTGCCGCCGCATGACGCGCCTCTGCTTCTCGTTCGTCGTGCCGCTGGCGCTCCTCATCGCCCTCTTCCCCGAACGGGTGCTGGGCTTCTACTCGGACGATGCGCGGCTGGTCGCCTACGGTGTCCCCTCGCTCTGGGTGATGCTCTCGACCTACGTGCTCTGCGTGCCGGCCTTCATCGGGCAGTTCGCCGTCTCGGGAACGGGCCACACGCGCGTGACGCTGGGCATCGTCCTGGCGGCCATCCTCTTCTATATGGCCTATACGCTCTGGCTCACGCTCGTGCTGCGCGCCGACGTGGCGCTCTGCTGGACCACCGACCACCTCTACTATCTGGTCACGCTGCTGCTCTCGGTGCTCTACCTGCGCAGCGGCCGTTGGCAGCGGGGGACCGTGTAGCGCTCCGTGCTGCGGCAAAAGTGGGGCGGGCGGCGGAGCGAAGCTGCGGCCCGAAGGAGGCGGGTGGACGGTCTGGTGAGCGACAAGGGGTCGGATAGAAGAGAGCCGGCCGGGCCGAAGCGGGTGAAACGCGCCGCCTACCGTCCGGCTGCGGGTTGCGCGGTGCGGCTCTTCCGGCGGGCACAAAAAAACGGCGGTCCGAAGGCCGCCGTTGCTGCATGGGGGTATGTCGTGCGCCGTTCTATTTGTCGAACTTGCCCTTGAACTTCTCCAGCTGGCGCTTCAGCGCGTCGATGGCTTCGTCGACCGACTCTTCGAAGCTCTTCGAGCGGTGGTCGGCCACCAGGTCCTCGCCCGGCATGTGGAGCGTGATGGTGGCTACCTTGTTACCCCTGTCGTGGTCCTTATCGAGTTTCATGACTACTTCTGCGCCTGTCGAGCGGTCGGCAAAACGGTCGAGCTTGGCCATTTTGTTCTCAACGAATTCGAGCAGCTTCTTGTCTGCGTCGAACTTCACGGATTGAATCTGTACGTTCATAGCACAAAGATTTAAGAGGTGTTATCACTTCCCACCCTTTTCGCGGGGATGGGCCTTGTTGTAGACCTCCCGCAGCCGTGCGATGCTGTTGTGGGTGTAGACCTGAGTGGCCTGCAGCGAGGCGTGGCCGAGGAGCTCCTGGATTTCACGCATGTCCGCTCCGCCGTTGAGCAGATGGGTGGCGAAGGTGTGCCGCAGCACGTGGGGGCTTCGCTTGCCCTGAACCCCGCCCCGTGCCAGCTCTTCGCGGACCACCCGGTAGACGACGCTGCGCGAGATGCGTTTTCCTTTCTGAGTTAAAATTAACGCTTTTTCCGAAGAATTGCAAATATTTTGCCGCTCGATTAGCTCCAGGTAGTGCAAAATCTTCTCGCGGAGGAACTCCATGACCGGAACGATGCGCTCCTTGTCCCCCTTGCCGCGCACGCGCAGCGAGGTGTAGTCCTCCGAGAAGTCCGTGCGGTCGATGCCCACCAGCTCGGCCAGCCGCAGCCCGCAGGCGTAGAGCAGCAGCACGATGAGCGAGTTGCGCTCGGTGGTGAACCGCTCGCTGTCGAACTCGCACTCGCCGACGATGCCCGTCATGCGGCTCTCGGGAACGAAGGCCGGCAGCCGCCGCGAGGTCTTGAGCGCGTGGATGCGCTGGAAGACATTCTGCTCGACGATGCCGCGGCGCAGCATCCACTTGAAGTAGGAGCGCAGCGACGAGACCTCGCGGTTGATGGAGGCCGCCCCGAGCCGCCCCTGCTCCGAGAGGTGGAGAATCCACTCGCGGGCCCGTTCGGCGGTCACCCCGCGGGGGTCGAAGTGCTCGTCGTCGGTGCCGAGCCAGGCGTAGAACTGCTCGATGTCGTGGCTGTAGTTGCGCACGGTGAGCGGCGAGTAGCGCCGTTCGGCGGCCAGATATTGAATGAAATCGGGGAGCATGAAGCAAAGATAGCGTTTTTTCCTATTTTTGCGTATCGAAAAAACAGCTTGACATGATGAAACGAAGAGTTCTGTTCGCCCTTTTGCTCGCCCTGCTCTGCG
>ULSH01016217.1_pt1 | contig 12968 bp, 9 predicted proteins | sample 1956151 | NCBI WGS metagenome assembly ULSH01 (sample SAMEA4835702, study PRJEB28245) | human gut metagenome | biome: gut microbiome; material: fecal sample | place: Denmark | collected 2008 | reverse complement strand
TCACTCGCTTGCCGCCTTCCTGCAACTCGAAATCCATAGAGTAAACAAACATCACCTTTCAGTGCGCTATTAGCAGCCTGAAAGAACAGTGTATCGACCTACATCACAGACCGCAGGAAAGGGTCAATATAATGATTCCACAGATTTCCCAGGCACCTGGCGTCGTTCAATTGGTGCTTAATTTTTTGCAAGAGCTGGAGCAACAGGGTTTTACTGGCGATACGGCGACAAGTTATGCCGATCGTCTGACAATGTCGACCGACAACAGTATTTACCAACTTCTCCCCGATGCGGTGGTATTTCCGCGTTCAACCGCAGATGTAGCGCTGATCGCCCGTCTTGCCGCGCAGGAACGCTATTCATCGTTGATCTTTACCCCCCGCGGCGGCGGCACCGGCACTAACGGTCAGGCGCTCAACCAGGGGATTATTGTTGATATGTCCCGCCATATGAACCGCATCATCGAAATTAACCCTGAAGAGGGCTGGGTGCGCGTTGAGGCCGGGGTGATTAAAGACCAACTCAATCAGTACCTGAAACCCTTTGGCTACTTTTTTGCGCCAGAACTTTCCACCAGCAACCGGGCAACGCTCGGCGGGATGATCAATACCGATGCATCCGGTCAGGGATCGCTGGTCTATGGCAAAACGTCAGATCACGTACTTGGCGTACGCGCGGTGTTGTTGGGGGGCGATATTCTCGATACGCAACCTTTACCCGTCGAACTGGCGGAAACGCTGGGTAAATCCAATACCACAATCGGGCGAATTTATAACACGGTTTATCAACGTTGCCGTCAGCAACGCCAGTTAATCATCGACAACTTCCCCAAGCTTAACCGCTTTCTTACCGGTTACGATTTGCGTCATGTCTTTAACGATGAGATGACCGAGTTCGACCTGACGCGCATTCTGACGGGTTCAGAAGGGACGCTGGCCTTTATTACCGAAGCGCGACTGGATATTACGCGCTTGCCTAAAGTGCGCCGTCTGGTGAACGTCAAATATGACTCTTTTGACTCCGCACTGCGTAACGCGCCGTTTATGGTTGAGGCGCGGGCGCTTTCGGTAGAGACGGTGGACTCAAAAGTGCTCAACCTTGCACGGGAAGATATTGTCTGGCATTCCGTCAGTGAACTGATTACCGATGTTCCTGATAAAGAGATGCTCGGGCTGAATATTGTTGAATTTGCCGGCGATGATGAGGCGCTGATTGACGAGAGGGTAAGTGCACTCTGTGCGCGACTGAATGAGTTAATCGCCAGCCAGCAAGCAGGTGTGATCGGCTGGCAGGTATGCAGTGAGCTGGCAGGTGTTGAACGTATCTATGCGATGCGCAAAAAAGCTGTCGGCCTGCTCGGTAATGCCAAAGGAGCAGCCAAGCCAATTCCGTTTGCTGAGGATACCTGCGTACCGCCGGAACATCTGGCCGATTATATTGCTGAATTTCGCGCGCTGCTCGACAGCCACGGCTTAAGCTACGGTATGTTCGGTCACGTCGACGCAGGTGTCTTGCACGTCCGTCCTGCGCTGGATATGTGCGATCCGCAACAAGAGATTTTGATGAAGCAAATCTCTGATGACGTAGTGGCGCTTACCGCGAAATACGGTGGTTTGTTGTGGGGCGAACACGGCAAAGGTTTTCGTGCCGAATACAGCCCGGCGTTTTTCGGTGAGGAACTTTTTGCAGAACTGCGTAAAGTGAAAGCGGCATTTGACCCGCATAACCGACTCAACCCAGGGAAGATTTGCCCGCCAGAAGGTCTCGATGCGCCGATGATGAAAGTGGACGCGGTGAAGCGTGGCACATATGACCGACAGATCCCCATCGCGGTACGCCAGCAGTGGCGCGGGGCAATGGAGTGTAACGGCAACGGTTTATGCTTCAACTTTGATGCCCGTAGTCCGATGTGTCCGTCGATGAAGATCACCCAGAACCGGATTCATTCACCGAAAGGGCGCGCAACGCTGGTGCGTGAATGGCTGCGTTTGTTGGCGGATCGCGGCGTTGACCCACTCAAACTGGAACAAGAACTGCCTGAATCCGGCGTCAGTTTACGGACGTTAATTGCCCGCACGCGCAATAGCTGGCATGCGAATAAAGGCGAATACGACTTCTCACACGAAGTCAAAGAGGCAATGTCGGGCTGTCTGGCCTGTAAAGCGTGTTCGACCCAGTGCCCCATCAAAATTGATGTGCCGGAGTTTCGCTCTCGTTTTCTGCAGCTCTATCACACCCGTTATTTACGCCCGCTTCGTGACCACCTCGTTGCTACGGTCGAGAGCTACGCACCGCTGATGGCACGCGCGCCGAAAACCTTTAACTTCTTCATTAACCAGCCGCTGGTGCGCAAACTCTCGGAAAAACATATCGGCATGGTTGATTTGCCACTGCTGTCAGTCCCCTCGCTACAACAACAAATGGTGGGGCATCGCTCGGCGAATATGACGCTGGAACAGCTTGAAGCTCTCAATACAGAGCAGAAAGCGCGCACGGTGTTGGTGGTGCAGGACCCCTTTACCAGCTATTACGATGCGCAAGTGGTGGCGGATTTTGTCCGTCTGGTTGAAAAATTAGGTTTCCAGCCTGTGTTACTGCCATTTTCGCCAAATGGCAAAGCCCAGCATATCAAAGGCTTTCTTAATCGTTTTGCGAAGACGGCGAAAAAGACGGCGGATTTCCTCAACCGTATGGCGAAGCTGGGGATGCCAATGGTGGGCGTCGATCCGGCGCTGGTACTTTGTTATCGCGATGAATATAAACTGGCGCTGGGCGATGAACGTGGCGAGTTTAACGTCTTACTGGCGAATGAATGGCTGGCAAGCGCACTTGACTCACAGCCAGTGGCTACAGTCAGCGGTGAATCATGGTATTTCTTTGGTCACTGTACCGAAGTTACCGCTTTGCCGGGCGCGCCAGCACAATGGGCCGCGATATTTGCCCGTTTTGGCGCGAAACTGGAAAATGTCAGCGTGGGTTGCTGCGGCATGGCAGGGACTTACGGACATGAAGCGAAAAACCATAAAAATTCGCTCGGGATCTATGAGTTATCCTGGCATCAGGCGATGCAGCGACTGCCGCGTAATCGCTGTCTGGCGACCGGATATTCCTGCCGTAGCCAGGTAAAACGGGTCGAAGGCACGGGGGTACGCCATCCTGTGCAGGCTTTACTGGAGATTATTAAATGATATGGAAACGAAAAATCACCCTGGAAGCATTGAATGCTATGGGTGAAGGAAACATGGTGGGGTTGCTGGATATTCGCTTTGAACATATTGGTGATGACACCCTTGAAGCGACAATGCCAGTAGACTCCCGGACAAAGCAGCCTTTCGGGTTGCTGCATGGAGGCGCGTCTGTGGTGCTGGCCGAAAGTATCGGTTCCGTTGCCGGTTATTTATGTACCGAAGGTGAGCAAAAGGTGGTTGGTCTGGAAATCAATGCTAACCACGTCCGCTCGGCACGAGAAGGGCGGGTGCGCGGCGTATGCAAACCGTTGCATCTCGGTTCGCGTCACCAGGTCTGGCAGATTGAAATCTTCGATGAGAAAGGGCGTTTGTGCTGTTCGTCACGATTAACGACCGCCATTTTGTGACGTTGTCACCAGAAAAGTGTGACGCATATTGCTTTTGGTCATTATCTGCACAGTAAACGGTGGTATACTGTGCAGGTCTTGTCTAAAAGCGAGGATGCTATGTCTACTCAACTTGATCCCACCCAGCTGGCCATTGAATTTTTACGCCGTGACCAGAGCAATCTTTCACCTGCCCAATATCTCAAACGTCTGAAACAACTAGAACTTGAATTTGCTGACCTGCTTACTCTCTCTTCTGCTGAATTAAAAGAAGAAATCTACTTTGCCTGGCGTCTGGGCGTGCATTGATCCTGACTTAATGCCGCAAGTTCGCCATATCGACCTGGATTAACCTCCGTCCAGGTTCGATGGACTTCTTAATACTGCTTATCTACCCGCCTGATATTGTTCAAAAATAATACTAATCGCAGTTTGTGTTAAAACGGTGGGTTAGCTTTATGAGATTATTCTTATCGCCCCTTCAAGAGCTAAGCCACTGAGAGTGCCGGAGATAAGCGCCGGATGGGGTAGAAACCCTTAAGCCTGTGATGCACAGACTTAAGGGTTTTCTTATTTCTGAACGCTGCACTTTTTTACCTATCTCTTAAATAGTCATTTTCAATACAACTTTTTCTTTTTCATCACAGCCTTAATGCTCCTTAGATAATAATCATTATCTAACAATGAGATACCTAATTCTTAGCGTGCCTGTTAACCCACACACCAGGGTCTATGCTTATTAAAAGCAGGAAAAAAGCATGTTTTACGGTAAAGCCCCTGCGTTTGCTTGGTTGAACTGATAATCATTATCACTAACATGCTGTTATACGCTGAAAGCGATGAAGTGAGGTAAATCGATGGACATGCATTCAGGAACCTTTAATCCACAGGATTTCGCCTGGCAGGGCTTAACGCTGACACCCGCAGCCGCTGTCCACATCCGCGAGCTGGTGGCAAAGCAGCCGGGTATGGTCGGCGTGCGCTTAGGCGTGAAGCAAACGGGCTGCGCGGGCTTTGGCTATGTGCTCGACAGTGTTAGCGAGCCGGACAAAGACGATCTGCTGTTTGAACACGACGGCGCGAAGCTGTTTGTCCCGCTGCAAGCGATGCCGTTTATTGATGGCACGGAAGTCGATTTCGTTCGTGAAGGACTTAATCAGATATTCAAATTTCACAACCCTAAAGCCCAGAATGAATGTGGCTGTGGCGAAAGCTTTGGGGTATAGGCGGTACTATGTCTCGTAATACTGAAGCAACTGACGATATCAAAACCTGGACCGGCGGCCCGCTGAATTATAAAGAAGGATTCTTCACCCAGTTAGCCACCGATGAGCTGGCAAAGGGAATAAACGAAGAGGTGGTGCGCGCAATTTCGGCGAAGCGTAATGAGCCGGAGTGGATGCTGGAGTTTCGTCTCAACGCCTATCGCGCATGGCTGGAGATGGAAGAACCGCACTGGTTGAAAGCGCACTACGACAAGCTGAATTATCAGGATTACAGCTACTACTCAGCACCATCGTGCGGTAATTGTGACGACAACTGCGCGTCTGAACCCGGCGCGGTGCAGCAAACTGGCGCGAACGCCTTTTTAAGTAAAGAGGTGGAGGCGGCGTTTGAGCAGTTGGGCGTTCCCGTGCGGGAAGGCAAAGAGGTGGCAGTGGATGCCATTTTCGACTCTGTTTCGGTTGCCACTACTTATCGCGAAAAACTGGCGGAGCAGGGAATTATTTTTTGTTCCTTTGGCGAGGCGATCCACGATCACCCGGAACTGGTGCGTAAATATCTCGGCACCGTGGTGCCGGGGAATGACAACTTCTTTGCCGCACTTAATGCGGCGGTAGCCTCTGACGGTACGTTTATTTATGTGCCTAAAGGCGTGCGTTGCCCGATGGAACTTTCCACCTATTTTCGCATTAACGCGGAAAAAACCGGGCAGTTTGAGCGCACCATTCTGGTGGCCGACGAAGACAGCTACGTCAGCTACATTGAAGGATGTTCCGCTCCGGTGCGTGACAGCTATCAGTTACACGCGGCGGTGGTGGAAGTCATCATCCATAAAAACGCCGAGGTGAAATATTCCACGGTACAAAACTGGTTCCCTGGTGATAACAACACCGGCGGTATTCTCAACTTCGTCACCAAGCGTGCTTTGTGCGAAGGCGAAAACAGCAAAATGTCATGGACGCAATCAGAAACCGGGTCAGCGATTACGTGGAAATATCCTAGCTGCATTTTGCGCGGCGATAACTCCATTGGTGAGTTTTACTCAGTGGCACTGACCAGCGGTCATCAGCAAGCGGATACCGGCACCAAGATGATCCACATCGGTAAAAACACCAAATCGACCATTATCTCGAAAGGGATCTCTGCCGGACATAGTCAGAACAGTTATCGCGGCTTAGTGAAAATCATGCCGACGGCAACCAATGCGCGCAATTTCACTCAGTGCGACTCAATGCTGATTGGCGCTAATTGTGGGGCGCATACCTTCCCGTATGTCGAATGTCGCAATAACAGCGCACAACTGGAGCACGAGGCAACGACATCACGTATTGGTGAAGATCAACTGTTTTACTGCCTGCAACGCGGGATCAGCGAAGAAGACGCCATCTCGATGATTGTTAACGGTTTCTGCAAAGACGTGTTCTCAGAACTGCCGCTGGAATTTGCCGTTGAAGCACAAAAACTCCTCGCCATCAGTCTTGAACACAGCGTCGGATAAGGAATAAACATGTTAAGTATTAAAGATTTACACGTCAGCGTGGAAGATAAAGCTATCCTGCGTGGATTAAGCCTCGACGTTCGTCCCGGCGAAGTTCACGCCATTATGGGGCCAAACGGTTCTGGCAAAAGTACCTTATCGGCAACGCTTGCCGGACGAGAAGATTATGAGGTGACGGGCGGCACGGTTGAGTTCAAAGGCAAAGATTTGCTTGCGCTGTCGCCGGAAGATCGTGCAGGTGAAGGCATCTTTATGGCCTTCCAGTATCCGGTGGAAATTCCCGGCGTCAGTAACCAGTTTTTCCTGCAAACGGCACTTAATGCGGTGCGCAGCTATCGCGGCCAGGAAACGCTCGACCGCTTTGATTTTCAGGATTTGATGGAAGAGAAAATCGCTCTCCTGAAGATGCCGGAGGATTTATTAACCCGTTCGGTAAACGTTGGTTTTTCCGGCGGCGAGAAAAAGCGCAACGATATTTTGCAAATGGCGGTGCTGGAACCGGAGTTATGCATTCTTGATGAGTCGGACTCCGGGCTGGATATTGACGCATTAAAAGTGGTTGCCGATGGCGTGAACTCGCTGCGTGACGGCAAGCGTTCATTCATCATTGTTACGCACTACCAACGCATTCTCGACTACATCAAGCCTGATTACGTCCATGTGCTGTATCAGGGACGAATTGTGAAATCCGGCGATTTCACGTTGGTCAAACAACTGGAGGAGCAGGGTTATGGCTGGCTTACCGAACAGCAGTAACGCGCTGCAACAGTGGCATCACTTGTTTGAAGCTGAAGGGACAAAACGCTCCCCGCAAGCACAGCAGCATTTACAACAATTGCTGCGTACCGGACTGCCGACACGGAAACATGAAAACTGGGAATATACGCCGCTGGAAGGGCTGACCAATAGCCAGTTTGTCTGCATTGCGGGAGAGATATCCCCACAGCAGCGAGATGCCTTAGCGTTAACGTTAGACGCTGTGCGGCTGGTATTTGTCGATGGACGTTACGTGTCAGCGCTGAGCGATGCAACTGAAGGCAGCGGATATGAAGTGAGCATTAACGACGACCGTCAGGGGTTACCCGACGCTATTCAGGCGGAAGTGTTTCTGCATTTGACGGAAAGCCTGGCGCATAGCGTGACGCATATCGCCGTGAAGCGCGGTCAACGGCCGGTAAAGCCATTGCTGTTAATGCATATCACCCAGGGCGTGGCAGGTGAAGAGGTGAATACTGCCCATTACCGACATCATCTGGATCTGGCGGAAGGTGCCGAAGCAACGGTGATCGAACATTTTGTCAGCCTTAATGACGCTCGTCACTTCACCGGCGCACGGTTCACTATCAACGTCGCAGCGAACGCCCACTTGCAGCATATCAAGCTGGCGTTTGAAAACCCGGTCAGTCACCACTTTGCCCATAACGATTTGTTGCTGGCTGACGATGCCACCGCATTTAGCCACAGTTTCCTGCTGGGTGGCGCAGTGTTACGACACAACACCAGTACGCAACTCAATGGCGAAAACAGCACGCTGCGGATCAATAGCCTGGCGATGCCGGTGAAAAACGAGGTGTGTGATACCCGTACCTGGCTGGAACACAATAAAGGTTTTTGTAACAGTCGACAGTTGCATAAAACTATCGTCAGCGACAAAGGCCGCGCGGTATTTAACGGTTTGATCAACGTCGCGCAGCACGCCATCAAAACGGATGGTCAGATGACCAACAATAATCTGCTGATGGGCAAACTGGCGGAAGTGGATACGAAACCGCAGCTGGAAATCTATGCAGATGATGTGAAATGCAGCCACGGCGCGACGGTGGGGCGTATTGATGATGAACAGATGTTCTATCTGCGCTCGCGCGGGATCAATCAGCAGGATGCCCAGCAGATGATCATTTACGCCTTTGCTGCTGAACTGACGGAAGCACTGCGTGATGAGGGTCTTAAACAGCAGGTGCTGGCCCGAATCGGTCAACGGTTGCCAGGAGGTGCAAGATGACTTTTTCCGTCGACAAAGTGCGGGCCGACTTTCCGGTGCTTTCTCGTGAGGTGAACGGTTTGCCGCTGGCTTATCTCGACAGCGCCGCCAGTGCACAGAAACCGAGCCAGGTGATTGACGCCGAGGCCGAGTTTTATCGTCATGGCTACGCGGCGGTGCATCGCGGTATTCATACCTTAAGCGCCCAGGCGACCGAGAAAATGGAGAACGTGCGCAAGCGGGCATCGCTGTTTATTAATGCCCGTTCGGCGGAAGAGCTGGTGTTCGTCCGCGGCACGACGGAAGGGATCAATCTGGTCGCCAATAGCTGGGGTAACAGCAATGTGCGGGCGGGCGATAACATCATCATCAGTCAGATGGAGCACCACGCTAACATTGTCCCCTGGCAGATGCTTTGCGCACGCGTTGGCGCAGAGCTGCGTGTGATTCCGCTCAACCCCGACGGTACGCTGCAACTGGAGATGCTACCTAATCTGTTCGATGAGAAAACTCGCCTGCTGGCAATTACTCATGTCTCCAACGTGCTGGGAACGGAAAATCCGCTGGCGGAAATGATCACGCTTGCGCACCAGCATGGCGCAAAAGTGCTGGTGGATGGCGCTCAGGCGGTGATGCATCATCCGGTGGATGTTCAGGCGCTGGATTGCGATTTTTACGTGTTTTCCGGGCATAAACTGTATGGCCCCACCGGGATTGGCATTCTTTATGTCAAAGAAGCCTTGTTGCAGGAGATGCCGCCGTGGGAAGGGGGCGGTTCTATGATCGCCACCGTCAGCCTGAGTGAAGGGACTACCTGGACCAAAGCACCTTGGCGGTTTGAAGCCGGTACACCCAATACCGGGGGCATCATTGGTCTTGGCGCGGCGCTGGAGTATGTGTCGGCGCTGGGGCTTAATAACATAGCCGAGTATGAACAGAATCTGATGCACTACGCGCTATCACAGCTGGAATCTGTACCGGATCTCACTCTCTATGGCCCGCAGAACAGGCTTGGCGTTATTGCTTTTAATCTCGGTAAACACCACGCCTATGATGTTGGCAGTTTTCTCGATAACTACGGCATTGCTGTGCGTACCGGACATCACTGCGCAATGCCATTGATGGCCTATTACAACGTTCCTGCTATGTGTCGGGCGTCGCTGGCCATGTATAACACCCATGAAGAAGTGGATCGTCTGGTGACCGGCCTGCAACGTATTCACCGTTTGCTGGGATAACAGGGAGGCACTATGGCTTTATTGCCGGATAAAGAAAAATTGCTGCGTAATTTTTTACGCTGCGCCAACTGGGAAGAGAAATATCTCTACATTATTGAGCTGGGCCAGCGTCTGCCAGAATTACGCGACGAAGACCGAAGCCCACAAAATAGCATTCAGGGCTGCCAGAGTCAGGTGTGGATTGTCATGCGCCAGAATGCGCAGGGAATTATTGAATTGCAGGGCGACAGCGATGCGGCGATTGTGAAAGGGCTTATTGCGGTCGTCTTTATACTCTACGATCAGATGACGCCGCAGGATATTGTCAATTTCGATGTGCGTCCGTGGTTTGAAAAAATGGCGCTCACCCAACATCTCACCCCATCTCGTTCACAAGGTCTGGAAGCGATGATTCGCGCAATTCGCGCCAAAGCCGCTGCACTTAGCTAAACTAAAGGGACAGCTTTCATCCGGTTGGCTCACATTGCCGGATGGTCAATGTTTACACTGACCTGCACAGGAGTGTTTCGGTTTCAGGTGAACATAAGCGCCATCCGACGTTTCAGCGTGAGTCTCCGGCAAATACAGGAGGTTTACAATGAAACGCGCGTCTTTGCTTACACTCACGCTTATCGGCGCTTTTAGCGCCATCCAGGCTGCCTGGGCGGTTGATTATCCGCTACCACCAACCGGAAGCCGACTGGTTGGGCAAAATCAAACGTATACGGTGCAAGAAGGGGATAAAAACCTTCAGGCCATCGCCCGACGTTTTGATACTGCGGCAATGTTGATCCTTGAAGCCAATAACACTATCGCCCCGGTGCCAAAACCTGGTACGACGATAACTATTCCTTCGCAACTGTTATTACCTGATGCGCCGCGTCAGGGGATTATCGTTAACCTGGCAGAGCTGCGCCTTTATTATTATCCGCCGGGAGAAAATATCGTGCAGGTCTATCCGATAGGTATTGGTTTGCAGGGGCTGGAAACGCCAGTGATGGAAACGCGTGTGGGGCAGAAAATCCCTAACCCAACCTGGACGCCTACGGCGGGCATTCGTCAGCGTTCGTTGGAGCGTGGCATTAAATTACCGCCAGTCGTTCCTGCCGGGCCCAATAACCCACTAGGACGTTACGCACTGCGCCTCGCGCATGGTAATGGCGAATACCTCATTCATGGCACCAGTGCGCCGGACAGCGTCGGTTTGCGCGTCAGTTCGGGCTGTATTCGCATGAATGCGCCGGATATTAAAGCCTTATTCTCCAGCGTGCGGACGGGAACGCCGGTGAAAGTGATCAACGAACCGGTGAAATATTCCGTGGAACCGAACGGGATGCGTTATGTTGAAGTGCATCGACCACTATCAGCAGAAGAACAGCAGAACGTTCAGACAATGCCATACACGCTGCCAGCAGGCTTTACGCAATTTAAAGACAATAAGGCTGTAGATCAGAAGTTAGTCGATAAAGCGTTGTATCGTCGGGCAGGGTATCCGGTTGCGGTGAGCAGTGGAGCAACTCCCGCAGCCAGCAATACGCCTTCAGTAGAGTCAGCGCAGAATGGTGAACCAGAGCAAGGGAATATGTTACGCGCGACGCAGTAGCGGTAAATGGCAGGCAAAAAAAATGGCGCACAATGTGCGCCATTTTTCACTTCACAGGTACTATTACTTGCGGTATTTAGTAGCCATGTTGTCCAGACGCTGGTTAGCACGAGCTGCGTCATCTTTAGCAGCCTGAACGTCGGAACGCATTGCGTTCACGTCGTTGCTCAGCTGGTCAACTTTAGCGTTCAGAGTCTGAACGTCAGAAGACAGCTGATCGATTTTAGCGTTGCTGGAGCAACCTGCCAGCAGAGTAGAACCCAGGATTACCGCGCCCAGTACCAGTTTAGTAGCTTTCATTATTAATACCCTCTAGATTGAGTTAATCTCCATGTAGCGTTACAAGTATTACACAAAGTTTTTTATGTTGAGAATATTTTTTTGATGGGAAGGCACTTATTTTTGATCGTTCGCTCAAAGAAGCATCGAACGCTGGGTTTTAGATAAAAAAATTGAGAGAAAACAGGATGCTTCCATCGGATTCATCTTAGATAAAGTGAGATTATATAGTGAAATCCGATTTGATTTTTTATTGCTTCTGGTTATCGATTAAATAAAAAAAGCGCCCATCAGGGCGCTTCGATATACAAATTAATTCACAAAAGCAATATTACAGGACGTGAACAGATGCGGTGTTAGTAGTGCCGCTCGGTACCAGTGCACCAGAAACCATAACTACGACGTCGCCTTTGTGTGCCAGACCGCTCTGCAGAGCCAGTTCTTTACCCAGACGGTAGAAATCATCAGTAGAAGTGATCTCTTTAACCAGCTGCGGCACAACGCCTTTGCTCAGTACCAACTGATGAGCCGTTTTTTCGTTGGTGGTCAGTGCCAGGATGGTGGCATCCGGGAAGTATTTACGTACTGCGCGAGCAGATTTACCGCCCTGGGTAGCAACCACGATCAGCGGAGCATCCAGTTTTTCAGCAGTTTCAACGGCACCACGGCATACCGCTTCGGTAATGCGCAGTTTACGGTTGTCATTGTTGAACTCGAGACGGCTGTTCATCACGCGGTCGGTACGTTCGCAGATGGTCGCCATGATAGAAACCGCTTCCAGCGGGTATTTACCTTTTGCGGATTCACCAGACAGCATCACTGCGTCAGTACCGTCGAGGATGGCGTTTGCAACGTCACCGGCTTCTGCGCGAGTCGGGCGTGGGTTTTTGATCATGGAATCCAGCATCTGGGTCGCAGTGATAACGACTTTACGTGCACGGATACATTTTTCGATCATCATCTTCTGGGCGAAGATAACTTCTTCTACCGGGATTTCTACACCCAGGTCGCCACGCGCAACCATGATGCCGTCAGAGGCTTCGAGGATTTCGTCGAAGTTGTTGAGGCCTTCCTGGTTTTCGATTTTGGAGATGATGTGGATGTTTTCGCCGCCGTGCGCTTTCAGGTGCTCACGGATTTCGATAACGTCAGAACGCTTACGAATAAAGGAAGCAGCAACAAAGTCTACGCCTTGTTCGCAACCAAAGATCAGGTCCTGTTTGTCTTTTTCAGCCAGTGCTGGCAAGGCAATGGAAACGCCAGGCAGGTTCACACCTTTGTTTTCACCCAGGTCGCCGTTGTTCAGCACTTTACAGATAACTTTGTTACCTTCAATGGCGGTAACTTCCATACCGATGAGACCATCGTCAACCAGTACGGTGTTGCCAACAGACAGGTCAGTTGTGAAACCTTCATACGTTACCGCAACCATTTCGCTGTTGCCGATAACAGATTTATCAGTAGTGAAAGTAAAGGTCTGACCCGCTTTCAGAGAAACGTCGTTACCGCCTTCCAGTTTCATGGTGCGGATTTCCGGACCTTTGGTATCAAGCAGGATAGCGGCGGTTTTACCAGTTTTGCTCATCACGTTG
>ULSH01033824.1_pt1 | contig 13030 bp, 11 predicted proteins | sample 1956151 | NCBI WGS metagenome assembly ULSH01 (sample SAMEA4835702, study PRJEB28245) | human gut metagenome | biome: gut microbiome; material: fecal sample | place: Denmark | collected 2008 | reverse complement strand
GTCGAGCCGATATTGTCGAGGATAATTCGAAGCGCAACGAAACTTTTTTTGACGAGGAGACCGACAAACTTGACTCGTGGGCGGAGGACGTAAAACAAGGGCTCGAGAAGGAGTTGCGAGACCTTGATGCCGAAATCAGGTTACGTAGGAGCGAATCCAGACGCACTTCACGTCTTGAAGAGAGGGTGCGCATCCAGCGCGAAATCCGAGAACTCGAAAAGCGACGCAGCGAAAAGCGCCTCAACCTCTACCAAGCCCAAGACGAAGTGGACGCCAAGAGAGAAGCCCTGCTCGACGAGGTTGAAGCTATGCTCGCCCAGAAGACAGAGCAAAACCGCATACTCACCATTCATTGGAGAATAAAATGAAACGACATACAAAGCTCAGTATACAGTGGTTCTATGACCTCCTTGAAAAAGGGGAATGTGACATTGTGGACTTCAAAGAGCACTTTGACGACCGTGACGCAAGATACTCGGGTGGATTCTTGAATCGCAGATCAATCCGATGACCAAATTTCCACCAAGCTGAGAGAATTTTCAAATAGGTTTAAATGAGTATACATACATATAATGAAAAATAATAAAGCAACTACGTAGTATATTATGGGAACAGACAAACATAATAAAATCATATTGATGTATCTACGGAAGTATAAGGGTGTGGTTCTCGCTTTAGTGTGCATCCCCTTGCTGTTGAATGTTGCATGCTATTTTTCGCTACCGTTTTTTAATCAGGTTGGCAGTGCCGCTTGGTTAGGCTTTTGGGGTGGTTACTTAGGGTCTGCTATCATGGCTTGTGTCACATTGTATGTCTTACAAAAGCAACTTAAGCAGAATCATAATGAAAACGAAACTAATAGGAATCACGCGCAAACAATGCACGAACAAGAAGTGCGAGAGAGATGGTTCAATGACTTGAAGCAGGCATGTGTTAAATTGGTTGTCGCATTTGACTATAATGATATTATTAAGGTACGAGACCTTGATCCGATGTCGGAATTTTTTAGTGAGAGAGCGACACGGCTACTTGCACGGATGACGGAATCAACATTAAATTTTGAAATCACATTTAGGTATTTCAAAGGTACGTTGGAGGGCGACAAATGCAAAATCTTGGTGCGTTGCGCGAATGAATATATGGCTCTTGTGTCAGATATGCACGCATTGTCAGTGTATGGCCAACTTCTAAAAGAGAAACTGGATGCAGACTTAACACCTGATGAGATTAAAAACAAGTTTAGGCCTTTTATAGAAAGCCACAAGAGAGACCTAAAAGATTCGGATGTCAAGAATCGTGTGTGGGATTTGTTGCTTACGACACAATATGATAAATTAGAGTGCGTGCAGGAAGTCTTACGGTTAATGATGAAACGAACTGACAACTTTAAGATAGAAGTAATTAGAGACACCATCACATCATTACTAAGCACAGAGTACAATAAAATTAATCCGAAAGATGACACAGAAACTAAATAAACTGGAATTGACGTGGATAGGGAAGGATGATGAGCGTCCGGCCATCGAACCACGCATACTTATCGAAGACCCTACACTCGACTATGGCGAGGTTGAAACCGGGACTTTGCCCAATGGCAAACCGTGGCCGGGCAATATGCTTATCCACGGAGACAACCTGCTCGCACTCCGCGCCTTGGAAGAAAACTTCACGGGCGCAGTCAAGTGTATATATATTGACCCACCGTATAATACGGGGGCGGCGTTTGAACACTACGATGACAATGTAGAACACTCTATTTGGCTATCGCTGATGCGCGAGAGGCTGGTTATACTTCGCAATCTCTTGTCGGAAGATGGCTTTATTTGCTGTGAAATTGATGATAGCGAAGGGCAATATCTTAAAGTTTTAATGGATGAGGTATTTGGTCGCAATAATTACCTTACGACATTTTATGTGCGTGTTAGATACCCAGACAAGACTCTCAAACAAGACATGGATTTTCATAAAGAAATAGAACAAATCCATATATATCGTAAATCATTTTCCTCAAAACCGAATAGACCTTCAAAAAATGCAGACTTTTCAAAATACAACTTTTATTTTGAAGAAGGTAGTCCTACAGAGACAGTCGTCTTAGGAGGAAAAACCGTGGACATATTTAAGGCTGGTTCTTGGTCTGTTTCAAAGGCTGAAGGGACTGAAGATGGTCGTAAAGAAATATGGGCAAGCGGAACAATTTTAGACGGGAACTCTTCCGGGCGATTCTTTCGGGATTACTTAACCGGCAGATATCAAAGCGATGGTTATGGCGTATTATATAAAGTATATGGAATCGGAGATGACAAATTCGACTTTAGATATTTTACTGGCCCTCAAAAAATAGGTGCAACCAAAGGAAAATACTTTCAGGGTGTGCCATTGTCTCAACTAAATGATCCCAGCGCCGTTGCGTACTCTCCAATAAATAGTTTCTACGACTTCGCTGCAAATTTCGGGAATTGCAGAACCGAAGGTGGCGTAGATTTTAGGGGAGGAAAGAAACCGGAAATACTCATAAATACTATTCTTGATTGGTTTTCCAATGAAGCTGATTTAGTATTAGATAGCTTTCTTGGTAGTGGAACAACTGCGGCAGTTGCGCATAAAATGGGACGAAAATGGATTGGCGTTGAGTTGGGGGAACAAGCCTATACTCATTGTCATCCAAGATTAGTAAGAGTTCTCTCTAATAGGGACAATGCAGGTATATCGAAAGTCGTAAATTGGCATGGGGGTGGCGGTTTCAAGTTTTATGAGCTTGCTCCGAGCCTACTTAATAAGGACAAATACGGTAATCTGGTAATCAATAAGGCGTATAATGCCGATATGCTGGCGGCCGCTATGGCCAAGCAGGAGGGCTTCACCTATCAGCCGAGCACCGAGCAATATTGGAAGCAAGGATATAGCTCGGAACATGACTATATTTTCACCACCACGCAATTCCTCACTGCCGAGGCCTTGCTGCATCTGCACGAGCAGATGGCCGAGGATGAGTCGCTGCTGATATGCTGTACTCAGTTTCAGCCGGAGTGCAACAACCGTTATTCGAACATCACTCTCAAGAAAATTCCCAAGATGCTTCTCGGCCGCTGCGAGTTTGACCGTGACGATTACTCGCTCAATATAGTCCCGCTTCCCGAAATGCCGGAAGATGAGACAGACGAGGCTGACAACATCCCCGCCCCCGAAGAAGCACCGACATCCAATCACGAACCAAATTTGTTTGACATATAATATCGTTATGGAAAGATATATCAATAAAATAAGAATCAACGAGCTGTTCCATCTCAAGGATATTGACATTGAGATATCGGATAAGAACGCTCCGCATCTCATCCTTACAGGCAAGAATGGTAGCGGCAAGACCGTCCTGCTAAATGCCATAGCCAACTATCTCGACATAATCGCGAAAGATACCCGATTAGAGTTTCTTGAATATGAAAATATTCTTGATTACTGGGCCAATCGGCCGGTAAACAACGAGGCCCAGCGTGCCCAGGTCAAAAGGACCACGGACATTTACAAACAGAAAATCGCCGAGCTCAAAGGCTTGGTGGACATCAGTCTCAATGATGTCGTCAAGCTGGTTCAGGACTATCAAAAGGACGAATTTATCATCGCGTTCTATCAGGCAGCACGTAAGGCAGACTTTATCGAACCAAAGAACCCTACCAAGCCGGAATTTAACGGCAAACGTTCGGTAAGAACAGTCGTTACCGACCAACTTCTCAACTTTCTGTCTGACTTAAAGATACAGGAAGCATTGGCTCGGAATGAGGGTAATAATGTCGACGCAGAGGGGATAAAGGCTTGGCTCGGCAGTTTTGAAAATGTCCTTCGCCGGATTTTCGATGACGAGAACCTGAAGCTGGAGTTCAACTACCGGGACTACACTTTCAATATCGTCACCGATGGCAAGAGTTTCAGATTTACACAACTATCAGACGGCTTTGTCGCCGTGATTGAAATCGTTGCCGACCTTATACTGAAGATGCAGCCAACTGGATCCATATCGTCGAACTTCAACAAGCCCGGCATCGTGCTTATCGACGAAATAGAGACACACCTCCATCTAAAACTGCAAAAGGCGATAATGCCTATGCTGACAGCCTTATTCCCAAACATCCAGTTTATTGTGACGACACACTCGCCCTTTATACTGAGTTCCCTGCCCAACGCCACGGCGTATGACCTCGAACATCGCGAGCCGATAAGCAATCTGACGGAATATTCATATCAGTCACTGACTGAAGGATATTTCGGGGTGTCCACAGACTCCGATTATGCCCGTGGTCGTTATAACGAACTGAAGCGACTGCTTGATAAAGGCGAACTGAGCGAAAGCGAAAGACAGACCGCCCGCCAAATCCTTGAAGACCTCAAGAAGATACCCGAAGCCACGTCTCCGGAACTCGTAGGCGCTTACCGCCAGCTTGAGATAAAGCACAATACAACGATTAAAGGACTCATCGGGTAATGATTAGGGTTTATAAACATCCCGATGCCCCGGCATCGCTGGCTCAGAAATCTTCGTGGAATGCAGAGGATGTCGTCGCGCAGCTCCAGTCTGACCAAGACGGGAAGTGCTACTTGTGCGAACGGCTTAGAATAACGGACTTCCAAGTAGAACACCTTCGGAGTCGTGCCAACTTTCAGGAACAGACATTCGACTGGTCAAACCTGTTCTTGTGTTGTGGTTATTGCAATGCCAAAAAGTCCTCATCCTTTGATGAACTGCTCAATCCGGCTGAGTATAATGTAGAAGACTTGATTTGTCAGTCTCTTGATTTTCCAAATGCACGAGCCGTTTTCCAGCCAACGGATACGGTGACACGAAGCATTGAGGCAACGACAAACCTGTTGAACCGAATTTTCAATGGGACCAATAGGATGAGAACAATAAAGGAACAGCAATTCTATGACTATGCTGTCTCAAGAGTGACAAGTTTTCAGGCGCTTGCGCTCTCGTGGCTCAATAATGCTGATGAGAAAACCAGAAATGCTATCATCGAGGAACTGGACGTAAGATCTGAGTTTCTTGGATTTAAGTATTGGATTATAAAATCCGATGAGACTCTTTTGTCGACATTTGGCAAATACCTTATATGGCACAAGTCTTATGAATGCTGCAGTTAATATGATACGCCAGCGATTGTCGTTACGCGAACCGCTGGCAAAGGCGCTTGACCTCACCTCGCACATTATCGAAAAGCTTTCTTTGCAGAAGCCGCCGACAGAGACCGGCGCTCTTGCTGATTTCCTCAAGGAAGAAGTCGACAAGGTCAAATCGCTTGTACCTTCGTTTAAGGACTTTGACCGAGACTTTCCCTCGCTGGCATTTTCCATAGCCACCGGTATAGGCAAAACCAGACTGATGGGGGCGATCGTTGCTTATCTCTATTTGCAAAAGGGTATAAAGCACTTCTTTATTCTTGCGCCTAATCTGACACTGTACAACAAGTTGATACACGATTTTGGTGACACCGCCTACGAGAAATATGTGTTCAAAGGCATTAGCGAATTTGTAAGCAATCCGCCGCAGATAGTTACCGGCGAGACATACAACGAGCGCACGCCATCAATGTTCTCTTCGTTGCAGATTAATATTTTCAATATCTCGAAATTCAATAAGGACAGCAAGGAAGGAAAGAAAGGGGCGCCCAAAATGCGCCGCCTTTCGGAATATATAGGCCAATCGTATTTTGATTACCTCGCCGGGATGCCCGATCTCGTAATCCTTATGGATGAGGCGCATCGTTACCATGCCGATGCGTCCAAGAAAGCTATCAACGAATTACGCCCGGTTCTCGGCTTCGAGATGACCGCTACGCCCCTTGACGAGAAAAACAAGCCATTCAAGAATATCGTCTTTGAATACAATCTCGCCCAGGCGCTTGCCGACAAGCGTTATGTGAAAGACCCGACGGTAGCCGGACGCAAGAATTTCAAGAAGTCTAACTACACTGACGACGAAATCGAGATAATCAAGTTGGAAGACGGCATCACCGTACACGAACGCACCAAACTTGCTATCGAGCTGTATGCCAAACAGACAGGAAGACGCGTTGTGCACCCATTTATACTTGTGGCATGCCGTGACATCGGTCATGCAAAGAAAGTTAAGGAGTTACTCGAAAGCGATAGGATATTCCATGGCCGATACAAAGGCAAGGTGCTACAGATAGATAGTTCGACAAAGAAGGACGATGATGTAGAGTCGCAATTTGTCGCCCTTGAGTCGCCCGACAATAAGATTGAAATTGTGGTACACGTCAATATGCTCAAAGAGGGTTGGGACGTAAATAACCTTTACACGATTATACCACTTCGAGCCGCCGATGCTGCCGTACTCATCGAACAGACTATAGGTCGCGGACTCCGTCTGCCATACGGAGGCGAACGAACAGGCAATCCTGATGTAGACAAACTTACTGTGATTGCCCACGACAACTTTGCCGCAGTAATTGATAAAGCCCAAAACGGCGACAGCGTATTAAACAAATTGACGTATGTCGAACTTGACGATGATGATTTGACCCCGCAGTCAGGCAAAGTCGTGACGACAACCACTGCTGTCGTCAAGAGATACGAGGCTGCAGTCAAACAGGCACAGACTGACTACGAAAAGAAAGTGGCCGAACGTACTTGCGATGCAGTACGTGCCGTGCTTGAAGTTATCCCTATGGCAGCCGAAAAAGTGGAGCATTATGGAGACTTGAATAAGCCTGAAATTATCAAGGTGATTAGGCTGAAAGCAGCCGAAGTCATTACCGAACGAGCCAAGGTCGCTACGCCGCTTTTTGCCGAGCAGGAGGCCGAAGAACAAATCAAGCAGCTTGACCAAGTAATCAAGCAAGTCGTGGTAGATTACGAGAAGAACGTAATCGAAATTCCGCGTCTTGTCGTTGAGCAGCCGCGCATCAAAGCCGTATTCGAAGATTTTGACCTTGATACGTCCGCTGGTTACAATCTTGATAAAGTCCACTATGAAATTCAAAGACAAAGCCTTGCTACAGGCGAAACAGATATCATAGCCGGCCGCAGTGGCAGCTCCAAAGGGAATCCAATAGATATTCTTGTGGCACGCCTTATCGATTTCGATGATGTGGACTATGACGAGTGTGCCGACTTGTTATACAAACTTGCAGGGCAAGCCGTAGATGCGATAAAAGGCTATAATCCTGACATAGCACAAGATGATATTGCCGAGATTGTCAATGCTTATAAAGAGATTCTTGCAAACAACATATACAAACAGATGAAGCAGCACTTCCATATCGTGGAAGAAGAAACGTCTCCGACACGTGTGCTCCCTTTCAGCCGGATCCTTGACCAGCATCTCGTAGACAACGGATTTGGCAAACGCATGGTAAGCGACATTCCCGAAAAGAAATCGTGGGGCAGCAAGTATATTGTGCAGGGATTCCTGAAGTCGTATTATCCTGAAACGCGTTTTGACAGCACGACAGAATGGGATTTTGCATATATTCTTGAAAACGACCCCATAGTATTGAAGTGGCTGCGCCCTGTACCGCAACAATTCAATATCTATTGGTCTAACGGAGCCAAGCGGTACGAACCGGATTTTATTGTCGAGACAGCTGATGCAATATATATGTGTGAGACAAAAGCTGAGAAAAACGTTGACGATAACGATGTCCTTGACAAGGCTAAGGCCGCACGCCGTTACTGCAAGATTGCCGGAGACTATGCGGTACAGCATGGCGGAAAACCATGGCGATACATATTGATTCCGCATACCGCGGTAGATCGTCTTTCGAGCTTTAAGGCTGTTGTCAATGCCTCACAGTTATATTGAAGTCACTCTAATACGCTTATTAAGGTTGTTATGGGAAAGGAAATACAGTTTATATTGTATAATCTGCCGGATGGAAGCGGCGGCGTACAGACGTATGTCGAAGATGAAACGCTGTAGCTTACGCAAAAGACAATGGCTCAGCTATTTGGTGTAGAGGTCAACACTATAAACTATCATCTTAAAGAGATATACACAAGCAATGAGTTGGCACAGGAGGCAACTATTCGAAAAATTAGAATAGTTCAGCAGGAGGGCAATCGGCAGGTGGAGCGCGACTGGATTTTCTACAACCTTGATGCAATTATCAGTGTGGGCTATCGCGTTAATTCGCAGCGTGCTACGTATTGCGCCGGGTCGGGGCCGATGGGGAGGGGCGGTATGTCGCGAATAATGCGTAACTTTGTGGGCGAATACTAACGCATGATGATGTCTCGCAGCCGAGCGATGCCCGGCTGTGCGAGACTGCGATATTGATATGAAAGATTTTTTTGCGCTGTTGCGCCGCTTTGTTCCTCCGTATAAGAAGTATCTGGCTCTGAACATCTTGTTCAATGTGCTGGCGGCGCTGCTGACGCTGTTCTCGTTTGCGCTGATTATCCCGATATTGGAGATGCTGTTCAAAATCAATGCCACGCATTATGTGTATATGACGATGGCGGACGGCTCGTTCAAGGAGGTGGTAGTCAACAATTTCTATTATTACACACAGGAGGCTGTGGCGCTGTACGGGCCGTCGGCGACGCTGGCGCTGCTGGCTGTGGCGCTGGTGGTGATGACGGCTCTGAAGACAGGAGCTACGTACCTCAGTTTGTATTACATCATTCCACTGCGCAGCGGAATTGTGCGCGATATCCGCAATGAGGTTTATGACAAGATTACGCGGCTGCCCATAGGGTTCTTTACGGGCGAGCGCAAGGGCGATGTGATGGCGCGTATGAGCGGCGATGTGGCCGAAATCGAGAATTCGGTGATGGCGTCGCTGGATATGATGTTCAAAAATCCGGTGATGATTGTCGTGTGCCTGGCTATGATGGTGGCCGTGTCGTGGCAGCTGACTGTGTTTGTGTTTGTGCTGCTGCCTTTGGCCGGAACGGTTAGGGGTCGGGGGGGCAAACGCCTTAAGCGTCAGTCGCTTGAGGGGCAGAACCAATGGGGTGTATTGATGTCCAATATCGAGGAGACCCTTGGCGGACTGCGCATCATCAAGGCTTTCAACGCCGAAGATAAGGTACGTGCACGTTTCCATCGCGAGAATCAGGAGTTCTATCGTCTGTCCAATCGTATAGCGCGTCGCCAGTCGTTGGCTCATCCGATGAGCGAGTTTTTGGGTACGGCGGCCATCGCGATAGTGCTGTGGTTTGGCGGTACGCTCATTTTGGGCGGCAGCGCCGGCATTGATGCCCCGCAGTTTATATATTACATGGTGATATTTTACAGCATCATCAATCCGGCCAAAGACTTGAGCAAGGCAGCCTACTCGGTTCAGAAGGGTCTGGCGTCGATGCAGCGCGTCGACAAGATTCTCGGGGCGGTCAATCCCATCGCCGATCCGGAGCATCCCAAGACGTTGCCGCCACATGCCGGGGCTATCAGCTACAAGCATGTATCTTTCAGCTACGGCGACCATGAAGTCATAGATGATGTCAGCTTGGACATCCCGGCAGGCGCTACCGTGGCCCTGGTGGGGCAGAGCGGCAGCGGCAAGTCCACGCTGGCCGATTTGCTGCCGCGCTTCTATGACGTGGACAGCGGCAGCATCACCGTCGACGGCATCGATATCCGCGATGTGCGCGTACACGACCTGCGTGCGCTTATGGGTAATGTCAATCAGGAAGCTATATTGTTCAACGACACGTTCTTCAATAATATCACCTTCGGCGCGCCTGCCGGAGCCACCCAAGAGCAAGTAGAGCAGGCCGCCCGTATCGCTAATGCTCACGACTTTATCATCGAAAGTCCCGAGGGTTATCAGACCAATATCGGCGACCGCGGCTGCCGCCTCAGCGGAGGCCAGCGCCAGCGCGTATCCATAGCGCGAGCCATACTCAAGAATCCGCCCGTACTGATACTGGACGAAGCCACCAGCGCCCTCGATAGCGAGAGCGAGCAACTGGTCCAGCAGGCACTCGAACGCCTGATGCAAGACCGTACTACACTGGTGATTGCGCACAGGCTCTCGACCATACGCAATGCCGACATGATTTGCGTCATGCACGAAGGCCGTATTGTCGAACGCGGTACTCACGACCAATTGCTGGCCCTTGACGGATACTACAAGCGTCTGGTAGATATGCAGTCATTCTGACTGCCGCGCCGCCATGCCGTCCGCCATATCGCGGAAAATGCGTAATTTTGCATGACTTTAGTGACCCTAAGGTCCCTAAAGACGCTAACAAAAAGACTGAATTCACAGAAAATACACTATGAGTCGTACACCACAAGAAATGCCGGGAGTGACCCTGCTGGGCAATACCGGCGTCAAATATCCCACCGACTACTGTCCCGAGATGCTTGAGACCTTTGACAATAAGCATCTCGACAACGAATATCTCGTGACCTTCACCTGTCCCGAATTTACGGCGTTGTGTCCCAAGACCGGACAGCCCGATTTCGGCAAAATCATCATCTCGTATATCCCGCGCACCAAGATGGTCGAGAGCAAGAGCCTGAAACTGTATCTGTTCTCGTTCCGCAACCACGGCGATTTCCACGAAGACTGCGTCAATATCATCATGAAGGACCTGTGCCGCCTGATGGATCCCAAGTACATCGAAGTCACCGGGCTTTTTGCACCGCGCGGCGGCATCTCCATTATTCCTTTTGCCAATTACGGCGACGAAGACCACAAGGAAATGGCTCGTGAGCGACTGATGGCCTCCTTCCGCAACGATATGTAATTCCCGGGCTACCACTATTGCAGACTATGAAAAAAGACACTCTGATGGTGGTGAGCGGAGGTATGGACTCCGTCACCATGCTTTGCGAATACGCCTCGCGCATCGCCATGGCCGTAACCTATGACTACGGCAGCAATCACAACGCGCGCGAAATTGAATGTGCTCGCTTCCAATGCGCCAAGCTTGGTATTCCGTTGATGGTTATTCCCCTGAAGTTTATCGGCGAGCATTTTGCCAGCTCGTTGCTCTCCGGCGCCGATGCCATTCCCGAAGGCAATTACGATGACGAAAACATGCGCAGCACCGTCGTGCCCTTCCGCAACGGCATCATGCTTTCCGTAGCCGCCGGCCTTGCCGAGACACACCATCTGGCGCACGTGATGCTGGCCAACCACAGCGGCGACCACGCCATTTATCCCGACTGTCGCCCGGCATTTGTCGAGAATATGTCGCGAGCCATCGCCGCCGGCACCTACGACGGCATTACCCTGCTGACGCCTTATACACACCTCACCAAGGGTCAGATAGCAGAACGCGGCGCCGCCATAGGCGTAGACTACAGCCATACATACAGCTGCTATCGCGGCGGCGAACACCATTGCGGCACCTGCGGCACCTGTCGCGAACGTCGCGAAGCCTTTCAGATTGCCGGCATTCCCGATCCCACCATATACGACGCGTAGTCCTCATGCCTCGAGATTTTGGCGTTTATGTCGGCGTGCAAAGTTAGTTCGTGCCCGAATAAGCAATGAAGAAGGGTCGTTTGCACGTCGTATCAGTGACGGCACAGCGAAAAATTGTGCGCATATAGCCTGAAATTGCAAAAAAAACGCTAACTTTGCATTCGCAATTTCGCCATGGCGGCGGAAGGCCACATGGAGAGATGGCAGAGTGGTCGATTGCGGCGGTCTTGAAAACCGTTGAGGGTCACACCTCCGGGGGTTCGAATCCCTCTCTCTCCGCAATAAACATTGAGAATCAATGTTTTGCAAACATAAGCACCCGATTTTACACCCTATAATGTAAAATTGGGTGTTTTTATATTATTTAATGAATCATCTTTGTGGTAGCAGATAAAAATATGATATGCAGGTTTATCTGCTTAATCTGTTATTATCAATTCAGAATGTGTTCAGAAACGGGTGCTGTTGCAAATTTGAGAATTATTGAACGACAGAGCGAAGTCGAAAGCTTCCATCGGAGTATCTTGCACAAAATTTCCGGATTCATCGGCTGGATAATTCAGATGCAAATAGGGAACTGCCTCCTCTCCGCAATAAAGAATGTAAATCAAGCAATTGCAAGATCTGCACCTTCTATTGTATCCAAAATGCAAAGTTGGGACAATACGAATTAACATTAAAGCCAAAGGTCTCTTATTAACAGGAACTATACAATAATGGCGCCCCTTTTCAAGGAAGATGCTCTTCCGGCACAGTGAAGCGTGCTTGGATAACGACCATATAATCAAAAGATCATAGCTTTGGGAAAAATTTCCCCACTTTATGTTTGTAGTTTCGATACTCATCACCGAAATCACGCTCAAGACGCTGTTCCTCGTTGTGGACTTGAACCATCATAATGAATACTATAACTACGAAGATGAGGACCGCCTGCCAAGAAAACAATATCGTGATAATGCCGAGATAATAAACTAATGTCCCACTGAGCATCGGATTGCGACTATAACGATATGGACCATTGGTCATTAGGTGTTGAGTTCGTGGAGCAATCTCGTACCCCATCGCATCAAACGGATTGCCTTTACCATGAATTTTCATATACACAACACTCCATATGGCCAAAGCTAACCCTGCAACAGCCAACATCCCACCCACTACCCATTGCCAGAAGGTCGGGACGATTAAGTCACTGCAAAGCCACATGAGCGTAGGTAGACCTATAATAAAAATAGTAAATCCAAGAAAGTAGCCGATGAACTGTCTCATAATTATCTCATTAATTAACATGCATGGTCTGCTTTTCTACCAATCGTTTTCTCTTATGTCTTGGAAAGAGTTGCCTCTATCCATCTGCAAAAATACAGAATTTTATTGAAATCCAATCAAATATCATCGAATTACATCCTAAATCCCCTATTTTTTCTTGGCTCTTCTGCTGATTTTCGTACACCTTGCCGTAACTTATTAAACTGTTCTTTGAACCATTCACCTAACGGCTGCCTGTTTATAGTCAGTATCAGTTTACTTACTAAAGACTAAAGTCAACTAAAGTCAAGCTAAAGTCAAAGCGACAACGCAATTTTCAGCATGTTTAAGTCCTCAAATTTTTTGAGGCCGCAGGGAAGAAGAGC
>ULSH01028341.1_pt1 | contig 13045 bp, 1 predicted proteins | sample 1956151 | NCBI WGS metagenome assembly ULSH01 (sample SAMEA4835702, study PRJEB28245) | human gut metagenome | biome: gut microbiome; material: fecal sample | place: Denmark | collected 2008 | reverse complement strand
CGGCTCGTGTTCCGTCTTCGAAGTTGCACATACCGTTTATAAGTACGCTTCGAATAGGCTTTCGTTTCGGGCGCAACCGAAAAACTTTGTTATTGCGAGCTTGCGTGGCAATCTCGTGGAAACGAAACGACAAATTTTTTCTGCGCCCGTGCCGCAATTATTCATTATTAATTATTCATTATTCATTATTTTTCTCAAAAGCCGAAATCGCCCGGGGTGATGAAAAGACCGGTGATAAGGGAGAGTAGCCCTGCGAGAAGGACTACGTGGGTGACGTAGACCAAAAGGGCGTGTTTGCCCACGAAACAGACGGATTTTTGAGTGCCTTTGGCGACTGCACGCACGACCTTTTGAGTGCCGAGCAATGTGCGAAGGGTGAATATCGAAACGTTGCGCAAGGCTTTCTTTTCGCTTTGCACGTTGATGTAAACGGCGTCGCAAGTCTTTTTGAAAATGTATTTTGTCAGCTCGAAACGCACAAGAGAGAGTCGTTCGTAATAGAAAAGCTCGCCGATCAGCGCGCCTGCGAAGTAGAAAGCGGTGTAGGGGATCATGGTGAACAGATCTCCGGGCGAAAACTCGTATGCGTTGTAAAAAAGCGATGGATTGCCGTGAAAATCGCGGGGCGGGAATATCCACGCGAAGAATTTGGGAGTGGTGGCAGGCGGCGTGTAGCAAAAATACAGCACGAGAGTGACGGTGATAAGCACTGCGCTCACTCCTGCGATGCCCCAGCGGTTGTCGCGCGTGATGAAGGACACAAACGCGTATAAGAGCATGGATACGGCAAGGAAATCGAGCACACCGAACGCAACGAAAGTGCCGGGGATGCCGATGACGTTTTGCGCAACGTACGAGCCGAGAGTGTACAAAAGGGCGATGCCGCCGAGAATGAGTCCGCGCTTTGCGTTGTTGCGAGAAAAGGTGCAGGAAATGCCCGAAATGGAGAAGAAAACAAACAACACAATGGGGTGAATGACGTCCCTTGTCGTGCCGTTGAACCAGTGGTAGCAGAACTTGGTGAACGCGTCGCCGCGGTTGAATCCGCCGTACCAATGCGGCCCGAAAACTTCGCTGATAAGGATGGTGAGATGGTCTAGAATCATCAAAATGACGCACACGCCGCGCAGGAAGTCTATCTCCCAAACGCGTTGACGTTTGCGCCTCGGAATCAGCGTGATTTGAGCGTCGTCGGCAATGAGCGGATCGGCGCAAAGTTGTCGTTTGTCTTTTGCCATAAGCAAATTATACCATTATTTTTTCTTGCGTGTCAAACGCTGACCGTAAGAGCGAAAAATATAAATTTTCCACGTGGTTAGAATGTCAAAATTTGCTTGAAATTGCAGAAAAACAGCAAAGAGCGAAATCAAGAGAAAATCGTGCTTTCGAAAAAAATTTTTCGGCAATCTAAAATTGAAAAATCAAGGGTGAAATTTTGCAAAATTTTGCGATTTTGTGTCGTTAGAAGTCTGAAAACCGCGATTTATCGCGACAAATTCGCAAAAAACGGAAAATTGTGGAAAAATCCGCATCGGACAACTTTTTTCGGGGCGGAAGGGTGTGATTTTAAGCAAAATCGGCTGAAAAACCCCAAGCGGTTGTGTGTCAAAAAGCCTTGCACCACAAGGGGTAGAACCGCATTTTGAAAGACATTGACTATTGACATTTGATTGCGAAAAAGGTATAATAATTGCGTATAATAATCTATGTACATACGCTACGCGTGTATGTTGTGGAGGAAAATGATGAGAACAACAAAGTTCAAGGGACTCACAATCGTGCTGCTTGCAATGATGATCAGCGTTTTGCTGTTCGGTCTTGTTGCGTGCGGTACGAACAATTCGGGTGAAACAACCAACCCGATTATTCCGACACCGACGCCCACTCCCGGCGTTGACGAATCGAAGACGCTCGGTTCGCAACAAGCTTGGAAGGTGCTCAAAGACGCAGCACTTGCGGCGGCAGGGGACGAGAAAGATTCGAGATACATAAACTTTGACACGACATTCGTGCTCGGTTTCAACAAAGACTCGTACGACACTCTCGTCACCATGCGTTTTGCCGGCAGAATCGACACTCTCGCAAAAGCGGAAAGCGACACGAGCGAGTTGCTTGTCGAATTCAGACAGTTCAAGACGTCTGAGCTTGCGGGCAAAAAGATGGACAACGAGACCATTTGCGCAATGGCGGCAAGCGGTCAAGGCAAGCTTTTGCTCGGCACTTACTACTATGAAGGCAAGCTCGTGACCGATTTGCGCGGCATCAAGAAAGACGCAGGCGTTCACGTCGTATGGACGGACAACATCAACATGGCGTCCTTTGTGACGAGATTGTCGCAAGGTCTTGAAGAGCTCAACCTTTCGTCCGTGCTTTTCGACACCTTGATGGGCTATGACATCGGCGGACTTTTGAAGAGCCTTATCAACATGGACGTCGTTTCTCTCACCGTCGAACAACTCATCGTCAACATCTTGTTCGGTGCGTCCAGAAGCAAGCTCGTGGACTACGGCAACGGTCACTCCGTGCTGCAAATCCCCTGCGATCTCGGACTTATCGTCAGCATAATTCCGCTTGTTCAAGGTCTTATCCCCGAAAACATCATCGGGCTTGTCAAAAACGTGCTTGGTCTCGATCTTGGCAAACTCGGCGCGCTTACGGGCATGGCGTTGTATCTGGAAGCGGACATTCAGGACGGCAAACTCAACGGCATCAACTGCAACATCGACACCAACCTCAACTCTTACGGAGTTGAAGGCTTGCAAGACAAATACGGCGTGTTCCAATCCGAAGTCGGATTCGATCTCGGATACGCAAAAGCGCAATTTGCAGGCTCTCCCGATCTCGACGTGGTTGCTCTTCTCAAGAGCCGTGACAAAAACAATATGCCGATTGCAGACGGCGATACCACCGAGACTCTTTATGACAAAGTCGCTCACAGCGAAGAGAAGTATTCTTTCCTTACCCTTGACGGAAAGATCACGCTTTCTCTCGATTTCGCACAAAAAACCGTGACTGTCAACGACGTCATCGGCTCTTTCGGCACTCTCATTTCCAATCTCCTCAAACAAAACGTTAGCGCAGAAATATTGAACGCACTTGCTCCTTTGTTCCAAAAGGACATCGATTTTGCAAAGGGCACGGTTGAGCTTTCCATCGTGTTGCAAGGCGTCATCAACACCAAAGACCCCGCAAAGACCAGACTCGCAGTGGAAGTGCGCGGCAGAAACGAAGCAAAACGTATCACCGCATACTATGACGGCGCAAAAGAAGGCGTATACCTTGACGCAAGCGGCGTTCTCGGCACTCGCGGCACGAAATTCAAAATCGACGACATCAACGTCAACAAACTCATCGGCGATCTCGTTGACAAGCTCTTTGCAACCATAAAGGGTGCAATCAAAGGCAATTCCACCACAAACGCTCAATACAACCAACTCGTTGAGGACGCAGACATCGTCATCCAACACCGCGCAGAAGCGGCGGCTGACGGCGGCACGACCGACGTTATGGGACTTATCTCCGCCATTCTCGATCAAATCGACATCAAGATGGACGGCGACATTTTCAACATTCAACAAATCAAAGTCGACATCACCCAAACCATTCTTGACAGCATATTCTCGCTGGTGTTTACGGGCGACAAAGCAGGCGCGAAAATCCCTGTGACTTCGGCAGGCATCGTTTACAAGAACAACGGCACTTTCGACACCAAGACCATCGACATCTCGGCAGATCTCGGCGTTGACGGCGCATATCCGCTTGTCAAAGCAGGGCTCGGAATCGGCGTTTTGTTCGGCAACATCGCGGACGAGGCGAGCTTCAATCAGATTTTCGCAAATCTCGATGCAGAGCTTGCAGAGAATCCGAGCGCATATTTGCCCCTTCTCAAAAACGGAAAACTCAACACCAACTTGTTGCACGTCAACGTATCCACGGGGCTTTCCATCGATCTTGAAACTTTGAAGGGCGCGCTTGCTCAAATCAAAGTGGATCTTCCCAACCAACAAATCGGCGATGCATTCACGGGAGTGCTTATCGACGTGTTGCTGGAACTTGGCAACATCGACGGCGGCTTGAAACTCGACATCGACGCGGATTTGGACGTGACGGGCGGATTTAGCGTTTCGTCCTTGCTCAAATCTACGGCGAAAATCATCGTTTCCAAGAAATCCAACGGAGAAAAGGTCATTTCGCTCTATTTGCAAGACGGCTGGCTCTATGCGGACCTTGACGTGCTTTGCCTCAAAGTCGAAAAGATCAAAGTCAACGTCAACGAATTGCTCACCATGCTCGGCGCGGACATTTCGGGCGGCGGCAACGGCGGCAGCACATCCGCTCTCACGGCTGAAGACGGCGAAAACAAGGGCATGGACACCACGCAAATTCTCGCTTTCGTGGCAGGAATCATCGACGGCATCAAGATCGGCAACAACGCTCTTGAAGTGACGCTCGTGTCCGGACTCTTCGATCAAGTGCTCAAAATGCTCAACATCGAAGGCGTCACCATCAACTTTGAAAACACCGACTTTGACGGCGGTATTCGCATCGCTCTCAACAACGGTCTTGACCTTACGCAACTTCAACTCGGCGTGTTCGTATCCTTGGGCAACAGCGTCAACCTTGACGTGTCGCTCAACGGTTTGAGCGCAGGCTTGAAAGACTCTTGCATCAAATATCTTGACGAAGCAGGCGAGGCAAGCGACGATTTCGTGGAAATTCTCGAATACACGTTTGTCGGTCTTGACTTGACGCTCGGCATCGACTTCCAAGCCAACGAAGGCTCGACCGAACTCGTGTTCGGCAAAGGCACGCACTGGTATGACGAAACCACGGCAACCTACGTCGCGATCAAAGATCGCGCCGTGCCGATGGGATATGCCGGCAAGCTCTTCTATTTCGACTCTGCAACAAAGACGTACAAAGAAGAAAACGTGAAGAAGACCACAATGGCTTTCGACACGCAAATGAATCTCAACTACGAGATTAGACTTGCAGGACAACTCGACCTTGCGCCGCTTGTGGACTATTTGCTGGGCGGAGCAAGCATCAACACCAAAGACAACGCCAGCGCGTTGATGATCGAGCTTACGGGCAAGAAATTCGACAACGCTCGCACGACGTTGCTCGGCGTGTACTATTCGGCAGGCGCGTTGTACATCGATGCGACCAACTTCGGTCTTGGCAAAGTCAAGGCGGACGTCGATCTTTATGAAATCATCCTGTCCTTGCTTGCAAAAGACTCCACGATAGACATCAACGGCACGAGAGACGCTTTGACGGCAGGCGACACAACTGCCGCAACGAAGAAAGCTCTTGCATTGAGCGTCATCGCAACTCTCACTTCGGACGCTTTCAAGATCCAAATTGCCAACGGCATTGCGCAAATCGTCTATCAACTCCTCGGCATAGACGTGTCCGACATCACCGCTTGGGTGGAAATCGCATGGGCAAACCTTGCGGCAAACCATGACGGCAAACCCATCCGTATCCACGGCGACGTCAACAACAGCGCGGGCGTGACCATCGGATCTGCCGAAATCTACGCAAAAGACATCGATCTCAAAATCGGCGGCGAGATGGGCGAAATCATCATCCGCAGAGATGAAAGCTCCGCCGACAACGGCAAGGAACTCGGCGAATATCTCAACGGCTCGACCGATGACGTGTATGAAGACGCAACTCTCTTCAACGAGTACGGCGACATCACCGTCCCCAGCATCTTTGCAGAGATCAATGGCACGTTCTTCGTGGGCGCGGAAGCGGGCAACCACAACTGGACGGTGGGCGAATGGATCGCAAGTTTCCTTGACGATTCCAAGCCCGAACTCAAATCGTTTATAAGACAACTTCTTCTTCAATTCAACACGCCCGTAGAGGCGGGCGCGAATATAGGATTCCGCATTGCGCTCAACGCAAGGCTCAATCCCGAAGTGCCTATCGACTTCACGCAAAACGTGGTGTTCAAGAAGTTTGCGTCAACCGAGCTTGCCGCTTTGGCAAACTACGTTGAAGTGTACAAACTCGTCGGCACGAAATACACCTTGCTCACCCAAGAAGAAAGAGCAAACTTTGAAGGAGACGTATACCTTAAACAATATATAGCGGAAGGCATCGCACTGACCAAGGTCACGGCAGAGAACTTCCGTGGCGACGCATACGTGGAAATGGACGGCAGATACGTCAAAGTGACGGTCTCCGACGAGAATGCGGCAAACTTTGCAGGCGTGCAACTGTTCACGACCGCAAGCTTGCTCGACTTGCCGTACATACTCTCGCACAGCGACATCGCAATCGAAATCTACAACAAAAACATCAATGAAATCGACGCAATGAGCCAAGCCGAAAAGGTGAAACACGTTCTTGTTGCGTTGCGTTTGGTGTACACGGGCGTCAACGCCGCAGGCAAGGGCGTAAGTACTTTGTACGTTGACCTTAGAGACGACTTCCACGTTGCGCTTGCCAACATCTCTCTTGCGGATTTGCTCGGCGGACTTATGAACAAGGGCAAAGGCGGCAGCACGGCGTCTACGGCTGCGGAAAGCGGCGAGGGCGACAACAAAGACGAGAAGAACTCGCTTTTGAGCACCGTCAGCGCGGTTTTGGGCAGTCTTATCTCCTACATCGGCGTTGATCAAAGCGGCGTGAAAGTCAACTTTGCAGAGGCTTTCATCGCAACGCTCGTGAGCATGCTCGCAGGCAAGCAAATCAATGCGGACGAATTTATCAAACTCAACTCCGACGAAAGCTACATCGCTCTTGCGTGGAAGTATAATCTTGCTCTTAAGCTCAAGATCGATCCAGCATACATCGGACTTGAAATCAGCAGCATCAAGCTCGATCTCGGAGCAGATGGCGGCGTGTTGCCGAGCGACTTCGATCAGAGCATCTACACGACTGCGGAAAATCTCGACACGCTCTCTCTCAATCTCGATCTGAGACTCAACCTTGACATCAAGGGACAAAAAGAAGAAGTGCGTCTTGAAAAATATCTCGATTTGCTCGTCAAAGACTTGGGACTCAAGCTCGGCTTGACGTTTGACAAAGACATCACCTACAAGCTCGGTCTCAAGCTCGGCGCAAATCTCGCTCTCAACGATCCCAACTCAACCAAGATCGTGGTTGAAATAAAGAACATCGTTGAAGACACCAACATCATTGCAATCTACGTGAACGGACAAAACGTGTACGTGGATCTCGGTGCGCTCGGTCGCAAGGCGTTCTACCTTGAAAACACCAACGTCAGCGAGCTTATTTGCAATGAAATCGCAAAACTCCTCGGCAACTTGAACGGTTTGGTGTCCGGCACCGGCGACGCACAAACGGCAGGGGACGCGGCGGATATGAGCGCGGACGAAAAGATGCAAGTCATCCTTTCTATCGCAGACGGAAAGATCGGCGTGCTTGTCATGCAAAACGTCATTGTCGGTCTAATCGCGGCTCTCACTTCCAACGGTTCTGCCGGTGACGTGGACATCGCAAAAGTGCTCGAAGCGTTCGATCTCGATCTGTCGGTGGACGTTGATTTGCAACTCAAACCTTCACTTTCCATTGACGTGAACGTGGACAGCAACCTTATAGGTCTTGGCGTCAGCGTCAAGGCGATCGACTTGTCCACGGGCAAGGGCAGCGCGGCGTATACTTCGGTTGAAGAAAAGGTCGCAAGAGAGATCGCAAAGAAGGATTATAAGGAAATTACAGATAGCTCTTATATAGGTGATAGATATAAGAAAGAAATAGTGGACGGCAAAGTGGTCTACGTCAAGGACGACGCCGGCACGTATATGCCTGTCGATCACTACGAGGCTCTCACCAACGCTCACATCGTGTCCGTTGACGTTGCAATGATCGTGGACTACTACGGCAGCGCAACTTACACCTATATCGACAACGAGAGAATTCTCAGCTCCTACTCACCCAAGGACAGATACTCCAAGAACGCACACGACAATCGTTTCGTGCAAGACGCAAACGGACACTACGTCCGTGACGGCTTCACGTTCAACGAATTGATCGAAATGTTGCTCAATATGGACAAACTCCAAAGCATTCTTGCCACCATGCTCCCGCAAATTCGCATCAGCACGGAAGGCGGCAACATCAGCTTTGGCAAGATCGACAATGCGTTCAGCGTCGGTGATTTGCTCACTCGCCTCGGACTCAGCCTTGTGTTGTCAGACATGATCGACGACGGCTTCAAGCTCGATATCAGTGCAAAACTCGACCTTGACGCAATCGGTTTGAGCGATTTGTCCAAAGTTGATTTCAAAAATCTCAACCTTGACGTCAAGACCATACTCAAAGGTCTCGAAGCAAAAATCGGCGTTGACTTCACCTATGAAGACGGCGCAAACAGCAAAGTCAAGATCAACATCTATCTCGTGGACGGCATCGTGTACGTTGACCTTAAAGGTCTTGACGGTCCGCGCGTCCAAATAGATTTGCTTGACTTGATCAAGAAACTCGGCGTTGCAATCTCCGCAGACAACGACGCAATGACCGCAGGCGATCAATCGGGCAACGGCAACGAAGGCGGCGGATCTCAAGGCGGAACGGAAAACAAGATTGACTTTGTCAAGATTCTCAACCTTGTTGTCAAGAACATAGTTCTTGCCGCAAAACCGTGGGAAGTCAACCCCGAATTTAACAGAATCGACAATCTCGGCGTGTTTGTGCGCTCCAACTTCATCAACGATTTGCTCTCGATGCTATTCAAGACGAAGTTTGAATCGGCAAACACCGTTGTGGACGAGACTCAAAGCGGCATCTTCCTGCGCCCGTCAAGCGACAAATTCGCATCCTACGGCTATGACGAGATGCTCACGCTCGGTCTTATGATCGCGCTTGTCAACAAGCAAGATCCCATCAAGGACAACGCGGGCAACACCAAGCAATACACTTGGTCGCTTGATCTGGGCGTTGACGCGAAGATAGATCTCGAATCCGTCGATACGTACGAAACGTTGCTCGACGTTGACGAAAGACTTGAATTTATCGCGCTTGACGACTATATCACCAACATTCTCGCGCTTGTCAACGGATTCTACAAAGACAGCTTCCAAAAGGCAGAAGAGCCTGTTGACGGCACCGTGTATTACACCTTCCATGAAGATCCCGCAGGACAATACGTCAAGAAGACGGGTATGTATCGTTTGCTCAACGAGGGCGAAAAGACGGAAGGCGTGACGTTGTACTCTCGCGGTTATGCAACTGTCGTTGCAGGCGTGGGCTACGAGCTTGTCTACACGCAAGACACCGCAGGCGACTTCGTGTTTGACGAAGAAAAAGACGTGTTCGTGCGCAAAGACGCGTACACGGGCGCGAGCACGACCTATTATAGAAGAGAAGAAAGAGCAATCAAGAAAGTCGTTGACGGCGTTGTGACCGAAGAAAACGAGGCGATTGCAAATCTCGCTCTTTACAGCAAATTCGGCGTGCCGCAATATCAAGACCAAAACGTCGCTTTGAGCGTGAGCGGTCTTATCTACTTCAACTCCGACAGCGCGCAATCTGCAAACGCGGGCGGTCTTATCAGCAACCTGTTTGGTGATATGATCATCAATTTGCAAACTCTGTCCGCATTCCACGCAGGCATCGGTTTGAGAGTGTCGGCAAACGTCGATTTGGCGGCTCTCGACCTTAAAGGTTTGCTCTCTGGCGAGAAGTTTGACAAATTCATCGAAAACAGCGATCTCAACAAGGTCGAGCTTGCAATAGAGTTTATCGAAGTTGACGAAAACGGCTACTTTGCCAAGTACACCAACGGCGAAGAGAAAGTGTTGGGCGGCTTGTATCTCAACAACGGCACGCTCTATATGGATCTCACCGAGATTGTCACCACGGCAGAAAACTACTCCAAGATTGACAACTTCGTTGATTTTGCAAAGAAACTTAAAGACAAGTTCGGCAAGAAAGACGACAAGCCTAAAGACAAATCCGGCGACGCCCAAACGGCAAGCGACGTTGACGCACAACAAGGCAACGTCACGTCTGCAACGAGAGACGCTCTTATCACTCTTGCGTATAGCGACGCTCAATTCCAAATTCAACTCACTCGTGCGCTGCTTGCGTTTGTGCTCTCCTCGTTTATGCCCGATCTCGGCTCTATCGAAGACGTATTTGACGAGTTCAACATTTCTTTGGGCGTGGATCTCGGTCAAGCCGTCTACAAGAAGATAAGCGACTTGCAAGCAAGCAACCCCGAAGAGTACAGCAAGTTTACCGATCCCACCAATCCCGAATATGCGGCATATCAAGCGGACAGATACAGATACGAGTCCAACGTTGACACCTACAAGATACTTCCGCTTGTAAAATACGTGCTTTCGGGCGGTGAATACTATCTCGAAAGCGAAACCTTGATGTACACCAAAGACGCAGAAGGCGCATACGTTGCAACCAACGTGTACGTTGACGGCGCAACCTACATAAAGAAGGGCGCGGCATACGTCCTTTGCGACAAAGAAGTCGAAGGCAAATACGTGCATGCAACCGCCGACTATTTCGGACTTATCAACGTCGGCGTGGATCAATATTTCAACTTGCGCAGCTACAAGATGTATCGCAAAGTTGACGGCAAACTTGTTGAAACCAACACTTTCATCAAGGGCGACACCGTCTTGCAATACAACGGCTCGGAATATGACGTTCTCAACGTCTATGAGCATGAATACGGCTACGTCAAAGACGTCAACGGCGACTACTACCGCACGGTTGACGCATACAACGGAATCGGCGAATACTATCTTGGTCTTAACATAGCGGTCGGATGCGTCAACGCAGGTCTTAAAGTTGGCGGTCTCAACATCGACTTCGGCGCAGGCAACGAATTGCTGCCCGACTACATCAAAGACGGCAAAGCACACTCCCGCGTTGAAGTGGGCGCAGACGGACGCAAGGAAGAACACGTCTACGAAAGCAAGCTCTCCGACACGGAAAAGAAGAAGTTTGCAGACGTTCCCACCAACCCGTTCTATGATTCCATCATCACTTTCGGATTCTCCGTTGAGCTTGAATTCGGCATCACCGAAGGCACGCTCGATTTCGGCAGAATCGTCAGCGCGATCCTCGGCAACCTTACGGGCGTTATCGTGGAAATGCCTCCTACAACCAAGGGCTATTCTTCGGCGCACTTCAGACTTGACGTGTCGCTTATGATCGACATCTACGATCTCACCAAGTCCGAACTCAAACTCGAACTTATCAACATCACCGAGACGGGCTATGAGAGCTTGTGGGCAGGCATCTACTACATCAACAACACCGTGTATCTCAATCTCGAAGACACCTTCAACATCCAAAAGGTGGCAATCGGCGGATTGAACATCGCGGAAATTCTCAAAGATTACATCATTGATTTCGACACCGACGAGATGTTTGTCTACAAACCGCGCACGCAATCGGGTTCAACCAACGAGGCGTTTGTGGCAGAAGACAGCACCACTTCCGGCGAAGTCGATTTCACCAACAAAGATCTTGCGCTTGCGTTGCTCATCAACAAAGATAAGCTCACGCTTGCTCTTGGCAACATCTTGTTTAGAACTATCCTTGAATACATCCCCGAAGATTTGTTGGGATTCAAGCTCAAAGATTTGTTCTATGAAGAAATCACGGGCAATCTCAAGATAGACCTTGACACATCGGATTCTATCAACCTTGCGCTTGGCGCGTCCTTGGGACTTGTGGGCGAGCGTTTTAACTCGTTTGCGACGGTCACCACGGCAGGCGACAGTGACGAAGAAAAGATTGCAATCGAAAACATCACAAACGGCAGCGAGAAGTACTACGTCTTCAGAAAGCAAGGCGAAGCAGTGGCAATCGACTCCACGACTTCTGCACAAACGGGCTACTTCGTGCAATCGGACAACAAACAATACTTCCGCGCAATCGCTCCGGGTGAAAGCGTTGCGGCGGACAAACTCTACGTCAGATACAGAGTTGCGCGCGAAGGCGGCAGATTTGTGATGAGAGAAGTGCTTGACAACGGCAAGGGCGACGGCTCGGAAGTGCTCGGCAACAAACTCTACAAAGTCGAGGCGGGCGACGTCCTTTACAAGTTTGAAAAGGGCGCGGTTGCCAACTTGTCATACGTGGGCGACGGCACAAAGTACGACATGACGATGACGCTCTCCTTGCAGATCAAGCATCTCAACGTTGCTTTCACCAACTCTCGCTCCTACGTCCTTAGCGGCGAAGATCTTGCAGAATACACCAACTTCGACGACGTGGATCGTTTCACCATCAGCGAAACGATTGACATCACAACGTCCTTCAAGACGGGCAAAGACAACGACATCGACCTTAGTGCAGTCCTTCAAAAGTTCATCCCTGGACTCACGCAAGATCAACTTCTCGTCATTCAATCCGTTGCGGACGACGGCGGCGACGTCAACAGACAACTTCAACTCGTGCTCGAAGGCGACATCCAAATCGCTGCGCTTCTCAACTACATGCGCACGACGCTTCTCAAATACACGGACGGCGACACCGACGTGTTTGAAGGCGATATGGACTTCTTCACGGTCATCAAGCTCTTGAAAGACGTGCTCAAAAAGATCCCGCAAACCGAACTTACCGCTCTCATCGCAGACGTGGCAAGCTTTGTCAACCTCAAAGTCGCGCTTCAAACCAAGGGCGGTAACGACACCGACTTCCACACAATGCTCGGCTTGTACATGGTCGGCGGTACGTTTGAGTTGCTCACCGACGCGGAAAGAAACGACGTGTACGGCGAAGAGTATATCGATCCCAGCCAAAGATACGACCACTACTTCGAGACTCCGAGCGGCAGCTACTACTTTGACGAGACTACGGGCGAATACAAGTTTATCGGCGCGAGCGAATACTCGGGCACGAGATATTCTTACGATTCAAGCTATTGCTACAAGAACGAAAAGGGCAACTACAAACGCGCAAACGGCGGTTTGTTCATCGACCTTAGCTACTTCAATATCCCCAGCGTCAGAGTGGACGCAAACGAAGTGCGCAAACTCGTGATGAGCTTGGTGGGCAAGTCCACCGGCGAAACCGAGGCGTTGACCGTTGCAGA
>ULSH01035189.1_pt1 | contig 13069 bp, 10 predicted proteins | sample 1956151 | NCBI WGS metagenome assembly ULSH01 (sample SAMEA4835702, study PRJEB28245) | human gut metagenome | biome: gut microbiome; material: fecal sample | place: Denmark | collected 2008 | reverse complement strand
AGCGTCCTGAACTGGATTCTCGATCACGCCATGATTATTGTCATCGTGCTGCTGGCGCTGTATGTCCAGACGCAGCGTGACGCCTTCCTCAGGCCCGCTTCCCTCATCAACATTATCTCCCTGACCGCCGCCCGTCTGCCGATGGCGCTGGGCGTTGCCGGCTGTATCATTCTGGCCGGTACGGACTTGACCGGCGGCCGCGTGGCTGGCTTGACCGCTTTCGTGGCGGCCATCCTGCTCCAGCGTGCGGACGTTGCCAATCGCGTGCTGGCAGGCGGAGCCCCTGCCAACATCGTGCTGGTGCTGCTGCTCGTTATGCTCATCGGCGCATGTGTTGGTCTGATCAACGGCTTCGTCATGGCGAAATTCAAGGTTCACCCCTACATCATCACGTTGGCCATGCAGATGATCGTCTACGGTATCTACCTGACGGTTTCCAACTCGGTGCAGGTCGGTTCCTTCGACTCCAGCTACACCACCAGCTTCGTCACCAAGCCCCTGTTCCAAATTCAAACCGGCGTTCGCCCCAACGGCACTGCCATCTTCACCGTGGTTCCCATGTATGTGCTGCTGGCGCTGATCGTGACCGCGCTGATGTGGGTCGTCTGGAACAAGACCGCTTTCGGCAAAAACATGTTTGCCGTCGGTTCTAACGAGGAAGCAGCCCGCGTTTCCGGCGTGAACGTTATGATGACCATCATCGGCGTTTTCATGGTCGCTGGCGCTCTGTACGGCTATACTGGCTTCATCGAAGCTGCCCGTATGGGTTCCTCCACTGCGACGCTGGGTCTGAACTACGAAGCCGACGCCATTTCCGCAGCCGTTATCGGCGGCGTATCGTTCGTCGGCGGCACCGGCAGAATCTCCGGCGTTGTCCTTGGCGTGTTCATGATGCAGCTGATTATCGCCGGCATGACCTTCCTGGGCATCTCCGGCAACGTTACCTACATCGTAAAGGGCGCGGTTATCCTGTTCGCTGTTATTCTGGATATGCGCAAGTACATGACCAGAAAGTAACGGTTTCACGGTGCAATGGGGCAGAGTCCCTTGTGCCATCAGCTTTCAAACATGCTTCGCAGAGGCTCTGTACTTCATGCACGGAGCCTCTTGCTCTATCGTTATGGAAGGAGGAGCGAAAACAATGGAGGAAAACAAGAAACAGCCGCAATCGACAAGCGAGCAGCAGACGGAATCGTCAGACCCCAAAGCGCCGCGCCGTGGCCGCAATTGGATCACTGATATGTACGACAAGGTGAACCTATCGGTCGATACGCTCAATTACATTGCGCTCGGTCTGTTGATTTTCATCTTTGCTGTTATCTTCATTGCTTCCCGGCACTAACGCCGAATCCCCTGCCTTCACCCCCTCCCCTGCGCCTCCTGAAGCGGACACTGGAAAAAGCAAGCCAGTTTCCCATCAGGGGGCGCATTTTTTTCACGTCGGAGCATACGGTTTCCCGACGAAAAGACGCAAGCAGATGGCGCAGGAGAGCATGGGACGCGCATCACTTCGCCAAGGAAGAGGGTTCATCGCATCCGCAAACGCGACGAGCGCTGCAAGCTCTTGTTTGCTTGCAGCGCTCTTGTTTTGCAGCTTCCTCAGCTTTCCGTGAAGTGCCAAAGAAAGAAGGGGTTGTCTCACTAAAAAGAGGCAACTCCTTTTTTGTACAAAAAAAGCATTCGGACTATGAAAATCCGAATGCCTGCGGTAGAATGTAACTACCATGAAAACAAACATGCCGCAGACAGATTATACAGCAATGACGAATGGATTTCAACTGGTTATGCCGCTGGACTGCGAAGTAAACATTGAGAAGAATGCACCGGTGAGACTGCTCAACGCCGTCATGGAAAGGATGGATTACAGCAAACTGTATGCGGCGTACTCCCGACTTGGGAGAATCGAGTATTCACCGAAGATTCTGCTGAAAATCATGGTGTATGGGTATATGCGCAAGCAGATATCCAGCCGTGCGCTTGAAGCATGCTGCCGAGAAAACCTGCACTTCATCTATTTGCTTGAGGGGCAGCGTGCGCCGGATCACAACACCATCAACCGATTCAGAAAGAATATTCTAACACAGGAAGCCGGGCAGGATATTCTGTATCAGCTTGTTGTTTTGCTGCACGAAAGAGGACTGCTCAGCCTTGAAGCGGCTTTCATAGATGGCACAAAGATTGAAGCAAATGCGAACAAGTACAGCTTTGTCTGGAAGAAAGCAACGGCCCAAAAGACAGAAAAGCTGCTGAAGAAAATTCATGATGAGCTGCCTGCAAAGCTGAAAGAGGTAGGTATCCGCTTTCATGTTCCGGAAAAGATTGCTGTCCGACAATTGAAGAAGCTTTGGAAAAGAATCCATGCGCGAATCAAAGCGGATGGAATCGAGCTTGTTTCAGGAAAAGGCAAAAGAAAAACGCGGCTGCAGAGACTGAGCGAATGGGGAGATCAATGTCTTGCCAAACTCAAGCAATACACAAATGATATTCACATCTGCGGAAATCGGAATAGCTTCAGCAAAACGGACCATGACGCAACCTTTATGCACATGAAAGAGGACTACATGAGAAACGGGCAGCTCAAGCCTGGATACAATGTCAATGTGGCAACATGCAGCGATTTTATCATCGGGAGCTACATTTCTTCTGACAGAAATGACGTGCATATAAGCCTTCAAATACCGTGCTCTTCCTACTAGGGAGCACGGTTTATTTTTTCCATAAGATAATAACACAAGACTCATTTCGCATGTACAATCTGGTATTTTCGGGTGCTTTCTGGAGAAACCTTTCAAGCTCAAAAATGGCACTGAAAATCCGTAATAATTGTTATCTTCAAAAATGCATTCAGTGCAAGGGTTTCGTAGCATGAGTTTACTAATGATAAACAATATGTCATTAAATACTGCACAAACCTGCTAACAAAAGCGGACGTCGTGGGAAAATGGCCTACCGCCAAAATTAGAAGCTGCTAACACTCTGCTAACACGAACAGGGTAAAACAGGCGGTTTTTGGAGGAAATGCGAACATCCGAAAATGGTGGAAAACGTTGATATTTGGGCATTTGAAGGCACTCGGAGGCACTCAAAGGCGAACGTTTTTTCGCTCTCCTAAGCAGTCGGTCGTGGGTTCGACTCCCACTGGGCTCATTACCAAATAAATAAATCTTTCTGGTTGACGTTCTCGCGTGCGTGTTGGCAAACGCGCGAAGGACATCGGCTGGAAAGAATTTTTTGCCTTCTATTGGAAATCTATGTTTTGCTCCGCTGCTGGCGTTGATGGCAGTTTTCCAACATTTCGCCTTTTTGCCAACACCGCTGTTCTGGCAAACGGGCGATTTGCCTAACATTCGCGTGCGCAGCGTGTCAGCAATTTTCTGCGCTCCACATTTTTTGGCATTATCTGTATGATGAGATGGATTCTCAACAGGCAAAATAACAATATTTTTTAGTAATCGTCTTGACTTCCTGTGTATCGAATTATCAACTCTTCTCATGCCCTGTTTCGCTATGTTGGATGCGGTTAGACAAAGAAGCAGCTGTGTGCTGGCATGCAAACCGCCTGCCGCTTTTGATGGCAGCAAAAAACTCTGCGGGAGATTTCCGCAGAGCTTTCGAGTATATTGGGGTGTTCGTGATTATCCCAGCGTCTTGGCGAGCATTTTCAGCATAGCGACCATATCCGGATTGCTGAAAATTTTGAGCAGCACTTCTGAATTAAGCCCCGCCTGCTGCACTTGCTCTTCCACGGCTTTATCCTGCGCTTCCGGCACGATTTTCACGCCCTTTCCGCCATAAAACGCCTGCTCAAACAGCTGCGCATTGTTTCTGCGGCTCTCGTCCAGAATGTGCGAATACTGATCCGTTACCATTGTCGCCTGCGCATGACCGGAATCCCCCTGCACCGCCTTAATATCGCCGCCATTCAGCTTGAGTTTGTAGGTGATGCTGGAGTGCCGCAGACTATGGAAGCAGACTTGCGGAAGCGCGTTTGCCTCAATCAGCTGCCGCATACTCTTGCGGATGATGTTCGATTCCACCGGCTGACCACGGCTTCCCGCGATGACGAGGTTGTAGTCGTGGTACTCTGCACCCAGCTGCTCAATCAGCAAATCCTGCTCCATTTTCCACTTCGTCAGGTTTTCAGCAACCGTCTTGGGCAGAAAAATTTTCCGGATGCTGGCGCGCGTTTTCGGCTTTTTCAAAATCAGCACGGTTTTGTTCTGCAAGCCGATTTCGGGAAATGTGGTCAGCACGTCCTTACTGTCGGTAGCCTCCATGCTGCGCTTGTTGACGCGCTGGAGCTGCTTGTTGACGACAATGTGAGCTTTTCCCGCCGCAATGCTCTCTTCCGAAATGTCCACGCAGTCCCACGTCAGTCCAAGCAGTTCGCCAATGCGCAAAGAGCAGGAAAACGCCAGATTCAGGCACAGTTTCAGTCGCTCATCTTCACAGCAGTCAATCGCGTGGAACAGCGTCTGAGAATCCCAGATGTCGCGCTCCTTCATTTCGTATTTCGGGAGGGTTGCAAACTCGGCAGGGTTCTTTTCGAGGAGCTCCCATTTTTGCGCTTGCCTGAAAGCGCTGTGCAGAAGATTGTGGATTTTGCGAATCGTCGGCGGCTGCACAAACTTCCCAGTTTGGCGATACTTCTTGTCCGTCATCAAGGGCATCGCGGGCGTTTTCAGCAGTCCCTGATAGAACATTTCCAGCACCCGCGGCGTAATTTCCTTCAACCGCAGTTCGCCGAGTTTGGGGGCAATGTAGTGCCGAATCAGCCCGGTGTTTGATACTATTTCCAAATTCACCTGCGCCATCTGCTTGCGCCTTTTCCGCGCTTGCGTCCGCTCATTCCGCTTAGCGTAGCGCTGCTACGCTGCGTTCCATTCGCGTTAGCCAGCGCGAAAAATTCGCTTCGCATCTTGGCGCATTCTCATTTGGAAATAGTATGAGCTGTAACCGTTAATCGCCCACTTCGTCTTGCCGTAGAGCGAAACATACTCTTTCAGCAGTTCATTGAGCGTGTTGCAGGTCGGAAGGGTAAAATAATCAGACATAATGAAGTTATCCAAATCAAAGGGTCAAAAAAGCTGTCAACCCGGCTTATCTAAGCAGGATTGACAGCGGCAAATAACGCTTTATTTCAGGACGACATCAAAAGCGTTGTAGAAATAGAAGCGGCTCATCAGGGTCTGGTGGAGTTCGCCGGAAATGCTGTAATACAGGTTATTCTCAGCGGGATTTGTGCCATAGCTGAAATCGTCGGTATCGGCCACCATGGCGGAGATCAGGGCGGCGTTCACGTCGTACATCATGTCGCGTTTGCCGCCGCAAGCTGCGTAGATGAAGAAGCTGTCCTTAAAGTCCGCCTGAGCGTTGAGGGCGTCCTTGAGCAGCTGCATCTGTTCTTCCACAGGCATATCCAGGCCCATTTCCGTGGCACTGCTGATGTTGCCTGAGAAGGGCATGTACCACTTGGCATAGTCCAGGCTATGGAACAGCTGATGCCAGCAGGCGTAACAGCCACGGGAGAAGCCGGAGAAGGCGCGATGATCCCGGGAGGCGATGAAGCCCGCTTCATCCGCGGTTTCGGCATAGGTGCGGTAGACGCTTTCCACAGCGGGCATGATATCGTTGCGCATTTCCTTGGTAGAGAAGGCTTCCATGTCGATGGAACGGGTTTCGTAGTCGTAGTAGTAGGTGGGGAACACCATGATGAAGGGCGCAGTGACGCCCACTTCGATCATGTTATCCAAGGCGTTCTTGGCCTTTTCATCTCCGATGAAGCTGTCCTGGGTTTCGTTGGTGCCGTGGAGGAAGTAGATCACGTTGTAGCGTTCGGTGCCGTTTTCATCATAGCCGTAGGGCAGGTACACATTGACCCAACCGGGCTGCTCCGCGCCGTAGGCGGTGGTGGTGTAATCCAGGCGCACCACGGTGCCGGGCTGGGTGGATGGCGCGTCGTAGAATTTGTTGTCGTATTTCTTGAACACAGTCTCCGCGCCGATCACGTCGTCGGTGGTGATGACCTTCTTGTCCTCGGGCTTTTCCCGGCTTTCCGCCAAGGCGGGGAGGGCGCTCAGAATCAGTGCCAGCGCACACAGCAGAGCAATGAACTTTTTCATGGGGGAAATCCTCCTGTCATTCAGAATACGCATTTTATTTGGTTTTTTCGGAAGGGGCCTGGGAAACTTCGTTACGCGGCCTGCTTCTTGGCCTTCCTGCTGTCCAGGATAGCGATGACCAGGAACAGGGCGGCCAGCACGCCGGTGCCGATCTGGCCGTAAGTGATGGCGTCCTGCCACCAGCCGTGCACTTCTTCCACAATGGTGTTGAAGCCCATGCCGTTCATGGCGTTGGAGTTGGCCACGGTGTAGAGGATGTGCTTGGTGGCTTCCCGCATGGCGGACACTACCTGGGGATCGTCGGAATAGGTCTTGAGCTTAGCGGTCCATTTGGAGGCGTCGTTGCAGTCCCAGCCGTCGCCGCCCGCCAGCAGGCCCTGGATCACGTCCATGAAAGCGTTGTTGTTGGAGAAGTCAGTGAGCACGAAGCCGGGCATGCCGAACTCGCCGCGCAGGATGTTGGTGATGAGGTTGTAGTCACCGCCGGCCCAGGTAGCGCCCAGACGGTTGAAGGAGGTCATCACGCAGTAGGCGTTGGCATCGGCAATGGGATATTCGAAGGCCTGCAGGTAGATTTCGCGGGCGGCCTGTTCGTTGGTCCATACGCAGATACCGTCGCGGCCCGTTTCCTGATCGTTGAAGGCAAAGTGCTTGTTATATACGTACACGCCCTTGCTCTGGATCCCGGCGGTTTCGGCGGCGCAGGTCTTGCCGGAAATGAAGGGGTCTTCCGAATAGTATTCAAAGTTGCGGCCGGAATAGGGGGTGCGGTGGATGTTGGCCCCGGGGCCGTAGATGCCGGAGTAGGCCTTGCGGTTGGCCATCAGGCAGTCGTTGCCCATGGAACGGCCCACGGCTTCGGCGATGGCGGTGTCAAAGGACGCGGCCATTACGTCTTCGCTGGTGTAGCTGGTGGAGGAGGAGCCGCCGGTCAGGGTGGCAGTGATGCCCTGGGGGCCGTTTTCATCCTTGGTGGCGGGCTTGCCAACGGACTTGACCGCGGCAGTGGCATGGTAGGTCTGGCCGATCAGCTTGGTCATTTCGTTGAACTTCACCTGATCCATCAGGTCGTCCCAGGTGTAGGTCTGACCATTCTGCAGGGTGATGGAGCCGTCCAGCGGCACGCCGATGAAGTGGGCCAGGGTCAGTTCGCCTTCCTTGCCCAGGGTGGGCATGGTGCCCTTCTTTTCGGAATCGATGATGGTGTTCAGGGCTTTCACCAGCTCGTCGTTGGCGGCCATCTGCACGGCGGCCTTGTAGGTGTTGCTGGAAAGATCGGCTTTGGGCATGGTGCCCGCCCAGTCGGCGCGGGTCAGGTACTTGATATCGTTGCTGGCATCGGCGTCAAACTTGTTCAGGTCACCGTGATCCAGCTGGTTGGTGATGGCAAAGCCGGTGCGGGAGGTGGCGTAGGTGGTGGTGTCCTGCTTGGCCTGCTTGTAAACCACAGCCAGGTCAGCCCGTCCTTCGCCCACCATCTTGGCGGAGTCCACAGCGCCGTTCAGGGTATCGCTCTGGGCGGCCTTCTGCATCAGGATGTTGTTCAGGGCTTCGTGAGCGCCGTTGCCGGTGGCGAAGTAATAATTGCCCTCGTCCACGATATAGGTCTTGGCGCCGTTGGCGTCATAGGCGCGCATTTCGCTCTTGGCCACGGACACGTTTGCGGTCACGGTCTTGCCCGCGGGCACGTCGATCTTGGTGTAGCCCACCAGCTCCACGGCAGCCTTTTCGATGCCGTTCTGCTTGTCGTAATCGGTATAGGGGCTCTGCATGTAGATCAGCACCGCTTCCCGGGCATCCCGGTCAGAAGGGTTGGTGACATCCACGGTGAAGTCGAAGGTATCGCCGTTTTCCTTCATGTTCAGCTTGCCGTAAGAAAGATTGCTGTAATTCAGGCCATAGCCGAAGGGGAAGGCCACGGTCTTGGCATAATCGTAATCGCCCACGTTGGCATTGCCCAGCACGGCGTCTTCGTAGCGGGTTTCATAGTAGCGGTAGCCGATGTAGATGCCTTCCTGATAGACCACATAGTATTCGTTATTGGTCTTGGCGAAGGCCAGGCCCTTTTCCGCCGCGTTGGTGTAGGAGGTCACATAGGCGTTCTGCACAGCGGGAGAGGTGGTGTTGTCGTAGCAGTAGGTGTCTACCAGACGGCCGGAGGGATTGATCTTGCCGCTGAGCAGATCGCCGATGGCGCGGATGCCGCTCTGACCCACTTCGCCCACCCACAGGCAGGCGTCGATGCCGAAGTCCTCGCCGCATACGGCGGACTCGATCACGTCCAGCTCTACGGCGTTGGCGGTGTTCAGCAGCAGCACGATCTTTTTCAGGGAACCGGCGGCTTTCAGCTCAGCCAGCTTGCGCAGGATGTCCTTTTCCTCGGCACTGATGGAGAGCATGTTGCCGCCCGCGTCGGACGCGCCCACCACGGGCAGGTCCTTGCCCTCGCCGCACACACGGCCGATGACCATGATGGCGGCGTCGTTGTACTGGGAAACGGAATCCCATTCCGCGGCGGAGAAGGCGCTCAGGGGGGCTTCGTTGACGGCGAATTCTTCGTTCTTGAAGATGTAGTTATTCAGGGAACCGGCGGCGCTCTTCTGGCCGTAATCCTTGCCCGCGCCTTCCCGATAGAAGGCCCACAGGGTGGGGTTTACGGTAAAGCCGTCCTGCTCCAGGGCGTCCTTTAACGTCATGGCCTTGGAGGTGTCCATGCCGCCGGAGCCGGTGCCGCCGTAGACGAACCGGGCGGAGGAGGTACCCAGCAGGCTTACCTTTTCATTGCCGGACAGGGGCAGGGCATTGTTCCGGTTCAGCAGCAGCACAGCACCGTTGGCGACCACGCTTTCGCACACCAGGTCGGCGGCGGCAGCCTGGGCCGCGCTGTCCTCAAAGTCGGATACGAAGCGGGGCGGTAGATCCTCCGCCGCGTCGCCCACGATGGTGCTCCCCTCGATGCCCAGCACCATGTTGATGATGGTGGCGTAGTTATTGGCGATGGGGCCGGCGATCATAAGGAACGCGAACAGAAACGCGAATACGCCGCACAGGATTTTCCATATTAGCTTGCCCTTGGGCTTGTTGTTCTTGGCCATTGTAATTCTCCTTTGTTGTTAAAGTGCAGCAAGCGGAATCTATCTTGAGAAAGAAATCAAGAAGTATCGCTTATTGGAGTCCAGAGGGCGAAGCCCTTTGGCGCAGGTTTGGGGGCGCGGAGCCCCCAAAAAAGGCCGCCGCACTTTTCGCACGGCGGCCCAAGGAATTCAGGTCAGGCAAGCGGGATTATTCGGTGATGTTGAATACATCGATGGTGTCTTCCACGTTGGAGCAGGCAACGATCTTGTTTGCCAGGGTCACGTCGTCCAGGTCTTCGCGCAGGTCTTCTACGGTGATCACGGTGCCGGCGATGTTGTGGTTGGTGATGAAGTCGGCAGCGCCGTCGTCAGTGCCATCGGGGAAAGCGATGTCGCTCATTTCGTCGGTCCAGTTGAAGGTGTCCAGCACCATGGCATAGCCCAGCACGTTGCGGCCGAAGGATTTGCCATGCTGTTCAAAGTAGATGCCATCCAGGGTATTCAGGGTGATGTCGAAGTGGCAGGCTTCGTCGTCAGCGGATTCAGCGGAGGAATAGGTGCCAGAGTACACGATCAGCTTGTTGCCCTTCAGGCCGGGATCAGTGGTACCAAACACATATTCGCGGTAGAACAGTTCATAGTGGGTATCGTCACGGAGTACCAGGCTCAGGTCGCGGGTCCAGTACCAGCCAACCTGATCAATGAAGCTAACTTCGCTCAGGTTATAGGTGCTCTTGATGGGTTCAGCGGAAGCGATGCTCATCATGGACAGGGCCAGGATCAGGGCAGCCAGCAGGGCAACGATCTTTTTCATGGGGAATCCTCCTTCATTATCTCAACCTGCCTTGGCAGGTCGTCTTTGTGGTTATACTGTAACAAATGGGCGCTTTCATTACAAGGCGTACATCGTAACTGATGGATTTTACATCGTAATTGTGTTATTGAAACAATCCGTCCAGGAACGCGTTATAGAGATAATAGCGGCTGGTCAGGTCCTGGTGGATGTTGTCGGACAGGCAATAGAAGAAATTGTTTTCTTCGCGGCTCGGCCCATAGCTGAAATGGGGATCAGCCGCCAGGGTTTGGGCCAGGGCGTTGCAGTTTTCAAAGGCCAGGTCCTCCGCGCCGCCGCAGGCCATGTAGATGTAGAAAGGTTCTTCGTTTTTTTCAACGGCGGCAATCATGGCTTCCGTGTCCTGCATGGGGCCCGAGAAGGGAAGGAAAGAAGCGCTTACGTCCAGCATGTGGGGAAACAGCGCCCAAGTGGTCATGCTGCCCATAGAGAAGCCGCAGATGGCGCGATGATCCCGGGATGCCCGGAAGCCCGCTTCATCGGCGGTTTCGGCATAGGTACGGTAGGTGCTTTCCACCAGGGGCATGATTTCCTCCCGCATTTCCCGGGGAAACTGCTCCCAATCGTAGAGTAAATGACGGGCGTCGTAGTAATAGGTAGGCGCGACCAGAATGAAGGGCTTGGCAACGCCGGTGGAAATCATATGGTCAAAGGCGTTCTTGGTTTCCGGGTTGCAAAGAAGGGTGGTGGGGTCGCAGCCCCGGCCATGGAAGAAATAGATGACCGGATAGCGGTCCGTCCCATTTTCATCATAGCCATAGGGTAGATACACGTACATCGTTTTTTTGTAGGTTTTTTCGCCGTACATATTGGTGTTGTACTTCATCTTGACCACGGTGCCGGGCTGATCGCAGGGCGCTTCGTAAAATTCCCGGTCATAGAGCAGGTAGTGGGTGGGCACGCCCGCCAGGTTGCTTGCGTCCAGCACGGTGGGGGTTTGAAAGCCCGTCTCCTCAGCATATGCCCCCCACGCGCCGCACAGAAGCGCCAGCAGCAAAGCGAAAGACAAAATTTTCTTCGTCACGATTTCCCTCCTGAATTCATAAAAAGGCAGGGGCAAAGCGCCCCCTGCCCATGGGTTGAGTGCGCCCGGCGGCGCACGTTTCTAAAGGGTGAAAGACCCGAATCCGCCCGGTAGCGGGAAGGAGAAAGCCGAAGGCAAGGGTGTCCGTCGTGAGGCGGAATCTGAAGGAAGCCGGATGTGGGAACAGACTAACCACGGGCAAACCTCTGGTCTGACGAACAGAAACCGCATAGAAGGCTATATGCGAGGGTAAGGCTGCCCAACAAGTCGAAGCCCAATAGCTACACGGAATCGCATGTGGTAAATGCGGCAGGTAGATGGAGGGAAAGAAACGTGTGGTACCCGGGGAGGTCTGCGCGGAACGCGCCGAAAGGCGTAACCACAGTCGCAAGGCTGTGCTGAACGCGCAGAAATCAGCCGAAGCCATAGTACCTTGGGGAAACTCAAGGGAAGGGCGGAACCAATACAAGCCGGAGTAACCGAAGGAAGGAGGACGGCATGAAGAAGGCAGAAAACGTCAGAAGCTGCCCGCAAAGAGACAGCACGGAATGCGAAGGGTATGCGGGAGCGCAGAGTGCCGTCCAGCCGGGAAGTGGTGAAACGGCAGGCAGAAGCCAGAAACTGCTTGAAGCAATTCTGTATAGAGATAACCTGAACAGGGCTTACAAGCGGGGAAAGGCAAACAAGGGAGCGCCGGGAGTGGACGGGATGACCGTAGAAGAAGCGCGTCCATGGCTCAAGGAACACGGCAAAGAAATGACCGAAGCAATCCGAAGCGGAAAGTACAAGCCAACGGCGGTGAGACGGAAGGAGATTCCGAAGCCGGATGGAGGAGTGCGCAAGCTGGGGATTCCCACGGTCAAAGACCGGATTGTGCAACAGGCAATCGCTCAGCAGCTCATGCCACTGTATGAAGCGAAGTTTTCGGAAGGGAGCTATGGCTACCGACCAGGAAGAAGTGCGCAGGATGCCATCTTCAAGATTCGGGGATATGCGGATGAAGGGTATGAATGGGCAGTACAGCTCGATTTGAGCAAGTACTTTGATACGCTGAACCATGAAAAGCTGCTGAACCTTCTGCGGGAAACCATAAAAGATGAACGGGTCATTCAGCTGATTAAGAAATTCCTGAAAAGCGGAGTGATGGAAAACGGCGTAAAGATTGCCACGACGGAAGGAGGCCCGCAGGGTGGCCCACTGTCACCTTTATTGGCGAATGTGTACCTGAACGAATTTGACTGGGAATACGAAGGGCGCGGCGTGCCGGTGATTCGGTATGCGGACGACATCGTATTACTGTGCAAAAGTCAGAGAGCGGCGGAAAGGCTGCTGGAAAGCAGCATCCGCTATCTGGAAGGGAAGCTGAAACTGAGGGTGAACCGGGACAAAAGCCATATCGCCAGGGTGAATGCGACGAAAAACTTCAAGTTTCTGGGCTTTGCATACGGCAAAGGAAAGGATGGACTGTTCATTCGTGCCCATCCCAAAGCCCTGCTGAAAGCGAAGAACAGGCTGCGCGCAATCACGAAGCGAAACCGCGGAGTCAACGTCCGAAAGGTCATGCAGGAAATAAAGGTCTACATGACAGGATGGCTGAACTACTACGGGATAGCGTTCCTAAAGACGAAAATGCGGGAATGGGACGAATGGCTGCGGCACCGAATCCGTGCATACATCTGGAAGCAATGGAAGAAACCGAAGACCAAACTCAAGAACCTCATGAAGCTCGGGGTGCCGGAATACTACGCACATATGGCCGCCAACAGCCACAGAGGCTATTGGTTTACGGTGAACACAGGAGCCGTGACAAGAGGCATAACAAACGAAAGACTCACACGCGCGGGATTCTTTGAACTCTCCCCGGCGTATGAGTCGATTCAGACTGCTTGTATTGGACGCGCCGTGTACCGAACGGTACGCACGGTGCGGTGAGAGGACGGGGGTTAACCCCCCCTCCTACTCGATTACCGCTTTAGCAGCCAATTCCACTGCGCGA
>ULSH01069901.1_pt1 | contig 13081 bp, 8 predicted proteins | sample 1956151 | NCBI WGS metagenome assembly ULSH01 (sample SAMEA4835702, study PRJEB28245) | human gut metagenome | biome: gut microbiome; material: fecal sample | place: Denmark | collected 2008 | reverse complement strand
CTTCCTGACGTACTTTTTCCTGCTCCATAGCCTGCCACAGTTCGGCATCATAATCGGCAATGTTCATTTCACGCTTTAACATCCGCATCTCCTGACTCAGCTAACAATAAAATTTTTGGCCTTTATAGGCGGTCCTGTTGGACAACGGCGAACAGTATAACCGAATCATTGTGCGATAACAGGTCTTGACAAAGGAATTTACGCAAACGATTACCTTCAGGCTACGCAAGGCTTTGGAGAATAAAGAGCTTGCAACCGGAAACGGATTTCTTTTCAGGTTTGTGATGCAAATTTTTCACTTCATCACATTCTTTCTGAAAAACACCAAAGAACCATTTACATTGCAGGGCTATTTTTTATAAGATGCATTTTAGATACATCAATTAAGATGCAAAAAAAAGGAAGACCATATGCTTGACGCTCAAACCATCGCTACAGTAAAAGCCACCATCCCTTTACTGGTGGAAACGGGACCAAAGTTAACCGCCCATTTCTACGACCGTATGTTTACTCATAACCCAGAACTCAAAGAAATTTTTAACATGAGTAACCAGCGCAATGGCGATCAACGTGAAGCCCTGTTTAACGCTATTGCCGCCTACGCCAGCAATATTGAAAACCTGCCTGCGCTGCTGCCAGCGGTAGAAAAAATCGCGCAGAAGCACACCAGTTTCCAGATCAAACCGGAACAGTACAACATCGTCGGTGAACACCTGTTGGCAACGCTGGACGAAATGTTCAGCCCGGGGCAGGAAGTGCTGGACGCGTGGGGTAAAGCCTATGGCGTCCTGGCTAATGTATTTATCAATCGCGAGGCGGAAATCTATAACGAAAACGCCAGCAAAGCCGGTGGTTGGGAAGGTACTCGCGATTTCCGCATTGTGGCTAAAACACCGCGCAGCGCGCTTATCACCAGCTTCGAACTGGAGCCGGTCGACGGTGGCGCAGTGGCAGAATACCGTCCGGGGCAATATCTCGGCGTCTGGCTGAAGCCGGAAGGTTTCCCGCATCAGGAAATTCGTCAGTACTCTTTGACTCGCAAACCGGATGGCAAAGGCTATCGTATTGCGGTGAAACGCGAAGATGGCGGGCAGGTATCCAACTGGCTGCACAATCACGCCAATGTTGGCGATGTCGTGAAACTGGTTGCTCCAGCAGGTGATTTCTTTATGGCTGTCGCAGATGACACACCAGTGACGTTAATCTCTGCCGGTGTCGGTCAAACGCCAATGCTGGCAATGCTCGACACGCTGGCAAAAGCTGGCCACACAGCACAAGTGAACTGGTTCCATGCGGCAGAAAATGGCGATGTTCACGCCTTTGCCGATGAAGTTAAGGAACTGGGGCAAGCACTGCCGCGCTTTACCGCGCACACCTGGTATCGTCAGCCAAGCGAAGCCGATCGCGCTAAAGGTCAGTTTGATAGCGAAGGTCTGATGGATTTGAGCAAACTGGAAGGTGCGTTCAGCGATCCGACAATGCAGTTCTATCTCTGCGGCCCGGTTGGCTTCATGCAGTTTGCCGCGAAACAGTTAGTGGATCTGGGCGTGAAGCAGGAAAACATTCATTACGAATGCTTTGGCCCGCATAAGGTGCTGTGATTTGATGTTGCCGGATGGAAACATCCGGCAACCCTTGACGCGGTTTAAATTGCCGCGTCGTCTTCTTCACCGGTACGGATACGAATGACCCGTGCCACGTCAAAGACGAAGATTTTACCGTCACCGATTTTGCCGGTTTGCGCCGTGCGAATAATGGTATCGACACAGGTATCGACAATGTCGTCCGGTACGACAATCTCAATTTTCACTTTCGGCAGAAAATCCACCATATACTCCGCGCCGCGGTACAGCTCGGTATGGCCTTTCTGGCGGCCAAAACCTTTCACCTCAGTGACCGTCATGCCGGTAATGCCGACTTCAGCCAGTGCTTCGCGAACATCGTCCAGCTTGAAGGGTTTAATAATCGCATCAATCTTTTTCATGCTATTCCTTGAAAAGGTCGCCTGTCTTTTGATCTGCTAAACGTAACACATAACGCCAATTCATTCCTTGAAATCGTTTGCATCCAGCTCGTGTCGGGAAAGCAGTTTATAAAATTCTGTCCGGTTGCGCCCCGCCATTCTCGCCGCGTGGGTGACGTTGCCTTTGGTAATTTGCAGCAGCTTACGCAAATAGTTGAGTTCAAACTGATTACGTGCCTCAACAAAGGTTGGCAGCGCCGTATTTTCACCCTCCAGCGCCTGCTCCACCAGCGCATCACTAATCACCGGAGATGAGGTCAGCGCCACGCACTGTTCAATCACGTTGACCAACTGGCGCACATTACCCGGCCAGCTAGCGGTCATCAGGCGTTTCATCGCATCGGTGGAGAACGCGCGGACAAACGGTTTATGTCGCTCTGCCGCCTGGCGCAACAGGTGATTTGCCAGTAGCGGAATGTCTTCTGTGCGCTCCGCCAGTGCCGGAATTTTCAGGCTGACAACGTTGAGGCGGTAATAGAGATCTTCGCGGAATTCCCCGCGCGCCATCGCTTTTGGCAGGTCGCGGTGAGTGGCAGAAATAATCCGCACGTCGATATCAATATCGCGGTTACTGCCCAGCGGGCGCACTTTACGCTCCTGCAACACGCGCAGCAGTTTGACCTGCAACGGTGCGGGCATATCGCCAATCTCATCGAGAAATAGCGTACCGCCTTCCGCCGCCTGGAATAAACCTTCGCGATTGCTGACAGCGCCAGTAAACGCGCCACGCGCATGACCAAACAGCTCCGACTCCAGCAATTGCTCGGGCAATGCGCCACAGTTAATAGCAATAAATGGTTTGCTGTTGCGCGGGCTGGCGTTGTGGATAGCCTGGGCGAAAATCTCTTTCCCGGTGCCGCTCTGGCCGTTAATCAAAACGCTAACGTCTGATTGCGCCACCAGCCGCGCCTGTTCCAGCAAACGCAGCATCAGCGGGCTGCGGGTGACAATCGCCTCGCGCCAGCGTTCGTCGGTGGCTGGCGCGGATTGTTCCAGCGCATCGTCAATTGCCTGATATAGCGCGTCTTTATCGACAGGCTTGGTGAGGAAACTAAAAACGCCCTGCTGTGTTGCTGCAACGGCATCGGGAATAGAACCATGCGCGGTAAGAATAATTACCGGCATTCCAGGCTGCACTTTCTGGATTTCAGCAAATAGCTGCATACCATCCATTTCATCCATTCGCAGGTCGCTGATGACTAAATCTACTTTTTCGCGATTCAGTACCCGTAATCCTTCAGCGCCACTTTCCGCTGTGACCACGCTGTAGCCTTCGCTGGTCAGACGCAGGCCAAGCAGTTTCAGCAATCCCGGATCGTCATCGACCAATAATAAATGCGCAGGTTTATGGCTCATCAGGAGTGACCTCATCGGTGGATGGCGCGGGCTTTTCACTCTCGTGCGGCGTATCCGGCGAGAAATTTCCAGCCGGTTTGCGGGTCGAGAGCTGGCGTTCAATATCAGTCAGGTTTTCCAGCTTGCGGGTGGTGAGTTCCAGTTGCTGCTGTAGAACGTGATATTGCTGGCGCAAAGTATCCAGCTCGCTGTCGCTGGACTGCTGGAGTTTACTGTAGCGTTGGCGCTCTTCCGCCAGTTGCAGTTGCAGCGCCTGACCGTCGCGCCAAAGTTGATACAGAGGGCGAACCTGTGCCGGGATCTCGGTACTTAGCGCATCAATGCGCGCGACCAGCTGGCGGCACTCATACGGCGTAATTTTGGCGTCGGCGAGCAAAATCCCTTGTTTAAAGGTATTTTGCCAGCTGCCGTCGTCATATTGGCGGGCTTGCTGACGCGACTGCGCAGGCATTAAACGATCAGCACAATCCATCGCCCGCAGCCAGTAAAGCGGATTGGTTTCGGTTGATTTACCTTGCAGCGCCCAGATGTCGCTACATTCAGTAGAAAGATAGTCAGCCAGTTGATAAACCGGAATTTTTTCTTCTGCTGGCGTATCAATGGCTGGCTTATTGTGACTCTGCACGCAACCCAGCAATGCCAGACATGGCAGCCCTGCCAGCCACAGCCGTCGGGGCAATAATCGTTGAAAAATGTGTCGCATATTCACCAGACTTAATGCCTATCCCAGTGGGCGTAATTGTTGCAGGCAGTTTGGACATGGACAGCGCGGAGAAACCGGAGCGTACACGTCGTACGTGAGGATTTCGAGCACTGCCCGGGGCCGAACTGGCAAATAAAATAGCCTGATGGGATAGGCTGTTAGCATTATTTCGTGTTTTTCGACGACGGTAATTCAATGCGGAAACAAACATCTTGCCCGCTCTCGTCGACCAGATACAGTTCCCCTTGCATACGGCGAATACAATCCCTGGCAATGCTTAATCCCAGACCGCTGCCCTTCACCGCCCCTTTTCGCTGGTGGCTTCCCTGAAAAAAGGGTTCGAAGATCATGGCGCGTTCCTCTTGCGGAATGGGCGTGCCTGTATTGATGACATCAATATAAACCCGCGCACCATGTAAACTGCTGCGAAGGCAAATGTTACCGGATTCAGCCCCGTAGTGCACCGCATTGGAGTAAAGATTATCCAGTACGCTCATCAGCAGCATTGGCTCCGCCAGGCAAGCTGTTGCTTTGAGATCAACGTCGGTATGCATCATTTTAGCCCGTGCGGGCAGGCTATGAGCAGAAACCACAGTCTCCACCAGCGGTGCTAACTCAACATTCTCCAGTTCCACCGCACTGTCCGCCTGTTTACGGTTGTAATCAAGCAGTTGTTCGATCAGTTTTTGCAAATTGCGGCTGCTGCTATCAAGAATGCTCACCACCTCTTTTTGCTCTGGCGTAAGCGGCCCGACAACCTGGTCAGCCAGTAATTCAGTGCCCTCGCGCATACTCGCCAGTGGCGTTTTTAATTCATGAGATAAATGTCTTAAAAATTGATGGCGTTGGGATTCCAGCCATGACAGGCGCTCACTTAACCAAAGAATACGTTGCCCAACCGAGCGTAACTCGCTCGGTCCACTGAACGAAACGCTATTGCCCAGAGAACGCCCTTCCCCCAGCCGGTTGATCATGCGCTCGATATTTTTCACCGGACCGATAATCATCCTCGTGAAAAGCAGTACCATCACCAGACTCACCAGAAATAGCACCAGCGATTGCCAACCAAAATATTGCCCACGTTCGGCGATTTCACGCTGAAGTTGCTGCCCACGAGAGAACACCACTGTGCGCGTGGCCTGCACCATTTCGGTATTGGCACTGGCAAAGGCTTCAAGACGTGCGGCGGCAGCAGCATCGGGACCGCTGTTGTTACACTGAAGTTGAGCCAGATTATTCAAATCCTGACGTAATGCCTGGTAGAGTTTATCGTCCGGCAGCACGCCTGCGTGGGCATCGAGCATTTCGCTGTAACGCTTGCGCTGGCTTTGATAAACCTTCGCAAGCGTAGGGTCGTCCAGCACGCAATACTGACGGTAGCTACGCTCCATCTCCAGCGCCGCGTTGGTCATCGCTTCACTACGCCGGGCATCAATAAGCGTAGTGCGGTTAACCAGCGCCGCCTGATCGCTAAGCGCATTCAGGCTTTGCCAGGCTTGCCATGCCAGCACCAACAGGGGTAGCAGAATCAGCAAAAATGCCAGCATTACCAGTTGTCGTAATGAGCGGGGAAAAACGGGCCAGCGTTTCAAGGTGTTACTCTCGTCAGACGCGAATAGCCTGATGCTAACCGAGGGGAAGTTCAGATACAACAAAGCCGGGAATTACCCGGCTTTGTTATGGAATAAGGCGGTGCCTAACTCGACGTTTCGCCCGAGGGTTGATATAGCTACGCTGATATCAGAAGTTGGACGGCAGGCACCTTGTTGTGCGTCATTCGAATTTTATGTAGCACGTCCCGAAGGGGCTGACATAAGTCGGTGAATGAGCCACTGGTTACTATTATGCAGTAACTGTGCCAATAAAGAAAATAGTTTGGTAACGTACTGATTATACGCTGCTTTGAGGGGTTTATGGCTTCTCCGCTATTTGAATGTAAATCAGCCACTGTGTCGCTAAAAAGAGACAACTTAAGATAATTTTATTAGATAATATTAAAATCAATGAGTTAAGTGTCGCCAGAAAGCGACATGGCAAACCACCCATTGTCGTGATTTACAGACACAAAAAAGCTCCCGGAGTTGGGAGCTTATGATAGTGGTTGGTGCTTAATGCCGGATGCGGCGTGAATGCCTCATCCGGGCTGCAAAACCAATGAGTTTGACGGCTTACCCCAACTGCTTACGTGCATTGCGGAAAATGCGCATCCATGGGCCATCCTCGCCCCAGTTTTCCGGATGCCAGGAGTTGCTGACAGTACGGAAAACACGTTCCGGGTGCGGCATCATAATAGTGACTCGACCACTTTCAGTCGTGACCGCCGTAATACCATTCGGAGAACCGTTCGGGTTAGCCGGGTAGGTTTCAGTGACTTTGCCGAAGTTATCGACATAGCGCAGTGCCACCAGCCCTTTACTTTCCAGCGCCACCAGATGCGCCGCATCACGCACTTCCACGCGCCCTTCACCATGAGAGACAGCAATCGGCATTTGCGAGCCCACCATCCCCTGCAATAGCAGCGACGAGCTTTGGGTTACTTCAACCAGGCTGAAACGCGCTTCAAAGCGATCGGAGGTATTGCGCACAAAACGTGGCCACAACTCACTACCTGGGATCAGTTCGCGCAGATTAGACATCATCTGGCAACCGTTACATACCCCCAGCGCCAGCGTTTGCGGACGGTGGAAGAAGGTTGCAAACTCATCGCGTACACGGTCATTGAACAGGATAGACTTCGCCCAGCCTTCACCAGCACCCAGCACGTCACCGTAGGAGAATCCGCCGCACGCTACCAGAGCGTGGAAATCCTCCAGGCCCGTGCGTCCAGCCAGCAGGTCGCTCATATGCACATCGATTGCATCGAAGCCTGCACGGTGGAAAGCTGCCGCCATTTCAACATGCGAGTTCACCCCCTGCTCACGCAGCACGGCAACTTTCGGACGCGCACCAGTGGCAATATACGGTGCTGCCACATCTTCGTTGATATCGAACGACAGTTTCACATTCAGGCCCGGATCGGCGTCGTTTGATTTCGCCTGGTGCTCCTGGTCGGCACACTCCGGGTTGTCACGCAGGCGCTGCATCTGCCAGGTAGTTTCTGCCCACCAGACACGCAACGTAGTGCGGCTTTCGCTGAATACAGTCTGCCCGTTGGCGGTAATCACAAAACGGTCACCGGAAACCGCCTGCCCTACATAATGGACGCAATCCGCAACCCCATGCAGTGCCAGTACGGACTCGACCGCTTCACGGTCAGCGGCACGAACCTGAATCACCGCACCCAGTTCTTCGTTAAACAACGCCGCCAGGCGATCGTCACCCAGAGAGGCGATATCTGCGTCAATGCCACAATGACCAGCAAACGCCATTTCCGCCAGCGTTACCAGCAGGCCGCCATCAGAGCGGTCGTGATACGCCAGCAGCTTACGCTGTGCTACCAGCGCCTGAACCGCGTCATAGAAACCTTTCAGTTGCGCGACATCGCGTACATCTGCCGGTTTGTCGCCAAGCTGACGATAAACCTGCGCCAGCGCCGTTGCACCCAACGCGTTATTGCCTTTGCCCAAATCAATCAGCAACAGTGCGTTATCTTCGGTAGAAAGCTGCGGCGTGATGGTGTGACGCACATCTTCCACACGGGCAAATGCGGAAATCACCAGCGACAGCGGCGACGTCATTTCGCGCTCTTCGTTACCTTCCTGCCAGCGGGTTTTCATCGACATAGAGTCTTTACCCACCGGGATCGTCAGGCCCAGCGCCGGACAAAGTTCTTCGCCCACAGCTTTAACGGCTTCATACAGGCCCGCATCTTCACCAGGGTGGCCTGCCGCCGCCATCCAGTTGGCGGAAAGTTTAATGCGTTTGATATCGCCAATCTGTGTTGCGGCAATATTGGTTAACGCTTCACCGACCGCCAGACGGGCAGAGGCGGCGAAATCCAGCAGCGCAACCGGCGCACGCTCGCCAATCGCCATCGCTTCGCCGTAGTAGCTATCGAGGCTGGCGGTAGAGACCGCGCAGTAAGCGACCGGCACCTGCCACGGCCCCACCATCTGATCGCGCGCTACCATGCCGGTTACGCTGCGATCGCCGATGGTCACCAGAAAGGTTTTCTCCGCCACAGTCGGCAGATGTAACACACGTTTCACCGCGTCAGCGATGGTGATCCCTTCACGGGCCAGCGCGTCGCCTTTCGCTTTCAGCGTTTGTACATCGCGAGTCATCTTCGGCGTTTTGCCGAGTAGCACGTCCAGCGGCAGATCGATGGGTTGATTATCAAAATGACGATCGTGCAGAGAAAGATGTAATTCTTCGGTGGCCTCGCCAATCACCGCGTAGGGTGCTCGTTCACGCTTACACAGTTCGTCAAACAGCGGTAACTGATCGGCAGCAACCGCCAGCACGTAGCGTTCCTGGGATTCGTTACACCAGATCTCCAGCGGGCTCATGCCCGGTTCGTCGCTCAGGATATCGCGCAGTTCAAATTTACCGCCGCGCCCGCCGTCGCTCACCAGTTCCGGCATGGCGTTAGAAAGACCGCCTGCGCCAACGTCGTGGATAAACAGGATTGGGTTGGCATCACCAAGCTGCCAGCAACGGTCGATCACTTCCTGGCAGCGACGCTCCATCTCCGGGTTGTCGCGCTGTACGGAAGCAAAGTCGAGGTCCGCATCAGACTGACCAGATGCCATAGAAGACGCCGCGCCGCCGCCAAGACCGATGTTCATTGCCGGGCCGCCGAGAACGACCAGCTTCGCACCAACGTTGATCTCGCCTTTTTGTACGTGATCGGCGCGAATGTTGCCGATCCCACCCGCCAGCATGATCGGTTTGTGATAACCGCGCAGCTCTTCGCCATTGTGGCTGTTCACTTTTTCTTCATAGGTACGGAAGTAGCCGTTCAGTGCCGGACGACCAAATTCGTTGTTAAATGCCGCGCCGCCCAGCGGACCTTCTGTCATGATGTCCAGCGCGGTGACAATGCGCTCAGGCTTACCGAAATCTTCTTCCCACGGTTGTTCAAAGCCAGGAATACGCAGGTTGGATACGGAGAAACCGACCAGGCCAGCTTTCGGCTTCGCGCCGCGGCCGGTGGCACCTTCATCGCGGATTTCACCGCCGGAACCGGTCGCCGCGCCCGGCCACGGAGAAATCGCCGTCGGGTGGTTGTGGGTTTCAACTTTCATCAGAATATGCGCCGGTTCCTGATGGAAATCGTAGCGGCCCGTTTCGTGGTCGGCAAAGTAGCGACCCACTTCAGAACCTTCCATTACGGCGGCGTTATCTTTATAAGCAGAGAGAACGTGGTCTGGCGTGGTTTCGAAGGTGTTTTTGATCATCTTGAACAGCGATTTCGGCTGCTGTTCACCGTCGATAATCCAGTCGGCGTTAAAAATTTTGTGACGGCAGTGCTCGGAGTTCGCCTGCGCGAACATATACAGCTCGATGTCGTTCGGGTTACGACCAAGCTTTGTGAACGCATCCTGCAGATAGTCAATCTCATCTTCCGCCAGCGCCAGACCAAGACGCAGGTTAGCGTCGATTAGCGCCTGACGGCCCTGCCCCAGCAAATCAATGCTGGTGACCGGGGTTGGCTGATGATGAGCAAACAACTGCTCTGCATCATCTAAAGCAAAAAAGACCGTTTCCATCATGCGGTCGTGCAGTTCAGCGGTCACCTGCTGCCATTGTTCATTGGTCAGCGTACCGGCTTCTATATAGTAAGCCACGCCGCGCTCAAGGCGGTTAACCTGTTGCAGCCCGCAGTTATGGGCAATATCGGTCGCTTTCGAAGACCAGGGAGAGATGGTGCCAGGACGCGGGGTCACCAGCAGGAGTTTGCCTTGCGGGGCGTGGCTGGCGAGTGCCGGGCCATATTTCAGCAGGCGTTCAAGTTGTGCGTGCTCATCATCGTTTAACGGCGCATTGAGGTCAGCAAAATGGACATACTCGGCGTAAATAGTGTGAACCGGGAGCCTGGCAGCCTGAAAACGTGCCAGCAGTTTGTTGATTCGGAATGCCGACAATGCAGGCGAACCACGCAGAATTTCCATCATAAGTCTCTCGTCTTCTAAGCTTTCGGTGTACCCAAGGGGGGGAAACGGGCGTCATTATAAAGAATCTGATGCGCTGACGAAACCGTTTGCGTGGAAATAAAATCACCATCGTGAATTAGCAACGCGTGCCGCCAATGGCTGTAATAAGTTGCCAACTGGCGCAGGTTTACGCAAAATGCCGCTCATTTATGAGTAAACCTTTCACTATTATTACGTTTTTTCAAGCTGGGACGCGCACGACACAGAGAATTAACTAATTGAAAAAATTAAAGATTAATTATCTGTTCATCGGCATTCTGGCACTGCTGCTCGCGGTCGCTCTCTGGCCATCCATTCCCTGGTTTGGTAAAGCCGACAACCGTATCGCCGCCATTCAAGCGCGGGGAGAGTTGCGTGTGAGCACCATTCATACTCCCCTGACGTATAACGAAATCAACGGGAAACCTTTTGGCCTGGATTACGAACTGGCGAAACAGTTTGCCGATTACCTCGGCGTAAAACTGAAAGTGACCGTGCGGCAGAATATCAGCCAGCTGTTTGACGACCTCGATAATGGTAACGCCGACCTGCTGGCGGCAGGCCTGGTCTATAACAGTGAGCGTGTAAAAAATTATCAGCCTGGCCCTACCTATTATTCCGTGTCACAACAACTGGTTTATAAAGTGGGTCAGTATCGCCCACGTACACTGGGCAACCTGACGGCGGAGCAACTCACCGTTGCACCGGGTCATGTGGTGGTTAACGATCTCCAGACCCTGAAAGAAACAAAATTCCCGGAATTAAGCTGGAAGGTAGACGACAAAAAAGGCTCTGCGGAATTAATGGAAGATGTCATCGAAGGAAAACTCGATTACACCATTGCTGATTCTGTTGCCATTAGCCTGTTTCAGCGCGTTCATCCGGAACTCGCCGTAGCGCTCGATATCACCGATGAACAACCGGTGACCTGGTTTAGCCCGTTAGATGGCGATAATACCCTTTCCGCCGCTCTGCTCGATTTCTTCAATGAGATGAATGAAGACGGTACGCTGGCACGCATTGAAGAGAAATACCTGGGGCATGGCGATGATTTTGATTACGTCGATACGCGCACATTTTTACGCGCCGTCGATGCGGTACTGCCGCAGTTAAAGCCCCTGTTTGAGAAATACGCCGAAGAAATTGACTGGCGTTTGCTGGCCGCTATTGCTTATCAGGAATCGCACTGGGATGCGCAGGCCACTTCACCGACGGGTGTGCGCGGCATGATGATGCTAACCAAAAATACCGCGCAAAGCCTCGGCATTACGGATCGTACCGATGCCGAACAGAGCATCAGCGGCGGCGTGCGTTATTTGCAGGATATGATGAGTAAAGTGCCGGAAAGTGTGCCGGAGAACGAACGGATTTGGTTTGCCCTCGCCGCGTACAATATGGGCTATGCGCATATGCTGGATGCCCGCGCTCTGACGGCAAAAACCAAAGGGAATCCTGACAGTTGGGCTGACGTAAAACAGCGTCTGCCTTTACTTAGCCAGAAACCCTATTACAGCAAGCTGACTTACGGCTACGCTCGTGGGCATGAAGCCTACGCTTATGTCGAAAATATTCGTAAGTATCAGATTAGCCTGGTGGGTTATCTGCAAGAGAAAGAGAAGCAGGCTACAGAAGCGGCGATGCAACTGGCGCAGGCTTATCCGGCGGTATCGCCTACGGAGTTGGGCAAAGAGAAATTTCCTTTTCTCTCGTTTCTTTCCCAGTCGTCATCAAACTATTTGACCCACTCTCCCTCTCTGCTATTTTCCAGAAAAGGGAGTGAAGAGAAACAAAATTAATCTGTCGAGGATTGCGCTTTTTTCTGCGCTTTAATTTCCTGGCGGCGCATGCGAAAGAAGTCACTGAGCAACGCCGCGCACTCATCCGCCAGTATTCCTTCGGTAATTTCCACTCGGTGATTCATACCCGGATGATGCAGCACATCCATTAAAGATCCCGCAGCGCCAGTTTTCGCGTCACGCGCACCAAAGACCACGCGACCAATGCGACTGTGGATCATCGCTCCGGCACACATTACACAGGGTTCAAGCGTGACATACAACGTGGCGTCGATCAGTCGATAATTTTGCATCACCAGACCGCCCTGCCGTAGGGCCATGATTTCTGCATGTGCGGTGGGATCATGTCGACCAATCGGACGGTTCCAGCCTTCGCCAATAACACGATTGTTATGCACTAATACCGCGCCGACCGGTACTTCCCGCTCATCCCAGGCACGCTTCGCCAGCGTCATTGCATGACGCATCCAGTATTCGTGGCTAAATTCGACTTCAGACAAAAAGAAAACTCCGGTTATAAAAGCGCGGCGCATTATACACGGACGCTATGCTTTACTCTATTCCAGTTGCTGGAGTTCACCGCGCGGGGTTACTCGCCAACGATGCTGACAGAAATAAAGCAGCGGGTTGTCCTGATTACTGTCGCTATAGCCACTGTACAGCCGCAGCGGCGTGCCGATTTTGCGCTCCAGTTGCGCGACCTTCTCATGCCCGAGGCAACGCATCGTCAATACCCAACCACCATAGCCACGCTGAATCTGACTGGCGATAAGATTAACCCGCGGCAGCCAGGGCGTATCGAAATAAACCGCTTCAACCAGCGGCTGCGGAGAGCCGGTAATCAACCAGATATCAGCATCGGAACTTAACAGGTAGGTGGTTAATCGCTCCTGAACCAGCGGAAAGGCGGTAACATTGTCACGAAACCAGCGTACGAAATCGGCCTGCAACGCCTGCAAACGCGCTTCATTGTGACCAAAAGTGCATCCCCACAGAAGCAGACTCATCGGCCAGCGTGCCGCACGGCCTTTTATCAATAACGCAATGGCTATGATCGGCAACAACGGCAGGACAAGCAACGCATTCAGCGGTTGGCGACGCAGTAAATAACGCAAAAAACTGCCGAACA
>ULSH01001634.1_pt1 | contig 13102 bp, 8 predicted proteins | sample 1956151 | NCBI WGS metagenome assembly ULSH01 (sample SAMEA4835702, study PRJEB28245) | human gut metagenome | biome: gut microbiome; material: fecal sample | place: Denmark | collected 2008 | reverse complement strand
CCCGTGCCGCCAGTGCGTTGCACGTCTCCCAGCCTGCGCTTTCCCAGCAGATTCGCCAGTTAGAGGAGAGTTTAGGCGTGCCGCTGTTTGACCGTAGCGGGCGAACGATTCGTCTCACTGATGCGGGAGAAGTCTGGCGACAGTACGCCAGCCGGGCGTTACAGGAACTGGGGGCGGGTAAACGGGCGATTCATGATGTTGCCGATCTGACGCGAGGATCGCTGCGTATCGCCGTCACTCCCACCTTTACAAGCTACTTTATCGGCCCTTTAATGGCGGATTTCTATGCGCGCTACCCCGGCATCACGCTCCAGCTACAGGAAATGTCGCAGGAGAAAATCGAAGATCTGCTTTGTCGCGACGAGTTGGACGTTGGGATTGCCTTCGCGCCTGCGCATTCGCCGGAGCTGGAGGCAATTCCTTTACTGACAGAAAGTTTAGCGTTAGTCGTGGCGCAACATCATCCGCTGGCTGCCTGTGAACAGGTGGCGTTGAGTCGCTTGCATGATGAAAAACTGGTCCTGCTCAGCGCGGAATTTGCCACCAGAGAGCAAATTGACCACTACTGCGAGAAAGCGGGGCTACATCCACAGGTGGTCATTGAGGCGAACTCAATTAGCGCGGTTCTGGAGCTGATTCGCCGCACTTCCCTTTCCACATTGTTACCAGCAGCGATTGCCACACAACATGACGGGCTTAAAGCTATTTCTCTTGCCCCGCCACTACTGGAGAGAACGGCGGTTTTGTTGCGGCGGAAAAATAGCTGGCAGACAGCCGCCGCGAAGGCATTTTTACACATGGCGTTGGAAGAATGTGCGGATGTTGGCGGGCATGAATCACGGTAGCCACTGACACAGGTCAGTGGCTCTTCAACGCAGAGGAAATTACCGTTTGTAATCGATGGCTTCCGGCTGCTCCAGATACACGGTGGTTTGTGCCGGTTGCGTGCTGGCAATCACCTTACCGCCACGTACCGAATAGCGCACCGGAACCTGACGGCGCAGCGCGTCAAACCCATTTTCAGCCGGCAGGATAATCAGGTTGGCGCTGTTTCCGGCGGCAATGCCGTAATCCTGCAAATTCAACGTCCTGGCACTGTGGTGGGTGATTAAATTCAGGCCATCGTTAATCTGCCCGTAGCCCATCAGCTGGCAAACATGCAGCCCCATATGCAGCACTTGCAGCATATTCGCCGTTCCCAGCGGATACCACGGATCGAAGACATCATCGTGACCAAAGCAGACGTTAATGCCGGACTCCAGCATCTCTTTAACGCGCGTGATGCCGCGACGTTTTGGATAGGTATCGAAACGTCCTTGCAGATGGATATTGACCAGCGGGTTGGCGACAAAGTTAATACCGGACATTTTCAGCAAGCGGAACAGGCGTGAGGTATACGCCCCGTTATAGGAGTGCATTGCCGTGGTGTGGCTGGCGGTGACTCGCGCGCCCATGCCTTCACGGTGCGCCAGGGCAGCAACGGTTTCGACAAAGCGCGACTGCTCGTCATCGATCTCATCACAGTGAACGTCGATGAGACGGTCGTATTTTTGCGCCAGGGCGAAGGTTTTATGCAGCGACTCCACGCCGTATTCACGGGTAAATTCAAAATGCGGAATCGCCCCCACTACATCTGCCCCTAAGCGTAACGCCTCTTCCAGCAACGCTTCACCGTTGGGATACGACAAAATCCCTTCCTGAGGGAAGGCGACAATTTGCAGATCAATCCACGGCGCGACTTCCTGCTTCACTTCCAGCATTGCTTTCAGCGCAGTTAGCGTTGCATCCGAAACATCGACATGGGTACGCACATGCTGAATGCCGTTGGCAATCTGCCATTTCAGCGTTTGCCAGGCGCGTTGTTTCACATCGTCATGGGTTAATAACGCTTTGCGCTCGGCCCAGCGTTCAATGCCTTCAAACAGCGTGCCGGACTGATTCCAGTTCGGTTGTCCGGCGGTTTGCGTGGTGTCCAGGTGAATATGCGGCTCCACAAACGGCGGTATAACTAAACCTTGTTCGGCATCCAGGCTGTTTTCAGTTATGGGCATCACGCCGGATTGCGCATCAATGGCGCTGATTTTTCCGTCCTGCAGATGAATCTGCCACAGCCCCTCTTTGCCTGGTAACCGGGCGTTAATAATTGTTTGTAAAGCGTTATTCGACACTGTTAACCTCCACATGCGTCATTGCTGCTGTCGTTTTACGATTCAAAATCGGGTTAAGGATCAGATAGCTCAGCGCGCCACCTAATACCGCGTTGACCGGAACAATTCCCGGTAACCAGTGGCCTGCGGCAATCCCCAGCGCGACAGCCAGAATCGCCACCCAATTGACACTCATCATACGCGTGGTCGCAAAGTGCTCATAGCGGCGACGGTTCATCAGATAGTCAGCGATGATCACGCCCCCTACCGGAGGAATAGCTGCCGAAAGGAAGGTCAGCCAGCCGACAAAATTGTTATACAGCCATAATGCGCAGACCGTACCGATAATACCGTTGATTACCGAAAGGGTTTTGCTCGACATCCCGGTAATGTTGGCGAAACCTAAGCCCGACGCATAAAGTGCGTTATCGTTGGTGGTCCAGATATTCAGCCCCAGCACCACAATCGCAGGCAGCAGCAGGCCCTGAGCAATCATCACATCAGAGATATCCGCCATCCCCAGTGCCGCAGCGCCCGCTGCACCGAAAATAAACATCAACGAGTTGCCGAGGAAAAAGGCCACCATCGCCACCAGCACCGCCAGTTTGGCATTACGACCAAACCGGACAAAGTCAGCGGTGAGCGTGCCCGCACTGATAAATGACCCCACAACCAGCGCCAGCGCGACATTGAAATCTAACGGTTGTGCGGGAACGACCGCTTTTAATGCCTCCAGGCCGCCCATGCCGTTAACGGCCAGCCACACGGAATAACCGCCCAGGCAGGCGATAGCCGGAACTGCAATCACCGAAAGAACCGTCAGCGCCGAAATACCAAAGAAGACGGTGACGGTCATCAGTACACCGGAGACGGCAATCAGCAAATTAATATCCAGCCCGGTTGCCTTGCCCACCGGAATAGCAAACATCGCCACGCCAACGCCAAACCAGCCAACCTGAGTTCCGCCCAGTAGCAGTGAAGGCAGCCATGAGCCTTTAACACCAAAAGAGAAGCGAGCAAGAAGATGAGTGGTCAGGCCGGTTTTTGCGCCAATGTAACCAAGAAATGAAGTGTAAATACCGAGGAGAAGATTACCGATGAGGACTGCGAGGAAGAAATCATGATAGCTAAGACCGGTTCCGAGAGTGCCGCCGGTCCACATACTGGCGGAAAAGAAGGTTAATCCCAGCATGACGAACGTCAATGCCAATACCCCTTTCCGCGCCGACTGCGGGACTGGCCCCTGGCTAAAGTTGTTATCTTGCGACACGAAACTCCCCCTTTTTGCTGTTTGAAACCCAAAAAATCCGCCGCATTCTATTCATCTGAAGATAAAAAGCAATCGTTTTCGTGGGGAAATATATTTTTTATATGAATGAGTGCAAAAAGGTGGGGGAAAAATTATCGGTGTAAAAACAGTGGGTAGGCATAATAAGACGCGGTAAGCGTCGCATCAGGCATCGGCGCATGGTGTCGGATGCGCCAGGCGACGCATCCGACAATACCTTACTCTTCCATCGCCTGGCGGATCTGATCCAACGACGCAGGATCATCAATGGTCGTCAGATCCCCAGGATCGCGTCCTTCGCAAATCGCCTGGATCGTGCGGCGCAGCATTTTTCCGGATCGCGTTTTCGGCAATTGCGAGACAAACCAGACGTGCGCCGGGCGGCCAAAGTTGCCAATCTGGCTGTCCACCAGCGCCATAATCGCCTTCTCTTGCGAGTGCGCCACCTCACGGTCTTCCAGACTGTCGCTCTCTTTCGGAATGACAAACGCCACCGCCACCTGCCCTTTCAGCGCATCTTTCACCCCAACCACCGCCACTTCGGCAACGCCCGGATGACTGGAGATACTCTCTTCAATCTCGCGCGTCCCCAGCCGATGCCCGGCAACGTTAATCACATCGTCAGTGCGCCCGAGAATAAAGTGATAACCGTCAGCATCGCGGATACCCCAGTCAAAAGTGGCGTACACCGGACGGGAAAACAGCGACCAGTACGTCTTCACAAAGCGGTCGTCGTCGCCCCAAATGGTCTGAATACACCCCGGCGGCAGCGGCCCTTCCACCACCAGCATCCCTTTCTCGTTGACGCCACACGGTTCGCCGGTGACTTCATTAAGCAACTGCACGTTATAGCCATACATCGGCACGCCGGGGCTTCCCAGACGCGTCGGCCTGTCGTCCAGACCGCGAGCAATCGCCATAATCGGCCAGCCGGATTCGGTCTGCCAGTAGTTGTCGATGACCGGCACATCCAGCGTATTGCTCACCCAACTGGCGGTCGGCTCGTCCAGCGGTTCTCCAGCCAGATAGAGCACTTCCAGCGACGAGAGATCGTGTTTGCGAATTTCAGCGGTAGGGAATTTTTTCAGCACGCGAATGGCGGTCGGCGCTGAGAACATCCGGCTAACCTGATATTTCTCGACGATTTTCCACCACACGCCGCAGTCCGGCCAGGTCGGCAATCCTTCGTAAACGATAGTCGCCATCCCCGCCAGCAGCGGCGCATAAACGATATACGAATGCCCTACTACCCAGCCGATATCCGAAGCACAAAAGAACACGCCGCCCGCTTTGCCGCCAAAAATGGTGTCCATCGAGGTTGCCAGCGCCACCGCATATCCGCCAACGTCACGCTGCACGCCTTTAGGTTTGCCGGTCGTGCCGGAGGTGTAGAGAATGCAGGAGGTTTCGTTGGATTCCAGCCACGCCACCGGTACCCGCGCGCCGATGTGTTGATGGCGCAACGACGCGAAATCGACATCCCGCCCGCTGACGCGTGCCATTTTCGCCAGCCCGCGATCCACCAGTAAAACGTGGCGCGGCTGATGCTGCGCCTGACTTATCGCATCGTCGAGTAATTTTTTATAGGGAATGATTTTGCCACCGCGCGCTCCGGCATCAGCCGAGACAATCAGCACCGGTTTAGCATCATCAATTCGCGCCGCCACGCTGTGCGAGGCAAATCCACCAAACACCACCGAGTGAATAGCGCCAATGCGCGCGCAGGCCAGCAGAGTAATATGCGCTTCGGCAATCATCGGCATATACACCAGCACCCGATCGCCACGCTGCACGCCCAGTGAGCGCAGCATTGACGCCACTGCGTTCACTTCGTCATGCAGCTGACGAAAGGTAAAGGTGCGCTCTTCTTCTGTTTCCGAAGAGACGGCAATCAGCGCCAGCGCCTCTGGCTGTTTCTCCAGCCAGCGGTCGATAGCGTTGTGACACAAGTTGGTTCGGCCTTCACAAAACCAACGGGCAAACGGCGGATTGCTGTGATCAAGCGTTTGCGTAAAGGGCGTCTGCCAGTCAATACGCCGGGCCTGCTCGGCCCAGAACTTCTCCGGTTCGTTAATCGAACGCTGATAAAATTCGCTAAAAGACATAATGCTCTCCTGTTGAACTTACGCCTTACCGCTGTTTGCTTAAATGACGTACAGGTCGAGATACTCATTGACCGGCATCTGTTCCAGGCGAGTTCTGTCGAGAGAAACCTCCAGAATGCGCTGCTGTTGGCGAGTCGGGAACTGGCGCGCGAGATTGATTTTGAATTTATCGACCAGTTTAGGAATACCATCCTGACGGCGGCGAGCATGACCAATGGGGTACTCCACCACCACTTCTTCAAAGCGCGTGCCGTCGGTGAACTCAAGGGTTATGGCATTGGCGATGGCGCGTTTTTCCGGGTCGTGGTAGTCAGCGGTAAACGCCGGATCTTCAAAGCAATTGATCTTCTCGCGCAGGGCGTCGATGCGTTTATCTTGCGCAACGTTGTCCTCGTAATCTGCCGCCGTTAAGCGTCCGAACAGCAGCGGGATCGCCACCATATACTGAATGCAGTGGTCGCGGTCAGCCGGGTTATTGAGCGGCCCTTTTTTGTCGATGATGCGAATACAGGCTTCGTGGGTGCGAATGGTCACTTTTTCGATATCTGCCGTCGTTTTGCCTGCTGCCTGCATCTGTTCATAGAGCGTCATCGCCGCTTCAACTGCCGTCTGGGAGTGGAACTCCGCCGGGAAGGAGATTTTGAACAGCACATTTTCCATGACGTAGGAACCGTACGGACGCTGGAAGCGGAATGACTCACCTTTAAAGGAGACGTCGTAGAAACCCCACACCGGCGCGGTCAGGGCTGACGGGTAACCCATTTCGCCCGTTTTCGCCATCAGCGCCAGACGTACCGCGCGGGATGTAGCATCGCCCGCCGCCCAGGATTTACGCGTGCCGGTGTTCGGCGCATGGCGGTAGGTGCGCAGCGACTGTCCGTCTACCCATGCCAGCGAAACGGCGTTGAGGATTTCATCACGGGTCAGGCCAAGCATTTCGGCGACCACGGCGGTGGAAGCCACTTTCACTAACAGAACGTGGTCAAGGCCGACGCGATTAAAGGAGTTTTCCAGCGCGATGCAGCCCTGAATTTCATGGGCTTTAATCATTGCGGTCAGCACCTGTTTCATGGTCAACGGGGCTTTGCCGCTGGCGACCGCGTTGCGTGAAAGCCAGTCTGCCGTTGCCAAAATACCGCCGAGGTTGTCGGAAGGATGCCCCCACTCCGCCGCCAGCCAGGTATCGTTGAAATCGAGCCAGCGAATCATCGCGCCGATGTTAAATGCCGCCTGGACGGGATCGAGCTGGAACTGGGTTCCGGGGACGCGCACACCGTTAGGTACGACGGTGCCGGGGACAATTGGCCCCAGCAGTTTTTTACAGGCTGGGTATTCGAGAGCTTCAAGACCGCAGCCGAGCGTGTCGAGCAGGCAGTAATGTGCGGTGTCGTAGGCTACTCTGGAGCTGATTTCGTAGTTCATCACGTAATCGACGATATCAACGATTTCACGATCAAATTCCGGGCGGATGTTGTTGATTTGAGCTGACATTGGGTTCGTTTCCTTATTGTTATTCGTAGAGGTTTACTGGCGCTTATCCAGCGCGACAAACGGGCGGTCTTCCGGTCCAACATAATTGGCGGAAGGACGGATAATTTTGTTGTCCTGACGTTGTTCGATAATGTGCGCCGCCCAGCCGGTGACGCGGGCGATAACAAACAGTGGTGTGAACATCTCGGTGGGAACGCCCATCATGTTGTAGGAAACAGCGGAGAACCAGTCGAGATTGGGGAACATCTTTTTGCTCTCCCACATCACTGTTTCCAGACGATCGGCGATGTTGTACATCTTCAGCGAGCCGCCTTCCTGCGAGAGCTGCTTCGCCACGCGTTTGATCACCTGATGACGCGGGTCAGCGATGGTATAAACCGGATGACCAAAACCAATGACCACTTCTTTGTTTTCCACCCGCTTGCGGATATCGGCTTCGGCTTCGTCCGGCGTTTCGTAGCGTTGCTGGATCTCCAGCGACACTTCATTCGCCCCGCCGTGCTTCGGCCCGCGCAGTGCACCAATCGCGCCAATAATCGCGGAATACATATCAGAGCCGGTGCCCGCAATCACCCGGCTGGTAAAGGTGGAGGCGTTAAACTCGTGTTCGGCGTACAGCACCAGCGAAATATGCATCGCCTTTTCCCAGCTTTGCGACGGCTTTTCGCCGTGCAGCAGATGCAGGAAGTGACCGCCGATAGAGTCGTCATCGGTTTCCGGCTGAATGCGTTCGCCGTTGTGGCTGTAGTGATACCAGTAGAGAAGAATCGAGCTAAGTGACGCCAGCAGTTTGTCGGCAATATCCCGCGCACCAGATACAGTGTGCCCCTCTTTTTCCGGCAGTGTGCAGCCGAGCGCGGAAACGCCGGTGCGCATAACATCCATCGGGTGTGACGCCGCCGGTAAGGCTTCCAGCACGGTACGCACGTTAGCCGGTAAACCACGCAGGGCTTTCAGTTTCGTTTTGTAAGCGGCGAGTTCGTCACGGGTTGGCAGTTTGCCGTGGATCAGCAGGTGCGCCACTTCTTCAAATTCACAATGTTCCGCCAGATCAAGAATATCGTAGCCACGGTAATGCAGGTCGTTGCCGCTTTTACCCACGGTGCAGAGCGCCGTATTGCCCGCCGGAACGCCGGAAAGTGCCACCGATTTTTTCGGTTTAATGACATGGGTACTGTTTTGCAGGATCGTTGTGTCGCTCATATTGTCCTCGTCATTTGTAGGGTCGAGATATTTTTCGTTGTGTTTTATTTCACCTGGCTACGGGCAAACAGGTCGTCGAGCTTCTCTTCGTACTGGTAGTAGTTGATGCTTTCGTACAGCTCGTTGCGGGTCTGCATGGTGTCGATGACGCTTTTCTGCGTGCCTTCCTGACGCAGGACGTTGTAGACATGCTCAGCGGCGCGGTTCATGGCACGGAACGCTGAAAGCGGGTACAGCGCCATTGCGACATGGGCGCTGCGTAATTCGTCGGTGGTAAACAGCGGTGTTGCGCCAAATTCGGTAATATTGGCGAGGATCGGCACCTGCACCGCATCGGCAAACTGGCGGTACATGGCGAGTTCGGTAATCGCCTCCGGGAACAACATCTCGGCACCCGCTTCAACATAGGCCTGCGCGCGCTCGATCGCGGCGTCCAGCCCCTCTACCGCCAGCGCATCGGTGCGCGCCATGATCACAAAATCAGGATCGGTTTTCGCATCCACCGCCGCGCGGATCCGATCCACCATCTCCTCTTTCGAGACGATCGCTTTGTTCGGACGATGACCGCAGCGTTTCGCACCAACCTGATCTTCAATATGCAATCCTGCCGCACCGGCTTTAATCATCGATTTCACGGTGCGCGCCACGTTAAAGGCCGAAGAACCAAAACCGATATCCGCATCCACCAGCAGCGGCAGCGAACAAACGTCGGTAATACGGCGAATATCTGTCAGCACGTCATCAAGAGTAGAAATACCGAGATCCGGCAGCCCCAGCGACCCTGCCGCCACGCCACCGCCGGAAAGATAAATCGCCTGATATCCGGCACGCCGCGCCAGCAGCGCATGGTTAGCGTTGATGGTGCCAACAATCTGCAATGGATTTTCTTTAGTCAGTGCAGCGCGAAACGCTTTACCTGGAGAGTGTAGAGACATAGCCCATCCTTTGTTATCAACTTGTTATTTGCGTTAATAAACACAAAGCAAGGGGTGTGCCACAATTGACTGAATAAAATTAAATGTTTAATTTCAATTTGTTAGAGATAAAGTCATGAAGTAATCCGCAAATATGTGTTTCAGTTAACGTTTCAGGCAATGTTTCACCGCGTTTCATTGCAACAATTATGAAACAAGGCTAAACCCAATATTCGGTTTCTTAACTTTGCGGTGCGCTATGGCACATCCACCACGGCTGAATGACGACAAACCGGTTATCTGGACGGTATCGGTGACGCGCCTGTTCGAGCTGTTTCGCGATATCAGCCTCGAGTTTGATCACCTGGCGAACATTACCCCTATTCAGCTTGGCTTTGAAAAAGCAGTGACCTATATCCGCAAGAAACTGGCAAACGAACGCTGCGACGCCATCATCGCCGCTGGCTCTAACGGCGCGTACCTGAAAAGCCGCCTGTCGGTACCGGTAATTCTGATAAAACCGAGCGGCTACGATGTGTTACAGGCACTGGCAAAAGCCGGAAAACTCACCTCTTCTATCGGCGTTGTCACCTATCAGGAAACCATTCCGGCACTGGTAGCGTTTCAAAAAACCTTTAATTTGCGCCTCGACCAACGTAGCTACATCACCGAAGAAGACGCCCGCGGGCAAATCAATGAGTTGAAAGCCAACGGCACCGAAGCGGTGGTCGGCGCAGGGCTGATTACCGATCTGGCAGAAGAGGCCGGGATGACCGGAATTTTTATTTATTCCGCCGCCACCGTACGCCAGGCGTTCAGCGATGCGCTGGATATGACGCGCATGTCTCTACGGCATAACGCGCACGATGCTACCCGCAATGCCCTGCGTACTCGTTACGTGCTGGGCGATATGCTCGGTCAATCACCACAGATGGAACAGGTGCGGCAGACTATTTTGCTGTATGCCCGCTCCAGTGCGGCGGTGTTGATTGAGGGGGAAACGGGGACGGGCAAAGAGCTGGCGGCCCAGGCGATTCATCGGGAATATTTTGCCCGCCACGATGCGCGACAGGGCAAAAAGTCGCATCCGTTTGTTGCCGTCAACTGCGGGGCGATTGCCGAATCGCTGCTTGAAGCAGAGCTGTTTGGCTATGAGGAAGGGGCGTTTACCGGCTCGCGACGCGGAGGTCGCGCCGGGCTGTTCGAAATCGCCCACGGTGGCACGCTGTTTCTTGACGAGATAGGCGAAATGCCGCTGCCGTTGCAGACTCGGCTGCTGCGGGTGCTGGAAGAAAAAGAGGTCACCCGCGTCGGCGGGCATCAGCCTGTTCCGGTGGATGTGCGAGTCATTAGCGCCACTCACTGCAATCTGGAAGAAGATATGCGGCAAGGGCAGTTTCGCCGTGACCTGTTTTATCGGCTGAGTATTTTGCGTCTGCAATTGCCACCACTGCGCGAGCGGGTGGCGGATATTCTTCCGCTGGCGGAAAGCTTTTTGAAAGTGTCTCTGGCGGCGCTCTCCGCCCCGTTTTCTGCCGCATTACGCCAGGGATTACAGGCAAGCGAAACCGTGCTGGTGCACTACGACTGGCCAGGTAATATTCGTGAACTGCGCAATATGATGGAGCGACTGGCGCTATTTTTAAGTGTGGAACCGACGCCGGATTTAACGCCGCAATTTTTGCAGCTGCTACTGCCGGAACTGGCGCGCGAGTCGGCGAAAACTCCCGCGCCACGCTTACTGACACCACAACAGGCACTGGAGAAATTTAATGGCGATAAAACAGCAGCGGCGAATTATTTAGGTATCAGCCGGACGACGTTCTGGCGGCGGCTGAAAAGCTGAACTGCCGAATGCAGCGCGAACGCTTTATCCGGCATAAATTTCAATAGATGATCGCCGATAAACTTACGCATCGGGGATGTTTATATAGGGTTCAGAATTACTTCTTCTTATAAATATCCGCCGTGCCGTGGATCTTATTGTCAGTCTGACCAGAGGTCAGTACCAACACATCAGCCCCTTTTTCATCGGCTTTTTTGATCAAATCTTCTTTCGCATCTGCGGTCGACATTTCATTACTGGTTGAAATATCACCTATTTTTTCATATTGCGATTCAACTTTTTCAAATTCCGCTTTGGTCATTAATTCTGCGGCATAAACATTGGTAACGGCAAACGCTAACGCACCGACTAACATTTTAGAGATTATTTTCATATTACGGCTCCAGAGTTGTTATCACACTATCACCCACCCACATTATTGGGTTGATTAATAATTAGTTCAGTCAGGGCATAAACGCCAGTAACCGGAAATAAGACACTTTGTGATCTCTCTCGCACCCGATTATTTTTGGTAGAAATATGATGAAGTTACTTCACTTATTTATGGATGAAATCACTATGGATCCTTTGCACGCCGTTTATCTGACCGTAGGACTGTTCGTGATTACTTTTTTTAATCCGGGAGCCAATCTCTTTGTGGTAGTACAAACCAGCCTGGCTTCCGGTCGACGCGCAGGGGTGCTGACCGGACTGGGCGTGGCGCTGGGCGATGCGTTTTATTCCGGGTTGGGTTTGTTTGGTTTGGCGACGTTAATTACGCAGTGCGAGGAGATTTTTTCGCTTATCAGAATCGTCGGCGGCGCTTATCTCTTATGGTTTGCGTGGTGCAGCATGCGCCGCCAGTCAACACCGCAAATGAGCACACTACAACAACCGATTAACGCCCCCTGGTATGTCTTTTTTCGCCGCAGATTAATTACCGATCTCTCTAACCCGCAAACCGTGTTATTTTTTATCAGTATTTTCTCAGTAACATTAAATGCCGAAACACCAACATGGGCACGTTTAATGGCCTGGGCGGGGATTGTGCTCGCATCAGTTATCTGGCGAGTCTTTCTTAGTCAGGCGTTTTCTTTGCCTGCTGTGCGTCGTGCTTATGGGCGTATACAACGCGTTGCCAGTCGGGTTATTGGTGCAATTATTGGTGTATTCGCGCTACGCCTGATTTACGAAGGGGTGACGCAGCGGTGAGCAGATAATTTACTCTCTACGTAATCAACCTGATTTGCCGGATCCCGACCATCGGCGATGATAGCCCCCGTAATGCGTGGTCCTTATTTCCGATAAGTTTACTTGAGTCTTTAGCTTCCCATTTCAGCCCACTCTCCCCTGTGTGGGCTTTTTTCATTGCTTTGACCCGTCCTGAATAGCCAAACAATGGCAATGTTTCACTTTGCAGGGATGATAATAAGGGGATCTGATTCAGAAGAGTTATGAAAAGTTGGACCGCCATCGAGGCCTCGAACCCCGTACCATACAACAATCCTGGTTGTCGTCTGCTCTTCCTGATGAGCTAATGGCGGTTTTTGATATGAGCCTTACAGCATATTTTCTGTCAGGCTTGAGTGCGATGCGTAAGATACAGAAAAGACCCCACACAAACATGATGGAATTATGATTTTTTTCATATGAATGTCAACCCACACATTCACAAAACATCTGCATGAGATCATTTTTTTATACACCGTATAGCTGCGAAACCACTGCTGATGCTTTTTTAAGCGAAGCGTCGCCGATCACAACAAAATATCGGCGAAAAAGGCGGTGGAATGCCATTTGGCATACGGATATACAGATGAAATGATCACCTGCTTTGCGATTCACTCTCTGGTGGAATAACAACTCGCAGGTGGAACCCTTTCTGACCTAAAGAGTGTAGCGGATTTTAACGTGCTTATTTACAGGATAATATCTGTCACCTAATTCCTGCACTCTATTCGATATCCATTCGTTTAATCGCGCATCATCTCTGTATGTTTTTACGTCCAGAACAGAGAGCAATAACCTCACCAGTGATTCAGGAAAAACAGGGTAGATATTTTTTAAGTGTAATAATAATCCATGCGCAAGCGCCTGCTTAATGGGCGCGTCGGTCTCCGGGATAGACG
>ULSH01053837.1_pt1 | contig 13136 bp, 14 predicted proteins | sample 1956151 | NCBI WGS metagenome assembly ULSH01 (sample SAMEA4835702, study PRJEB28245) | human gut metagenome | biome: gut microbiome; material: fecal sample | place: Denmark | collected 2008 | reverse complement strand
CAATCGCGAAAATGGGAGTCCAGAGGGTCGAAGACCCTTTGGCGGAGTCGAGGGGCAGCGCCCCTCGCGTCTCCCTTTCGCCACTAAGAAAGGAGCTGCAAATATGCAGAACCGTACCCATACATGCGACGAACTGCGGCTGTCGGACGCGGGTAAGCGCGTGCAGCTGTCCGGCTGGATGGATAGCGTGCGCATCGTCAGCGCGAACCTCGCGTTCGTCATCCTGCGCGATTTCTACGGCACGACGCAGGTCGTTATTGATGATGAGGAGCAGATGAAAATCATCCGCAGCCTCAACAAGGAGAGCGTCATCTCCGTGACCGGCATCGTGCGCGAACGCGACAACAAGAATCCGAAAATTCCCACGGGCGACATTGAAGTCGAGCCGGAGAAAATCGACGTGCTGGGGCGCTGCCGCTACAATGAGCTGCCGTTCCAGATTAACCGCTCCCGCGAGGCGGACGAGAGCATCCGCCTGAAGTACCGCTATCTCGACCTGCGCAACCCCGATGTGAAGAAGAACATCGTCATGCGCTGCAACGTCGTCACCGCCCTGCGCCAGGCGATGAACGAGCATGGCTTCCTTGAAATCACCACGCCTATCCTGACGGCTTCGTCCCCTGAGGGCGCGCGCGATTACCTCGTTCCGGCGCGTAAGCATCCGGGCATGTTCTACGCCCTGCCGCAGGCGCCCCAGCAGTTCAAGCAGCTGCTGATGACCTCCGGCTTCGACCGCTACTTCCAGATTGCCCCCTGCTTCCGCGACGAAGATGCGCGCGGCGACCGCAGCCCGGGCGAGTTCTATCAGCTGGATATGGAAATGGCGTTCGCGACGCAGGAGGATGTGTTCAGCGTCCTTGAAGATGTGCTGCCGCCCATTTTCGCCAAGTACGGCACATACAATACCGCGTCCAGCGCGCCCTTCAAGCGCATTGCCTACAACGACGCGATGGAGCGCTACGGCTCGGACAAGCCCGACCTGCGCATTGATCTGGAAGTGCAGGATGTGACCGAGCTTATCGGCGGCTGCGGCTTCCAGCCCTTCGAGGGCAACACCGTCAAGGCGGTTGTCGTCAGCGACATGACCGCGACTCGCAAGCAGATTGACAAGCTCTGCGCGGATGTCGAGGTCGTGACGGCGAATAAGGTCTACTGGTTCAAACTCGACGAGAAGGGCGAAATCGCCGGCGGTATTGCGAAGTTCGTCAAGGAGCAGAAGGATGAACTGGTCGAAAAGCTGGGTCTGAAGCCGAATACGTTCGTTGGTCTGACCTGCGGCAAGAAGCTGGCAGCGCAAAAGACCGCGGGCGTGCTGCGCCGTCTGGTCGCTGACCTCTGCCCGGCGCACATTGACCGCGAAAAGTACGAATTCTGCTGGATTGTCGATTTCCCGATGTACGAAATCGGCGAGGAATCCGGCGAACTCGAATTCTGCCATAACCCCTTCTCCATGCCCAACGGCGGTCTGGAGATTCTGCAAAAGGCGGCGGCGGGCGAGGTTGACCCGCTGACCATCACGGCGTACCAGTACGACTTGGTCTGCAACGGCGTGGAGCTGTCCTCAGGCGCTGTCCGCAACCACGACCCGGAAATCATGATTGAAGCGTTCAAACTCGTCCGCCTGGGCGAAGAGGACGTGAAGGCGAAGTTCCCGGCGATGTACAACGCCTTCTGCTACGGCGCGCCGCCGCACGCGGGTATTGCTCCCGGTGTTGATCGCATGGTGATGCTGCTGGCGGGCGCGGAGACGATTCGCGAAGTCATCCCGTTCCCGATGAACAAGAACGCGCAGGACGTGATGATGGGCGCACCCGGCAAGGTGGATCAGAAGCAGCTGGATGAACTGCATATCGCCTGCACGAAAGTCGAAGAATAACCTGAATGACGGACGGGGAAAATCCTCGTCCGCCTTTTTTCTGCCGAACGGGAAGAAACCCGGATTGAACGCTTGTCAATCCGGCAAAACTATGGTATAATGGGATGAAACAAAGTCGGTAGACTGCGTTTTGCCATTTCCTGCGTGAAATCATGTGCTTTTGTGCGCAGGAGTTTGGATTGAAATTAGGAGGTGCATTTCGTTATGGCGCTGAAGAAGGATAATCTGCCCGTGAATGTCGATGTGGATACCGAGCAGGGGAGCAGCATCACCTACGCCAATGAAGTGGTCGCAATTATTGCGGGCGTCGCCGCCAGCGAGGTGGAGGGCATTGCGGGTATGTGCAATGTCTCCGGCAATCTGCTGGGCAAGAACCGCGCCGTGACCAAGGGCGTGAAGGTGGAAATCGGCACCGAAGAAGCCAGCGTGGATTTGTATGTCGTCATGGAGTACGGCACGCCCATCCAGAAGGCAGCGTATGACGCGCAGGAAAGCGTTCGCAAGGCCATCGAAACGATGACGAACCTGCATGTGGTGCGCGTGGATGTGCATGTACAGGGCGTTAGCTTTGAAAAAGAGAACAACGCGCTGAACGCCGGTGCAAAGAAGGCGTTGGCAGAGGATAAGAAGGAAACGCCGCTGGTGGAAGCCCCTGAGAGCGAGGAAAAAGCGGCGGAAGATTCCGCAGAAGTGCCTGAAGAAGAGGGCAAGGAGAACTGATGCCTTCATACTGCCGGCAGGGTGTTTGCCTTGCCGGTTTTGAAGTTGCTATCCAATGTAAAAGTGAAAACGGCAAGCGAAGGAAACGAAAGGAGCAAACCGGGAATGAAGCGTCGTGTGAGCGATATTGCGGTGATGATTTTGTCCTTTTTGGTGCTGCTGGCGCTCTCTGCTGGAGCAGCGCTGGTCGGCGTGGAAGCCGTGCGGGGTGAACAGTGGCAGCTGATCCGACTGACAGCGTGGCTGCAAGGCAGCGGCGTATGGGGCGGCATAGCGTGTATCGCCGTGGCGGTGCTGGCATTGGTGCTGGCGCTTATGTGCCTGTGGCGCGTGTTCCCGCACCGCACGGCGAGCCAGCGCGGCTATGTGATGCAGAAGAATGAGAATGGCTCCATCGGGGTGTCAATTCGCGCTATCGAGGGGCTGATTCGCACCTGCATCGACAAGCACGAGGCGATTGCCAAGGCGGACATCACGGTCGAGGAGTGCCGTGACGGCATTGCGATTGGCTTGCACATTATTCAGGCGGCGGGTGTGAATATCCCGCTGTCCGTCGGCGCGCTGCAAAAGCAGATTAAGCAGTACGTGACGGCGTGCACGGGCGTGGATGTGTACAAAATCCGCGTGATGGTGGAGAACGACGCAAGCATTCCGGTTGCGTCCACCTACGAGGTGCAGGACGTGACGCCTCTGCCGTCGGCGGAGGAAACGGCGGAACAGCCGATGGTCACGCTCCCGGCACAGCCCGTCGCGATTCCCGCGACCGAGCCGGAGCAGAAGCCGAAAGTGCCGGACACGTTCATTTCCCCGGAGGATGACGAGGACGACGAACGTCCGCTGCATCAGCGCCTGTTCGGCACGCCGGAGCAGCCCGCGTTTGTGCCTGCGCCGCCGGAGGTGACAGAAGCGCCCGAAGCGGATGAAGTCGAGGCTGCTGAGGATGCCCCGGAGGAAACGGAAGCATCGGCGGAAGAAGCAGCTGCGACAGAAGAATCCGCCGGGGAAACGGTGGACGCGGCAGACGACGGCGAAAAATCAGCAGAATAACAACAATACGCATTTTTAGTGTGGAATAGGAGAGAAAAACAATATGGCACGGACGACTGCGCGTGCGGCGGTCATGCAGATGATTTTTGAACATATGGCGGGCGGGGAAGGCGGCGAAGAAACGCTGCAAATGGTGTATGAGGCGCTGCGGAAGGAAGGACTTCCCGGCGTGGACAGCATTTCAGAGAACGAGCCGAGCGAATCCGACCGGGCGTACATCACCAAGGTACTCGACGGCGTCTTGGCGCACCTCGATGAGCTGGATGAAGCGATTCAGGCTGCCAGCCCCCGCTGGGAAATCAGCCGGATGCCACATGTGGATTTGACCATCCTGCGCATGGCTGCGTGGGAAATCCTCTACGAGGAGGGAATCCCCGGCCCGGTCGCCATCAACGAGGCAGTCAACCTTGCCAACCGCTTCTCCGAGCCGACGAGCGGCCGCTTCGTCAACGGCGTACTGGGTACGATTCTGCGCAGAAAGCAGGCGGAAAACCCGTGAGGCGCATCGTTGTCGGGCTTGACACAAGCTGCTACACCACGTCCGCTGCTGCCGTAACCGCGGAGGGCAATGTGATTGCGAGCTGCCGCAAGCAGCTGCCTGTTCCGCAGGGACAGCGCGGACTGCGGCAGTCGGAGGCGGTGTTCACGCATGTCCGTCAGCTGCCGGGGCTGATTGAGGAATTGTCGGCGTATTTGACGGATTGCGAAATCGTCGCGGTGTGCGCTTCCCGCCGTCCACGGGATGAGGAAGCGTCGTATATGCCCGTGTTTCAAGCAGGGGACGCACAGGGCCGCAGTCTGGCGGCTCTGCTTCGCGTTCCCTGTTTTGCTACGACGCACCAGCGCGGGCATGTGGAAGCCGCGAAGGTGGATAGCGGCGTGACGGCGGGCGATTTGCTGGCAGTGCACCTTTCCGGTGGCACGACCGAGGTGCTGTCGCTGGTGGATGACCGCCTGACGCTGCTTGGCGGGACGCTCGACCTCCATGCGGGGCAGGTGGTTGACCGCACGGGCGTGGCGCTGGGGCTGCCGTTCCCGGCGGGACCGCATTTGGAGGAGCTGGCGGTGCGCGGCACGGCGAAAGCGCTGCTGCCGGTCGCTATGGCGGACGGCGGGCTGTACTGCCACTTGTCCGGCGCGGAAACGCAGGTGCAGCGCTGGATTGTGCAGGGGACGATGCCCAAGGAGGACATTGCCCGCGAGGTATACGACCTGCTGGCGCGGACAGTTTCGCGCATGGTAACGGCGGCATCCCAGCAGACGGGCATTCATCAGGTGCTGATTGCGGGCGGTGTTGCGTCCTCGCGGCTCTTTCGGGAGCTGGTGACGCAGCGGACTGCTAAGCGTCAGCCGGATTTGCGCGTGCATTTCGGCCGCCCGGAGTATTCCGGGGACAACGCGGTCGGCGTGGCGCTCATTGGCGCAAGAAAATGGCACGAACAGCAAACGCTGAAGGAGATAGAATATGGCAGCACAGATACTGGACGGTAAGGCGATTTCAGCGGAGCTTCGCGGGGCAATTGCACAGCGGGTGGCGCGCCTGCGCGAAAAGGGCGTCACGCCGGGATTGGCGGTGATTCTCGTCGGCGCAGACCCAGCCAGCCAGATTTATGTGCGCAACAAGATCGTCGGGTGTGATCAGGTCGGCATTCACTCCGTGACCATCAATCTGCCCGAAACGACAACGCAGGACGAACTGGAGAAGCTGATAGCCCGTCTGAACGCGGACGACACCATCCACGGTATTCTGGTGCAGCTGCCCCTGCCGAAACACCTCGATGAGGCGGCAGCGCTGGCGGTTATCGCGCCGGAAAAGGATGTGGACGGCTTCCACCTGCTCAACGCGGGGCGGATGATGAGCGGACAGCCGGGCGTGGTTGCGTGCACGCCCAAGGGCGCAATGGAGATGATCCGCCGCACGGGGATTGACCTTGACGGCAAAGAAGCAGTCGTCGTCGGACGGAGCAACATCGTCGGCAAGCCGATGGCAATGCTGCTGCTGCAAGCGAACTGCACCGTCACCATCTGCCACAGCCACACGGTGAACCTCGCCCAGCGCACGCGCAATGCGGATATTCTCGTCGCGGCGGTCGGCAAGCCGGGGTTCATCACCAAGAGCATGGTCAAGCCCGGCGCGGTCGTCATCGACGTGGGTATCAACCGCGTGAACGGCAAGGTCGTCGGCGACGTGATGCCTGATGTGGCGGACGTTGCGGGCTACATCACGCCTGTCCCCGGCGGCGTGGGCAAAATGACAATTGTCGAGCTGCTGGAAAACACGGTGGAAGCGGCGGAGAAGCAGACGGCACGTTAAAGTCGATTAAACCTGCGAGTATGTTATCCTTGCTTGTACTCTTATACGATACGCTACCTTAAACTCGACACATTACAAGGGGGACTCAATGTGAAGAAGTTTGTTTCTACTCTGCTGATTGTCTGCTGTTTGCTGTATTACATTCCGGTGCTGGCGGATGAAACGACGATGACAGGCGGCGAACTGCTCGCAATGCACTTCATCAAGGAGTTCTACGCAGAGGACAAGGGCGATGGCGAAGCGTATTTCGTGACGTTCGACGCTGCGAACAAACACTTCATCGTTCGCGGACATTATCCACTGCTGGAATCCTTAATCGCAGACGACCCAGAGAATTACCAGCAGATGGTTGACAAGCTGGAAACGCTCTTTGCTTCCATCGACGACCTCATCAGGGTTTGCCTTGAAGAGCCTGACGCATACTACATGACGCTTTCTTTTGGACTATCAAGGCTTTCGCTCGAATCCTCGACGGGGAAATACCTCTGTTTTAGCTCCAAGGGCGGGACTGTGCATCGTGTAAATGACGAATTTGTCACCACTCCGCAGGTCGCCTTTTATGTCGCCTACGAGGATTCAGACCCGGACGACGTTCACGCCTTGCTCGACTTTTATGCCGAAAAAGGCGCGGAATTTAGCGTGGTTGAGTATCTGCCCGGCGAAGATAAGCAGAACATCGGGTATATCATCAAAATTTCTGGCGAATACTGCGACGCCTTCGAGAAGAATTACGCCGGAAAGTCGCAAAACTTTGTGAACGTCCCGTATGTTTACCTTCAAGATGCGCGGGAAATTGCAAAGCAACTTGACATCGGATTTATTTCCATCTTGTTTTGTAATTTTGATGGCAAGGCGTTCGGACGTTTCGACTTCCGTCATTCTTCGAGTAGCGGCTCGTATTTCGCCATTGACGATTGACCGCGAAAGGAGATTGCCATGAAGAAGATTATTTCCGTCCTGCTCGTCCTTTGCTGCCTTACCCTCTCCATTGCCCCCGCCCTTGCGACCGAGAAAAGCGACCTCACCGACGGTGAAGTGCTTGCCCTGCACTTTATCAATGAGTTCTACCCGGCAGATAAAGGCGATGGCGAAGAGTACCTTGTGACATTCGACACCGAGAACAAGCACTTTATCATCCACGGGCATTACCCGCTGCTGGAATCCCTAATCATCGACCGCCCGGAAGATTACCAAGCTATGGCTGAACAGCTGGAAAAGCTGTTCACGTCCGTCAACAATCTTGTCGAGGACGCTCTCGAAGCGCCCGAAGAATACTACATGACGCTTTCGCTTGGAACGGCGAATTACTCCCTTGAATACCCGGTCTGCGAATACTTGTGCATTAGCACCAAAGGCGGAACGGTGCATCGCGTGAACGACGAATTTGTTTCGACAAACGAAATCAAATTCTACGTTGCAAACGAAAATGCAGATGCTTCCGCTGTTCAGTCAATTCTCGACCTCTTCGCAACAAAGGATGTTTCCGTGCTGGGCATTACTTGCATGGCGTCTCAAAACCCGGACAACAACGGATTCTTTATTGCGCTGTCTGGTGCATACTGCGATAAGTTTGCTGCTGGATATAAGGGTAAAGATGCTGACTGGGTGGAAATTCCAGACCGTTATATCATCGACTGCCGCGAGCTTGCCACAAAGAACAATTTAAAACAGATAAGCTTGACGTTCCTCGATGAACAAGGAAACGCATTTGGCGCAATGCAGTTTTCCGATTCTTACTGGCGCGGATACTACTACGCCATTGATGACTAATAACTCTAAATTCCCATAAAATAGGAAGTGAAAGCGCCATGTCGGAGTGGGTTCTGGAGGTCAGCGAGGTCAACGACTACGTCCGGCAGCTGCTGCAAAACGAGCCGGCGCTTCGCAAAGTCCGTTTGCGCGGGGAAATCAGCAACTTCAAGCGCCATTCGTCCGGGCATTGGTACTTTACGCTCAAGGACGAGCGATGCCGAATCGCGGCGGTCATGTTCCGCCAGAACGCGATGCGCATGTCGATTCGCCCGATGGACGGCATGTCCGTCATCGTCAGCGGGCAGGTCGGGCTGTACAGCGAGGGCGGCAGCTACCAAATTACCTGCGACAGTATGCGTCCGGACGGCATCGGCACGCTGTATCAGCAGTTCGAGGCGCTGAAAAACCGCTTGGCGGCGGAGGGGCTGTTCGACGAGGAGCACAAGCGGCGCTTGCCGTATCGCCCGAAGAAAATCGCGGTCGTCACGTCGGAAACAGGCGCGGTGCTGCACGATATCTGCATGGTGTCGCGGGCGCGTGACCCCGGCGTGCCGCTGGTGCTGGTGCCGGTTCAGGTGCAGGGCGCAGGGGCGGCGGAGAGCATCGCGCAGGGCATTCGACGCGCGGCGAAAATCCCGGAGGTCGATGTCGTCATCGTCGGGCGCGGCGGCGGCTCGATGGAGGATTTGTGGGCGTTCAACGAGGAAATTGTGGCGCGCGCGATTTATGACTGTCCGATTCCCGTCATCAGCGCGGTTGGGCATGAAACCGACTTCACGATTGCGGATTTTGTGGCGGACAGGCGCGCCGCTACGCCGTCAAACGCGGCGGAAATGGCGGTGCCGGACTTGCGGGAGATTCTCGCGGGGCTGGATGGAATGCGGCAGCACTTGCAGACGGCGCTTTCGCAGCACTTGCAGGAAACGCGTCTGACGCTGATGACGCTGGAAAAGCGTCTGGCGGCGTGCGACCCGAACCAGCGCTTGACGGCGCTGGAAAAGCGGCTCGGCGGCGCGAAAATGCGGCTGGAACACCAAATGTCGCAGCGGATTTCGGCGCTGACCCCGCGATTGGGCATGGCGCGGATTCGGCTGGACAGCGCGGCGGAGCAGAATTTGCAGCGGAAAACGGAGCGGCTGCATCGGCAGAAGCTGCATTTGCAGGCGCTGAATCCGGAGGCGGTGCTGGAGCGCGGTTATGCGCTGGTGCTGGACGGCGGCAGGGTGCTGCCTGACCGAGCGGCGGCGCGGACGCATTCGCAGATGACGATTCGTTTCCGGGATGGCGAAATGCGGGTCATGCAGCCCAATAAGGAGGGTGCTTATGGCAGCGAAAAAGAAGCTGACGTTTGAAGAACGGCTTCAACAGGTGGAAGCACTGATTGCGAAGATGGAGAGCGGCGAAATGCCTTTAGAGGAAGCCATGCAGCAGTACGAAGCGGGGCTGAATGCGCTGAACACCCTCGAAAAGGAGCTGACGGCGGCACAGCAGCGCTTGACGGTACTGCGGCAGCAAAACGGCGAGGACATCGAGGTGCCGATGGAGGAACAGCAATGAAGACATACGTGGAATACCGCAAGCAGGTCGAAGAGGCGCTTTCGGGGCAGCTGCGGTCGCTGGGCAAAATCCCGGATATTCTGCTGACGGCGATGGAGTATTCGCTGCTGGCGGGCGGCAAGCGGCTTCGCGCGGTGCTGCTGCTGGCATCATGCGAAGCCATCGGCGGTGATACGGGGAAGGTGCTGCCGTTTGCCTGTGCGCTGGAAATGATTCACACATACAGCCTGATTCACGACGACCTGCCCGCCATGGACAACGATGACTTGCGGCGCGGGCAGCTGACAAATCACCGCAAGTTCGGTGAGGACGTGGCGATTCTGGCGGGCGACGGGCTGCTGTCGGCGGCAATGGAGCTGATGGCGCGTCAGTCGGCGCAGCTGGCGAAAGCAGGGGACTGCTCCGGCGCGCTGGCGATGGAAGCGATTGCGCGTCACGCGGGCGTAACGGGCATGGTCGCTGGGCAGACGATGGACGTAACCGGCGAGGGCACGAAGCCGACGGCGGACAAGGTGCGCTACATCCACCTGCACAAAACGGCGGATCTGCTGACTGCCCCCGTGGAGGCGGGCCTGCTGCTGGCGGGCGCGACGCAGAATCAGGTGCAATATGGCTGCGAGTACGGGCAGCACCTCGGCATGGCGTTCCAGATGGTGGACGACCTGCTGGATGTCATCGGTACGGAGGAAGCGCTGGGCAAGAGCGTTGGCAAGGACGTCGCGGAAGAGAAGCTGACGTGGATTGCCATTCGCGGCATTGAGGGCACGCGCGAGGACGCGGCACGGGAAACGGCCTTGGCGGTGGATGCGGCAGCGAAAATCGGCGGAGATATGAAATTTTTGCAAACCCTTGCACAAAGTACCCTGAACAGAGTACAATAAGAGACAGGATTCGTGCGCTTGCGCCGGATTGATTTATCATTCATCAAAAGGGAAGCGGAAATAAATGGAACTACACAACATTCTGGGGCTTTTCAGCAATCAGGTGCTGCTGTGCTGCATCACGGCGTGGTTCGTGGCGCAGGCGCTCAAAATTCCGACGTACTATCTGGTCGAAAAGAAATGGGACTGGCACCGCTTTTTCGGCAGCGGGGGAATGCCGTCGAGCCATACGGCGTTCGTCGTCTCCCTGACGCTGATGATTGGCGCGACGCAGGGCTTCGACAGCGCGATTTTCGCCCTGTCTTTCACGATGGCGGCGATTGTCATGTACGATGCGACGGGTGTCCGCCGCGAGACGGGCAAGCAGGCGGTTGTCATCAACGAAATCGTGCAGAAGATGTTCGTCAATGGTGAAAGTATCACGGATGAGGAACTGAAGGAATTGGTCGGTCACACGCATGTCGAGGTCATCGGCGGCGTGATTGTGGGGCTTCTGACGGCAGGGCTGTTCCTGCTGTTTATGTGATTTGAGGAGGATTTACGCAAATGGATCGTTTTCTGGAGGAATCTGTAAGCAAACACCACCGCGCGGCGGAAGAGGTACTGTACTACGCGTCGTGGGTCGTGATGATTGTGTCCGCGATTCTGGCGTTCATGTACCTGAACGTCATGTTTTACAGCTTCAGCATCTCGATGCTGGTGATGACGCTGGTGTTCACGGGTATTGCGGTGTACATTTTCTTCTTCCATGACCGTCTGCGCACGGAGTACGACTACACGTTCACCAACGGCTCGATGGATTTCGCACAGGTGTTCAACAACCGCAAGCGCAAGGCGCTGGGCAGCCTGAACGTGGCAAAGGTGGATGCGTTCGGCAAGGTTGCCAGCGGCAGTTTCCATCGGCATGTGTCCGCGCCGGGCGTGAAGCAGCTGCGCTGGTTCCTCAATCGCGACGCGGAACTGTACTATTTCGCCTTCTCCAAGGACGGCAAGAAGTCCCTGATTGTGTTTGAGCCGAGCAAAGCCATGGTGGATAACATCCGCCACTATCTGCCCTTCGGCGCGGATCAGGAGAATTGACCGTGAAAACCATCTATCTGGATAACAGCGCGACGACGAAGCCCTCCGCCGCGGTGATTGCCGCGATGACGGACGCGCTGGAAAATGGCTGGTACAACCCGTCGGCGCTGTACCGCCCGGCCATGGATGCGGAGAAAGCCGTCGAGAATGCGCGTGAAATCTGCCTGAAAGCGGCAGGCGCGGCGAACCAGCGCATGGTGTTCACCTCTGGCGGCACGGAGGCGGACAATATCGCCATTCTGGGGCATTTGCGCACGAAGCATAAGCCGGGGCGGGTGCTGATGCTGTCCGTGGAGCATCCGGCGGTGCTGAACTGCGCACAGGAAGCCGAACGCATGGGGCACAAGGTTGTGCCGATTCCAGTCGATCGCCGCGGCGTGGTGGATTTGTCCGCGCTGGAAGGCTTGCTGGGCGAGGATGTCCACCTGATTACGCTCATGCAGGTCAACAACGAGGTCGGCGCGGTGCAGCCCATTGCGGAAGTCGCCGCGCTGCGCGACCGCCTTGCGCCGAATGCCGCCATTCATGTGGACGGCGTGCAGGGCTTTCTGCGTGTGCCGCTCAATTTCAATGCGCTCAAAATCCAGTCCTACGCCTTTTCCGGGCATAAGATTCATGCCAGCAAGGGCATCGGCGGCTTGATTTTCCGCAAAGACCACAAGCTGTCGCCCATCGTCTTCGGCGGCGGGCAGGAGGACAACCTGCGCTCCGGCACGGAAAACGTTCCCGGCATCATTGGGCTGGGCGAGGCGGTTCGCACCTATCCGCAGGGCGCGGCAGAGAAGATGATGGCGCTGAAAACCCGCCTGCTGACGGACTTGCAGGAGGCGATTCCCGCGGCAAAGCGCAACGGCCCCGCACTGGATGACCCGCTCTGCGCGCCACATATCTTGAGCGTCAGCCTGTCGCCTGTGCGGAGCCAGACGATGCTGTTCGCGCTGGAAGGCGACGGCATCTATGTCAGTGCAGGCTCGGCGTGCGCGGCGCATAAGCAGAAGGTGTCCGGCGTGCTGACGGCAATGGGCTTGTCCCCGGCGGAAGCGGACTGCACGCTGCGGTTCAGTCTCTGCCCGGACAACACCGAGGCGGAAATGGATGATGTGGCGCGGTGCGTCAAGAGGCACTATGACCTGCTGAAAGCCTACGTCAGACGATAATATCTACATATTAAGGAGAGAAATTCCTGTGCGCAATTTGCTGCTCGTCCGTTATGGCGAGATTTTCCTGAAGGGGCAGAATCGCCCGCTTTTTATGCGCGCGCTGGTCAAGCGCATCAAGTACGCCGTGAAAGACCTCGGCGCGACGGTGCTGCTGCACGACGGACGCATTCTCGTGTCGGATTTTGACGATTTGGATGAGTGCATCCGCCGCGTGACAAAGGTGTTCGGCGTGCACAGCGTCTGCCCGGCGGTCGAAATGCCCAAAGACGACTTTGACGCCCTTTGCAATCAGGCGGTTGCCATGATGGCGGATTTGTCCGGCACGTTCCGCGTGACGGCGCGCCGCTCGGACAAGAACTACTTCATGGATTCGCCCGCCATCAACATCGAAATGGGACACCGCATCCTGACGGCGAACAAGAACCTGTCTGTGGATGTGAAGAAGCCCCAGCACACCATGAACGTGGAAATCCGCGACATGGCGTACCTGTATGTGAAGGTGATTCCGGCGGTCGGCGGTATGCCCGTCGGGACGAACGGCCGCGCGACGCTGCTGCTTTCCGGCGGCATTGACAGCCCGGTCGCGGGGTGGATGATTGCCAAGCGCGGCGTGCATATCAACGCGGTGCATTTCCACTCTTATCCATACACGTCTGACCGCGCGAAGGAAAAGGTGCTGGATTTGGCGCGCATTTTGTCCGAAAGCTGCTGCGGCATCCGCGTCCACATCGTGCCGTTCACCAAAATCC
>ULSH01041340.1_pt1 | contig 13165 bp, 8 predicted proteins | sample 1956151 | NCBI WGS metagenome assembly ULSH01 (sample SAMEA4835702, study PRJEB28245) | human gut metagenome | biome: gut microbiome; material: fecal sample | place: Denmark | collected 2008 | reverse complement strand
AAAAAGAGCCAGTCAGTTGCTTAACTGACTGGCATTACAGCCCGAAGGCTGGCATTTTTAAATCAGATAAAGTCAGACTTATGCCTGGCCTTTGATCTCTTTACGACCGTTGTACGGTGCTTTTTCGCCCAGAGCTTCTTCGATACGAATCAGCTGGTTGTATTTAGCAACACGGTCAGAACGGCTCATAGAACCCGTTTTGATCTGGCCTGCAGCAGTACCAACAGCCAGGTCAGCGATGGTAGCATCTTCAGTTTCACCAGAACGGTGAGAGATTACTGCAGTGTAGCCAGCGTCTTTCGCCATCTTGATTGCAGCCAGAGTTTCGGTCAGAGAACCGATCTGGTTGAATTTGATCAGGATGGAGTTAGCGATACCTTTTTCGATACCTTCTTTCAGGATCTTGGTGTTGGTTACGAACAGGTCGTCACCAACCAGCTGGATTTTGTCGCCCAGAACTTTGGTCTGGTATGCGAAACCGTCCCAGTCAGATTCGTCAAGACCGTCTTCGATAGATACGATCGGATACTGTTTGGTCAGTTCTTCCAGGAAGTGAGTGAATTCTTCAGAGGTGAATGCTTTGTTGCCTTCGCCAGCCAGAACGTATTTACCGTCTTTGTAGAATTCAGAAGCTGCGCAGTCCATCGCCAGAGTGATGTCTTTGCCCAGTTCATAACCAGCAGCTTTAACAGCTTCAGCGATAACAGCCAGAGCTTCAGCGTTGGAACCCAGGTTCGGCGCATAGCCACCTTCGTCACCAACAGCAGTATTCATGCCTTTCGCTTTCAGAACTTTTGCCAGGTGATGGAAAACTTCAGAACCCATGCGGATGGCTTCTTTCACAGTTTTCGCGCCAACCGGCTGAATCATGAATTCCTGGATATCAACGTTGTTGTCAGCGTGCTCACCACCGTTGATGATGTTCATCATCGGAACCGGCATGGAGTATTTGCCCGGAGTGCCGTTCAGTTCAGCGATGTGCTCGTACAGCGGCATACCTTTAGCAGCTGCAGCAGCTTTGGCGTTAGCCAGAGATACAGCCAGGATTGCGTTCGCGCCGAATTTGGATTTGTTTTCGGTGCCGTCCAGGTCGATCATGATCTTGTCAATGCCAGCCTGATCTTTGGCATCTTTGCCAATCAGCGCCTGAGCGATCGGGCCATTCACCGCAGCAACAGCTTTGGTTACGCCTTTACCCAGGAAACGGGATTTGTCGCCATCGCGCAGTTCCAGAGCTTCACGGGAACCAGTAGAAGCACCTGACGGAGCAGCTGCCATACCGACGAAACCACCCTCCAGATGTACTTCGGCTTCAACAGTCGGGTTACCACGGGAGTCGATGATTTCACGACCGATGATTTTTACGATTTTGGACATTAGGTTTTCCTCAAGTCACTAGTTAAACTGAAACTCCAGACAAACAACGCGTACCCAGGGTACGCGTTGCCGTTCTAACTTTTTTCTTACTTCGCCTGACGCTTCTGGAACTCGCTGGCGGCTTTCACAAAGCCTGCAAACAGCGGGTGACCATCACGTGGAGTAGAAGTAAACTCCGGATGGAACTGGCAAGCCACGAACCACGGGTGATTCGGAACTTCGATGATCTCGACCAACTGATCATCCCCGGAACGGCCCGCAACGCGCAGACCTGCATCTTCAATCTGTTTCAACAGCATGTTGTTGACTTCGTAACGGTGACGATGACGCTCAACAATTGTCGGCGCATTGTACAGCTGGCGAACCAGGCTATCGTCAACCAACTGGCACTGCTGTGCGCCGAGACGCATGGTACCGCCGAGATCGCTCTTCTCGCTACGAACTTCAACGTTGCCGTTTTCATCGCGCCACTCGGTAATCAGCGCCACAACCGGGTACTTACAGTCTGGCACAAATTCCGTAGAGTTGGCGTTCTCCATGTTGGCAACATGGCGAGCGTAATCAATTAACGCCACCTGCATACCCAGGCAAATGCCCAGATAAGGAATATTGTTCTCACGCGCAAAACGCGCGGTCGTAATCATGCCTTCTACGCCACGATAGCCGAAACCGCCAGGTACGAGGATTGCGTCCAGACCTTTAAGGATTTCAACGCCGCGCGTTTCAACATCTTGTGAATCGATCAGTTTGATGTTGACGCTGACACGATTCTTCAGCCCACCGTGTTTCAGTGCTTCGATCACGGATTTGTAAGCGTCCGGCAGTTCAATGTACTTGCCGACCATACCAATGGTGACTTCACTTACCGGATTAGCTTCTTCGAAGATAACCTGTTCCCATTCGGACAGATTCGCTTCCGGGCAGTTTAAGCTGAATCGTTTACAAATATAATCGTCCAGCCCCTGCGATTTCAACAGGCCCGGAATTTTATAGATGGAATCGACGTCTTTCAGAGAAATAACCGCTTTTTCCGGAACATTACAGAACAATGCAATCTTCGCACGTTCGTTCGCCGGAACAGCGCGATCTGAACGACAAATCAGGATGTCAGGCTGGATACCGATGGAGAGCAGCTCTTTTACAGAGTGCTGAGTCGGTTTGGTTTTGACTTCACCAGACGCTGCCATATACGGCACCAGCGTCAGGTGCATAAACAGAGTGTGCTCACGACCAATTTCAACAGCCATCTGGCGAATCGCTTCGAGGAACGGCAGGGATTCGATATCACCTACTGTACCGCCGATTTCTACCAGTACTACGTCATGACCTTCGCCACCTTCCAGCACGCGCTCTTTGATAGCGTTAGTGATGTGCGGAATAACCTGTACGGTTGCGCCGAGGTAGTCGCCACGGCGTTCTTTACGCAGAACGTCAGAGTAGATACGACCCGTGGTGAAGTTGTTGCGGCGGCTCATTTTGGTACGAATGAAACGCTCGTAGTGCCCCAGGTCCAGGTCGGTTTCAGCGCCGTCTTCAGTAACGAACACTTCCCCGTGTTGGATTGGGCTCATAGTACCTGGATCGACGTTGATGTACGGATCCAGTTTCATGATGGTCACATTGAGGCCACGGGCTTCAAGAATGGCTGCGAGGGAGGCTGCGGCAATGCCTTTACCCAGAGAGGATACGACCCCGCCGGTCACAAAAATATAGTTCGTTGTCATGCTGAACCTGAGAAGTTAGGTTGAAAAGACGATGGAATAACCAGGACGGGAAAGCAGTATACCCGAACATGACCTGTGCCACAAACTTTCATTATCCCTCCTCTTCGCCAGCGCACTATTGAAATCAGGAGTGAGAAAATAGCCCCTTTGGGGTAAATGTTTTTGACGCAAATCAAGCGCTTGTCATTTAAAAAATGACACAAATGGCGCTTGACCACGTAATTCCCTTAGAGATCAATTTCCTGCCGTTTTACCTGTTGCCAGACTTCTTCCATTGTTTCGAGGTCAACACCTGTCATTTCCAGTCCACGCGCGGCAACAATACGCTCCACTTCGCGAAAACGGCGCTCGAATTTTTCATTGGCTTTTTGTAGTGCAATCTCTGCTTTTGTCCCTAAATGGCGGGCCATGTTGACCATGGCAAACAGCAGGTCACCCATTTCCTCCTCCAGTTTAGCCTGGTCGACAACAGCCTGCCGCGCCTCGTACATCACCTCGTCGATCTCTTCGTAGACTTTATCGACTACCGGACCAAGCGTCGTCCAGTCGAAACCAACGTTGGCGCAACGTTTCTGGATTTTTTGCGCACGCATTAAAGCCGGTAAACTACGAGGAATATCGTCCAGCGCCGAATGCTGCGCTTTCTGCGCGCGCTCTTCGGTTTTGATTTGCTCCCAACGGGCAAGCACTTCACTACTGTTTTCGGCAGAACTGTCAGCAAAAACATGCGGATGGCGACGTTCTAATTTATCGCTGATCGCGGCGCAAATATCATTAAAGTCAAAGCGCCCTTCTTCCTGGGCCATTTGTGCGTAAAACACCACCTGGAACAGCAGATCGCCCAGTTCACCGCGCAGATCGTCAAAATCTTCACGGGCGATGGCGTCCAGCACCTCGTAGGTTTCTTCAAGGGTGTAAGGCGCAATGGTGGCAAATGTCTGCTCTTTATCCCACGGGCAGCCGTTTTCCGGATCGCGCAGGCGCTGCATAATAGTGAGCAAACGGTCGATTTGATTCATTAGAATGTCCTGAAAATTGCGGGTCTGTCAGGTGGAAACCTGTGACCAGAATAGAAGTGAGTTAGTAACACCTAGCCAATCAGCACGTTAATTTTGGCTTTAATGAGTTGTAATTCCTCTGGGGCAACCGTTCCTTTCTTCGTTACTCCTCTTGCCCGCCAGGCGATTCTTTTTACCTGATCAGCTAACGCTACGCCATCACGTTCCTGACCGGATAGAACAACTTCAAACGGATATCCTTTTGATTGCGTTGTACAAGGAACACACAGACACATACCTGTTTTGTTGTTGTACATGAACGGACTGAGGACAACAGCCGGACGATGTCCGGCTTGCTCGCTACCTTTTGTCGGGTCAAAATCAACCCAAATCAGATCGCCCATATCGGGTACGTATCGGCTTACCATTACCAGACTTCCTTATCTTTCGGCTCCCCCCAGTCGATATTCTCGTGGAGGTTTTCCGGCGTGATGTCGCTGACCAGTTCAGCAAGCGTAAATACGGGCTCTTTACGTACTGGCTCAATAATTAATTTGCCATCCACCAGGTCAATCTTCACTTCATCATCAATATTCAGATTGAGCGCCTGCATTAACGTAGCTGGGATCCGCACTGCAGGAGAATTTCCCCAACGCTTTACGCTACTGTGGATCATAACCCTTTCCTCAAACCGCTATCATATGTAGATACAGTATATATCAATCTACATTGTAGATACGAGCAAATTTCGGCCTAACTCCCGTGCAACCGACGTGCGTCGATAACATCCGGCACCTGGTTGAGTTTACCCAGCACGCGGCCCAGCACTTGCAGGTTGTAAATCTCAATGGTCATGTCGATGGTCGCCAGTTGCTGTTTGGTGTCGCTACGGCTGGCAACGCCAAGCACGTTCACTTTCTCATTGGCGAGAATGGTTGTGATATCACGTAACAACCCACTACGATCATTAGCCACCACGCGGACCACCAGCGAATATCCGGCGGAGTAGCTCTCGCCCCATACCGCATCAACAATACGTTCTGGCGCATGGGAGCGCAGTTCCGCTAGTTGTTCGCAATCGGCGCGGTGTACTGAAATACCGCGTCCCTGAGTAATGAAACCAACTATTTCATCACCAGGAATCGGCTGGCAGCAGCGCGCGATGTGGTGCATCAGGTTACCGACACCTTCAACCACCACACGACCGTTATCTTTACTGCGGTTTTGCGGCGTATAGCTTTTTTGCTGAAGTTGCTTCAGCGCGGCGGCATCCTGCTCTTCGGCACTCGGCTTATTAAATTGCGATTGCAGGAAGTTCACCATCTGATTGAGACGGATATCCCCGCCACCAATCGCCGCCAGCAACTCGTCGACATCATTGAAGTTGTAACGCGGCAGCAGATGTTTTTCTGCTTCTTTCAGGCTGATCCCCAGATGTTCCAGCTCGTCGTCAAGGATTTGCCGCCCAGCCAGAATGTTTTTGTCACGGTCCTGTTTACGGAACCAGGCGTGAATTTTCGAACGCCCACGGCTGGTTGTGACGTAACCGAGGTTTGGGTTTAACCAGTCACGGCTGGGGTTCGGCTGTTTCTGGGTGATAATTTCAATCTGGTCGCCCATCTGCAGCTGGTAGGTGAACGGCACAATGCGCCCGCCAATTTTTGCCCCGATGCAGCGGTGTCCGACATCACTGTGGATGTGGTAAGCGAAGTCCAGCGGTGTTGATCCCGCAGGCAAATCAACGACATCACCTTTCGGCGTAAAGACGTACACCCGGTCGTCAAAGACCTGGCTACGTACTTCGTCGAGCATTTCGCCGGAATCAGCCATCTCTTCCTGCCACGCAATCAGTTTACGCAGCCAGGCAATCCGGTCTTCATGTCCCGAACGTGCGCCGCCAGCTGCCGCGCCCTCTTTATATTTCCAGTGCGCAGCAACACCCAACTCTGCATCTTCATGCATCTGTTTAGTGCGGATTTGGATCTCTACGGTTTTGCCACCCGGCCCCAGAACCACGGTATGAATAGACTGATAACCGTTTGGTTTCGGGTTAGCGACGTAATCGTCAAACTCATCCGGCAGGTGGCGATAGTGAGTGTGCACTATCCCCAGTGCGGCATAACAATCCTGTAAACGCTCGGCGACAATACGTACCGCACGCACATCAAACAGCTCATCGAAGGCGAGGTTCTTTTTCTGCATTTTGCGCCAGATGCTGTAGATATGTTTCGGTCGACCATACACTTCAGCTTTAACGCCTTCAGCTTTCATCTCAGCGCGCAGATGACCGACAAACTCTTCGATATAGTGTTCGCGGTCGAGACGGCGTTCATGCAGCAGTTTTGCGATGCGTTTGTATTCGGTCGGGTGGAGATAACGGAAGCAGTAATCTTCCAGCTCCCATTTCAGTTGTCCAATCCCAAGACGGTTCGCCAACGGCGCGTAGATATTGGTGCACTCTTTTGCCGCCAGTACGCGTTCATCTTCCGGCGCGTCTTTTACTTCGCGCAGATGAGCAATACGCTCTGCCAGTTTGATGACCACGCAGCGAAAATCATCGACCATCGCCAATAACATCCGGCGAACGTTATCGACCTGTTCGGAGGAAACAGAATCGGTATGCGTCGCTTTCAGCTGGCGGATCGCCGCCATATCACGCACGCCGTGAATAAGGTTAACGACCGACTTACCGACGCTCTCACGCAGCACATCTTCGCTGACTACGTTGGCATCGGCCAGAGGGAACAGCAGCGCCGCCCGCAGCGTGTCAATGTCCATACTTAATGTCGAGAGGATCTCCACCATCTCAACACCACGCCACAATAACAGACTGGCATCCGGATGCCCCTGCGTCTGTTGCAGACAATACGCCCAGGTTTCGGCTAAGCACTCACACGACTTCTGGCTGGTAATACCCAGACTTGCGATCCATTTTTCCGGATCAAATTCACCAGCCTTATTGATATGTGCACTTCTTACCGCAACCATCGTCCTCTCCTTTAGGGACCAGACCTGCCGAAATCGGCAAATCGTAACTATTTAACGCGCGAGAAAAGTACCATCGATTCCAGATGTCCCGTGTGTGGGAACATATCCAGCATCGCCAGTCGCGCAATGGTATATCCTGCTTTTAATAACGCTTCGCTATCCCGAGCCAGCGTTGCAGGGTTACAGGATACATAAACTATACGAATAGGTTCCAGTTTTATAATTTGCTGCATAACACCTGCGGCACCTGCTCGCGCCGGGTCCAGCAACACTTTATCGAAGCCGTTTTTCGCCCACGGCTGCTTTGTGACATCTTCTTCAAGATTTTCGTGATAAAACGTCACATTGTGTAAGCCATTAAGACGCGCATTCTGCTGGCCTTTTTCCACCAGCGCCGGAACACCTTCTACACCCACCACACTGGCAGCTTGTGTCGCCAATGGCAGTGTAAAGTTGCCCATACCGCAGAACAGATCCAGTACGCGATCTTCAGGTTGTACATCCAGCCATTCCAACGCACGCGCTACCATTTTTTGGTTCACACCCGCATTGACCTGAATAAAATCGCGCGGGCTAAAAGTTAAGCGCAACCCGTTTGAGTCATACCAGGGCATCTCACCAGAGACGGTTTCGAGTATCTCACTATCGGGGGCGAGATACAGATCCAGTCCTTCAGAATGCGAAAAGCGTTCCAGTTTTTCGCGATCTGCCGAACTTAGCGGTGCGGTATGGCGCAAAATCATCAGCGTGCCGCTGGTTGCCTGTACCAGTTCAACATGACCAAGATGGCGCATAGCTTGTAAGCTGCCCAGGCATGCCCTGACTTTGGGCAGCAATGCTTCAAGTTGGGGCACTAAAATGGGGCATTGTTTAACGTCGACAATGTCACTGGAGCCCGCTTTGCGAAACCCCATCTGAAGTTGCTGTGTTTTCGGTAAGTAGTTCAGACTTAAACGCGCGCGACGGCGATAGCCCCAGGGAACATCGGCGATCACTTCAGAGACTTCGTGTTTCATTAATCGGGCGAGTGCCGCACTTTTGCTTCGCTGCTGTAAATCCACACTGGCGTGTTGTTGCTGACAGCCGCCGCATACGCCAAAATGAGGGCAGCGTGGCGTTTCGCGTTCCGGGCTATCGCTTAACCGGCGCACGACTTTAGCGCGGGCGTATTGTTTTTTATCTTCAGTAACAGTAACTTCCGCGTTTTCCTGTGGCAATAATCCAGGAATAAATAACGTTTTGCCGTTATGTCGCGCCACGCCCTGACCAAAAGAGTCGAGGTCATTGACTGAAACGGTTATGATCTGACGCGTCGTCGTGCGTCGTTTTGCAGAGTAGAATTGCGCCATTGGCGAGACTTTCTCAATTTAACAGTGTGACCTTAATTGTCCCATAACGGAACTCCATGACCAACTACAGCCTGCGCGCACGCATGATGATTCTGATCCTGGCACCGACCGTCCTGATTGGTTTATTGCTGAGTATCTTTTTCGTCGTGCATCGCTATAACGACTTGCAGCGTCAACTGGAAGATGCCGGTGCCAGCATTATTGAGCCGCTTGCAGTTTCTACTGAATATGGCATGAGCCTGCAAAATCGCGAATCTATCGGTCAGTTAATAAGCGTACTGCATCGCCGCCATTCCGATATTGTTCGCGCAATTTCGGTTTATGATGAAAATAACCGACTCTTTGTCACCTCCAATTTTCATCTTGATCCTTCATCAATGCAGCTCGGTAGCAACGTGCCGTTTCCTCGCCAGCTCACTGTCACACGTGACGGCGATATTATGATCCTCCGCACGCCGATTATTTCTGAGAGTTACTCCCCCGACGAATCGCCCAGTAGCGATGCCAAAAATAGTCAAAATATGTTGGGATATATTGCGCTTGAGCTGGATCTTAAATCGGTTCGCTTGCAGCAATATAAAGAGATCTTTATTTCCAGCGTGATGATGCTGTTTTGTATCGGTATTGCGCTTATTTTTGGCTGGCGCTTAATGCGCGATGTAACCGGTCCGATTCGCAATATGGTGAATACCGTCGACCGCATCCGTCGCGGGCAACTCGACAGCCGGGTGGAAGGATTTATGCTCGGCGAGCTGGATATGCTGAAAAACGGTATCAACTCGATGGCAATGTCGCTGGCTGCTTATCACGAAGAGATGCAACACAATATCGACCAGGCGACGTCCGATCTGCGTGAAACGCTGGAGCAAATGGAGATTCAGAACGTTGAGTTGGATCTGGCGAAAAAGCGCGCCCAGGAAGCGGCGCGTATTAAATCCGAGTTTCTGGCAAATATGTCACACGAGCTGCGTACACCACTGAATGGTGTTATTGGCTTTACCCGCCTGACGCTGAAAACAGAATTAACACCAACGCAGCGCGATCACCTGAATACGATTGAACGTTCGGCAAATAATTTGCTGGCAATTATTAATGATGTTCTCGACTTCTCGAAACTGGAAGCCGGTAAGCTGATTCTGGAAAGTATTCCATTCCCACTACGCAGCACGCTGGATGAAGTCGTTACCCTGCTGGCACATTCTTCTCACGATAAAGGGCTGGAACTGACGCTCAATATTAAAAGCGACGTGCCTGATAACGTGATCGGCGACCCACTACGATTACAGCAAATCATCACTAACCTGGTGGGGAATGCAATTAAATTCACCGAGAATGGCAACATTGATATTCTGGTAGAAAAACGTGCGCTGAGTAATACCAAAGTGCAAATTGAAGTGCAGATTCGGGATACCGGCATTGGTATTCCTGAACGCGATCAATCGCGCTTATTCCAGGCCTTCAGACAGGCTGATGCCAGTATTTCCCGCCGTCATGGTGGCACCGGGCTGGGGCTGGTGATTACACAAAAACTGGTTAATGAAATGGGCGGTGATATTTCGTTCCATAGCCAGCCGAATCGTGGTTCAACTTTCTGGTTCCACATTAATCTCGATCTGAACCCGAACATTATTATCGAAGGGCCATCCACCCAGTGCCTCGCCGGTAAGCGCCTGGCCTATGTCGAACCAAATTCCGCAGCAGCGCAATGCACGCTGGATATTTTAAGTGAAACGCCGCTGGAAGTGGTTTATAGCCCAACGTTCTCCGCGCTGCCTCCCGCGCATTACGACATGATGTTATTAGGCATAGCGGTGACCTTCCGCGAGCCGCTAACAATGCAACATGAGCGATTAGCGAAAGCAGTATCGATGACCGATTTCCTGATGCTGGCACTTCCTTGCCATGCACAAGTCAATGCTGAAAAACTTAAGCAAGATGGTATCGGCGCGTGTCTGCTGAAACCATTAACACCTACGCGCCTGTTGCCTGCCCTGACGGAATTTTGTCATCACAAACAAAACACGCTTTTGCCTGTAACCGATGAAAGTAAGCTGGCAATGACAGTCATGGCGGTTGATGACAACCCCGCTAACCTGAAACTTATCGGCGCATTGCTGGAAGATATGGTGCAACATGTGGAACTTTGCGATAGCGGGCATCAGGCGGTTGAACGGGCGAAACAGATGCCGTTCGATTTGATCTTAATGGATATTCAAATGCCGGACATGGATGGCATTCGGGCCTGCGAACTCATCCACCAACTCCCGCATCAGCAACAAACGCCGGTTATCGCGGTAACGGCGCATGCAATGGCCGGGCAAAAAGAGAAGCTGCTTGGCGCAGGGATGAGCGATTATCTGGCGAAACCGATTGAAGAAGAGCGATTGCATAATTTGTTGTTGCGCTACAAGCCTGGCAGCGGTATTTCCTCTCGCGTCGTGACGCCCGAAGTCAACGAAATTGTGGTGAACCCGAATGCGACCCTCGACTGGCAACTGGCACTACGCCAGGCAGCAGGAAAAACCGATTTAGCGCGCGATATGCTGCAAATGTTACTCGATTTCCTGCCTGAAGTTCGCAACAAAGTTGAGGAACAGCTGGTTGGAGAAAACCCGGAAGGCCTGGTTGATTTGATTCATAAACTGCATGGCAGTTGCGGCTATAGCGGTGTGCCGCGTATGAAGAATCTCTGCCAACTGATCGAACAACAGCTACGTAGCGGTACTAAAGAAGAAGATTTGGAGCCGGAGCTGCTGGAACTGTTAGACGAGATGGATAATGTAGCGCGCGAAGCCAGCAAAATTCTCGGGTAACGGACGTCTTGTCGAGTAGCAATCGGCTTTTTATGAAGCTGGTTTCAGACTGGTGACAAAGTGCCTGTGTTTATGCCGGATGCGGCGTTAACGCCTTATCCTGCCTACAAAACCAATTAAATTCAATGAATTAAAAAGTATGTTGGCCTGATACGTAGCGCAACAGGCAATTTTGCGTTTGGCATCAGTCTCAAACCGGCTCCTGACAGAGCCGGTTTTTGTTTTCAGTCTTAACGCACCATGCACGGGCGCTTGTTATCAAACGTCCAGCCAGGAATCAGGTACTGCATTCCCATCGCATCGTCACGCGCGCCAAGCCCGTGTTTCTGATACAGCTCGTGGGCTTTCATCACCTGATCCATATCGATTTCTACGCCCAATCCTGGTTTTTGCGGCACCTGTACCAGCCCGCCTTTGATCTCAAACGGTTCTTTGGTCAGACGCTGATTGCCTTCCTGCCAGATCCAGTGCGTATCAATAGCAGTAATTTTACCCGGTGCAGCAGCGGCTACATGGGTAAACATCGCCAGGGAAATATCGAAGTGGTTGTTAGAGTGTGAACCCCAGGTCAGGCCAAATTCATGGCACATTTGCGCCACACGTACCGAACCTTGCATCGTCCAGAAATGCGGATCCGCCAGCGGGATATCAACGGATTGCAGGGAGAGCGTATGGCCCATCTGCCGCCAGTCGGTGGCGATCATATTGGTTGCGGTCGGCAGGCCTGTCGCGCGACGGAACTCTGCCATCACTTCACGCCCGGAGAAACCTTGCTCCGCACCACACGGATCTTCTGCATAAGCCAGCGAACCTTTCAGGTATGTACCAATTTTAATCGCTTCGTTCAGCGACCAGGCACCGTTAGGATCGAGGGTAATACGCGCCTGTGGGAAGCGTTGCGCCAGTGCCACAATAGATTCTGCTTCTTCTTCCCCGGCCAGTACACCGCCCTTCAGTTTGAAATCGTTGAAGCCATATTTTTCATATGCCGCTTCCGCCAGGCGCACCACCGCATCCGGCGTCATCGCTTCTTCGTGACGCAGGCGATACCAGTCACATTGATCATCCGGCTGGCTTTGATACGGCAGCGGTGTGGCTTTGCGATTACCGACGAAGAACAGATAACCGAGCATTTCGACTTCGCTACGCTGTTGACCATCGCCCAGCAGCGATGCCACGTTAACCCCCAGATGCTGCCCCAGCAGATCCAGCATTGCCGCTTCTATCCCGGTAACCACATGAATAGTGGTCCGCAGGTCAAATGTCTGCAAACCGCGCCCGCCGGCATCACGATCGGCAAATGTATTACGCACCAGCGTCAGAACGTTTTTGTATTCACCCAGCGTTTTACCCACCACCAGCGGAATCGCATCTTCCAGCGTTTTACGGATTTTCTCGCCGCCGGGAATTTCCCCTACCCCAGTGTGACCAGAATTATCTTTGATAATCACAATATTACGCGTGAAGAACGGTGCGTGTGCACCACTCAGATTCATCAGCATACTGTCATGGCCCGCCACCGGGATGACCTGCATTTCAGTAACAACAGGCGTCGAAAATTGAGAACTCATCTTTATGTCCTTTTTCAAAATCAATGACGGCCGAAAACGGGACGTTTACGGTCAAAGGTCCAGCCGGGGATCAGGTACTGCATCGGGCCCGCGTCGTTACGCGCACCGCCAGGCAGACGTTTATAGGCCTCATGCGCCTTTTGTACCTGCTCCCAGTCCAGTTCCACGCCCAGACCGGGCGCATCAGGAACGGCAATTTTTCCATTTTTAATCTCCAGCGGATTTTTGGTCAGGCGACAATCGCCCTCCTGCCAAATCCAGTGGGTATCGATAGCGGTAGGATTACCCGGTGCCGCCGCGCCCACATGGGTAAACATCGCCAGAGAGATATCAAAGTGGTTATTG
>ULSH01018946.1_pt1 | contig 13208 bp, 13 predicted proteins | sample 1956151 | NCBI WGS metagenome assembly ULSH01 (sample SAMEA4835702, study PRJEB28245) | human gut metagenome | biome: gut microbiome; material: fecal sample | place: Denmark | collected 2008 | reverse complement strand
CCGCCATATGCCATTGAAGACAGACAGAACAGACAGGTAATCTGCAGAGGTTTCCTGTATTATATGGAACAGAGAAAGGTTCGGTGAAGCATGTTCACTGTAAGCCTTTTCTGCGCTCACAGCATTGTGTGTATGGCACTGATGATGATCTGTGCGTATACGCTCCTGTGGGCAATCGATTTGCTTGCAAGATAAGTAAGCAGTAGTGTATGTGCAGCGCCTCTGTTGTACATATACGCATGGGACCGTAACTCAGCAGGTCAGAGTTGCTGACTCATAACCAGCCGGTCGCAGGTTCGAGCCCTGCCGGTCCCACCATTCAACCGCACGCAACGTGCAAATCAGTACAACAAGGAGTACAAAGTGCAGACATATGTGAAAGTGAAATATTCGTCTATAAAGTTCCCTCGGAAAGGATCTATGAGAATTCTTGTGAGAGGGACTTGGTATCTTGTGCCAAGAAAAGAACTTCATCCTGCTGAATATCAGGAGATGCTGAGGCTCAGAAGAATGAAGCTTCCGGCAGGGGAAGCCGAGAGTAAGTTCTCCAGCTGGGGCATGACAATCGCTGTCAGCGCCCGTTGGAAAGACTTGCAGGAAATCCCCTACAGAGAAGTAATCTTCGACTGACAGGGTCATCTGATCTGTCACTAAATGTGTTCTGAGAGGAGCACCAAGTAATAAAAAGGGGCCGTAATGGCCCCTTGAGTTTTCTTTTTACTATGTAGCGGATACGTACTGTCATGATCTCACCGGCATCACACCGGAGTCGGAATATTCCCAAATGTCACGGTATAGTCGTTTGTTCATGGTTGATTCCTTATGTTGTCGGCGTGAACTCTTTAGCAAGTGCCATAATTTCCGATTCGTTCAACGTAGCATAATAAATCCGTAACGACGTCAGATAGGCATGGAGTCTACCATAAGATGAACTGTATCCGTGATTTCCAATTCGCATGTAATTCCCTTCCACTCTGATACTGTCGTTAATGGTTTTGATTGCAAGCTTGACACCATCAACATAGAAAGTCCAGTCATTACCGGAACGAGTCACTGCATAGTGATGCCATATCATAGTATCGATGCCATCAACAGAATTACCTGTCGAATTTACGTTGATAGCAAATACATTATTCTCCAAGTATACTTGGAAGTTATAAGCATTACCGATAACAGCGCCATAATCAGAAATTGTCTTTTTCGCCCAAAACGATACAGTCATATTATTTTGGTTGGTGACGTTGGTTGTCCTTAAAAATTGGCTCCCATCAAACAAGGCACATTGGATGCCTTGCTCGGTCGTAAATGTCAATGTTCCAGTGCCTGCATAAGTTGTGGCGCCTGTATCCGTTACGATATCTGTCTTCAATGGCAAGTAATAGAACAAATCGGCTGTCGGTATTTCTGCTGTATCGGCTGGCACCATGTATCCGACAAGAATCATGCAGTCTGCGGAATAAATCGAGTCCACGACAGGCGTAATAGTCGTGTATGTCAACCCAGTTGTTACTGTCTCCTCAAACGTATATCCGCCGTTTTCCTGCTGCACCGCCTTGTAGCCGCTCCATGTCTTCGCTTCCGTGTCCACGCTGGCGCACTTGTAATACTCCGCCGAGGTGCCGCCGGAAGCATACGCCGGTTCATCCTTTCCTGTATTGAATATCTTGGCCGCATAACTCTCTGCTGTTCCGTTCGCCGTTGCTGATGTGCCTTCAAATCCAAGCGGCTGCACTTTCAGTCCGGTACTGTCGGATACCAGCACACCAACCTCAAGTCCGTTCTCTATGGTCTGCACAGCTGCGGCAATATCCATGAGACTGTAGGGAGAAGCAACAGCAGCTCCCTTGGCTTCAGTCGCACTCTTCAGCTTATTCCTGGCATAGTCCAGTGCATTGTATATATTGTCACTCTTAGACATGTCGTATCCTTAATCTTTCAACAGCTTCTTCCTTACCTATAGCCTGCAGCACTGTATTGAGGTCGAGCGAATACGGGCTTCCGCACAGTGATTTCCTTGCAGCTCCGTATGCTTCCTTCCTGTCAAGCTTCTGTGCAGCTATCCATGCATCCACAGGCTTCTCGCAGTCAAGGTACTTAATAAGACCCTCACATGAAACATGTTCAGGCCGCTCCCACAGATACCTGAACTGCACAGCGTCTTCTCCGCACCTTACATGCTGCTTTATATACTGCCAGTACATGCCGCTTCCAGGCACACACGCCTCACATACATCAGCACTCATATAGTCCCTGTTCATAGCCTTCAGCTTCTTCAGATCCATATGGGCAGGACTCTTGTTGTTGCCTATGCTGAGCAGATACTCATACAGGCACTCAGGCAGAATGCCCATATCCAGCACCTTCCCCACAGTACCTGCACGGTCTCTCTTGCTGAGCGGCTTCCCGTCGTCGCCGAGTATCATGGGCATCGATCTGTACTCAGGCGCCTTGCATCCCATGGCTTCGTACAAAGCTATCTGTTTGCAGGTGTTGAACACATGATCGTTGCCTCTGATGACAATAAGCTCTCCGAGTTCCATGAGAAGTGAATCATCTACGGCGTTGGCGAATATGAACGATGGTTCACCGTTGCTTCTGATACATACGAACGGTTCCCAGGAGCTGTAGATGTTTCCCTGCACCTTGTCCTTGTAAGAGGCTTCGCCTGCAGGAAACCATATGGCGCCGTCCTTCTCAAACATCTTTCCTTTGCGCACAAGGTCTCCGGCTATGGAGATATGGAGTTCCTTGTTGTCGGACTGCCTGTGTATCCTGTCGGGCTCCATGCCCATGCGCTTCATCGTGCCTATGATGCGCTCCGTGCACGCAGGTACCAGGCGGTCGTTGGCGGTGTCCTCTACTCGAAGTACAAATATCCCATGCTCCCTGCGTGCAAGGTCATGGTTCAGTGCGGCCATGCGAAGGTTGCCTATGTGGATGTCGTCGCCGGTAGGCGAAGGTGCGAATCGTGTGACTGTCATTGTGCCTCCTTTTGGACTTATTCTAGGCGCTGTCAGGAGGACGTAAACAGCTAAATAGTGCGCATATTTATGGCATAATAAAGTGAAGGAGGATCCTATCAGTCAGGCAAGGTGCCTGGCGGGATCCTCCCACACCCCTCAACGAAAGGAGTCCAAGGTGGACACTAGAGTTGATTTCGTCAAGCAAGCGGAAGAAAACTAGCTTGCACTTACCAGAGCACATAACGAGAATCTGAAGCAGCAACTTGCAGCCGCTGAAAAGGAGCTGCGTGACAACTGGTTCCAGATTCTTCGGCTACAGTATCGCATAGATATGCTGGTGGGTTCAGCTATTGTTGCAGCTATCAGCATGATTGCCATCATTGCAGCTTACTTCATGTTTGCCCATTGAGCACTAAAAAGACCCATATGGTTGCTGCCATACGGGTCCAAACAGAAAGGTTCTCTTGTGATAAAGGAAATGTCTTTGCTGTTGCACAGCTCCAGAACAGTTGTGCAGTTCATTGAAGTTCGATAGTAGATCGAGCTTCTCCTCAACAAGGAACTGTCTTATCGTACATCCGACAGTGACAAAATCAAAGTACTGAAGAAGTGCATTGACTGTCTCTTGTTGAAGGATTCCATACAGTAAGCAATCAGGGGCCGCAATGGCCCCTTCAGTTTTCTTTTTACTATGCAGTGGAAGACGGCAGCAGTCACTTCTGTCCTTTATGCAGTGTGTACATGATATCTCCTTATTCTGTTGTATTGGTGCCATAGAATGCGTTGCTTGCGTTTGTTACATTGGGAAGCTTCGCAAGGAACGCAGATCTGGATCCTGTTACAGTACCCGGAGAGTTACCGGAGCCTGCGTTGTAGAACATGGACATTATATTTCTTACTTCTGTCCAGCCTCCTTCAGGTGCATTGGCTGTGAGGGCATCAAGGTTGATTACAGTCAACGGAGTATTGCCAAACGCTGATATAAGATTTTCAGCGAGTCCAGCCGGAAGCCTCGTAAGCGGCAGCGTAGCTTTGGTGCAGTTGCTGAACATGTAACTTGCTGCAGTCATCCCTTTGGGAAGATCCGAGAAGTTAAACAATGCATTGGTGCAGCCTTCGAACATGTCAACGCCATTTGTAATGTTCCCCAGCGCATCCCAGTTGCCGTTGGCATTATATATAAGTGGTGCGTATGTACCATTATAGCCGAACATACGTCTATAGCAGTCCGCCTTAATTCTTATTGTGTACGTTCCAGCAACAGCATAAGTGTGCGTAAGTGTGGTGCCGCTTGCAGTCGCATCCTTGCTACTGCCGTCGCCCCAGTCAACAACCTTACAGTAGCCGCCGGTGTTCCAGTAAGGAGTGAAACCATAGGTAAGCGAGTCACCGAGGATTCCGGGCTTCACAACAAGCGTGAAGTAAGGTCCAAGATTGGAGCCCATCGGATCCAGCGGATAAGGTATTGCAGACATCGGTATCTCCATAGGTAAGATGTTTGACATTACAGTATATACAGTACGATATACGTAACATCTCATGCAGATAACATATGTGCACACGTCCGTCAGGACAAGACAATAACGTGCACGCGCATGAGCAGTACAGTAAGGGTACAAATACGCGGAGCGTATCAGTACACGGCATAGGAGGAGTGTGGAGTTTGGAGACGTCAGACAGCAAGTACCTCTGGAATATAGGTACTGAGGCCAATCCGATCATCCAGGGCCAGGCTGGCAAGCCGTTTTACCATGCTCCAGGCGGCTGTATCCAGCTCCCATATTCATAGCTCCCGACCGGCAACGACTGCCTGTGCAACTATCCCTACATGCAGTACTTCTGGGTGTACGCCAAGCTGGTGCACAAGGACAGCATACAATTCCTGGATCTGGATGCCATGCTGCATAACAGATAGGTCAAGGCAGGACGTCTATCTGATTCCATCTGGCCTGTGGACACTGTGTCTGACAGCGGATGGTAGTGGTAGCTTGTAAAGTGGAGCGACTCCTCTTATTACAGATACGCAGGCTGCCACTCTAAGTCAGCGTTGCCCTCTCCAGTTGGACAGTGGAGAGATGTCTTCAAGGATTCTGTATACTATATACGTCATGATCCAGCCTCTAGTTACACACTGCAGACAAATCTGACGTATCCAAGCCGCTAGTACATATATAGGTACTCAGCAAGTTTTAAACCGGACCCGGCTGGAAGCTACGTGTTCTACTATTATAGATATAATACAGGTCCGTCTACACTGAAGCGCATGCTTGTGACATCTTATCAGTGCTGCAACGGTAATCTGGGGTGCGGTACTCAAATACAATGCAGTGATGCTTCCGACAGTGGTACCTATGTCAAATATAATCTTTATTACAGATACCCAGCACGAGACTGGCCGACAGCATGCAATCCAAGTCCTTGGCGAGTTTACACTAACTACCCGACTTTGCCCAGTTACGCACAACACCAACACGTTAGAAAGGAGCTTCTTGGGACACACACGACAGCAGTCGTTAACTTTCCGGCGCTGAATAACACCGTAAGCGCCAACTACCGCCCTGCAGCTCGTTCTATGTCTCAGGTTCTGGCGTTTAAGTTTCAGCACAGCAGCAACAGTAGTACCTAGCCTCAGGCTCCAAGTGACAGGCTCTCTGCTTCGTACTTCATGTGGGATCCGTGTCAGCCTCAATAGTTCACCTTCTTTATGAAGCAGTCCGACTCATTGCTCTATCCTTGCAATCTGCCGAGCCCGCCTCCATACAAATACAGAAACATAAAGAATGGCGACGATACCTTCAATACATTCCACAGGACTCCATTGAACCTGTACAGAGCAAGGTACATCGATTCCCTGGCACTGTCCGATTCAGATCCGTGCAGTGGATATAGATACACAAGGCGGGATTTATCTGATTCCTTACTTATGTAGGACGTATCGGACGCAACTTTGCTGAAATACATATAGTATTTAGACAGTGCTATGCCTGTAATACAGGACGGTAACGCATATAAGTACTACGTGAGTTCGCATTCGCACTACATCAAAGGATCTTCATATATAGATGTGACGCAGGATGTGGACTGCCCTGTGTACTTTGCCATGTACATAGACTACTCGCAAAGGTGCTCCGACTCTTTGTCTTATTCCTGTTCGTCCTCTTTCGCTTAGCATATACCATGGTACAGAACCTGTCCTTTCCAGTGGCACATGCTTGGATATCAGCCGAAGAAGATAATGAATAGGTATGAGCTGTACGCCTGGAATGTCAACTAGAAGTTGCCCTGGCGCAGCAACGAATTCAAGTAGTTCGGCACAAACATAAGTCAAGTGAAATGGATTGTGGAGAAGCCTGCAGGAACACAGTACATATGCAGTGACTCTTAGGCGCAGCCTGTCTTTGAATGCGTGCAGCTGTATAAGTTTACAGATCCGGTGCTGCCATAGGTTACTGAATAGCAGCTGCGACAGGGATTGCAGCAGGACTGGTACGGTTAGCTGGTTATGCACTAGCTGGTTACAGTTCCGTGTATCAACTTTTACTGCGACCTTGATGCTGATTCCGACTGGGATGACACCGACTTGTGGAGATACGATGCTTCTGATACATAGCGCCAGGCTGCTCTGGACAGGAGGAATACATAGGGCAAAGGCTCTTTATTCGAACCTTGGAAGAATCTGTCGTGGGCTTTATATCTGCTGCAATCCGCAGTGAACTCGGCTTCTGCTGTGAGTAGTGCGTGTAAACCCAGACTGGTACTTAACTGTATAGGTACAGCTCATTACAGCGCAGTTGCAATTGGTCGCACACTCAGTGATATCAAAACCAATGGCGTAAACATAGTCATTCGGGGCATGCACCTGGACATAACACGGCGCACTAAGCTCAGGACCGATTATAGGATACTGCATGCCGATTGTGCTTCTCTTATATAGTGCAGTGTGCGACATACGTACAGCTGTTCATAGCATTCTGAGTCAGGAAAGCTGATATATCTAAGTTAGTGGACGGCTTCAAACTACTACAACGAAGATAAAATCTATCCATATAATGGTACATATGGATGTGTGGTTGATTCTGATATTACTTTCGTATAGACAGATAATCACTTGGGATGTAGTGATCCTTATCTTTATCATCCTATTCCCAATAGTTACAGCTACATAGTTGCATACGTGTTCTATAACACAGAACTGAACGTAATGTGGGCATCGTTCGACTTATAGCACATGTATGCTAACAACATATGTATAAGGATAGTTTATCAGTCTCATATAAGTCTTACAAAACTGAAAACCTGTGGAGCATACATCAAATTATGCTCGGAAACATAGATAGTTGAAGATAGCTGTATACATCAGACTATGTTTGGTCAGCCTGCAGGATTTTATGTTGCCATTTTACTCGATTCTTCTTTTCATCGTATCGATATATCTTCTTAGGATCAATGGTGTCTCCTTTATTTGTATGGCGAGTATATCCTCAATTCCAACGTAAATATCACTGCTACTGGTGCTATGCGTACTTAGAATACATATAATATACGTGAAATGACATATAATACTGTGCCGCTGATTTACAATAGTAATATATACATTAAAGTTTCGTGTAACGGTGCTGTTTCACTCGATCACAATTTGTACTTAGCATAGATTACTGTGTTGAGGCGTGGGGGAGGGAATCAATCAGTGACCATATCTTCCGATTATACATTCCATTCCACCGTTGACATAACTATCGAAGATGGAGGTGCCGAGGATATCGAAACACATGCAGCTACTGTCTATGCTTTGTTTTCTCCAACTATAGTGCACGATACAAGTGTACATATATCTGGCACTTGTTATAAAGCCTATGGCGTATATTCACCTAGCAGTGATACCTGGATTAGTGATCTGGACATAAATATAAATATCACTGGAAGCGGCTATAATACATCCTGTTATGGTTATGGCATATATGCCAATAAGTATTAGGGCGGCTCTATGCCTGCTGTGCTTAAGTCCACTACTATTTCAGTCACTGTTATCGATACAGGCGACACAAGGTACTTAGAATAGGGTAAAGACGCCGCCGCTTATGCATATGGTATAGGTACAGATACCAGAAACTGGACTCCAGCGGACGCTGATGTTACGATATCGGTATCGGCGTCGGCTGTATCGTAGGCTCCAGGTCATACTGGATGTGGAACAGACGAAAAGTAGGTATAGGTATAGATATAGTACTATAAAGGCATGGTAGGGTGTCGTTCAAGAGACCTAGTTAGGAGTTGTAAGCAGTGGACACAAGACTAGAATGGGAACAATATATGTATACAATGTTAGACTACAGAGTAGATAGACACTTATTGTAACTAATGCCTTGTTCATGTAAAAATAGAAACCATTCGGTGTCGACTACTATGTAGTCCATGCCTAAAGGTACTGTCAAAGTCGGTACCGAAAGCCTTTATAATCCAAACCAAAAGGCTGTCGAAGTCAATGCCCAAAGGTCTGACTCGTCATAGTCCACACCAAACGGTACACCTCAGTACGACTTCGTGCCCACCGTGCGCCCCTACTAGCTGTGCACAAACTGTGCGCACAAGCACATCTCGTACGCACTGGCATTGGTACACACAGGACACCTATTCGACTTCTGCGCAGCCGCCGCCTAGGTGTACGCAGCCAACAGACACCTCATACAGCACGACGCCAATCTGGCGAAGTACTGCAGAGTACTTGCACACAGAATGCTGCAGGATCTGAACGCACCTCTGCGCTGGTACTCTCATCTGCACTGTCTGCTGTAGTACCTTTCCGGTTCGAAGCAGCAGCTGTACATCTCCTGGGACAGCAAGTAGGACTACGGAATAGATCTGCGCACATAGACTTCAGCAACCAGAACAGCACTGCTGCATCTCCTGCATGCACACAGTCTGCTGTACACATAGATAGCATACGAAGTGATCAACAAGGACATTGCAACAGGCGTGCTTGTAAGAGCCATTGCACCCGGACGCAATTCCATGAAGCTTCGTCAGCTGAAGCTCAAGGTGCGCTAGATATGGAAGGTGCTGCAGTAGACTGCTCCGAATTCCAGCTAGTACTACAGAATGCGTCCTTTACTTTAGGACATAATCAGGCAGGTAATACATATGTACAGAGAGCTTCTGCCTGCCTCCGATACATGGGATGACTGCAGCGACAGCGACTGCACCATAACAGTTCATCCTTCACCGGCAGCCAGCTACGTAATACAGGATACACTATGAGCGACTTATGGAATACAGGTGACGACCAGACTCCAATAATACAGGGACAGGCAGGGAAGCCCTTTTATCACGACAAAGGGCCCAAGCTCAAGTTCCCTGATGATCCTGACACCATAGTGGACAACAGCTGCTACTGCAGGTATCCTTATATGCGCTATTTCTGGATCTATGCGAAAGTGGACTGGCAGACGCAGCAGCTGAAGTTCTTTCACGAGAGCTTCCCTGAAGCGGCATCCTCCGACATATGGTATCCTTCTTACAGGACATAGTCCGCATAGGGCTGGGAATGGGAAGTGATATAGCAGTACCACTATGCAGGCTGCTCGGCGCATCGTACTGACGTAGGCGTCTGGCAGCAGATCCCTCTGTTCCCGTATGATCAGGACTGTTCGCAGGAACAGGGGGGGGGTAGAAGTAGCCTGTACCGAACAATCTGTCGTTTCCGTGTCCATAGCATATAGGCGCCAAAGACGCCACATGGAAAGATCTATAGACTGAAGCATAGCAGAGCACGCCGTTCAGGACTGCAACAGGTCCTGCTTCATTATGCCGCATGCTTGTGTGTTCATATAAGTGCTGCAACAATACTACGGGCTGCGGCACATAGGTATCCGACTCCGACGATCCGCTGATATGTCCTCCTGCAGGAAATTTCTGCTAGGCATAGTTCAATGTCGCCTGGTAGTACAGCAAGAACGGTGCGTAGAAGTTCTCCTATGTGTCCCAGCCTGTGAACGTATCATGCGGCGAGTGTCATCATGAGTAGCGCACGGACATCCTGTCGTGTACTACTGCGCGTATTCGCCTTTTCGGTGAACGCGTGGTGCTTGGCGACCAGTAGGCATAGTCCTGTTAGCAGTGCTGTCAGAAGCTGCGTGACAGAGTGATGCAGATGACGCCCCCTGCTCCTGACTGCAGAATCTACAGGCTGTATTAGTATCCCAAGGTTCCCGATGATGATCCTGAAACAGGCTGCACATGGGGAGATCCGGTTCTTGTATAGACTCCATAGGACTGGGCGCGTGTTCCATATCAGATAGTCGGCAAGGGAGACGGCTGCCTTCCGCAGGGAGCGCATGAGCTGGACTATGTTCTGGTATGTGATCAGACGAGCATGCAGGTAGTGGCGTATCAGTGGGTATAGTCAGCCGACTGCAATACCTAGCCCGATCCTCCGACAGACGGTCCCACAGGAGAGAGCACAAAGGGAACATAGTGCGACTGCGAGCCTATGCAGCAGGGCCAGTTCTTCCTTGATTAGGGATCGACACACGGTGACCGCAGCAATGAAGATCCTCCGTGCAACATTCCAGATGCTCCTCCATACAAGTACAGAAAGCTCAATTCAAGCTGGCCTGCACCGTAGTTCGAGCATACTCCGTTCGAGATCTACAGAGTCCGCCTTATAACGGACGGAGGCACAGGCTCCAACTAGAAGAGCTGCGGCATGTACCAGATGCAGACCGATGACAGCGGAAACATTCAGTGGCAGCGTGTCGCCAGTCACATGTACGACTACTAGATACTGTAGAACGGGTACATGGACAAGCTGTAGACGAGGTTCACACAGGAATAGGGTTCTTCTTATTATTACACTATAGTAAGACAGGACTGTGAACCACAGGTAAGGGATCAGGACAGGAGTTCCTTTGCAGACGACTGGCTGTAGGGACCTGCGGACAAGGACTGCTCCACATACTTCGCAACATACTGGAATCCGCAGGACGACTGCAACGGCAACACATAGGACCCGCCGCACACCACCGGCTGTACCAAATGGGACAGGCTCGGTCCGTTCAACCTCTCTCAGCTGAGTTCCCTCGGTCTGATACCCGATATGTGGATACCTTATCAGTATGCGTAGAACAAGTGGGGATATAAGTACATAAGAAGCAGCGGCGACGATTTCGGCTTCTGCGAGGATCCTCCTGCGCCGCCCAATATACAGAACGGTTTCTTTGTCATATCCATGTGGGCGCCTGACTGCGACTCGTGCGGCAATGTGAACGGCTATCATGCACCATAGAGCTACAGACCTCAGTCACAGTGTGCAATGATACAGCCCAATCTGTGTGAAGATCCGGTGCTCGATCCGTTACAGACAGGTTACCATCTGATGACGACATCAACATCTCAGGATTCGGATGCCACAGTAAGTCACAACTACTATCCTGTTGAGGACCAGAACGGATATAACTGCACGATATCGCAGCAATAGGCAATGAAGTACGAGTGCAATCTCGTATATGTCGTGTTCTCGGACAAGTTCGTCGACTACTGTCCGAGGTTCGAAGGCGGAATTGTGTTCAAGCCTGAAGACTCCACTCCCTATACGATATCCGGAGATGCATAGCCAGGCACATAGATAGAGGTCCAGTATGGAGCTCAGAAGATCCTGGCCACAGTGCTGGATGTGAACATGGATGCGGACTACTGGGAGTAGCAATTCAAGGATGCGCAGATACAGTTCGATCCTTACTGCTGTGCCAGATACTACTATTACTATGTCAAAGTCCCATTGAAGGATCTGAACTAGCTTCCCTGTGTCAATCCGGACATGCAATGGCAGTTCGCAGGAAAGATTCCGCAGGCGTAGTTCATTCATTAGTGGATGCAGACGGATGTGTGGCTGTATGTGCAGCAGGAGAATACATAGCCGTATGCCATATTATGGAAAGCCGTATAGGAGAAGCTGTAGGGTGATGACCTCAAGATCACCGCAGACATAACAGGACAACATGTAAAAGATCCTGGCGTCGGCGCATATCTTGTTTAGGGCTGGGGCGCATAGTGCGAAGGTGAACAGGGCACACTGTCCGGCACAACGCCTCCTTAGTCCTGGGAATCTTCATTGCAGCCCATATCCGCTCCCAGCGCCGATGTGTATCAGGCTGCCGCAGCGTATGCAGGTTCGCAGAAACAGGACAGCTATACATAGTACTGCAAGACATATGACACTACAGCTGACTGTCAGCCCGCAGGTTCATAGGAAGTCTGCGCCACGTATGAAGACCCTGCAGTCTCGGGTCTGTACGCATTCAATGCTGCCACAGGCTAGTATGTGCAGGTCACAAGAAATGTTCCATAGGGCTTCTGCTAGGTCTTCTATTAGGAAGTCGCTGTCAAGTACTGGTGTGTCCTCGGTTCAGATTTCAGGTACAACAGCAAGCCTGTGTACTATTCAGGCGTGCGCACTGAACAGGGAACGCCCAAGCTGATTTCCTTCGCAGGTACAGAATTGCAGGTATAGGAAACGACGCTGTAGCTGTAGAGCTGCTAGAGCACAATTCAGTTCCCACTTACAGTGTACCCCGCGAAGAAGAATTTTGAGTAGCAGCTGAAGAACACAGAGCTGCAATTCGACTAGAACTGCTGTAACACATTCTCGTATTTCGGCTACAGCTACAGTTGCTCTTAGTTCTATCGGGGTGAAGGCCATTGTGGAGGGCCATGGCATTGGCCGACCAGGGACACATCTCAGTGTGCATCAAAGTGGTACTATATGGGAAAGATGCCGGTGGCCACCTTCTACAGGAAATACCTTGCGCTTAACTGCTGGGTTCCTTTTGCTCCTTCCTCTGAGGACGACATCGGAGAAATCAGCTATTTCGTACAGGTTTCAGACAGCTCCAATTTCTGTTAGCCTGCGCCGCAACATGATGTCCCTCCATATGTTTTAGGGCAGTGGTTGACGACTATCTAGCCTGATAAATGTGTGAATGGAGTTCCTGTAAAAGATGTATAGCAGTGTGTGCTTAATTATACTTGTCCGAATTTATCGCCTTTTTAGGCCATGCCTCTGCTGACTGCAGCCGGTTGTACATGGCCGTATGAGTTCCACTCTTGTGATCCCGTCTATTGCATGGGTAACCTGGTGCTGCCCGGTGGTCTGTGGAGCCCGAATGAAGGCCTGGGCGGAAGGATACTTATAGATTCACCTGATAACTGCTGCTCTGCATATTTCGTACGGAAGGACGTTACGTTATTCGG
>ULSH01004021.1_pt1 | contig 13223 bp, 15 predicted proteins | sample 1956151 | NCBI WGS metagenome assembly ULSH01 (sample SAMEA4835702, study PRJEB28245) | human gut metagenome | biome: gut microbiome; material: fecal sample | place: Denmark | collected 2008 | reverse complement strand
ACTTCGTGAAAATTATTTTTTTCTAAATGGTTATCGTTATCCATTTATTAAATCACTTGATAATAAAGTTTATATTGATGGAGTTACTTTTGAAGAACTTTATAGTCTATTTTTATTTGATAGAAAGTTAAGAAATGTTGTATTTAAGAATATACTTATGATAGAAAATAATATAAAATCAATTATATCATATCAATTATCTAAAAAATATGGTTATCGTGAAAGGGATTATTTAAATCCTAATAATTTTAATTATATTCCTGAAAAAAGAAGACAAGTTAATGATTTATTAGGAAAAATGAAAAGACAAATAAAGGATAATGCTGTTAATCATACAGCTACTAAACATTATATAAATAATTATGGTTACATTCCATTATGGGTGCTTGTAAAGGTATTATCTTTTGGTATTGTTTCAGAACTTTTTTCAATATTAAAAAAAGAAGATCAATATGATATTGTGGAGTTATATGATTTAGATGTAAATGTTTTTGTTAACTATTTATCATCTTTATCAAATTATCGTAATTTATGTGCTCATGAAGATATACTTTATAATAATAGAACACAAAAAAGTATATTAGATACAAAATATCATAGACTTCTTAATATACCAATTATGGATAATGAATATATATATGGAAAAAATGATTTATTTTCTGTTGTTATAATGATGAAATCAATGATAAAAAAAGATGAATTTGATTTGTTTGAAAAAGAAATTAGTGATTTAATAGATGAATTAGACAATAAATTAAAAAGCATAGAAATTAATAAAATATTAGATTGTATGGGATTTCCAAAGAATTGGAAAGAATTAAAAGATATTGATAAAAAAGAAATATTCTAGACTTGTTAAAAGTCTTTTTCTTTTATATAATTAGTTAGGAGATGAAATTATGAAAAAAATAGTTTTATTTGGAGGAGGGACAGGACTTTCGCAAATACTTAAGGGATTAAAACTTTTTCCTGTTGAAGTAAGTGCTATTATAAGTGTATCTGATAATGGTGGTTCAACAGGAATGTTAAAAGAGGAATTAGATATGCCTGCAATAGGAGATATTGCTAAGGTTGTTATTTCAATGGCAGATGTTAATAAAGATATTATGAATATGCTAAGTTATAGATTTGATGATAGGACATCTTTAGAAAATCATCCGATTAAGAATCTTTTGCTTGCTGCTTTGTATGATATAAAGGGGAATTTAACAGAGTCAACAGAAATACTTTGCAAGTTTTTAAATATAAAAGGTAAAATTTTACCTTTGACTGAAGAAAAAGTTGAACTTGTAGGGCATTTAAAAGACAAAAGGATAGTTATTGGTGAAGAAAATATTACTAATTGTTATTCAGTTATTGAAGATTTAAGTTATAATAAGAAGTTTGAAGTTAATAAAAAGGTGTTTAAAGAAGTAAAAGATGCTGATTTAATTATTTTTTCACCAGGTAGTTTGTGGACTTCAATAATGCCTCATTTAATTGTACCTGAAGTGTGTGAAGAAATAAGAAAGTCTAAAGCAAAGAAGATGTATATTTCTAATTTATTTACACAAACTGGAGAAACAGATAATTTTAAAGTTAGCGATCATGTTAATTTAATTGAAAAGTATTTGGGTTGTAAGCTTGATGTTGTTTTATCAAATAATAAGAAAATTGATGAAAAGCTAGTAAAGAAATATCAAACAGAAGAGCAAAAAGATCCAATTATATTAGATAAAGAAAATATAAATGCTAATGTAATTGAGGATTTTATATATGAAATAGAAAATGGAAGTATAAGACATGATTCATTAAAAACAGCATATTTAATATTTTCATATTTAATGAAGGATAGTGAGAAATGATAGATTGTTTTGATAAATTAATAATCGAATTAAAAAAATGTGATATTTGTAAAGAAAGATTTGGTTTTGAACCTCATCCTGTTGTTTTTGGAAATATTAATTCAAAGATAGTTCAAATAAGTCAAGCACCCTCAGCAACTGTATATCAAACACTAAAACCATTTACTGATTTAAGTGGTAAAAAGTTAAAATATGATTGGTATAAAATAAGCGATGAAACATTTTATAATTTCAATAATTTTTATATAACATCACTTGCACATTGTTATCCAGGAAAAGATAAAAATGGGAATGATAGAGTTCCTCCGAAGGTTTGCTATGAAAAATGGGTAAAAAAAGAAATAGAATATGTAAATAATGAATTATATATAGTTATTGGATCAAAGGCTGCAAAAGTATTTTTTCCTAGAGAGAAATTTAATGATTTAGTATTTAAAAACAATTATATTAATGGGAAATTAACAATAGTGTTGCCTCATCCATCTCCACTTAATATAAAGTGGTTTAAAGATCATCCGGAGTTTATGAATGAAAGAATTTACGAGGTTAGAAACATTATTAATAAAATTTTAGATTTGGATTAATAATAATTCATTAACAAATTTTCGTTTAAAACATATCTTAATATAGGATAAATTTAAATGGAGATGAAATTAATGGATTTTTTATTAAGAAAACAAATAAGAGGGATAGTTATTGATGCAGGACATGGGAGATACTGTTATTCTACACAATGAATAAAAACTATCAGAACTAGTTGATTTACAAGGAAATTAAACTTTAAAGAGATATTTGAAAAATATCTCTTTTTGCGTATTTAAAAAGGGGGGAATTATATGAGTTATGCAATATTTAGAAGTCAACCAATAAATACACTACAAGATTTAGCGCAAATTGGTTCACATAATAAAAGAGAAAAGGATGCTTATAAAAGTAATCCAGATATAAAATTAGATAGAAGTAATGATAATATAGAATTAGTAAAATGTGGTGAAAAATATGTTAAAAGATTTTATGAATTAACTAAAGACTATAAAAAAGAACATGAAGAAAGACAAAAGACAATACGAGAAGATAGAAAAAAATCTTATTATAAGATGCTTAATGATTCAAAAAGTGTGGTAGCAGATGAATTATTATTTACAAGTGATAATGCTTTTTTTAGAAATAAAAGTAAAGAAGAAATATCAAGGTGGGCTAATACTTGTATGGAATTTGTTTATAATGACTTAGGTTATACTAAAGAACAAGTATTACATTCTACTATTCATATGGACGAAAAAACACCACATATTCACTGTGTTGTTGTTCCAATAGTAAAAAAATTAGATAAAAGAACTAATACAGAAAGATATACCATCTCAAAGAAGCAATATATCAAAAATAACGAGCATTTAAGCGAATTACAAGATAAATATCACGATAGATTAGTAAAAGCTGGATTTGACCTTGAAAGAGGTTTAAAAGGCAGCTCTGCAGAAAATATTAATGTTAAAGAATTTAAGAAAATGACTAGAAGATTAGATAAGTCATTAGAGAAGAGTACACTATTATTAAATGATAATTATAAAGAATTAAAAGGTAAATTAAATAAAAGCAAACCGACTATCACAGGTAAAGAAGTTAAAATAGATAAAGATACTTATCAAACATTAAATAAATTTATAAGTACTGCAAAAAGAGTAATAGAAGATATTCCTAAAACACAATCAATGGTAAAAACTTTAGAAGAATATACTAAAACTTTTAGAACTACGCAAAGAGAAAATATTCAACTAAAGAAAGAAGTAAATAGACTTGAGTTAGAAAATGAAGAAATAAAACAAGAAAACAATAGATTAGAAAATCTTATATATAATTTACTTCAAAGATTAAAAGATTTATTTAAGAAAATTCTTCATATAGGTACTGATAAAGAAAAAGATAATGTATCCGAGGAAATAAAGTACCATTATGATAATAATTATTATAACGATTTAGATTTATGTTATATTTCTAAAGAAACAACTAAAGAAGGAGAGATATTTGAACACATTGGCTATATTAGAAATGGGAATCACAAGAGAAAAGATGATGAATTTGAAATAAATAGATAAAATTTTAAAAAAAAAGAATTAGCACTTTTATAAAACTATTGCTAATTCTTTTAATTTATGATATATTCGACTTATAAGGATATATGTCGAAATCTATAAGTAAAATAAAAAAACATGCTACGAGAAAAAGCATATTTCCTTATAATGGATAGCGACCAACTTCCATTAAGATATACAAACAACTTTTAAAAAAGAAATTTGGAGAACTGATTAAATGAATAGATAAATCAATTCCTATATTTATATTACACAATTTTAATAAAATTGTCAAATGTAATGTTACATATGGTGCATTTTGATTTACATTATTAGTTCTCAACTAGGAGGTAATCAAGATGCATTTTTATATGAAAAAATAGACTCCAACATAAAGAGAAGTTGGTAGTTATCCTAATTTAAAATAATTAGGAAGGAAAAAGAATAAATGGAAATAAAAATTTTATCATCTAAGGGATTAGATGAAACAGTGAATTATGGCGATTGCATTATCGTCAATGTTAATAATAAGTTAGTTATATATGATTGCGGTTCAGAAGAATTTGCTGACGAGGTTATACAATATATGAAGGATAATAATATTGATAAAGCTGACATTGTATTATCACATAATGATAGTGATCATTTCAAAGGAATAACAAAATTAGTAGATGAAGGAAAAGTAAATTCGATTACAACATTGTTACTATTAAAATATGTAGATGATATTTATGACAAAATAAACGATAAAAGAAAAACTAGGGATTCAATAAAAAAACAGATAGAAGAATTATATAGTAATATTTATAGCTTGAGTGGAAATAATTTGGTAGATGCCTTAGGAGATAATGAATATCTACCTAATAATATGAGAGTTGTAGGACCTGATAAAGATTATTTTATAGAGGCTGTTTCCAAACATTTGGATACAAGAGAATCTGATAGTATAGATGGTGAAACAATAATGAATGCAATAAGTGTGCAGTTAGAGATAGATATAAATGGCAGAAAACTATTATTAACGGGTGATTCTAATTTTGAGGCTATTAAAGATAAAATCAGAGAATATGATGCTATTCAATTACCACATCATGGAAAAGATAAACAAGCTGATAATATATTTGAAGAAAACAAGGGTAGAAATAATGTGCTATATTTAGTATCTGATAATACTGGAAATAGTAATGGTGGTTCAGATAACTTATATAAATTACCAACGACAGGTTATAGAATAAAGAATACTAAAAATGGAGAAATAATTGTAAATTATAATAGTTTTTCGGTTGAAAGGTGTGGAAATTTAGGGTTTAATGAGATACATTGTTTTAGGATTAAATAGAAAGAATATGAAAGAAATTGTTGAAAGAAAAAGATATGTAGAACATACATTTGGTCTATATGTCATACCTTTCTACAATAAACAATATGTTGAATTTAAATCTATACCATTAACTGAATGTGATTTATTAATGATAATTGGTCATAATTATTTAGTATATGATTATTTAAATAGTAATAAACCATCCGAAAATAATATAGTATTGGTAACTTGCTATACAGGTATTATAAAGCAGTTATTATTACCAAATAAAAAAGTATATGTATCAAAAAATGAAGATGGCTATACACAACTTTATAATGGCGCTGAATGGAATATTAATTTTAAAATTTCTGATTCAGAATTGGAACTATATAATAGTGATAATAAATTTAATCTAACGAATAGGTTAGAAGAATCGTTTGAAAGGGTGAATTGTGATGGAAAGAATTTTAGAAAAAATAAGTAATTATCATTTGTTTAATAATTTAGTTCCGGGTGTAATATTCATTATTACATCAGATTATATTTTAGAAACTAATATATATAATGATAATTTGCTCTATTTATTTTTTATTTCTTACTTTATAGGAATAATAATTAGTAGATTTGGTTCATTAGTTACTGCAAATATTTTATATAAATTTACTAAAGAAAAAGGCGAAAGTTATAAAAATTACATAATATCATGCCAAAAAGATGACAAGATAGAGGTATTGATGCAAGATAAAAATATGTATCGTAATTTGTGTACTATGTTGATTTTATTATTAGTTTTAAAATTATTTTCTATGTTGAAGGTATATTTTAAAATTAACAATGACTGGATGATAATAATAATTCTAGTTATTCTTATAATTTTATTTGCCATATCATTTTTAAAACAAAATAAATATATATCATCTAGGATACGAGCAAATAAAAAACTAAAATAGCATTTTAGTAACACACTACGATATTGTCAAAGACAATAACGCTGTGTGCAAAGGGATTATCCCTTTTGAAACCCTATTAGCTCTATCGCCACTTTCATTGCTAAAGCAACAAAACTTGCCACGAGCTAAAAAGACTGACAATTAATTTTTGTCAGTCTTTTCTAAAGGTATATCATCAAATAGTTGTCTGATGTCTATTCCTAAAGCATCAGCAAATTTACCTATTGTTTCTAAAGTTGGAGTTTTATCAATACTTAAGCATTCTAAATCTCGAACATAACCATGAGTTAGTTCAGTTAAATCAGCTAATTCTTGAAGTGTATAACCACGTATAAGTCTATATTTTCTAATGTTTTTTCTAACTTGAATAGATAAAATTGATTTCGAATATCTTCCCATAGAAGTTATACACCTCCTCATATTTAAAATTATTTCATAAAAAATTCAAAAAATATGTCGCCTGTCAGAAGTTTTTGTGATATAATTGTAATGAAAGGAGAATACTTTTATGAAGAAATGCAAATATTGTCAAACTGAAATTGACTCAAAAGCAAAAATTTGCCCAAATTGTAAGAAGAAACAAGGTAAACCAAAATGGTTAATAGTTTTAATCGTTATTATTGCAATAATGATTATTGCGTCTGTTGCTGGAGGAAATGAAGATAATGCTAAAGAAGGAAATGTTTCAAATGGAGATAATAAACCAGCAGAAAAATTTACTTATGAAGTAACAAAACAATATGCAGATGAATATGGTATGTCTTATTATATTGAAGGTAGTGTAAAAAATAATAAGGATAAAGATTATTCATATGTACAAATTGAATTTGTTTGCTATGATGCAGATGGTAATAATCTAGGAACTGCTATTGATAACACAAATAATTTGCTAGGAAATCAAACTTGGAAATTTAAAGCAATGGCAATGTTTAGTGATGCTGAAAATGTTGATCATTGTGATTATCACGAAATAACAAGTTGGTAAAATAGTTGGAGGTCTTTTTAAGACTTCTTTTTTTAGAAATTTTTATTAAAACAGTCGATTTATATTTGTTTTGTGCTATAATAACAGTCAATGAAAAAGGGTGGTTTTATGTATCAATTATTGCGTGTAATTAGTTTTTTTATTAGAGCATACTTATGTTATTGCACAATAGATAATATTCCAATATTAGCTAATCCAATATTAAATAGTATTTTAGGTGAAGTAATATCTTTATATACCATTTTATGGGCGATTAGTTATTCTATCGTTGGAAGATTTTATGATAAAGGTTCTAATCCATTGTTAGGTGTTATTTTATATTTTATTGTATATATTATAATTCTTGGAATTACATATTTATTATTGTTATTATTAACTTTTTTTAGAATTTTACCAATTACTATATAGAGAAAAAAACTTATCGCAACGATAAGTTTTTATAAATTGATTCTATCATCAGGTAATTTTGAATAATCGTACTTTTCAGCACTCATTTCTAAATCTTCATAAATTGATTTAATTTCTTCTAATATTTTTTCAGGTGGAAATATTTCTTTGTAATATTCATAGTCTTCTAATTTAAACATCATACTTCTTAACCTAGATCTACATTCAGCAACTCTAGTTCTTTTATCAGAAGAATCTTGTAATAAATCCATTTGAGATTCTCTATATTGTCTAACTAATTCTTTTAAATTTTTTGGAGTTTTACGATATGTAGTATCTTTAAAACTGTCTAAAATGTCAGCATATCCTGCAGTTGTTAAAAGAAGTTCTAAACTTATTTCTAATACTTCAGATAAATTTTTTAACATATCAATATCAGGTTTTTTGATATTACCTTTTTCTAGTTCGTTATATGTAGAGTGATGTGTATTTATTAATCTAGCTACTTTTCTTTGCGAGTAGCCTTTTTTCATCCTAGCAGTACTTAAAATCTTACTTAATTCTTCAAGATTAGCATTATTATTTTCCATTGAAACCACCTCTTAAATGCTTTCTTCCAATTACATAATACCATAATGAAAATAAAAAAGCAATAATTTTGTCGGTTATTCTTGACAAAATTATAATTACAATGTATATTATAGTTGTCGGGCAATCTTGACAAAATAGAAAGGAGGATAGACAATACTAAAGATTGATAATACGACTAATGTTCTTTGAAAATTTACACAAGTCTTTAAAGGTTAATTAAAAGGGGGTGATAGCATAACAGAATCTAGTAAAGAGGGGTTTTGGTTAATACCTGTTCAAGTAGGAACAGATAGTGCACTCACATTACAAGATAAATTGTTGTATGGTCAAATATTATCATTGACAAAGAAAACTGGATTCTGTTTTGCTAATAATTCTTATCTATCTGAGTTAAATAATGTTACACCTAAAACAATTTCTAATTCTATCGCTAATCTTAAGAAAAATAATTATATACGAGTTGAATATCATAAGGAAGAAATAAATAAATATAAAAGAAAAATATTTGTGACGGATAAGGTAGTATGGAAAATAAATTCCGGTGGTATAGAAAAAAATGTCAATACCAGTATGGAAGATAATTACTACCATAATAATATAAAGAATAAAAAGAGAAATAAATATAATACCAATAACAATGTTCCTTGGTGGTTAGATAAAGATATTGAGCCTAATCTTGCAACACCAGAAGAACAGGCAGAGATGGAGAAACTATTAAGTGAATTTAAAAATTGAATGAAAAGGAGTTGGTTTTATAAATAAATAAAAAATTAAATCATAAAATTTAATAAAAAGGAAAAGGGGGAATTATAGAATGGAGGTAGTACTAAAAGCAAAACACACATTTAAAACTGATATATCAAACGAAGAATTATTTAGGGATAGATTTAATGAGATATTGTTAAAAGTTATATTGCATCTTGAACAAAATTACCAGAGTAGTTAAAAAATTATAAATAACTATCAAAAAGGGGTATAATATAAGTTGTAATCGATTTAGTTCTGGTAGTTATATATAGAATTGGAGGATATAACTATGAGAGCAAGAGTTGGTATTTATGGGAGGTTATCACAAGAAGATATAGATAAGATAAACAAAGAAGATGAAAGCGAAAGTATTCAAAATCAAAAAAGAATGCTATTAGAATATGCTTTAAAAAATGATTGGGATGTAGTTGATATTTATATAGATGAAGACTATTCAGGTGCTGGGGTTTATAGACCAGAGTTTGAAAGAATGATAAAAGATTGTGAGAATAGAAAACTAGATATAGTTTTATGTAAGAGTCAATCAAGATTTTCAAGAGATATGGAAATAGTTGAAAGATATATAAATAATAAATTTAAAGAATGGAATGTTAGATTTATTAGTTTAGTAGATAATATTGATACTGATAATAAATCTAATAAGAAATCTATTCAAATATTAGGATTAACTAATGAATGGTATTTAGAAGATTTATCTGATAATATTAAAAGGACTATAAGAAACAAAAAAGAATCTGGACAGTTTACTGGTTCATTTGCTCCTTATGGTTATTTAAGAAGTGAAGAAGATAAACACAAATTAGTTATTGATCCTGTTGCTTCAATCATTGTAAAAAAGATATTTGAAATGTACAAGCAAGGTTATGGTTATACTAAAATAGCAACTTATTTGAATGATACTAATGTTCCTAGTCCTTATGAACACAAAAAAGCAAGTGGAAGTAAATTTGTATGTGGAAATGTAGGAAAAGAAAAATCATATTGGTATTCAGATACTATCGCTAAAATTCTAAAAGATGAAGTATATATTGGTAATCTAGTACAAGGAAAAACTAGACACATAAGTTATAAAAATAAGAAATCAGTTCTTGTTCCTAAAGATGAATGGATAATTGTTAAAAACACACATGAACCTATAATAGATGAAGAAACCTGGAATGTAGTTTCTGCTAAATTTAAAGATAGGACAAAGCCAAGTAAATCAGGAGAAATTCATATGTTTACTCAAAAGGTATATTGTGATTGTTGCAAGAAGATATTTTACAATGGTTATTCTAAATCAGGGAATGGTACTAAACATTATTATTTAACTTGTAAGTCTAGAAAATCAGGTGTATTTTGTGAAAATAATTTATCAATTAGAGTAGATAAATTAAAAGAGTTTATCCTTAACGAGATTAACGAATATATCAAAGTTTATCATAATTCTAAAACTTTAAATGAGAAATACCAAAAATTAAATACTGAAAATAATAAAAATGAGATTCAAGAACAAATAAAAACTTTAGAAAAACAACAGAATGACTTAGAAAAATTACAAAGCAAAAAGAATTCATATTTAAAAAAACTATATGAAGATAGAATAGAGGGTTTCATTACTGATGAACAATACAAAGCTTTTAGTAAAGATTACGATGATGAATTAAATGAATTGCAAAACAGAATTCAGTTAATAAAAGATGAAATCACTCTCTTAAATCAAAAGCACAATGATATGATTGATAGAGATAAAATATTTAATAAATATAAAACTATAAAAGAATTGGATAGAAGTATATTAGATGATTTTATAGAAAAAATATATATCGGTGCAGTAGATAAGGAAACTAATGAACGAGAAATCAATATTGTATGGGCTATATAAATTATTCCATACAAGACTTGTGTAGAATAAACATAACCTCCACATGGTGGTGATGATTCTGGAGCAAGCGGAAATGGAATAATAGAGAAAGATTATACTTTAAATATATCTAAGTATATGAATGATAGATTTAAAGATTTAGGAATTCCTACATATATGACTAGGACAACAGATGAAACATTAAGTCATAAAGAAAGAGTGAAAAGAATACTTAATGCATTTGGCAATAGAGATGATGTTGTTGTTATATCTAATCATATAAATGCAGGTGGTGGCGATGGTGCTGAAGTAATATATGCTTTAAGAAATAATGATAAATTAGCAAAGAGTGTGCTTGAATCAATTGGCAAAGAAGGGCAAAATATGAGGAAGTATTATCAAAGAAGATATCCAACTGATCCTTCGAAAGATTATTATTTTATACATCGTGAAACAGGTAAAACTGAACCAATTTTAGTAGAATATGGGTTTTTAGATTCACCTAATGATGATGTTAATCAATTAAAAAATAATGTTTTAGATTATGCGGAAGCTGTTGTTAGAGCAGTAGCAGAATATGCTAATGTGCCTTATACACCACCTAAAGGAGAAAATGTATATACTGTTAAAAAAGGAGACAGTTTATATGTGATAGCTAATAAATATGGTATAACGGTAGATGAATTAAAAGCAGCGAATAATTTAAGTAGTAACTTATTAAATGTGGGACAAATATTAAAAATCCCTAAAAAAGAAGAGGCAACACCGAGTGAGTATGAAGTTTATACTGTAAAAAGTGGAGATAGTTTATGGTCTATTGCTACAAATTATGGGGTAAGTGTCGATGATATAATTAATTTAAATAATTTAGGTACTACTATTTTACAAATAGGGCAACAAATATTAATACCAAAACAAGTTGAAAGTGAAAAAAATGTATATATTGTAAAAGCAGGAGATAATCTATATTCTATTGCTAATAAATATAATATAACGGTAAATGAACTTAAAAAAGTTAATAATTTAGAAAATAATAATTTAAGTATCGGACAAGAGTTAATAATACCAGATTATTCTAATAATGGCTCTATAGAAAAACCTATTAATGAAATAACATATATTGTACAAAAAGGCGATAGTTTATGGTCTATTGCAAAAAAATATGATATTAATGTAAATGATTTAAAATCATATAATAATTTAAGCAGTAATTTATTAAATATAGGACAAACTTTACTTATACCCAAAACAAGTAATTATGAAACTTATATAGTTGTTTCTGGAGATAGTTTATATAAAATAGCAAATAAATTTAATACAACAATAGATAAGTTAAAAAGTGTTAATAATTTAAAAAATGATGATTTAAGTATCGGACAAGTATTAATTATACCAAGTTAAAAAGAAGAAATTTTTCTTCTTTTTAATGTATTTGTCTACATACTCCTTCATATGGAATATAAAAACAGTGACTTTTATATCTTCCAGAATTTCTTTGATCGTACCATAAAGCAAGGCATGTTGCCCCTTTTTTAGGAGCGTAGAACCATAAAGCATTAGTGGCAGGGTGATAATACTCTCCACGAAGTATTCTATCAGCAAGCTGTAATTCTTTTGTTGTAGGACTTCCTACAAATAATGAAGAATTAATTCCAGAAAATCCCCCAGGGGATTGATATACAGCATCAGTTATACTTCTTATTTTTTTAAATGTTAAACAATCACCAATTATACGATTAATAATAACATTACCTACCATAAGCATACCAAGGTCACCTTCACCAAGTGCTTCTGCTCTCATAAGTCTTGCAAGTAACTCTTTTTCTTTAGTTGTATAATTTATAATGCTCATATAATTATTCACCTCATCTAAATAATTATATGAAATGTTAAAGTAAATATTGAAAAAAATAAAATTTAATGTTATAATTTTAATTGTTGTAGGGGATTAGTTAAATGGTATAATAATGGTCTCCAAAACCACTGTTGGGAGTTCGATTCTCTCATCCCCTGCCAAGAAGATACCGATTTTGTCTTAATTTATAGGATAAAGTCGTTTTTTTATGTGAAAATTATTATTGTTTTAAAAGTATGGTATAATATATAGTGAAGGTAGGAGTAAAATGAAGAATATAATTATTAAGTCGGTATTAGCAGTTGTATTCGGTATAGTTATAGGTGTATTTTCAAAATGGGGAGATGTTATACCGGGTGATAATTTAATAAAATATTTTGGGTGGATATCTACTGGTGTTATTATTTGGTTGGTAATAGGTTCATTTTTAATTATTAAGACTAAGAATAGAAAAGAATTTAGTATTATTTATTCATTATTTATGATATCAATGCTAATATCGTATTATGCTTTTTCTTTATTGGTGGTTAAATACTTAGTGCAAAAAATAGTAATATTTTGGATTATAATGTTTATTGGATCACTTATCTTAGGAAATATAATATATGATAAAAAAAATACTAAT
>ULSH01023515.1_pt1 | contig 13259 bp, 7 predicted proteins | sample 1956151 | NCBI WGS metagenome assembly ULSH01 (sample SAMEA4835702, study PRJEB28245) | human gut metagenome | biome: gut microbiome; material: fecal sample | place: Denmark | collected 2008 | reverse complement strand
CCGACCGTTCGGATGCAGCGTGCATCAAGCTTCCCATGGCCGTACTCGTCAATCAGGACAGCTATTCCGCAGCGGAGTTCTTCGCTGCCGCGATTCAGGAATACAACTGGGGTACGGTCGTCGGGACGAAGACAGTCGGCAAGGGCAATTTCCAGACAGCCTTTACACTCTCCGACGGCTCCATGCTGAACCTGTCCATCGGCAAATACTACACGCCGCAGGGCCGCAGTCTGACCGATACCGGCGTCATACCGGACATCGAAATCACGCTTTCCGACGAGGACGACGCAAAACTTTACTACGGTCAGCTGGAAAAAGCGGATGACGCACAATTACAGGCCGCAATCCGCGAAATCACCCAGAAACTCTCTTGACATCCCTATCTTTGCCCGATATAATGTCTGCTGAATCATTGTAAATACCGGGCGTTTTCTGCCCGATCGATTATGGAAGGAACGATCGTAAAATGGCAAAAGAATTTAAAATCAGTGCGCTCCGCCTCAAGGAGCTGGAGCAGGAGCTTTTTTATCTGAAGACGACCCGCGAGAAGGAAGTCGCCGAGCAGATCAAGGAGGCGCGTTCGTTCGGCGACCTCTCCGAGAACAGCGAATACGACGAAGCCAAGAACGAGCAGGCCAAGCTTTATGGCCGCATCGCCGAGGTTGAAAATATTCTCGCCCACGCCGTCATTATTGACGAGACAGAGGACTCCGAGGGTAAGATCGGCCTCGGCTGCACCATCAAGGTCGAGGACATGGAAACGGGCGACGAGGAACTCTACGCCATCGTCGGCTCGCAGGAGGCCAACCCCATGGAATGCCGCATTTCCGACGATTCCCCGTTCGGCAAGGCACTGCTTGGCCACAAGGTCGGCGACATTGTCGAGGTTGAGGCCCCCATCGGCGTGCTCAAGTATAAGATCCTGACGGTTGAAAAGTAACGAATCAGAAAAAGAGGATAGCTATGGAACAGGAAAACAGGAATCAGCAGAACGCGGCTCCGCAGGTCAGCATCGGCGACCAGATCAAGGTCCGCCGCGAAAAGCTCGCGCAGCTGCAGGCGGAGGGCATGGACCCGTTTGCCATCACCCGCTTCGTCAGCACCACGACCGCACAGGAGATCAAGGAGCATTTTGACGAGATGGAGGGCAAGCCCGTCTCCATTGCGGGCCGTCTCATGTCCAAGCGCGGCATGGGCAAGGTGTCCTTCTGCGACTTGCAGGACAAAACAGGCCGCATCCAGCTCTACGCCCGCAAGGACGAAATGGACGAGGCCGAATATAACCGCTTCAAGAAATACGACATCGGCGATATCGTCGGCGTTGAGGGCGAGATCTTCCGCACGCAGCGCGGCGAAATGTCCGTGCGCGCGAAGACCATCACGCTGCTGTCCAAGTCCCTGCTGCCGCTGCCCGAGAAGTTCCACGGCCTGACCGACAAGGAGACGCGCTACCGCCAGCGCTATGTCGATCTGATCGTGAACCCGGAGGTCAAGCGGAATTTCATCATCCGTTCGCAGTTCATCAAGCATCTGCGGGATTATCTGGACAATATGGGCTATATCGAGGTCGAAACGCCCGTTCTCAATACCATCGCGGGCGGCGCGGCGGCAAGACCCTTTATCACGCACCACAATACGCTCGATATCGATATGTATATGCGTATCGCGACCGAGCTTCCTCTGAAGCGCCTGATCGTCGGCGGCATGGACCGCGTGTATGAGGTCGGCCGCATCTTCCGCAACGAGGGCATGGACCCCAAGCACAACCCCGAATTCACCACGGTCGAACTCTACCAGGCCTACGCCGATTTCCACGACATGATGGACATCGCCGAGGGCGTTTACACCACCTTCGCCCAGAAATACCTCGGGACCTATGAGCTGAACTGGATGGGCGAAACGATCGATCTGACCCCCGGCTGGCCGCGGCTGACGATGGTAGACGCTGTCAAGCAGTATGTCGGCGTTGATTTTGGTGCGATCACCGACGACGCGGAGGCCGTTGCTGCGGCAAAGACAGTCGGCGTCGAGCTGGCGGAGGCTGCCGAAAAGACGTGGGGCAACGCGCTTTACGCCTGCTTCGACCAGAAGGTCGAGGAGCATCTGGTGCAGCCGACCTTTATCACGATGTACCCGGTCGAGGTCAGCCCGCTGACCAAGCGCAGCCCCGAAGACCCGCGCCTGACCGAGCGGTTCGAGTTCTTCATCTGCCGCAGCGAGATGGGCAACGCCTATTCCGAGCTGAACGACCCCATTGACCAGCGCGAACGCTTCATGAAGCAGGTCGAGCAGCGCGAACGCGGCGACGACGAGACGGAAATGCTCGACGAGGATTTCCTCACCGCGCTTGAATACGGTATGCCCCCCACGGGCGGCATGGGCATGGGCATCGACCGCGCCGTCATGCTCTTCACCGGCGCAGACACCATCCGCGACGTCATCCTGTTCCCGACAATGAAGCCGTTGGATCTGCCGAAGAAAGATAATACAAAGGTTGATGCAGCTCCGGCAGAAGCCAAGAAGGAAGAAGTCATCGACTTCTCCAAGGTCGAAATTGAGCCGCTGTTCAAGGACTTCGTGGACTTCGAGACGTTCTCCAAGTCCGACTTCCGCGCCGTGAAGGTCAAAGCCTGCGAAGCGGTCAAAAAGTCCAAAAAACTCCTGAAATTCGTACTGGATGACGGAACTGGAGAGGATAGAGTTATCCTTTCTGGCATTCACGAATATTACGAACCGGAAGAATTGGTTGGAAAAACGTGCGTTGCCATCGTGAATCTGCCGCCCAGACCCATGATGGGCATCGACTCCTGCGGCATGCTGATCAGCGCCGTCCACCACGAGGAGGGCGTGGAAAAGCTCCACCTCCTCATGCTCGACCCCCACATCCCCGCAGGCGCAAAAATGTATTAAATTCCCAATCTGACACGTTTTTGACACACTTTCGGAATTCAATATGACACAATATGAAGCTGGAATGCACAGATGCCCTGTGCATTCCAGTTTTTCTTATCCGAAAAGTTTGATTTTTGCACTCATGTTTTGTACCGAATTTTTGAGGGTGTCCTCTGTGATATGCGTATAAATATCCAGAGTCGTACTGATCTCGGCATGTCCCATAATTGTTTGGATTGCCTTGTGATTGGACTCGACTTCAAACATCCGAGTACAAAACGTATGCCGCAGACTATGAACGGAAAAGTGTGGAAGCAATAGAGGCGATCGCTGATCCTCTTCGGCAAGCTTCAATTCCTCCGCGTTGTAGTCTCGGATGATCCGCTCAATCGCACGATTCAAGCTGTGGGGATTCAACAGATCTCCATAGCGGTTCCGAAAGATAAAATCTGTGTAGCCGTCAATTGTCGGACTGGGCGTATCATAGAGCGTGTCCAAAATAGCAATCAGTCCAGCCAGCTCAGCTAGGACTTCTGGACACATCGGAATGCAGCGGATGCTGCTTTCTGTCTTCGGCGTTGAGATCAGGAAACGGCATACAGACACGCTACTTGCAAGAAGTATTCTGCATCGTCTGATACCGATTGATCTTTACGGAAACGACGCAAATAATCAATATTTTGATACCGAACCGCATTGACTTTTTGCAACGTTATTGTATAATGGTGTCAGAAATTAAGATATTATTGTGTTTTCAGGACTTCGTAAATTTGCAGAACTTTATGAAGCCGAAACCGTCATGTTTTGTATGTGCAGGCAGGGCGTCACAACTATGCCAGCATATACGAAGAATGGCAGAATTTTGACAATTTAATATGTTTGCCAACGAAGAATTGTAATTGCAGGTTATCTCTCGCCTTATAGTCTGCAATGAAAGAGCAATAAATCTACTCGCCCGGAACTGTGAGGATGAGCAAGTTTCTAAAGTAGCTTGGAGGAAACGAAAGACAGCGTTATGCCAACAAGCTATGTGGCCGAAAGGTCGCCATTGCGGGAGAAAATCCCGTGAGAAGGTAGGAAACAGAGCGCGGACGCGACCTGCGTCCATAGTCCAAGTCAGGAGAATCGCTTTTCTTCGCCTGCATGAGATGCTGCCTGTTTTATGATCTCGTTACGTGCAGAAGTTGGTAAACAAAGGGTAGATAGCACGATGATCCTATCGGTATTTCGGAACAGGGCTCCGATTTGCTTCTAAAGTTGAAGCAAATCGGTGTTTTTTGTTTTGAAGCAATCGGATTATCTCGCGTCAGCGGGATGATTTGTTTTTTGCGTAAAAATCGATAGGAGGATCATCTGCGATGAATGAGCAGCAACGGCAAGCATATCTGGACCAGATCAACTATGGCCGCATTGAGCGTGTCATTGCGTACAAAAATGTGCAATTCATCATCGAGCACCAGCACGATACGCTGGAGCAGCTAACTGCATATTTGAAATCCTGCATGGAGGACATTGGACACCCGCCCGCGATGGTCGAGGTGATCGGCGGCGAGTATATTGAGTACCGTTTCGGCTCATGGCAAGCTGCAATCCGTTCCTTTTATGCCGGAAAAACCACAAACATCAAAAAACCGCCACATTTTCGTGACCGCAAGATCGTTCAGGATTTATGCGAGATCGAATTGAGACGGCTTGCAGCGAAGGACGCGGCATCTTCTGAACGGGAGGTGCAGCGATGAATCCGAACAGAACGTATGAGGAAAATATGGCGGCGCTTAAAAAAGTTTTGACCCAACGCACCTATACGGCGCTGTCTCACAGGAACATCGAGTTTGTTCTGAAATATCAAAATGCTACGACGCAAGAGCTGGCTGCATATTTGCGGCGGCAGCAGGCGGAGCTGCGGCACATCCCCGGCAGGACAGAAATAATTGGCGGCGATTTTATTGAACTGCGGTTCCGCGGATGGGTAAATGCGCTTGAAGCGATCGGCGTGAGCAGAGAGCTTGCGGCAAAGCGCAGTACGCCCGCGCTGGAGAAGACCATGCTCTTCCAGCAGGAATACGAACGCCAGCGGGAACAGGATATACTGGAAAAGCGGCGGAAGAAGGCTGCGAACAAAGAAAAAATGCGGCAGGAAAAGGCTGAACGGAAAGCCAAGTAAAAGCCGGCTCCTTGCCTCTCCCTTTGGGAGAGGTGGCCGAGCGCAGCGAGGACGGAGAGGGCAACAGGCAGCAGACCCTCTCAGTCGCCTGCGGCGACAGCTCTCCCGGAGGGAGAGCCAAGAACGATTGTATGCCAATCTGAAACGGACAGATTTGCAGATAGATGTGCGTCTCATCCCCCTGAGATTCGCTTCCTTGTGCGTCACAGACGCAAGGCCCCGGCTCTGCGCGGGAACACAGAGCCGGGGAACCCCCTTTCAAGAAACCAGCGGGCCTTCGCCCGTCTCAATAAGGCGATACGCGCCGACAACTGAATAGCTGCAGCAGGAAAGGATACTGCTTCCGGGGAAGCGCCGCGACGATAAGAGCGCGCCAAGGGAGTGGAAAACGTGGTCTTCACATGGGCGCGTGGGAGCACAGGAAACGATACTGGATTTGCAGCGCATGAACAGGCATTTAGCGGCTTAGTCGGGAGCCGTTAAATAAAAACGCTTCTTCGGCGCACGGGAGAAGCGGAAAAAGAATGTGTGTTTCCGCGCGGGATTTCCCGGACGCGCGGGCAAAATGGAACCGGGAACCAAAAACTTTAGGAGGAAACGAACAGAGTGAAAAAGTTCACAGCAATTCTCCTGGCAGTTGTGATGGTCTTCGCACTGGGCGCAAGCGCATTTGCAGCTACCAACTCGCTCGAAACTGATTACGCCATCGGCGACGGTCTTGGCGTATCGGTCGACCTTGACATTGAAGGCATGTACTTCGACGGCGTAGACATCCTGAACACAGCCACGAACGGCTACTATCCGTTCAGTTTCTCGCTGATTGTGAGCAACCGCTCGAAGGTCGCCAGCGTCACCGTCAGCAACGGCGGCTCGTTCCATTGGGCCTATGCCCAGAACGCCGATGGCAGCTATGTGACCGACGAGGACGGCAACTACGTCGAGAGCACCACGACGAATTACGGCGTCGTCGTTCTGCCCACGACCTCGGCTTCCACCGTGACCGTCACCGGCACGGACAATATCGGTTCGGCAACGTTCAACTGCGCGCAGCCCAGCGGCGGCACGACGGCTGCGGGCGCTTCGCTGTACGCCTACCTTCCGGCTCCCGCACAGTTCGTCAACGAGGGCGTGACGACCGGCGGTTGGGGCGATGCGTATGACAGCAACGGCGCGGTCAAGGCTACCAGCTCGACCGGCGTTTCCCTCGGCTTCTTCGGCGGCTACGCCGTCTATGAGTTCGAGAACCCGATCGCCGACGATCCCACGCACCCCTACGGCGCGGACTTCATCGTCTACGGCAACGCATTCTGGAACAATTCCGAGGCGGGCTGCATCCAGGTCTCCAAGGACGGCGCGACGTGGTACGATATCGCGGGCTCGATGTATTACACCAAGAGCACTAAGGGCGCAACCATCACCTACACGAACCCCAGCACCTCTGAGGACGCAGGCATCACCGCAGCCGGCACCAACCTCGGCACGCTGGCTCCTGTGAACTACACGCTGAACGGCACGGCGGGCACGGTCACGACCAACACCTTCCACAACCACAGCTGGTTCCCGCTGAACGCGAACTACTTCACCGCCTCCGGCTCCCGCGCGGCGATGGCCAAGCTAGACGAGTTCTCGTTCGTCAGCAGAACGCTGGCCAGCAATGGCGTCACCAATACCCTGACCTTCACCGGCACGCTTCTGACCAACTACCCCGGCACGGGCAAGACGGATCAGATCGGCTTCGGCTACTGCGACGTGCATCCGAACAAGACGCTCGGCGGCACCATCGCCTACAACCCGTATCAGACCTTCACCAGCAGCAGCGACTATGATACCAAGGTTGCGGGCACGAGCGGCGGTGACCCCATCGACATTGCATGGGCAGTCAAGCCCAACGGCACACCGGCCAATCTGGACTCGATCCGATATGTGCGTATCTACACCGGCATGGCGCAGATGAACGGTATCTTCGGTGAGATTTCTACTGAGGTCTGCGGCGTTGCAGCCTGCACTGGTACTGGCGCTGGCGTGGCAACCAGTGACCTCCAGATTTGGGGCAGTACGCAGATTCCGACTGTGCATAAGGGTTCACAGACCGTGAGTAATGGAACGTACTACATTATCTCTTCCGAGGAAAACGTCTATGTCAATGGTGCAAAGGTGACTGCTTCACCTAGCTACACGCTGACTGTTGAGGCAGGAAAGACCTACCAGATCATTACGCAGAACGGAACGGAATCCCCCTATCTCACCGTAATTAAGGGTCAGTAGCAGGTACCAGTATGAAAAATTTAATCAGAACGGAGAGGCACCCCATTCGAGGTGCCTCTCCTCTTTTCTGGAAGCGAGGTATATCCCTGCTCCTAGCGCTGCTGATGGTTGTAAGCCTGATAACAGGCGTACTCGGTGCGGAAAGCAGTATCACAGAAATAACCGATGCAATGTCATACGATACAGTAGGAACCTATAGTGGCCTCTCTGTTTATTTGTGTCATTTCGATTCTACCGTTGAAGGGTATACGATTGCTCTAACAGCTACTTATCTAAATGTGTATCCAGCAACAGATGCAACCGGCGACTCATATGCCAACAACGTCTATCATGAGCCAATCGTCAGAGGATCTGTCCCTTCAAACAGTGCAGCCAGCGCATTTGCCAGTGTGAAATCCGCGCTTGGCATTTCTACCGATGAAGCGAAAAACGATTATTATCTATATTTGCTTGCAAAACCCGGTCCTCCCATTCCGCCGATTTTTGGCGGGAACAAAGGTTGGCTGCTCATTGAGTGGGAGAAAGGGGCACAGGTAGATAAAACAGAATTGCAAAAAGCAATTCAAAGTGCGCCGACCGCAGAGGATACGCTCTACTTCCACGAAAACGACCGTTATAACGGAAGCATCACCAGCGAGAACAGCTTCTGGACGGATATGCAGATGGCACTGTCTGCCGCAAAAGAAGTAGACAGCAACGCAGTTGCAACGCAAAATGCAATTGATAATGCGGCTGAGACATTACGACAAGCTATCGCAAACCTGATCCCAACGTCTCAAGTCAACCCGACAGGACTTTATGAGACGCTGAATCAGTACGCGGACAAAGATGAAAAGGGTTACTCTGTCAGCAGCTGGACAGCGTTTGTCCGCAAGCGCGATGAGGCGCAAAAGCTGCTCGATTCCCTGTTCACGAAGGACGCAGACGGAAACGTCACGGCGACAGACGAAAACAGCTCCGTCAAGCATCCGCAGGAGACGGTAGATGCACTGGTTGAGGCGCTGAAGGAAGCCAAAGCCGGTCTGGACACCCGTGTTCACAGCCTGCTGCAAGCTGTCACCGACAACGCGCTTGCCGGTATCTCGCTCTACGCAGGCTATTACGACACGCTGAGCGCGGACGACTACACCAGCGATAGCTGGCAGGCCTATGTGACAGCGCGCGCCAATGCGCTGAACACCGCGAAGGAACACGGAACATTCACCTCCACAATGGGTGTAAGCGAAGTAGGGATACAGGCAGACGCGTTCAACCGTCTCCGCAGCGCGTATTTCAGCCTTGTTCCGAAGGCAAAGACGATCACCGTGCGCGTCTCGCTGACCGACGAATTAGCGGCCAAAAAGGCAACGTCCATCAGCAAGAAGCTCAACATGCGCACCTATACCCGCACGGTGAATGCCGGTACGACGGTCGCGGATGTAATGACCAGCACCTATAAGGACCAGAATGTCTGGTGGGTCAACTCCATGAGCAAGCTGATGGTCTACGTCAACGGCACGATGTGCTTCTCCTGCCGGGCGGGCGGTATCGACTACGCTGGATTTAATGAGTATAGCAAGTTCCTGCTCCACGACGGCGACGAAGTAACCATCGTGCGCGTGGAAATGCCGGGCATGGTCAACATCAGCGAGGATATCTGGCCGATGGCGCTTGAACGTGTGCCGGATCAGATGCGGTATCAGACGCTGACGACGGATCTTCCGCAGGACGAGACCAACGGCGCTTACAAGGCGGTCGTCGGCGTGCCGTTCACGCTGACGGCGACCTCAAAGGCAGCCATGCCCGCGTACATGACGGATGACGAAGCAAAGCCCACCGCGGGTGCATACGTCTTCTGCAGCATGATCGTGGACGACTATGACTTGGCGGTCAAAGCCGAGATTTTGACCGACACGAAGCTCAAGACCGGCGCGGACGGCACGCTTACCATGACCGTCTATCAGCCGGGCTGGCAGCTGGTCAACGCCTATAGTCTTGACAGCGAAAACAGCGCGTTCGTCAACGGCGGCGCGATCCTGATCTACGCCGAGGTCGATGAATCGCAGGCAGACCTCACGAAGATCAAGAACGATCTGCGGACAGAGCTCAAGAAAACGTATGAGAATCCGGACTATCCGAAGGAGTGCTTCACGGACAGCGACTGGGCAGAGATCGAATCGCTCTACAAAACCGGCATGGACGGCATCGACAAGGCAGAGGATGCGTCTTCCGCATACTCCGCTCAGTTGACCGCCAAGACGAAGATCGAGGCGATCCAGACCAAAGCGGCGGAAACGAACGCAAAGAATCTTGCGGATTTCCGGGCGCAGATGGCGAAATTCCCCGAAGATCTGTCGAAGCTCGACAGCTCGGCGGTAGCGCTCATCGACCAGCTCGAAGCGTACTACAACGCGATGACGCAGTATCAGCGCGACGAGCTGAGCGTGAAGGAAAAGACACGGTACGAGGCAATTCTTGCCGCGCGGGATGGACTTGCCGAGGGCGGCGCGAAGCAGTACACGCTGACGGTCGAGTACGATCTGTCTGCTGTGCCGGAGGATGACCAGCAGGGACTGCGTGACATGATCTCGTGGCTCCAGGAGCACCGCGTCGAAGACGGCACGAACGGCACCACCGGCGGCACGATGATGGCGGGTCTGTTTACCTACAACACGGTGGACGCGGGCCAGACGAAGGTCAACTACAAGCCGGTAACGACTGTGCCCGTCGGAAGCGGCGTGTACTTCTGCTCCAACCCGACCTACGCCACCTACTTCCAGATTCGCGGCGCGCGCAAGGACAACAAGAATGGCCGTCCGCTGACGGATGAGAGCGTGCAGACAAACTTCCCGTATCTCGTTCCGGACAACGACTACGCCATCACTGACACCGGCGCTGCGTGGCGCATCGAAGACCACTGGGTCAAGGGCACGAACACCACCGAGGTTCCGCACTTCTACGTCAATGACAACGAGTACGAGCTTCGCGGCATCACGTTCTCCGGTCTCGCCGAGGAAGACATCGCCGACCGAAGCCTTGATACCTTTGACTGGTCGGACTACGGCACGGACGTCAAGGCCAGCCGTATCCTCCGGAGCTTCAAGTACTTCACCATGCCGTATGACAACGTGGTGGCCACGGTGACGTGGGTTCCCGCCGGCGGCTCCGCCGACGAGATCACCGCTGCGAAAGACAGCGCGCTGGCCGCAGCCAAGACCGCGCTCGACGGCTACGGCACAGAGCATCCGAAGTACGAGCAGATCTACGCTGCATATGAAGCTGGCATTGAGGAAATCAAGAACGCCAAGACCGTCGAAGCCGTCGGCGAGGCGCGCAGAACCGTGCTCAAGAACATGGCCAACGCTGCCAACGACGTTAATACCGGCGCCGAGATCAAGGGCTGGGAATACGGAACAGGCGAGTATTGGAAGAAGGTCAACGACGTCACGAACGGCAATGCCTTTACGCCCGGCGTGCAGGTCGGTACTGTGACCGTCAGCGTCCAGAACTACACGAACGACGGCAGCAGCGCCGAGGGCGAGAACAAAGCCGCGCTCGAACACTTCTACAGACCTGAGGATCAGTACTGGCTCGAACGGAAGAATTACCCGCTTGGCGAAAACGACACCATGATGACCGTTCTGCTCCGCGCACTCACGGAAGCGAACTGCACATGGCTCGGCACCGGCGGCAATGGCGACGGGACGTATGATTTCGACATCACCTATCTTTCCACCATTACCGACGGCGATTACAGCCTTGCCGAATTCACCGGCGGCCAGCAGTCCGGCTGGATGGGTACGCTCAACGACTGGTTCACCAACGAGGGCTTTGCCAACTTCTCCGTGAAAAACGGCAAGCTGGCGGACGGCGATATCATCAGCATCAAGTACACCTCCGTGGGTCTTGGCGAAGATGTCGGCGGCACGTGGAGCAACTCTGACACGACGCTCAAATCGCTGACGTTCGACGGCGATGGCAACCCGCGCCTGACCACCACGTTTGAACCCGGTAAGCGCGGCGGCACCTATACCTACACGCTCGTCATCGACGGCGACAGCTCGAACCTGACGGTGACCCCGACGGCGGCGAACAAGAACTTCCTCGTGAAGACGTTCCTGAACGAAAAGGTCACATCCAACACCGAGGGCAGCAGCTTCTACAAGCGCACCGAGTCCATCCCCGTTGTCGCGGGCGACACGATCTACATCGGCTGCGGCATCAAGGGCTGGCCCACCATGAACAATCAGGCCGGCAACACGCAGTCGAACGACGGCACGTGGTATGTGGTCAGAGTGCTCTCTGCCAGCGGCAGCTACAAGGTGGTCGAAGATCAGCTGAAGCAGCTCCCGCAGGCCGACACCATCGACTTTACCAACTACGAAAAGTACGAAAAGCAGATCACTGCGGCAGAGGCTGCGTACAAGCAGCTGCAATCCGAGCAGCAGGCTAAGGTCAATAAAGATGCTGTCGAGAATCTGGAAAAGCTGCTTGAGAAGGTACAGAGCTACCGCAAGCTCAAGGAGTTCAAGGCGACGGTCAAGTCGCTTCCCAGACCGGCTGAGGCAACGCTCGACGATGTGGAGGAGATCCGCAGCGCCCAGCGTACATACGAGGAGATCAAGAAGAATTCTGACCTGTATGAGAGCCTCTCCGTCGCGGAAACCCGAAAGATGGACGAGCTGATCGAGGCTGCCGATACGCTGATCTGGAACGACGCTGTCAAGAAGATCAACGACATCGGTACCGTGACCATCAATAGCGGCGACGCGATCAATGCGGCGAAGGCAGCTGTATCCAGACTGTCGGCGGATCAGCTGAAGACCTTCCCGCAGGAGCTGCTGGACAAGCTGGCCGAGGCGGAAAGAATCTATCACCTGCTGACGGAAGGCAGCGATACGCCGGTTCTCCCTGTCACGCCGAGCAAGCCGAAGAACGACAAGCCCACCACGGGTTCCTCGTTCACTGATGTTCCGGCTGGAAGCTGGTACGAGGAAGCTGTGAATTATGTCCATGAAAAGGGCCTCATGAACGGCACGTCCTCCAATGCTTTCAGCCCGAACGCGAATACGACGCGCGGCATGATCGTCACGATCCTCGCCCGTGTCGAGGGCGTGAACACGAATGGTACACCGTGGTACGCGGCAGGCCAGAAGTGGGCCATGGACAACGGCATTTCGGACGGCACCAACATGCCGGGCGTCATCACCCGTGAGCAGCTGGCGACGATCCTGTACCGCTACGCGAAGCAGAAGGGCTACGACGTGAGCAAGTCCGCCGCCCTGACTGCATTCTCCGATGCGGACAAGGTCAGCGGATACGCGGCAGAGGCCATGCAGTGGGCAGTCGCCGAGGGGCTCCTTCAGGGCTCGAACGGCAAGCTGAACCCGCAGGGCTCCGCCACCCGCGCACAGGTCGCGACCATCCTCATGCGCTTCATGGAAAAATTCGCAAAATGAAACACGCAGTCCAACGTTCTGAATTGAATATTGGATAACCACCCCAAGCTGGGCGGTTCCCCACGCGAAAGCGTGGGGAACCGTGCGGCTTATTCGTGCGTTTAAGGGTACTTCTTAAAAGTACGAATAAGCTGCACAAAATGCAGACTTTTTAAGGGGGAAGCCCTTTTCCCGGAGGGCGAACACACATGAAAAAATTTCTTGAAAGGTTCCCGTGGGTGCAGCAGGCCGGCTGCGGCGTACTGATCTGTGCGCTGCTGCTGAGTATCTGTCTGCCGCTCATGGGTATGCGGTCGGTCGAGCCGGATAATCCCATCCTGCAAGCCGCGCCGCAGGAGATCACTGTTTTGCAGGCAGGGCAAGCGCCCGGTCATGCTGGAAACGGTGAGGCGGAAAGCAAGGATGCTTCCGGTTCGGGCGGCAGCACCAACAGCGAGCTGACCGGCGAGCAGGAGCAGTTCAATCCGGAGGAAACGGAAAACCAGACGGAGCAGGGACAG
>ULSH01055728.1_pt1 | contig 13283 bp, 9 predicted proteins | sample 1956151 | NCBI WGS metagenome assembly ULSH01 (sample SAMEA4835702, study PRJEB28245) | human gut metagenome | biome: gut microbiome; material: fecal sample | place: Denmark | collected 2008 | reverse complement strand
TGGCATTGCCTCTTCTGTCTTGCCGCAATGGATGAGAGCGATGGCCCCATCAAGTGCATAGCGCTTATTTGTAGGATCAGCTATGGATAGTGTTTTGAAGAGTTCAGCAGCCTTTTTGTAGTTTCCATTGAGGTAGCATGCTCGTGCGTAGTGCGCACGTAGTGCCATATCGTTGGGCCGCAACTTGCAGGCTTTACCATATTCCTCTTCAGCCTGTGGATAGAGTCCTTCCTTCATTGATAGAAGAGCACGTCCCACTACTTCATCAGCTTGTGCAGGATCATAATAAGCGTTGACGAGCAGCCTTGCTTCGCTGATGTGTCCGTTCTTTATCAGAGTCCGCCAAAGATTGCTGCACTGGCGTCCCATGACGGTTTTAAAGGTGTCAAGCGTGATGACACGGCAGAGTCCATCCAGATTGAAAAGCATGCGGTAGTCACGCGAGGCATCGTTGACATGATAAAAACGGTATAGGTCTTGTAGATAGGCGCGTCGTATATATGTGCCAGATGAAATATCCATGTTTTGATGCTGATCGAGAATGTCCGCATTAAGGAAGTGCTCGCGAAATTCGGGCGGCATTTTTCCGTAAATTTGCGACAGGCCGAGTACCATCGAATATTTGTCAGAGTCGCAGAAGGGGGCATTGGTGAGCATTGTCTGCAGGAAACGCGAATTGAGCAGTTCTTGTGGTGTCTGTTCAAGTTCGGGATGATGGATATAAAAAGGTACAAACCAGTTGACGAGTGAAGAGAAGAAGGGGAAGCGTTTCATTTGTGAGAAGCCGCTGAAATAAATATCTACGCCTTTCTCGCGCATATCCATCATATGGTTGATGGTTTTTTCCAGCTCCTCTGCACGTTTCTCCTCCTTGTCAGGATGTAGCAGTTCGTCGAGACTTTCTTCGTCATGAATATTGATGCCGAAAGCATTGTCCTGCAGATCCTGTTGTACTTTAAGGATGTGCGGCATCATCTCGTCATGCAGCTGTTTGCTCTCCGTGTCGGTAGAGAGACAGAACATCATCTGTATAATTAATTCGCTCACGTCAGCTGGAGTACCGGTCTGATTGAGAACATTGTTGAGAACGTCTTTCACTTCGGGAAAGAAATCGAGCGGAAAATTCATCAGTGCACACATCCATCCCACCAGTGCTCTTTGTTTGAGTCTCATAGATGTCGACTGTCTGTAGATGTGAAGAAGTGCCAGGAGCTTTTCCGGATCGGCCACATTGGTAGCACCGAGAGTGATGGCAGAGGTAAGTTGTATGCCGTCATTCTCTTCGATGGTGGGTGAACATAACAGATCTGCGATTTTCTGTCCGAGATGGTGTGCCCATTGGCTTGAAAAGCAAAGTGTGATGAAGAGCCGTTGCATCAGTGTGTGATGCGCACGATAGATGCTTTTTGCGTGTTCGTCTCCGTCATGGTTGTTTTCGAGTTGTAAGAGTGCGAGTTCTTGGACAAACTGTTGCAGGTCGTCTCGCATCTGTTCGACATCCAAGTTTATACCATCGGCTATGATAGCGTATCCACGCAGATAGGGATGGTTTAGCCAGTCGGAGAGTGCCAGTCGCTGTGTGACGGCAAAGGCACGGTGAAGCAGTTGATAGTAGAGTGTCTGACGATGTTCATCGGCATATCCCGATAGCATAAAGTCACACATGCGCTGGTAGTCGGCCTCTATCTCTGCCACCTCGCCGCTGACGAGCGTGAACTGAGGGTGGCTGTGAATGAGCTGCAGGGCCGCACCGAGCCGCTGTCGGTCGATGAGTTGATGATAGACCTTAGTTGTGAATATCTCAAAATTCTCTTTTTGTAGCATAGCAGCTTATTGTCAGGTGTAAAATGTTAGCCTTATTTTAAGTATTTTCTTGCAGTGTCAATATCTTTTTGTCGGGGTGCTGCTGTATGTGTATATTTGAGCTTGGGCAGGGCTTTTAGCGTCTTGGCATCAGCATCTGTGTATTTCTGTATGATGTCGTTGTAATGTGTTAGCCCAAACCGGTTGATAGAGTCGCAAACAGAGTCATAGACACGCAAGAAAGTGTCTATCTGTTTTTTTCTATCCTTGTTGTTGTATGCCTTTTGTGTGAAGGCGATGACACCAAGATTGGTATTGAGATCACGGCTGTCAGCCAGGACGGCGTTTTTATACAGGCGCGCTGTCGTAGCTTGTGGCTCGGTGAAGACGAGGGCGTCGATCTCATTGTTCAGTAGCATGTTCAGGCGCACGTGTACATCGTTTATCTGTACACGGAACACATCGTATTTAGGATGTGCTTTTTCCAGACAGCGGTCAGCGAGCCAAGAGGTAGCGGAGAACCGTGTGATGGCAATCATCTTGTCGGAGAGCTGTGAGGCATTCGTAACACGGCTTTTCCTGTTGGCAATCACCTGCCAATAAGCATTTGTTGCGGTAGCATAGTGAAGTGGCGTACCGTGGTTACGCAGACGTTCGGCGCGGATCAAGTCGGTAACGAAGCCTTCGACGTGCCCGCGGGCGATGAGTGTGTCACAGTCGAGTCGGGCGGGGCGCATTCGCAAATGTACGTTGATGCCGGCTTTGCTGAAGAGACTGTCTTCCACACCGATGAATAGCGGCAGACAATCCATAGTGGGCACAACAGCGATCTTTAGCGAAGCCGAGTCCTCACGGGCCTGTGCCTGCCGTTGCTCGGCTGTTATTCTTTGTTTTTCTTTATATGAGCTACCGCAGGCTACACACATCAGGCCAAAGGCGGCAGTCAGAAGTATGATAATGGGTCTGTTCATTCTACGGCAAAGATACAAATATATTTTCCGTTTTCTTGCGTTTTATGGCAATTATTTTTAATGTGGCGTTAAAAAGTTCAGAAGAGGGAGAGGAATCCAGGAATGCTTTTCATCCCTTTTGTTCTAGGGGCTGTTAAAGGCTTATTGTCTTTGGAAAGACTTTTTCTATTGTTTTTATATAAGTTTGGTGAATATTAAAAAACTTTGTATCTTTGCAGCCGATCGTTATATTGTGGATCAGGGGTGCTGCACTATGTGGTGTGGCTGAGATGATACCCTTCGAACCTGAAGCGGATAATGCCGACGCAGGGACACCGAAGATATTATTCCATTGGCTTTCATCCACCTTTTTCTGTGATTGTCTGTGAACGGACTCTGGGTAGTGGGTGTGGCTTTACGAAAACGTTTTATTTTAGGTAATCAAGATTGCAATTCAGTATGAAAAGAAAAGCTGTCATGCTGACTGCTCTTGCAGGAGCAGTGCTTCCTGTAGCCGCGTCTACCGGCACAGTGAAGACAGAGAGTAAGGTAGACACCACTCAAGTACACGAACTGCAGGCTGTGGAGGTGTTCTCTACGCGTGCTCACGGCCGTACGCCTATGGCCTATGACAATGTGTCGCAGCAACAGATCAGGAAAATGAATTTCGGACAGGATCTGCCGCGTCTGCTTCTTCTCACACCGAGCGTTACGATGACTTCTGATGCTGGTAATGGCATTGGATACACCACGTTGCGTGTACGTGGTACAGATCCCAGCCGTATCAATATTACTGTTAATGGTATTCCCCAAAGCGATGCCGAGTCTTCGGAGCTTTTTTGGGTGAATATCGGCGACTTCGCCTCTTCGCTAGGCTCTTTACAGATACAGCGTGGTGTGGGAACGTCGACGAACGGTTCTGCCGCTTTCGGTGCTACGGTGAATATGCAGACGGAGGGCATCTCCGCAGAGCCTTATTTGACGCTCGATGCCAGTGCTGGCTCTTATTATTCTCATAAGGAGACGATGCGCTTCTCTACAGGACTCATAAAGGATCATTGGGGGTTCCAGGGCCGGTTGAGCAACATCGGTTCGAAGGGATATCTCGACCGTGCTTGGACAAAGTTGAACAACTATTTCCTGCAAGGCGGCTATTTCTCTGACAACACTATGGTGAAGCTGGTCACCTTTAGCGGTGAGGAGCACACCTATCACGCATGGAACTATACAAGTAAGTATGAGCAGAGCCTTTATGGCCGCCGTTACAATTCTTGTGGTGAGTACTACGATGAGAACGGCAACCCGCTCTATTATAAGAATCAGACCGATAATTACAATCAACAGAACTATCAGTTGATTCTTACCCAGCGTTTTGGCCGGTTTTTCAATCTGCATGCAGCCCTGCATTATACGAAGGGTAAAGGCTATTACGAGGAGTACAAGACTGACCGTGATCTGAGTGAGTATGGCCTGACGCCGGTATCGGCATCGGCTGCATCAAGTGATCTGGTGCGTCAGAAGAAGATGGACAACGATTTCTACGGCGCCATTGCCGATCTGAATTATACGAACCATAATGGTCTGACTGCTGTTGTCGGCGGTGGTTGGAACCGTTATGATGGCGATCATTTCGGACTCGTGACCTGGGTGAAGGAAAATGTTGCTAATCTCACTCCCGATTGGGAATATTACCGTAATAATGCGGTGAAAAACGATGCGAACATATATGGTAAGGTCAACTGGGAGTTTCTGCGCGGACTTTCTGCGTATGTTGACCTGCAGTATCGTCATGTGAGCTACCGTCTACAAAATCCCACTGATGCATGGGGTTACAATGAGGACGGCCGCTATATCTACCGTGACGATTTCGACTTCTTTAACCCGAAGTTCGGACTGAACTACCAGATAGCCCGCAATCATCGTGTGTATGCATCGTATGCCATTTCCCACCGTGAACCTGTGCGCAACAATTATGAGGACTATGCCGCCAATGGCTATTCCTACCCGAAGGCAGAACGCCTGAACGATCTTGAGTTGGGTTATGAGTTTACGGGTGAGAAGTTTTCCGCAAGCGTGAATGGTTATTGGATGGATTATCACAATCAGTTCGTGCTTACCGGTGAGTTGGATGATATCGGTGAGGCCGTTACGCGCAATTTGGAGAAGAGCTACCGTCTTGGCGTAGAGTTGCAGGCTGCGTGGATGCCCGTCGATTGGTTCCGCTGGGATGCCAATGCCACTTTCTCGAAAAACCGTGTTCAGGATCTTGCTGTGACGCTCGACGATTATACCACGAAAGTGCAGATCGGTGACCAACCGCTCAGCTTCTCTCCTGATGTTATTTTCAATACGTGGATGACTTTTAAGTACAAGGGATTCTCTGCCGTAGTGACCGAGCGTTTCGTGGGCGAGCAGTATCTGACCAACACCGGTTTCAAGACGATGGAGTGTCAGGATGCCGATGGCAATACCACCTATGAGACCTTGATGCTTGGCAGTCATTGGACCACCGATCTCGATCTCAGTTATTCGTTCTCTCTGCGCAAGCTGGGAGTGAAGGAGGTGGCTGTAGGTCTCTCTATCTACAATCTCTTCTCAGCCAAGTACGACAATAACGGTTGGGCCGCACCCCAGTTTGAGCAACGAGACGGAAAGGTCGTAGCTGTCAACACATGGGGAATCCGCGACTATGGAGCCGTCGGTTTTGCTCCTTCCGCTCCCTTCAACTGTATGGCGCATCTCACACTGAGCTTTTAAATAAATACTATCCAAATCCGCAGGAACGGAGGAGTGGGGCATAGGCTCCCTCTTCCGTTCTACGGTGTTCATAGGTTATATATTCCGTACCCGTTATGGCGGGTAGAATGAAATATCAAAGATATGACGGATTGGCTTTCTTTTCATTGGCTTGACTTGACTACTACTGTCTTGGGTCTTGTCTACATATGGCTTGAATATCGGGCGAGCATTGCTCTCTGGCTGGTAGGTATTGTGATGCCTGCCATGGATGTCGTTCTCTATTGGCAGCACGGCCTTTATGGTGATGCTGGTATGGCAGTCTACTATACGGCTGCGGCAATCTATGGCTGGTTGGTGTGGAAGTTTGGACACAAGCACAATCAGAAGGCAGGCGACATTCTGCCGATTTCCTATATGCCCCGACGACTGTACCTCCCTGCGACGGTCTTCTTTCTTGCCGCCTGGGCTGTTACATGGTTTGTGCTCGATCGGTTCACCAATTCTACGATACCGGTTCTTGACGCTTTCACCAATGCTCTGAGCTTCGTAGGACTGTGGGCTCTGGCGCGCAAATACATCGAGCAGTGGTATTTCTGGATCATCGTCGATGGAGTGAGCTGTTATCTGTATTTCATCAAGGACATTCCCTTTAAGGGGGGGCTTTATGGTCTTTATGTCGTTATTGCTGTTGCCGGTGTCTTTAAGTGGCGCCGCATGATGCAACAGTCACGTACAGCCAAAGTTGAAGACAGGATCTGAATGGCCTCTAATAAGCCGCTTTACAGGCTTCTCCTCGGACCTTTCAAAGACACTTGGAGTTGGTTAGCAGGTTTTTATGTGCTGGCTGTATCTGTCTTCTTTTTGTCTATATGGTCGGTGTAAGCCGACAGACAATCCTTTTATGACTATTTACCAGATCATTCATTAAAAAATCCCATCCTTATGCAACACTATCCTCTCCTTACCGCTGATACGGTTTTCCCTCATGTAGTCTTGGCCGATGGCGACTTTCCGTCCCATCCCATTCCTTTCGGTCTGTTGTCCCGTGCTTCCCATCTGGTCTGTTGCGATCGTGCCGGTCAGAGGGCCATAGAGCGGGGGCTGCATCCCGAGGCGATAGTTGGCGATGGTGATTCTATCCCTGCTGATTTTCGGAGCCGTTATGCTTCGATCTTCCATCATGTGGCAGAGCAGGAGGATAATGATATGACCAAGGCGACACGCTATCTTCTCAGCATCGGGGCTACCGGACCGGTGTGTTATCTTGGCGCTACGGGCAAGCGTGAGGATCATACGTTAGCCAATATCGCCTTGTTGGAGGAGTATCGGCGTCGGTTTGGTATGCTGTCGGTGATGGTGACCGATCACGGATGGTTTGTCGTGGCGCAGGGACGTTCTGTCTTCGGGTCGTTTGCGCATCAACAAGTGAGCATTTTCAATCTCAGCTGTCGCGATCGGTTGTCGTCGACGGGTCTGAAGTGGGATGCCTATCCTTTCACGGCTGTCTGGCAGGGCTCGCTCAATGAGGCCGTGGCCGATTCATTTATTCTTGATGGCGACGGTGCCTATCTTGTGTTCCGCACGTTCGAGGCCAAGAGGTAAGGTGTGGCGTGACCGGGAAGCCTAGCTCCGCTTGCTGACGGAGTAAGCGATAAATGGAGGGACACTGCCTTTTCTTGATTTACCTAGTCGTCCCTTAAAAATCTGCATCCGTCATCGCAGTATATCTGCATCCGCCATCGCAGTATATCTTCCAAGACTGAGACAACGAATTGCTGGCAGGAAACACCCTTATCAATCTGAGGCTATGATAAAAAGTCCCTGTTTTTATTTGCAGCCGATCCTTTCCATGCAACCGATACCCGTGAGCGTCCATTCCTATCTGTCCTGAGGGTGGAGATCAAGAGGACTGTCGCATGAGATCTGAAGAGAACCGTCACAGGCAGCCGGTAGGATTCATGCTGCATGATCCAGGTTCCGTTCCCTGCGTTAATTCCATACGCACACCCCTTGAGCCCTTCCTCTGCTTGTCATTTCCGTATTTCATTTGAGCGGCCTGTTTTCCCCTATATTTATTGGGTGAGCCTGATTGTCCCTTCAGTAGCCCGTACACTGTTGATGGTGGCATTAAAAAACAAAAGACTTCTCGTCTGTCAGCTCTTTCCGGGGTGTGCAAGTGTTGTTAGGAATGAACAGACAGACGGGAAGTCTTTTTATTGCCTCAGTATCCTTTTATTAGTTGAAGTAATAAAGGAATGTAGCTACGCCTTCGAGGGCAGGCTTACGCTGTCCTTCAATTTCAATGGTGAAGGAGATCTCAGCCTTGCAGATACCGCGGAGATTCTCGATGTTCTTCAGTGTGGCATTGAGACGGATGCGGCTGCCGGTGAGTACAGGCTTGCCGAAGCGCATCTTGTCCATACCGTAGTTGACCATCATCTTCAGGTTGTTCACCTCGATGATCTGTCCCCACAGGTGAGGGAGCAGCGAGAGGGTGAGGTAGCCGTGTGCGATGGTGCTCTTGTAGGGGCTTTCAACCTTTGCACGCTCAGGATCGACGTGTATCCACTGATGATCGAGTGTAGCGTCGGCAAACTGGTTAATACGGTCCTGATCTACGGTCAGCCAGTCACTTACGCCCAGCTGCTGTCCTAGATGAGATGCGAATTCCTCGTAGGAATTAATAATAAGTTTACTCATTGTTGGTTGTTGAAGATTTATTTATGATATTGGTTAATTTCGTTATGGTTGTTGTCCCATTGCTGTCTGTTGGCAGAGGAAGTTGCCGGCATCTTTTCCTTTTTCTGTCGCTGTTCTTCTGTGCCAGGCAGTCGGGCTTTTTATTCCAGCCCTACGGGTATCGTGTGGGCAGGAAGAGAGCTCGGCAGCCTGATGCGCGGGCCTTATAGTCGCTCCACCTGCTTAACGCCTTTCACGGTTCTGATTTTCTTGATGAGCTGTTGCAGGCGGGATGTGTCTTCGAGCAGCACTTCCAGATTACCGGAGAAGAGGCCATCGTTGGAATCGATGTTGATGGAGCGCATCACGATTTTCTCTTCTTTGGAAATGATATTCGTAATGTTAGAGATAATGCCGATATCATCGTTGCCGACGACATGCAGGGTGATGCTATATTGTGATGTGCCTTTTCCACTCCAGCGGGCGCGTACGATGCGGTAGCCGAATCGGCGTCGCATTTCCGGTGCGTTGGGACAGTCTGTACGGTGGATCTTTATTCCGCCGTTGACAGTGACAAATCCGAAGATCTTGTCACCGTAGATGGGATGGCAGCAGGGGGCGAGCTGATAGTCGATACCTTTTAGATTACGGTCGATAGTAAGCACATCCTCGTTGCCGTAGGTCTTCTCTTCCTCTTCGCTTTCAAACTTGAATCCTTCTGCCGAACGTGTCTCCTTTTCTTTGCTATTGTTTTGATGGTCACGTAGTTCCAGATAGAGGTCAAGGACGTGATTGGGATCGAGTTTGTCGTCTGCTATCTGCTTGTAGAAGTCGGACACCTCTTTGAAGCCCATCTTTTTGATGAGATGGCCCATAAGGCTTTCTTCTATCTCGATCTTCCTGTTCTTGAAGCGACGCTCCAGCAGTTCTTTGGCGTAGAGACCATCCTTTGCTTGGGTTTCCTTGAGAGCCAGACGTATCTTGGCTTTGGCCTTGGGAGTCTTGGCGATGTTGAGCCAGTCGTGCTTAGGTGTCTGAGAGTTTTGTGTGAGCACTTCCACGGAATCACCCGAATGGAGTTCTTCGCGCATCGGCACGACACGTCCGTTGATCTTTCCGCCTACGCAACTGTTACCGATCTTAGAATGGATGCGGTAGGCAAAGTCGAGTACCGTTGCACCGGCAGGAAATTTATACAGGTCGCCTTTTGGGGTGAATATATAGATCTCCTCCGGTGTGAGCGAGCGGGTGAACTGGTCCATCACCTGCAGGTTGTCGCCGGCTTCGAGGGCGGCGCGTATGTTGGCGAGCCAGTCGTCGAGCTGTCCTTCAGCCTTGATGCCTTTGTAGCGCCAGTGGGCTGCAAGACCGTGTTCGGCAATCTCGTCCATGCGTTCGGTGCGGATCTGCACTTCCACCCATTTCTTCTCCGGTCCGAGCACGGTGATATGCAGACACTCGTAGCCGTTCGATTTTGGTACGGAGAGCCAGTCGCGTAGTCGTTTCGGGTTAGGCTGATACATATCCGTGACGATAGAGTAGACCTGCCAGCACTGCAGTTTCTCCTTGTCGAGTGGTGAGTCGAGGATAATGCGGATAGCGAAGAGGTCGTAGATGCCCTCAAAGCCGCATTTTTGTTTCTTCATCTTTTGCCAGATGGAGTGGATCGACTTTGTGCGTCCCTTGATGTGGAATTTCAGTCCGGCCTGTTCGAGCCGTTCCTGTATAGGTCCTATGAAGCGGGCTATATAGGCGTCACGCGTCCGTTTGGTGGCGTTGAGTTTTTCCTTGATCATGTAGTAAGCGTCGTGCTCCAGATATTTGAGCGACAGGTCCTCCAGCTCGCTTTTCAGCTTATAGAGTCCGAGCTTGTGGGCGAGTGGAGCATAGAGATAGCTGGCCTCTTCACTCACTTCGCGACGGGCATCAGTGTTGGGTGTGTCGCGTATCTGTCGCATGAGATTCACACGGTCGGCGATCATGATTAGGATGACACGCATGTCCTCGGCGAAGCTCAGTAGCAGGTTACGGAAGTTCTCACTCTGTATGACAGGGTTTTTCTCGTAGAGGCGTTGGATTTTCACCAGTCCGTGGATGATGCGCTGAACATTCTCGCCGTAGCAGTCGAGTATATGTTGTTTGGTTTTCTCCTCGTCAAGATTGTCGATGAGAATGCCATAGAGCAGGGTGGCCAGAATGCCGTCGCGCCGCAGTCCGATTTCGTCTACCGTGATGGCAGTTGTCTGCAATGCTCGCAGCACAGGGTTCAGATCGAACACATCACGGTAGATGTGTCCTTCTCGTAAGGCATGCAGGACATCGGAGAGCAATTGGCGCTCATCACCGGGGTGCATGGTTGTCCCCGCCACATCGCGCAGATGGGTCACGATGTCGCGGGCCTGCTGTTCTTCTTCAGAAGTGAATTGAAGTATCTTTCTCATAGACATAATCGCTTACTGAATTGCAAAGTTAATGATTTTTCCTTGCCAAGGCAAAGAATATAAGACAATTTAAAAAATCGCAGAAACCGGCGGGTGTCCTATTTGTCATAGAGATCCTACCGGTTTCCATTTCATTCTTAAGCCCTGTCGGTTGCGGCTGAATTTGCAGTGTATGGAACTGTCGTTTTTATCCTTCCATTGTGTCGTCCGTTTCGTCGAGCCTCCCGCTCCATAGATAGCGGTTGGTCTCACGGGCGATGACACCGCTTAGGAGCAGGAGCGAGATGAGGTTGGGTAGTGCCATGAGGGCATTGAAGCAGTCGGCGATGTTCCATACCATGCCGAGACTTACGACACTGCCCACAAAGAGGGCGATGATGAACAGGATGCGGTAGATGAGCGTGGCGTGATTGCCTGCCAGGTACTCCATGGCACGTTCGCCGTAATAGCTCCAGCCGAGGATGGTTGAGAAGGCAAATGTTACCAGTCCGATGCTCAGCAAGGGTATGCCGATGACGGGTATCTTTGAGAATGCGGCATGGGTAAGTGTGCCGCCATCGGTGTAGTTGATGTCTGGATAGGCGATGACAGAGCTTACCACGACGATGCCAGTGAGGGCGCAGATCACCACAGTGTCCCAGAATGTGCCCGAGGAGCTGACGAGAGCCTGTCTGACGGGATTGCGTGTCTGTGCGGCGGCGGCTACGATGGGTGCGCTGCCGAGTCCCGATTCATTGGAGAACAGGCCGCGTGCGATGCCGTAGCGGGCCGCGAGCATAAGGGTGGAACCGGCAAAGCCGCCACCGGCAGCGTGTGCTGTGAAGGCCGAAGAGAAGATAAGTTTGATGGCTGGCCATACGTAGGCGGAGTTGATGATAAGGATATAGATGCAGCCTACTACATAGAACAGGGCCATGAAAGGTACGAGCCATCCACAGACGCGTGCGATGCTCTTCACGCCGCCAATGATGACGATGCCGGCGAGGACTGCCACACACAGGCCGACGATCCAAGGTGTCACGCCGTAGCTCTCGTGAAGCACGGTGGCGATGGCGTTGGCTTGTACGGTGTTGCCGATGCCGAAGGCGGCGATAGCCGTGAAAAGGGCGAAGAGAATTCCCAGCCATTTGGCGTGCAGGCCGCGCTCGAGGGCATACATCGGCCCGCCGAGCATCTTTCCTTCTGTTGTCTTCACACGATATTTGATGGCTAGCAGACCTTCTGAGTATTTGGTGGCAATGCCGAAGATACCTGTCAGCCAGCACCAGAGCACGGCGCCCGGACCGCCGAGGGCTATGGCTGTAGCTACACCGACGATGTTGCCGGTACCGATGGTTGCTGCTAAGGCTGTGGCAAGAGCTCCAAATTGCGAGACATCGCCCTGAGCCTCCTTATCGTGCTGTACGCTCAGACGGATGGCGGTAAAAATCTTGCGCTGAGGCAGCTTCAGACGAAGAGTTAAAAATAGGTGCGTACCTAGAAGGAAAATAATCATTGGCCAACCCCACAATAGTTGACTTAATGTCTCAAAAAATGTGCTCAATGCTTCCATATTGTCACTTTTATTTTGATTTTGGTGGCAAATATAATTAAAATATATGGAATCAGCAATCTTTTTACATTATATTTGTCGCTATATGTTACAATTGGTTCTATTTTTTGTTCAGGAAAGATAGGTAAATAGCTGCTAGATTTATCAAAGACTTTTATAAATTAAATTACTGAATATCAGTAGATAAGTACATTTTTAAGGGACGACTATATAATAAAAGGTATGAGAACAAATGACCGGCATCATCGTGCCGACAGATATTCCGACCCCTTCCTATCGCCGTCGGCCACCAACCGACATCGGATGCAAGACACGAGAACAGACGCAATAAGGAAAGAAAAGGGAAAGGGTATGCCGGGGGAAAGGAAAACAGAAGGAGACCATGGCTTCCCAGACAGAGGGCATACGCAATGGCAGAGCCGAAAGACAGTGTTGACATCTGTAAGTCGGGGGCAAGGGAGAAGTAAAGAAAATTAGTACGACTTCCGTTTCTTTTTCTCCTTTCAAAAGGCCTTTCCACGAGGGGATCACGGCCTCCGTCCAACCGGCAAACGAGGTGGGTCAAAATAGGAAGATAGGTGCATCCGCGAAGGAAGATACTTGCAAGGGCAAAAGAATATATATTAAAAGGCAAAGTAGTATTATGCTCGAGGGGCAAGTCAGCTTGGATACTTGAGCAAGGAATATATGGTAATTTTCCCTGGAATTTTACCTTGTTGCAACTTATTGGTTTTCAGCACCTTGTAAAGCCATAAGAAAACCGGGCAAAAAAGAGGCCGACCAACGCCGCCTACTGCTTGAAAATCGGGCGGACAGCCACTGCGAAGGGACCTGCTGCGGACCTGTGGGCCTCTGTGTCCGAGATTTTTGACTGTAAAGAAAAATAGGATAAATTTCAAGGAGTCGTCCACTTCGGACAGGTCATCCTCTGCATCTCCACGTCCCTTTCCCTGCCCCGGAAGAAAGGAAGGGCAGTCCGACATTCTGGTTCGGCATGTCAGGCAGGTTGCTGAATAAGGAAGGGCTATCATTCGTCTTGTTAATCATAAAATCTGCAAGCTTATTAAGCTAAAGATACACTACTGTCCCGTTAAAAATGGGAATTGGTCTTTGAAATAA
>ULSH01071338.1_pt1 | contig 13316 bp, 10 predicted proteins | sample 1956151 | NCBI WGS metagenome assembly ULSH01 (sample SAMEA4835702, study PRJEB28245) | human gut metagenome | biome: gut microbiome; material: fecal sample | place: Denmark | collected 2008 | reverse complement strand
CGCTCTTCCACCCGCGCAGAAGCAGATAGTGCATGATGTACACGTCCGCTTCCGGCAGGTCGTAGGGCTTCAAGCCCTTGATGACGTGTACGCGCGGGGATTTCCCGTCCACCCGCAGGAAACGCAGCGTTTCCTCCTGCCAGTTGCGGGTCAGGTGCGCGGGCGGAATCACCAGCGCGGGCAATGAACCGGTGGAGGATAGAAACGCCAGCGCCTGCACCGTCTTGCCTAAGCCCATTTCGTCCGCCAGCAGGCATCGGTCGTGGCTGCACAGGTACGCCAGCCCCTCCTCCTGAAATGGGCGGAGCGTCCCCAGAAACGCACCGTCGGGCGGGGTCATGCGCACGGGCATCGTTGCCATTTTCGCCTGACGAACCGCGTATTCCCGCGCGTCAGTGACGGCTTTTTCCCACAACGCGCGGTCGCTGGGCTTGATTTCCAGCGGGAAGCGCATCATCAGCCAGCAGAGGTCGCCCACCGCCCGCCGATGCGCCGTGAACCGCGCTTCGCCGCGCCTGCTGCCCGCGCTGCCCGGAAAAAGCCGCTTGCACACCTCCGTCACCGACGGGTCGCCCTTCACCACCCAGCACTTACTGCGGCGGTTGTAGCTCAGCGTTCCCAGCGGTGCGCCGGCGGGCGGGTACGGGCGCAGGTACGGCGGAAGCAGTTCCGCTTCTTCTTCATTCATAGTGCAATTCCCCACAGCCGGTTCAGGCATACGCACGAAATCGGCTTTCCGTGAATTCGATTGGGTACGGCGACTGTCCGATCAGTCACAAGAATTAAACTGCTGATTTGCCCGCACGCGGCATAGCGGGTCAGCTGCATCACAATGCGCTTGCGGTCAGGCTGCCCGCGCTTGATTTCGATGCCGATGCCGCCGGGGCAAAGCAAGTCGATGCGGCAGCGCGGGGCGAGCGGGACTTCGTGCGCGCAGGGGATTTCCGCCTCCGCAAGGGATGCCCGCACGAGGTCGTGCAGGTCGTATTCGCCTTGCTGGATGGGGGCGCGGATGCCGCGGAGGGCATGGAGGATTTCTGCGAGAGAATCCGCCGCCGCGTTTGTTTGTGTATCCATTAGTAGAGACCCGCCATCGCCTGTGTCAGCTGCCCCATTGCCGACGCAACTTCCGCCGTTGTCGGGGCGGGGAGGGAGATGACGTATTCCAGATTCGTGATGGCGGACTGAATCGCGGAGTAGCGCTGCGCGTCGTTTACAATGTCCATGCTCTGCAATTGCGCGTAGGCTTGCGAAAGCAGAATCTTCGCATCGGGAATCAGCGTGTTCTCCACCATCGTGTTGCTGCCGGAGCTGGATGCGCTCGTGTGGTACGGGCAGGTGCCGCTTGCGCCTAAGACCGCGTAGCTGCCGAGGTACTCAATCAGCACATCCTCATATTCCGTGCCGATGAAGGAGGCCAGCGGGTGTCCAGACGGAATCGTCAGCACGCCGCGCGTGACCGTGTCCGGGCAGTAGGGGGAGGCGAGCAAGCCGCTGACGGAGCAAATCGTCTGCGTCGTGTGCATCTGGCAGGAAACCGTCGGTTCTGTGCCGGCTTTCCAGTAGTCCGTCACGACCCCGTAGCCCATCGCGTCGCTTCGGCAAGCGTCGGTGGCAAGCTGCCCCGATACCGCGCATGTCGTCACCTTCACCAAGCCGTAGTCGCTGGCGCTGCCCTCCAGAATGTCGCGGTTGGACAGCCCCTGATGAATCTTGCTCATGTAGCTCTGCCACAGCGGGGCGGCGGAGCGGGAGCCGGTGGATTTCGACGACAGCGCCTTGTAGTTGTCATGCCCAACCCACAGGGCGGAGGAGTAGTAGCCCGTCATGCCAGCGAAGAAAACGCCCTTCTGGTCGGAGTTCGTGCCAGTTTTGCCCGCGACGGTCTGCCCCTTGATTTTCGCGTTTGTGCCCGTGCCGGAGGAAACCGCCTGCTTGAGCATGTCCACGACCATGTACGCCGTGGATTCGCTGAACACGCGGTGACGCTCCTGCTGCTGGTGGCCGTCCCAGATGACCTTGCCCGTGCTGTCGGAAATGCCGAGGACGGAGATGGGCTGCTGATACACGCCGCCGTTCGCCAGCACGCCGAAGGCAACCGCCATCTGCATGGGCGTGATGCCGCTGGAGCCGAGGGACAAGCCGAACGGCGTTGCGTCAATGTGCGCATCGTCAATGCCCATCGCGTGCAGGAAGGCAACGGAATTGTCCACGCCCACAAGGGTCATCAGCGCCTGCGAGGCGGCGGTGTTATGGCTGTTGACGAGCGCCTTGCGCAGCGTCTCCGGGCCGGCGTAGGAGCTGCCGCCGTAGTTGCGCGGCCAAGAATCCTGCCCGTTTGACCCGCGCCAGCCGGAAATCGGCAGCGGCATGTTCATCACGATGCTCGCGGGGGATGCGCCAAGCTCAATCGCGGGGGCGTACACGGCAATCGGCTTGATGGACGAGCCGACGGGCATGGTCATATCCACCGCGCGGTTGAAGGTTTTCATCGCCGTCGGGCGCGTGCGGCTGCCGACGATGGCTTTGATTTCGCCCGTGTGGTAGTCCACAACGACGGCGGCGGCCTGCGGCTCAACCGTTTCGTCGTATGTGCCGTCGGAATTGCGCGTGCGGTAGACCTTGTCCGCCGGGTCGCGCAGGGTGGGGTAGTTCGTCCAGTTTTCCAGCGTATCCTCGACGGTGGACTGAATGGAGGTGTCGATGGCGAGCTGGACGTGGTAGCCGCCGGTGCGCAGCTTGTTTTCCATGGCGTTGCGGTTGGCGGAGGTGTCCTCAAGGTTGTTCAGCTGCAGCAGGATGTCGATGACCTCATCCACCGCGTATTCGACGTAGTGCGCGTAGGCGTACATGCCGGTGGATGTGTTCGGGTCTTTCTCCAGCACATGCGCGGTCGCCGGGTCAAGCGCCTCCTGATACTGCTCGTAGGTGATGTACTGGTTTTCGTACATGCAGCGCAGGACGTAGTTGGTGCGGTCGTTGGTGATGGCGGGGTAATCCACGCCCTCCTTCTGCCGCGTGTAGAAATTCCGGCGCGGATTGTAGTAGTAGGGCGAGTTGCATGTGCCCGCCAGCATGGCGCATTCGCGGAGCGTCAGTTCACCCAGCGATTTGCCGAAATACCCCTGTGCGGCGGTGTACACGCCGTAGTAGTTTTCGCCGAGGTAGATGGTGTTCAGGTAGCTTTCGAGAATCTGATCCTTTGTGTAGCGCGTTTCCAGCTGCATGGCGAGGTACGCTTCCTGAATTTTGCGCTTGTAGCTCTGCTCGGAGGAAAGGAGCGTATTCTTAATCAGCTGCTGGGTGATGGTCGAGCCGCCCTGCGTGGAGGAGGAGGACAGGTTCGACACGAACGCGCCGATAATGCGCTTGATGTCCACGCCGTTGTGCGTGTAGAAGCGCGCGTCCTCCACGGCGATAAAAGCGTGCTGGAGGTATGTCGGCATGGCCTGAATCGACACCATGACGCGGTTCTCCGAGCCTTTGTATTCGGTGATGAGGTTGCCGTTGGCGTCGTAGATGAAGGAGGTCTGCGCCTGATCGTCAATCGCGGCAAGGTCAAGCGTCGGGGCAGTTTCCATGTACCCTTTCGCAATGCCGACCACCGCGCCGACTGCCGCCAGCCCTGCCACCAGCACCAGCACCGCGAAAATGCGGATGACGTTGACGGCAATCGACAGCACGAAGTTCGGCTTCTTCATCTCCGGCTTGAAAATGGAGTGCTTGTAGACCTTTTCCTCCTCCGGCAGCGCTTCGCTATCCTCCGCCGAAGCGTTCCAGAAGTCCTCGTGCGCGAACATGTCCGCCTGCCCCGCAACTTCCACGGGGTCGTCGTCGTCCGCCCAGTTCGGGTCGTACTCGTCAGGATCATCGCCCTGCGGGTCGTCGGGATGACCGTCCTGATAGGCAAAATCGTCGTTTTCCGGCACAAAGTCCGGGAAATCGCTGCGTTTCTTCACTGTTTCAGCCCCTTTGCGCCGTCAGCGGCATGATGCGCGCCCCGGCGGAATATGAAAACGTGGATGCCAATCCACAAGAGCATACAGAATTACATCCTATATTATAGCACATATTCGCGCATCCTGCAATGGCAGGCGACGAAAGGAGGATGCACCATGCCCCAGACAAACAACGAATCAGAAGCGAAAATTCCTGCAAAGCGCCGAAAATCTCCCCGGCGGCGGTGGAAACGCGCGCTGCTGCTGCTTGTGCTGATGACGCTGCTGATTCTCCGCGTCGAGCGCAACGTGACCGACGTCGTGCTGACGCTCTCGCAGGCGACGGCGCGGTCGCTGGCGATTCAGGCGCTCAACGAGGCAGCGTCGGAGATGCTCGGACTCGGCGTGCATTACGCCGACCTGATGACCGTCGAGAAGGACGATCAAGGGCAAGTGCGCCTGATTCAGGCGAATACCCCGGAGATGAACCGTCTGGCGGCGCAGGCGTCCCTGCTTGCGCAGGAGAGATTGACCGCCATGGGGCAGAAAACCGTCGTCGTGCCGCTGGGCAGTGCCATCGGGCTGACGCTGCTGGCAGGCGCTGGGCCGGGCATCGCCGTGCAGATTCTGCCCGTCGGCTCGGTGCAGGCGGCGTTCAGCACTGATTTCACCACCGCTGGCATCAACCAGACACGCCACCGCATTTCCCTCGTCCTGACTGCGAACGTGCAAATCGTCATTCCGACCGGCGCGAAAAACGTGCAGGCCAGCACGCAGATGGCGATGGCGGAAAGCATCATCGTCGGGCAAGTGCCGGATTCCTTCGCCGAGGGCGGCAGCGACAACAGCATCATCGACCTTGCGCCGTGAGGGAGAATGGGGTATAATAGAACGGAAATCCCGCTGATTTCAGCAGAAAGAAGCATTACCATGCGCGTTCTCGACATTGACCTCGACTTTTTCCTCGCTGATTGCTGCCCTCTTGCCGAATTAGGACACCGCCCGTCCCTCCCCGGACATGAGCCGTGGGAAGCATCCGCCGTCCGCGCGTTCCTCGAAAACCAGTGCGGCCTGTCCCACACCGCCCCCAAGCCGGGGCGCATTTTCGAGACGCACGACGGCGCGCTCCGCTTCTGGGAGGAGCAAATCGCCGCCGGAAGCCTGACCGCCCCCTTCGATGTCACCCACGTTGACGCGCACAGCGACCTCGGCATTGGTTATCCCGGCCCGAACTTCGTGCTGTTCAACGTCCTGTCCATGCCCGTCCCAAAGCGGCTGGACTACACCGCCTTCTATGCCCAGAAGAAGCTCGATGAGGCGAATTACCTGCTCTTCGCGCTGGCGATGCGGCGGATTTCGTCGCTGGATAACGTGCGCAATCCGCGTTCGCGGGCGGATATTCCGCAAGTGCTGCTTGACGCGGACGGCAACATCCATCTCAATTCGCTGACCGCGCAGATGTTCGCCGCGAAAAACGGCGCAGAGCCGACCGTACCCTTCCGCGTGTACGACGACTACCGCGATTTCCGCGCGGCGGGGGCGTATGACTTCGTGACGCTCGCAATTTCGCCGAGGTACGCGCCGAAGGAGGCGGATGCGCTGGTGGAGGTGGTGGGGGAATATATCAAGAAAGAAAAAAATTTTTGTAATGGGTGTTGACAAAATAAAAAACATGTGATATATTAAAGATGTTCTCAATGGAGGAAAAGTGACCTATAAGCAAAGGAGGCGAGTCCAATGGGGCGGCTGGATGATTCAGAAGCAATAGCCGAGCACAATCAAAATAGGAGGAAAACGTATGAAGAAAATGACGGCATTACTGCTTGCATTGGTTTTGACTTGCTTGTTTGCTACGTCGGCGATGGCGGTAACGGTTACTGGTCCAAAGAAAACGTTCACTGTGGGAACCGGCATTAAGAGTGATGAATCGGATGAGCCGTATCTGGAAATTACGGAGTTCTCCACATCGGGTGCAGGGTATTTCGTTTTCTGGGTCACAAACAATTCCAATGATACGCAGGTGTCGCCTGCATATTATCCTAATAGCGCGGGCGTTAAGACAATTTACTATATGCAGGAAAGCAGAAAAGCTGGCTATGTAAAGGCAAATGTCAGTTATTCGGCTCGAGCCAGAACAAATAGTTCTGTGCCAACAAATGCACAAAGTACACTTGTAGCTGTTTTTGCGCCGTAACGTGATAAATTAAATGAGCGGAAGTGTCCTTTGCGGGATACTTCCTCCTATTGAGTTTTACTTACAGTCTTGACGATTTAAAGAAGGAGAAGCGAATGAAAAAGTTCCTGTCGCTGATGCTCTGCGCCGCTCTGATCCTGTGCGCTTTTGCCGCCCACGCGGAAAATGCAGAACTGAACATTGCCACCAATCAGTATTATGCCTTGATGGAACGCATGGAGCAGTTTGAACAGGAAAGCGGCATCAGCATCACCTGCGAAAAGTCCGTAGACATCATGGACACGATTTCGACCGCCTACGTTATCAAGAATCCCGACATTGATTTGTTTGTTTTCACTGCTTACGACGGCTTATATACCCTCAAAAACATGAAATACTACGCGCCGCTAACCGGCAGCGCGATTTTGCAGGACGCTTTCCAGCATGTCTATCCCGCTCTGCGCCCCGTCTGCACGGATGACGATACGCTGATGGGCTGGATAATAGATGCTTCCCCGATGGGCATGATGGTCTTGACGGAATATCTGGACGAATGGGGAATGAAGTCGCCCGAAACCTTCGACGAACTGCTGGATGTGTGCAACGAAATTCTGGAAGAAGGGCTTCTGCCGGAAGAGACAGGGCTTCTGATGCAGAAATACACCCAGTCGGGCATGATGGACTTGTTCATGAAGTATTACATCATGACCTCCCTGCAGGAGGGACGCAGGCTGGACTTTACGGACGAAACGTTTCTGCATTACGTCCAGCGCATCAAGGACGAACTGCCCGCGGAAGAAGAGCCGCGCATGGCATTTGAAAATATTTTCATGATTCCGGGTGCTTCGTCCGCCCCGTCGCAGATGATTCAATTCGTGCCGCGCATTTTCCCGGAGCAGAACAGCGCGGTTGAAACGTATGTGACCATTGCTGTGGTGAACCCCTACGGCAAGAATCAGGAAGCCGCGATTCAGTTTTTGGAATACTGCGCGACACATCTGACAGATGGAAGTTACTTTATCTATGACAACCTGACCGAGCCGATTGAAAATCCGTCGATGGTGGCGCAGCTGGATGAACTTGCGGAAAAAATCGCACTGCTGGAACAGAAAGCAGATAAAGAGCGCGCGGACGAGGACACCCTGCGCGACTTGCAGGATCAGTACGCAAACATGGAGCAGTGGCGTTATTTCTCTTCGGCGGAGGATATTGCCTACTATCAGGAGATGGCGAAATCGCTGTATGTGTCCGAGGGTTCGCCGCTGACGTATGATGACGCGCTTCAGGTGTTGGTGCAGCGCTATCTGAACGGCGCGTTTGATGCGGCGACGTTCGCGAAGGAATGCCAGAATCATGTGGAAATGATTTACGCGGAAATCGGCGAATAATCAATAGAACCAAAAAACCTCGCGGCATCACTTGTCGCGAGGTTTTCATGTGCAAGCAATGTGGATAACTCAAATCCCCGTCGCGGATTTCGCGGACGTGGCGATATTCTCCGCGTGGTCGCCGATACGTTCGAGGTTCGTCAGCATGTCCAGATAAATCATGCCGTTCTTCGCGGAACACTTGTGGTTCTTCAAGCGATCCATGTGGTGGCTGCGCAGGGCTTCGGTCGTCGTGTCGATTTCGTCCTCCACGCCTTCCACTTCGCCCAGCAGCGTGTCGTCCGTTACCTGCGCCTTGAACATGTCCAGCGAGCGCTGCATCTGCGCGCGCACAAGGTTCGACAGGCTTTCCAGCTCCTGTACCGCCTTGGGCGAGAATTTCACCTCGTCCTGATTCTTCAGCTGCGCCGATTCCATGATGTTCTGGCTGTGGTCGCCAATGCGCTCCATGTCGTTGACGACGTGGAACATCGAGCCGACCAGCTTCGTGTCCTTCTCGGACAGGTCAAGCCCCTTCACTTCCACCAGCGAATCGGTGATTTCGCGGTTCAGGTAGTCCAGCACGTCCTCGTTCCGCGCCAGCTCTTCGGACTTCTTCGCGTCCCACTCGTTGAAGCACTCCATCGCCCGCTGGAAGTTGCCCATCGCAATGCCGCCCATGCGCTGCACTTCGTTGAACAGCTGCGCCACGGCAATCGGCGGCGTTTTGAGCATACGCGCGTCAAAGTAGAGCAGCTTCATTTCCTCGGCAGTCGAGCCGTCGCCCTTGATCAGCAGGCATGCCAGCTTCTCCAGCCAGCTTGCGGCGGGCAGCAGCAGCGCCGTCGTCGTGACGTTGAAGAGAATGTGGACGATGGCGATTTGCAGCTTGAGGTTGCCGGGGGAGAGCATCTCGACCCAGCTTGCCAGCGGCAGGCAGCAGGCGATGATGACGAAAATCACCGTGCCGATGACGTTGAAGAGCAGATGCACCGTCGCCGCGCGCTTGGCGGTGGAGTTTGTGCCCGCGCACGCCAGCAGCGCCGTGACGCAAGTGCCGATATTCTGCCCGAAGAGGATGAAGATGGCGCCATCCAGCCCAATCAGCCCCTGCGCGACGAGCGTTTGCAGGATGCCGATGCTGGCGGCGGAGGATTGCAGGACGGCGGTGATGCCCGCGCCGATCAGCACGCCCAGAATCGGGTTGTTGATGGACGCCATCGCCTTCTGGAAGCCCTCCCACGTCCGCAGCGGCTCCATCGCGCCGGACATGGTGTTCATGCCGATGAACAGGATGCCCAGACCCATCGTGATGGTGCCGAACTGCTTGGCGGTTCTGTACTTGTCGGGAAGATTCGAGAGAATCAGCCCCAGAAACGTGAAGATGGCGGCGAAGTCAATCTGCACGGACAGCAGCAGCGACGTGACCGTTGTGCCGATGTTTGCGCCCATAATCACGCCGACCGCCTGCGTCAGGGACATCAGCCCCGCGTTGACGAAGCCGACGACCATGACCGTCGTCGCGGAGGAGGACTGCACCACCGCCGTGATGGTGATGCCCGCGAGCATGGCGAGGAAGCGGTTGCCCGTCACCATGCCGAGGAGCTTTTTCAGCCGCGTGCCCGCCGCTTTTTCCAGCGCTTCGCCCATCAGCTGCATTCCGAACAGGAACAGCCCCAGTCCGCCGAACAGGGATAAGACATTCATAATCGTCATGATGGTTCGTTTCCTCCGAGCGTGCCGCAATGCAGCAAAATTCCGCCTGTGCGGGGAAAAATCGCATACATACCTACTTTACCACACTTTGCGCTTGTTTTCAACTGAATTTTACATATTCATAGAGATTTTAGGCGGCGTTCAGCGGGGGAAAACAAAAAGCCGCCCCGAAAGGCGGCGAATGTCAAATTCGCAGCGGATGCCGCTTGGCAAATCAACATCTTGCGCGGAATGATCCCTGGGCCTGACGCACCATATGGTAAAACGTCCCTTCGCCGCTGAGCGTCACCCGCTTCACCGGCTCGCCCACCACCCGGAATCCTGCCTTCTCGTAGCAGCGAACGGCGCGCGTGTTCCACGTCCGCACTTCCAGATACATCGGCTTGCCCGGATACAGCCGCTGGGATAAATCCCACGCCAGCGCTGTCATCTGCGTGCCGTACCCCTGTCCGCAGTGGTCGGGATGCGCCCCGATGCCGAAAAACACCTCGCTGCCCTCATCGGACAGGTTCACGAAGCCCACCAGCGTTTCGCCATCGTAAAAGGAATAGAAATTGTTTGCCGGATTCGCAAAACCGTATCCGTGCTTCTTCTGCTCGGCATACGGCGGATTGTTGTACATCGCGTATTCGCCAGGGTACTGCCACGCGCAGATGGCTTCCTTCTCGGCTTCGGTGGTCGGATGATACGTCAGCATGGCGTTTTCCTCCTTGGGGATATTTCTGATTATGCAAAAAACCGGAGGCAGCCTGCGCCACCCCCGGTCAAAATCCTCGATTATTGCAGCACAATGCCTTCCGCTTCCAGCTCCGCGCGGGTGCAGAGCCGCAGCGTCACAAAGTTCTGCTGGCAGATGATGTAGCTGCCGCCTTCACGCGTGTCCTTGTTCTCCAGCGTCACGATGCCCTGCGCGATGCAGTCGTGGTCGGCGCAGCTGGCGTCGGTCATCTCGATGCTCGTCTCCGTGACGTGGATGATGTTCACGCACACGCCGTGAATCAGCCGGTAGTACCCGTCCTCCAGCAGCGGAATCGGCTCGTACGTCTTTGTGCCGACTGTCACAAGCAGGAACGCGACGGCTTCCGACGGGTCGCGAACCGCGCTTGCCATCGGGGAGGGCGCAATGCCGGGGTCAGTGCCGCGCGTCGCCGGGTTCAGCTTCGCGAAGCTCAGCGATTCGTTCGATGCCGCCAGAATCGCCTGCGCGTCGGCGAGGGTTTCCTGCGTCGTCGTCAATTCCGCCTCTGTCGCGGCCAGGGTTGCCTTTGTGGCTTCCAGCTCCGTCGTGGCGGTGGTCAGGCTGTCCTTCGTCGCGGCGAGTTCGTTTTGCGCGGTGGTCAGGCTGTCCTTTGTCGCGGCGAGTTCGTTTTCCGCAGTGGTCAGGCTGTCTTTCGTCGCGGAGAGTTCGGCTTCCTTCGCGGTCAGGGTGTCCTTCGTCGCGGTGAGTTCCGATTCCTTCGCGGTCAGGCTGTCCTTCGTCGCGGTGAGTTCGGCTTCCTTCGCGGTCAGGGTGTCCTTCGTCGTCGTGAGTTCGGCTTCCTTTGCGGTCAGGCTGTCCTTCGTCGTCGTGAGCTCGGCTTCGGTGGCGGTCAGCGCCGTCTTGGTGTCGGACAATTCCGTCGTGGCGTCGGCAAGGGTGTCCTTCGTCGCGGTCAGCTCGGTTTCAGTGGCGGACAGGCTGGTTTTTGTGTCGGACAGCTCCGTCTGCGCGGCAGTCAGCGTGTTCTGCGTCACCGCCAGTTCGGCTTCCGTCGCGGCGAGCGCTTCCTTCGTGTTCTCCAGTTCATATTCCTTTGCCGGCAGGGATGCTTTCAGCGTGTCCAGTTCGTTCTGCGTGGTGGACAGCGTGTCCTTCACTGCCGCCAGTTTGGTCTGGGTGATCATCAGCGTGTCCTTCGTGGATGCCAGCGTGGTGTCGCGGCTGCTCAGGGCAGTCTGCGTTTCGGCGAGGGTGGCTTCGGTGGACGCGAGGGTGCCCTTTGTTGCGGACAGTTCAGTTTCGCGGTCAGCAAGCGTACCCTGCGTTTCGGCGAGGGTGGCTTCGGTGGATGCGAGGGTGTCCTTTGTGGCGGACAGTTCGGTTTCGCGGTCAGCAAGCGTGCCCTGCGTTTCGGCAAGGGTGGCTTCGGTGGATGCGAGGGTGTCCTTCGTGGCGGACAGCTCGGTTTCGCGGTCAGCAAGTGTACCCTGCGTTTCGGCAAGGGTGGCTTCGGTGGATGCGAGGGTGTCCTTCGTGGCGGACAGCTCGGTTTCGCGGTCAGCAAGTGTACCCTGCGTTTCGGCAAGGGTGGCTTCGGTGGACGCGAGGGTGTCCTTCGTCGCGGACAGTTCAGTTTCGCGGTCAGCAAGCGTACCCTGCGTTTCGGCGAGGGTGGCTTCGGTGGACGCAAGGGTGGTCTGGGTATCCGTCAAGGCGGCGGCGGTCGTGTCCAGCGTGGTCTGCGTGTCCGCGAGGGTCGCTTCGGTGGATGCGAGGGTGTCCTTCGCGGCGGACAGGCTGTTTTCGGTGTCCGCCAAGGTGGATTGGGTGGAGGACAGCGCGCTCTGCGTGTCCGTCAGCTGATTCCGGGTGTCCGTCAGCGAATTGTGGCTGACGATGAGACCGGCGCCAAGTGCGATGGAAGAGACTGCCAGCACGATGGCGGCAATCATCCAGATGATGGTCTTTTTCCGGGCGGCAATGGGGCTCATAGCAATCCTCCTAACAAGCGACGAAAATGGGCAGAAAACTTCCGTTTTTTCCAGTTTACCACCATCGGGGGAAGTTGTCAATCTCGAATTTCGCGGAAGCACAAAAAACGCTCCTCCGCCGACAAAAGCAGAGGGGCAGGGGAAGGTGGATTATTCCTGCTTGAGCGCGTCGCGGCTGACGATGGTCATCGTGATTTCGCCCAGCGCAAGGCAGTTGTGGTCGGCGCTGGCGTTGACCAGTTCAATGCCATCCGCGGTGATGTGGAACAGATTCATGTTGATGCCGTGGATCAGGCAGAAGTAGCTGCCCTCTTCCGGCATCGGGATGGGCGCGCAGGTCTGCTCGCCGACGGTGACGATGAGGTAGTTTTCCGCATCCAGCGCGGTGGTGTCCGTGCCGGTCAGGGTGGCAGCGTCGGTGGAGAGCAGGTGCAGGAAGAGCATCGGCTCCTTCGCCGCCAGTTCCGCGTCCTTTTCCGCCAGTGCAGCCTTTGCAGCGGTCAGTTCATCCACCGTCGCCGACAGCGTGAGGTTCGTGTCCGCCAGTACCGTGCGGGTGCTGTCCAGCGCTGCCTGCGTGTCCTTCGTCGCCGCCAGTTCCGCTTCAGCGGCTTCCTGCGCCGCCACGGCGTTCGCTGCGACGCCATCCTTCGCCACCAGCGATTCCTTGATAATCGTAATCAGTGATTCGTTCGTGCCAAGGGCATCCTGCGTCAGCGCCAGCACGTTTTCCGTCGCGGCGAGGGTGTTCTGCACGTTCGCCAGTTCGTTTTCCTTCGCGGTCAGGGCAGCCTGTGCGGCGGTCAGGTCAGCTGCCGCAGCAGTCTGCGCGTCCTTGGCGCAAAGAAAAAACCTCCGAAACACAGCCGCGTTTCGGAGGAAGAAAGATGCATATATAGAGGAAGTTACTTCTTCAGTTCAATCCCTTGACCCTTCAGCCGCGCAACCACGCCGTCAACAACCGCCTGCACTTCGTCGCGGGTGAGCGTGCGCTCCGGGTGCGAGAAGGAGAGGCGAATCGTGATGGTTTTGCCGGTGATGTCGCTGTATGTGCCCAGCACGGTCACCTTCTGCACCAGCGGGGAGTTCTCCGCCTTCACCGCGTCCAGAATCGGCTGGCAGCGATTGACCACGAAGGTCAAATCCTGCTCCATACCGGGGAAGCGGGACGGCTCACGGTAGACGATGGGCGCGGGCGCGATGGACGCAAGCGCTTCCATGTCGATTTCGGCAAACACAATCGCCGCCTTCTTGTCGATGTTCTTGCCGACAACCGGGTGCGCCACGCCGATTTCGCCGAGTTCAACGCCGTCCAGCACGATGGCGTTCAGGTTCTTCGGATGCTCATAGGAGTGGGTCGCGGTCATTGCGTGGAAGGACAAATCCTTGTGCAGGATGTCGCTCACGGCGACGCACAGCATGTCGCGCAGG
>ULSH01030207.1_pt1 | contig 13350 bp, 9 predicted proteins | sample 1956151 | NCBI WGS metagenome assembly ULSH01 (sample SAMEA4835702, study PRJEB28245) | human gut metagenome | biome: gut microbiome; material: fecal sample | place: Denmark | collected 2008 | reverse complement strand
CTATCATCGTTCCGGCATACAACGAGGAGGCCAACCTCGAAGCGCTATATGACGCCCTGTTGCCACTAATGGATGGTCTGATGCCGCGATACACGCCCGAGGATTCCGAGGCCAAACCGCTGGACAATTACGACTGGGAGGTCCTGATGGTAAATGACGGCAGCCGCGACCGCACGCTCGAAATCATGGCGCAGCTGCATCAGCGCGATCCACGCTTCCGCTACCTCAATCTCAGCCGCAATTTCGGCAAGGAAAACGCCATGCTTGCCGGATTCGATTACGCCACAGGCGATGCCGCCGTCATCATTGATGCAGACCTGCAACACCCGGTGGCGACAATCCCGGAGATGGTATACTGGTGGGAGCAAGGCTATGAGGATGTCTATGGCAAGCGTCTAAGCCGCGGCCGAGAGTCATGGCTGCGTCGCCGACTGTCTATGTCTTATTACAAGATGTTGCAGCGCTCGACGCGCGTCGATATATTACCAAATGTAGGCGACTTCCGCCTGCTGGACCGCCGTGCTCTGGATGCGCTGCGCCGCCTGCGCGAAACCCAGCGATACACCAAGGGCATGTACGCATGGATAGGCTTCCGCAAAAAAGAAGTACTCTATTCCAACCTCGAGCGACACGGAGGGCAATCATCCTTCAACCTACGCGGCCTATGCAACCTCGCCGTCGAGGGTATCACATCATACACCACCGCGCCGCTACGTTTGGCCTCAGTCATCGGACTGCTCAGCGCAGCCGCCGCAATGCTCTACGCCCTTTATTTCCTTATAAAAACCATAGCCGTGGGCGACGATGTCCAAGGCTTCCCCACCCTAATCATCGCCATCCTCTTTCTCGGCGGATGCCAACTCCTTGCCATAGGCATCATCGGAGAGTATCTCGGACGCATATTCAACGAGACCAAGCGCCGCCCACCATACATTGCCGATTCCCTTGACGGCGAACCCGTAGACAGCCAATCATAAGACATCAAACAGCTTATGCCTACAATTATATCAAACAAAACCGACAGGAATATCTCCATTGCCATCATCTCAATTGTTTCTCTCGTGATGGGGATTGCCACCTATCTCACCCCGTGGTTTTTAGACGACCTCAACTATATGTGGTCCTGCGGCGATGGGAAGACATTAATTACCTCGTTTGACCAAGTCATACAATCACAAGTCACTCACTATTTTACAGTCAACGGACGTTTCTGCGCCCATGTACTTGTCCAATTGTTCAACGGCATTCTCGGCGTCGGAGTATTTGCAATATTCAACGGTATAATGTACGGCGCACTGTCAGTCTCCAGGTGATAGCCGGACTCAAGCCCTTCGCCTCGGTACGATCGACTCTGACCACATCGCTGCTTACGCTATTGTTCTTTACAACACGCCTCATTCCATCATGTCAAATAGGATATATTTGGGCTGCCGTGATTACACTGGCCTTCGTCTACGTTTTTTTTGACAAACATTATCATAATCCTGCAATCATTGCCCTATTGGGAATGGGCAGCATTATCGCAGGCAACTTCCAAGAAGCCTACAGCATTGGCATTTCCGGAGCATTGATTATCGACTGGTGCATCAACATCAAACGATATACAGCTAAGAAATGGGTTATGATTATTGCTTACGGATTAGGAACCCTCGCGATATGCCTATCTCCGGCAACCCGCAACCGAGCCGGTACACAGGACATCGGCATATTTCTCAGCCTATTCAACCTCCTTACCCTTGCCCCGGGATTGTACCTACTTATAGGCGTCATACTGTGGCAGCGGCTCAAAAACAAGCATCGGCTCAAAGACATGCACAAAGCCAATATATTTTGGTTCAATGCGTTACTTGTATTTGTCCTTTTCAACCTCGCCATTGGTGTAGGCAGCAATCGCCAACTCATGGGTCTCGAACTATGCTGCGTGGTCATTGCACTACGTATCCTACCAAAGCATACATTCTCCACAATATGGTTGGCCATCCTATCCTTATGGATGCTTGCCGAGGCTTATCTGATTGGCTCCTCTATAAACCAAGGGCGCAAGCTCGCCCAAAACATTGATGCCGAATATGCTGCAACTACCGATGGCCGCGTATATGTTGATGGCTTTACGGCTATAAGCCCCGGCCTTCTGGCCACAGCAACTGACCCATTTGTAGACCCATACCGCAGCGACCATTATGCAGCGCAGGTCAATGCACGCGAGCTGCAACGTCGCCACCCGGGACATCCACGCGCTATATTCACGCCCACATTCTTGCGAGGCAAAGACAATATCGCCCTATCCGACCAAGTCATCAAAGTATCTGACGGCATCTACCTGCTAATACGCTCAAAAAAAGAAACAAAAACGTTTGTTGCACAGCGGGCATTGCGTTTCGGATTGATACACATTCCATACTCGCCGGTAGAAGTGTCCTTTGACAAACCGGAGTTTACATCAAAATATTGGGAGGCCAAAATCTTCTCCGACGCTGATATGTGTAATATGACCATAACCTCTATCACGATAAAATAGCCGAAGTCCATATGGGTGTCTCAAGTTCTTATACAAAGCGTATCGTTGGCCTTGACGTAGTCAAAATCATAGCCATGCTGTCGGTGGTGGCATCACACTCACTCAACGTACTTCGTACGGAGGGCATAAGCCCTGAAATGACCCAAATCATCCATTCACTGACCGCTGGAGGAGTTCCGCTATTCTTCATGGTCAGCGGCTACCTGCTGTTACGTCGAAAAGAGATTACATATAAATACGCATTACGCAAGATATTTCATATCATAAGGTATATAACATGCGCATGTATCCTATACTGGGTCGCATTGGCAATAGTGCATCGCAATATCAGATTGGTACACAACTGCTTCAGCGACTTCACCGGAACATTTACCCTTAACGGGACGTTTTCCCTGTTTTGGTTTTTATGGGCGATGGTCTTCATCTATGCCATGCTGCCTGCTATACAATTTCTGTATAAGTCACAAGCAAAGGTCTTCACGGCCGGCGTATTCATACTCGGAGTGATTGTGCTGTCTAATTTTCTAATAGGCGTATACCTCCATAGAGAAATCAGCGTAGCCGCCACTCCTCTTGAATTATGGAATTGGCTATTTTTCTTTACATTAGGCGCCATATTGAATCGATATCCAATGAAAGATATAAAATGGGCATACGTTATACCACTATTGCTTTTTGCAAACACGATACAACGCCACTTTCTCGAACCTGTACTTGGCTGTTATACAAATCTAAGTTTCGCTGGCTCCCCTATATCAATTGCATTGTTTATAAGCATTTTTTGCTGGGCTGTAAACCACCGATGGAAAGACACCGCCTTTATCAAGGTCAGCGGCAACTACTTTATGCCGGCATACACTCTGCATCCCATACTGATTGGACTTCTGTCCGGGCTTGGAACAAAACTGCCATGCCCGTTTATCCTGTGGCCGGCAATGGTTGCCTTTTCAACCATCGTTATATGCTGGATAATCCTGCGTATTCCATACGCATACAGAGCATTCAAATTATAGCGTCACTATCAGATGGCTGAAACCAAAACGACAAGACCACGCATCGCCGGACTGGACGTGGTCAAAATCATAGCCATGCTATCGGTGGTAGTGTCTCATGCGCTCAACGTTCTGATTGCGTATAAGCAGGACTTGGCTATGTCCACTATATGCCATTCACTGACCGCCGGCGGCGTCCCCCTGTTCTTCATGGTCAGCGGCTACCTGCTGTTTGGGCGCAATGAGGTGACACCGGCATATGTCTGTAGAAAAGTGTACTCAATAATACGCTATATCGTAGCCATATGCCTGATTTACTGGGCGATAGTAACAATATCGCACAATGGCACAACGTTTTGGCCCGGATGTATCGAAGAGGTGTTCCGCACAATGGTTTTGCGCGGGCCATTTACTCCATTTTGGTTCTTATGGTCTATGACCATTATATATGCCTCACTACCTGTATTATATCTATTATACAGACATCACACAAAGGCTTTCGCCGCATGTACCGGTGGTCTCGGACTGATATGTATAGCACTATTTATGGCACAGCTATTCGGATGCTATTTAGAGGCAGAAATAATCCAGCCGCTTAAAATGTGGAAATGGATGTTTTTCTTCGCCTTGGGCGGTGTCTTAAGGGCTTACCCGGCTCCTCGCATGCATTGGGGCCGGATTGCAATATGCGCCGCCGTGCTAAACGCCGCACAACGCTACTTCCTTGAACCGGTAATACATGACACGTCAAATCTCGCCTTTGCAGGTTCGCCCATATCGCTATTATTCTACATTGCGGTATTCTGCTGGGCCACACAACGCAAATGGGGAGGGAATTACGTCCTGCGCACTGCCGGCGCCCTATTTATGCCAGTATACACGATACACTATATCATCATTCAGCAACTCACTTCGTTACACGACCTCGGTTTCGGCTCATATATCACATATCCGCTGCTGATATGTGTGCTTTCGGTGGCCGTATCGCTCATCATCCTGCACCTGCCGGTTAAAGGCGGAATGGCCAGATTCTTCAAGCTGTGACAACGTATTGCCTCCCATCATTTCGGAGCATTCCGGATACGGAGAACTTCGAGACCGCGTTAATGGAGAATTCGAAATAAAAATTCGGCGAGGCGCGTCCTGTATGGGGCACGCCTCGCCCCTTGTTGTCAGACGATATCAGCGGCAGCAGATGTCTGCGCCATCGCTTACGTTACTGATTGCGACCGTGGCAGTTCTTGTATTTCTTGCCTGATCCGCAGGGACATGGATCGTTACGGCCAATGCGCGGGCCTGCTTTGACAGGCATGGTGCGCTGCGGCTCGTTTTGGCGCTGTGCGGCGGCAGCCCGTTGTGCGGCTTCAGCGGCAGCGGCTGCATTGGCTTCGCTGGGCAGGGTGGCGGATGCGGTCTTAAAGTCTCCTCGCGAAGTCCGGTAGTTGGGCCGCGGGGCGCGCTGCTGAGGCATTGCGCGAGACATTTCGGGTGCGGAGGGCTGCTCCTGCTGTGGCCTCGGCTCGGGTATGTATACCTGTCCGCGCATCAGCGTGGACACTGCCTTGGCATTGAGATTGGCCAGCATGCGTTCAAACATGTGGAAGGACTCTACTTTATAGATTACCAGCGGATCTTTCTGCTCATAGGATGCGTTGCGCACGCTTTGACGCAGGTCATCGAGTTCGCGTAGATGTTCTTTCCATAATTCGTCTATAGTGAGCAGCAGCAGCTTCTTCTGCCATTCCTTGACAAGCGATGCCCCATCGGTGCGATTGGCTTCCTCGATGTCAAAGAGTATGCGGAAAATGCGTTTTCCGTCGGTAATTGGTATAGCGCGTATACCGGTTTGTCCTTCTTCGACGGAGGCTTTGACGACGGGCATAACGATTTCGCGTATGCGCTGGCTCTTGCGATCGAGTGTCTCGATGGCTGCGGCATGCAGGCGTTCGATGCGGTCTTCCTTCTCGAGGTTGGCGTATTCCTCGGCTGTAAATGGGGGCTCGATGGTGAGTACGCGCATCAGCTCGACGGTGAGGTCATCGAAGTCAGCGGCCTGCTCGTAGTTGCTGACCAAATTTTCGATGGCATCATAGATCATGTTTGAAATGTCTATGCCTATGCGTTCGCCTACGAGGGCGTGGTGGCGTCGTGTGTATATGTACGTACGCTGCTTGTTCATTACGTCATCGTATTCGAGCAGATGCTTACGTATACCGAAGTTGTTTTCCTCGACGCGTTTCTGGGCTTTTTCGATGCTGTTATTGATCATTTTGTGTTCGAGCATCTCGCCTTCCTTGAATCCGAAAGTGTCAAGGAGTTTCATGATTCGGTCGTTGGCATATACACGCATCAATTGGTCCTCAAAGGATACGTAGAACACCGAAGTTCCGGGGTCGCCCTGACGGCCGGCACGACCGCGTAGCTGACGGTCGACACGGCGGCTTTCGTGGCGTTCGGTGCCTATGATGGCGAGACCTCCGGCGGCTTTAACCTCGGGGGTCAGCTTGATGTCGGTACCGCGGCCTGCCATGTTTGTTGCTATGGTAACGGTGCCTTTTCGACCTGCCTGAGCCACAATCTCGGCTTCTTTCTGGTGAAGTTTGGCGTTAAGCACGTTGTGTGGTATGCGCCGCATTTGTAGCATACGTGACAGCAACTCGGATATTTCGACGGAAGTTGTGCCCACGAGTACCGGACGCCCTTCGCCGACAAGGCGGACAATTTCATCGATGACAGCGGCGTATTTTTCGCGTTTGGTGCGGTATACGCGGTCGTTCATGTCGATACGAGCCACAGGCTTGTTGGTGGGGATGGTGACTACATCCAGCTTATATATATCCCAGAACTCACCGGCCTCTGTCTCGGCCGTACCGGTCATGCCGGCGAGTTTGTGGTACATGCGGAAGTAGTTTTGCAGGGTAATGGTGGCGAAAGTCTGCGTGGCTGCCTCGACCTTGACGCCCTCCTTGGCTTCGATGGCCTGATGCAGGCCGTCCGAGTAGCGTCGGCCTTCCATGATACGGCCTGTCTGCTCGTCCACGATTTTGATTTTCCCGTCATCGATGACGTACTCAACATCTTTCTCGAAGAGGGTGTATGCTTTGAGCAACTGGGTGACAGTGTGTACGCGCTCGGCCTTGACGGCATAGTCTTGCATGAGTGTATCCTTGCGTTCGGCGCGTTCTTCCGGGTTGGTGATGTGTTCCAAATCGGAGAGCTGGGCTGTGATGTCCGGCAGCACAAAGAATTGCGGGTCGGAGATGCCACGTGTCAGTTCGTCGATGCCCTTGTCGGTGAGTTCGACCGAGCGGTTTTTCTCATCGATGACAAAGTAGAGCGGATCGGTGACGATGGGCATTTCGCGGGCGTTATCTTGCAGGTAGTGAGCCTCGGTCTCCAAGAGGATGTTTTTCATGCCTTCGGTGGAGAGGAATTTGATAAGTGCACCGTTCTTGGGCAGGCCCTTGAATGCACGGAACAGCAGCAGTGCCCCTTCTTTGCGGGTATCCTTGTCTTCAGATACGAGTTTTGCCTTGGCTTCGGCAAGTATCTGCGTAACAAGACGCTGCTGCGCTTGCACTACATTCTTGACGTTTTGCTTAAATTCATCGAAGTATTGGTCATCGCCTTTGGGCACCGGGCCGGAGATAATCAGAGGTGTGCGGGCATCGTCGATGAGCACGCTGTCGACCTCATCGACTATAGCGTAGTAGTGTTTGCGCTGTACCATGTCCTCGGGATCCATGGCCATGTTGTCGCGCAAGTAGTCAAAGCCGAATTCGTTGTTGGTACCGAAAGTGATGTCGCAGTTGTATGCGGCGCGACGCTCGGGGGTATTGGGCTCGTGCTTGTCTATGCAGTCTACGGTCGAGCCGTGGAACATGTACAGGGGGCCCATCCATTCGGAGTCACGTTTGGAGAGATAATCGTTGACGGTGACCACGTGCACGCCGCGACGCGAGAGACTACGCAGGAATACGGGAAGCGTGGCCACGAGGGTTTTGCCTTCGCCGGTGGCCATTTCGGCAATTTTTCCTTGGTGGAGTACGATGCCGCCCATGAGTTGGACGTCATAGTGCACCATGTCCCAGGTGATTTCGTTGCCGCCGGCCATCCAGTGGTTGTGCCAAATGGCCTTGTCTCCATCGATGGTGACGAAGTCGCGGCCTTGTGCGGCAAGGTCGCGGTCGAGCTGGCGAGCGGTGACTACAACATCCGCATTGGCAGCAAAGCGTGCGGCGGTTTCGCGCATGACAGCGAAGACTTCGCACAGGTGTTCATCGAGCTTTTTCTCGAGGGTGTCGAGGATGTTCTTTTCGCGACGGTCGATTTCGTCCCAAAGGTGCTGGCGCTGGTCCACGGGCAACGTCTCGATGGTAGCGCGTGCTTCTTCGATGGCCTTACGATCTTCGGCTGTAGCGCCGTCGATGTCTGCACGCACGGCATCTATGCGTGCTCGCAGCTCATCGTTGGTCAGCGGCTTGAGATCCGGGCCTATGGCGTTGATACGGTCAACAAGCGGCTGCAACAGTTTGCGGTCGCGCGAGGACTTGTCACCGAATATTTTGCTTAGAAAGCCTGTAAATGACATTTGTATAGTGGTGTTAAGATATTATTATTCAGATATATCGTATGTATAGCAGCGCACGTGAGGCACGTGCGCGGCCAAATATTTTGCAAATATAGGGATTTTTGGCGGAATTGTCAGGCAGTCAGTACCGAAAAGCGCTGCGATCGCCCGGTGTCTATCCGCGTCCGTCGTATCGTTATTTTTGTAGTGACAGGGGCGGACGTCCGGCGCCATTGGGTGACCGTATGCGCAATTGGCGCGTCACGGTAGGCGCTATGCGCCGTGCATCCACGGGGACACCTATGGTCTGTGCCGGAATTTCCGGGGCAAGAATGAATACCGGGGCCGTGGTCAGAGCCGCCACGGCAGCCGTTTGCGGCGTAGTGGTGCCTGCGCGGTTGTAGTCGTCTTGGAGCTTCCATCCGGGGATGATTTGGACAAAGACGTCGCCGGCATAGGCGATGGTGGTGTTTCGCCGCAGACCTTGAGGGTCGTCCACAGGCGCTGTCCCGGTGATAATTTGGTCTATGGTATATGCCTGAAGGACGCCGGACATGCGCTGCAGAAAGGCTGCGGCCTGACTACGCATATCGGCTATATCCTTGTTGTTCTGCTTGATGAGGTCGGCATTGAGATACACCCGACCATCGTGATATCCGCTGACCCATTGCCCGGTGCCGTGTACGGCCATGAGATACATATTGAGTAGCGACATGGCCTTGCGCGTCGAGAATGTGCCGTCCGGCAGCCCCCACGTTTCATCATCGGGACGACGCCATTGGCGAGGCGGAAGTCCGGCCACCAGAATGACCATGCCGCCGTTGTCGGCTGTGTTGCGCTCGGCAGCTTTAAACAGCGAGGCAAGCGCAGCGTCAGCACGCATATAGGCGTCTATGGTCTCATAGCGAGCCTCGGTAGTACGCGTTCCCGGGAATGGTTCGAGTGTACACGACAGGGTCAGCATGTCTGTGGACTGTCTGGTGCCCAGTTTATAGGTGCTGACGTATTGTGTGGCGAGGCGCACGATGTCGGCATTGGCCAGTGGCGTAGTCAGATACCGAGCAAAGCGATCGGGATCGTTGCGCTTGAAGGTGTGACGGAAGGGGTATGTCCTGAGGTGCTCGGGCAGCATCCATGCGGCGTTGCCGGAGGCTTGCATCGGAGTCCAAGACATGGTGTCCAAACGCGCCGACAATGGGGCTGTGCGGTTGGACATCGATGCGGACACGGGGAACTCCTTGTAAAAGGTCGAGGTGGCCCAATTGCCGGTGACATCGTTGACAAATACGGCGCTATTGGCACTATGTCCGCCTTGGATGACAGCGCATGCGGCATCGGAGGCTATGGCATATACCATGCCTACGCCGTTGCCGGCTACCTTAACCTCATCGGCGATGGTGGAGACCTGCAAAGCTGCAGGAGACAACGTCATATCCGTATAGTTGCCCATAGTTACGCCATCGTCAAAGACGTTGCGTGTGCGGAGTTTGGCCGCATCGTATACCATGGCGGCCGGTATGCCGTTAGCTGCCGGAGCCGCACCGGTGAGTAACAGCGCTGTCGCCGAGGCGGCATCCAAGCCCGGCCCGAAATCGGCATCGGTGATGACAGCGCCTTGGCGCAACAGGCGATTGAAACCGTCATGCCCGAAGTATGGGGCAAGGTCCTGCAGCGTTTCCATGCGCAGGCCTTCGATAAATACGCCCAACACAAGACGTGGCTGCTTAGCCCCGAGGACAACACTCAGGGCGGTCGACACCATAGTGGCGGCTACAAAGCTTAGCATTCGCGGGCGTTGTGTCATATCTTATTTACGGTTGCTTTTGGGGTGTGACTCTCGTATTTCGTATATATAATCGGTCTTTCGTGAGCGCCGGGGCCACCACCGACGTTGCTTTCGGTCGCGTTGTCGGTTGTGCTCTTCGTACTCGATGATCTGCTGTTTTGTCGCTTTTGCCATCCGGGCATTGCGCCATATCCATACGTAGGTGAGGATGAAGTCGGCGGCTATCCAAGGCCAGAATGCATCATTGGCCGTTTGCGCTATCCAAGGCCATATAAGCAGCATGGCAAGCATAGCCAACAGATGTAACTCCATATATATGAGCGTGGTTTTGTCGTAACGCGGTTTCCAGACGGTGATTGCGGGGATTATAGCAAATGGATTGAGCCACAATATCAGCCAATTGGGCGAAGTGGCGTAGTGCTCGGAGAAGAACACAAGAAAGGTAATGATACAGCCCAATATGGCATTTGCGCCGAAAAAGATGCAGTAAAATCCGCGCATACGACGCCATTTGAAGGACACGGTTCGTGCTACGAAGAATGATATTGCCAGCAACACCAGCATTGCGGCCATAGGTGTCAGATACCATGGGGTGGGAGGGAGAACGGCGAAGCATTCATCCGGAGTGTCGTGTCTCGGGTCATTATCCAAAAGAAAGCCTCTGATAGTTTGGTCTTCCGGTACTTGCTGCCCGTCGGCATCAATGATGGTGGTTTTCGTTACAATCGAAATATCATATCCGTCAGGGTTTGATATGCCGAATTTGAACAAGTCGGATTTGGACAATCCGTCGGCTTTGAAGGTGCTGTGTTCAAGCATCCCGGCTAGTAATATGGGAGCAAAGGCAAGGCCGCGTCTATTACGATACCCTCCGACAGGTTGGTCGATGCCGCTGCCCAGCGCGAGGTCGATGCCGAACTGATACCACGGATAGTTGGCGTGGTATCGACGCATGACGTTACGGTATGTAGTCCCGTCACCAAGGTCAAAGCTATATATGCCGGTCCATCCCAAGTCCGTTTCTTGGCCGATGGCTTTTTCGATGATTTGCAGCGGACGAGTAGCGCAATTGTCTTCGATATAATTGTAGCGGTAGACGCGATTTTCGGGGCGCAGGTTTTCCTCGACCAGTGCCATAAGGCGCTGAATCTGCTCTCGGGTTAGATTCAGCTTTTGCAGTACAGTGCTGCGCCCTTGGCATACATAACTATATAGAAATGGTGCCCAGGGTACGGCGGCAACGCTGTAGTCCGTCTCGCCTTTGACAAAACGGTATACAAAATGCGGAGCGTTGAAATCAAACATACCCCATGTGATGGCGGTATCACTGTACGGAGTGACGATGCGCAGTGCCGAGTGACCTTCGAGTTCGTAGACTTCTTTGCCTGGAAAAAATGTGGCAAGATATACGGTGGTGTCACAGTCTTCCGCTAAATTCCAATCGAGAGTCAACCTGTTTTCGGCCATAGCCGTGTGCGCAGCCGTTCCGCATAATAATATAACGAGAAGCACGAGGCCCATAGCGCGGCGTGCCTGTGCGTATAAAATACCGGCAGCGCATCTGCATATCAAGTTTGCAGCCGCATGGCTATGTATTTTTGTGCGTTGCCTCATGCTTCATTGATTTTAGAACTCGATTCTCGGGATTCTTTGGAGTTAGAATTCTCTATGATGTATGTGTAACCATTGGTCTTGAATCCCCATAATTTATTTGTTCGTTTTATTCCTTTAATTTTTTCTTCACGGCACTCGGAGTCTTCGCCTTTGTTGGAGTCATCTTCGGGTGTTTCTGTGAGCTCTTCTGCGCGTTCCATTCGGGCAAAAGTGAGGAGTAAATCCGAAATAAACCACGGCCAGATTGCAATGTCTGTGCGTTGTGAAATCCATGGCCATATTAAGATTAGAATCAGTGTCGGGAACAAACGGACTAAAAAAATTACATCTGCAATAAGTTCCATACGTTTGTTCCAGATTAATATGGCCGGGATTATAGCAAATGGGTTAAGCCACAAAAGCAGCCAGTTTGGAGAGGTGGCATAGTGATCCGAAAAGACAAGATAAGTCAAGATGGTCCCTACTATAGCGATAACTCCATAAAAGGCTGTGTAAAAGCCGCGAATGGGCCGAAGCTCGCGTTTTACTTTACGAGCTACGAAAAATGAGATCACGAATAGTACCAGAGAGGCGACCAAAGGACTTAGATACCATGGCGTTGGCGATGATGCTGTTTGTGTTATCTTGTCGCAGTCTCCTTCTAATATACTATTAATAATAGTATTAGCACCTTTTTCTGAAGTCTTGGACATGCCTCCGTCTAAGAATACTGTACCCAATACAACAGGGACTCCATACGCTTTTGCGTAGTCGATGACGCAGTTTCCAATGAATCCCGCAAGCAATAATGGTGTAAATGTCAACTTGCGTTCGCCACCATCGCCGAGAGGTTGGTCAATTTCGCTGCCCAGTGCAAGTTCCAAGCCGAATTGATACCACGGATAACCGGCGTGATAGCTACGCAAGGCTTGGCGATAGGTGGTTTTCTCCGGATTAAACTTGCCTAAATATTCATCCGGAAGTCTAAGCTCGAATCCGAGCGCGTTTTCGATAGCGGACAATGAGCGCGTCGCGCAATTGTCTAAAAAGTAGTCGTAGCGTGAGTCTCGGTTTTCGGGATGCAGGTTCTCTTCGAGTATGTCCATAAGACGGTGGATTTGAACCGGATCCAATACGAGGCCTTGCAAAAGAACTCCACGGCTTCGACTTACGTATGAGCTCAAGAATGTACTCCAAGGCATCGAAACGGCGGTGTAAGTCGTTTTGCCTTCGAGATATTGATATATATAATGTGGAGCATTAGAACCGAACGTCCCCCATGTGTAGGCCGTATCGCCGGATGGCGTGATAATTCGGATTGCGCTTTGGCCTTCGAACTCGTCGGTATGTTTCCCGGGCAGAACCGTCACGAGGTATACAAGTGTATCGCTTTCTAATGCGGCATTGATATCCATGTCTATGTCTTTGTGGTCGATGGCCGGTGGCGGACCTGACATGGGATTATAGTTATAATCAGCAGCATAGACATGCAACGATGCACTACTCATTAACAATATAATAACGAGAAGCACGAGGCCCATAGCGCGGCGTGCCTGTGCGCAGAGCCCACGGGCAGCATTGCTGTTTATGTTATGAGCCGGTGGCCGCATAGAGGGAGCGTTTCGTAATAAAAGTAAATCCCGCCGTACGACAGCGGGATTCATCATATGAGGTACCTAGCAGAATCGAACTGCTGTAAACGGTTTTGCAGACCGGTGCCTAACCACTCGGCCAAGGTACCATGCTCGTGCGGTTTGCGACTGCAAAGTTAAGCACTTTTTGGGATATACACAATATCTGCACGAAAAAATCTTTTGACAAATTTCGGAAGGGCCTTGGAGCAGGGCTTGGGTAGAGTCCAAAGGCAAATGCAATATTACGAAAAATGACT
>ULSH01055088.1_pt1 | contig 13441 bp, 11 predicted proteins | sample 1956151 | NCBI WGS metagenome assembly ULSH01 (sample SAMEA4835702, study PRJEB28245) | human gut metagenome | biome: gut microbiome; material: fecal sample | place: Denmark | collected 2008 | reverse complement strand
TATATTTGCTCTTATTTAACAACCGCTTTTTTACATTGACCCAGTTTTAAGTAAACGGGGCAGCGGTGAGTGAGACAGCGGGTCACGGGGCAGTCGATTTTGAGATGCGTATTACGGTGGATGTAAGGAGAGATGCTGGATCCGGTGATGCAGTCGGGGGCAATTCTTAAAAATTGTGATTTAACATATCGATATGGTGTCCTAAATAATCTTTAACCATATAAACTGCAGTGTGATACCCAATTATAAATATCGGCGCATTACATAAAGATTATTAATTGGTCTGTGAATTAATACTTTATGAACGTTTATAAGGGTATATTTGCAATACGATGATGAAGAACCAACAAAATATGCCCCAAATCAGATTTCTTATTGATTATCTGCGGCCCGTGAGCGATGCCCTCTCATACGACCATTATGACCATCCGGAGCGCATAGTGAGTTTGCTATGGGCTAAGGAGAACATAGATATTCTGGCAGACAAGGGATCTCTGGAGAAAGAGCTCTCGGAATCAGTGACTATGCCAGACATGGGCACTAACTTACAATCGCTCTATTCTTGTTTCGCTTTCATCGCTCAGGAATCGAATGAATACCTGTACGGTTTCAATAGCGGAATCTACTTCTATAATGAGTTTTCGTTACGGAGTGGCTATCAGTCTCAACGGGATGAGTATGAAAAGATGATAACAGCCCAGGAAGGTATCGTAGATTCTCTTGATTCCCAAATCGCAGTGTTAGAACAGAAAACCTCAGACGATGGCTTATTCTTTCCTCGGCTGAACAACAGGCGTGAACGACTTGGCATTGAGCGAGAAAAGCTTAATGAACTGTATATCCGTCAGAGTAAACTCAACGAGTATCTGAACATTCTTGATACATGCTATAAGCCAGCATTAGACCGTATCGCTGGACAATGCCGTGCCCTGCTTCCGATTGTTGGAAAATTCTATAAAGAATGGATGTCTGCCAATCCACCGGAAGAGAAACCGTGTAGTGCCAAATCGTCATGGGACGAGTGTCTGAATTACCAAATTCAGACGAATGACAACTCACAACATGATTACTTCAGTCCCAGCCTAATTATCCGGATTTACGAATTGTGTAACGGTCAACAATTTGAGGATTGCAATAGCACAAGGTTTATAGAGGCCCTCAATCTGCGCACAACCGGTTCTGTCCTGAAGATTAAAGAGAGGGAGAAAGTGCGTGTATGCTATCTCATTAACCAGTTGTGGCGTCAGCTACAGAAAGAAGTCAGAGATAAGTGGCTATCGCAGATTCTTAACTCACTCGGCATAAGCCGCAAGTTTTATAATTCAAAGTATAGCATATCGCCTCGTGAATACGAACGTAGTAAGGTCTCAAATATTTTCTACAGAGAACTGTCGGGAATTTTTGCATCCATAGAATTATACTAATTCACAAACTGAATGCAAATATTATCTTTCTCACCTTCAGGTTGGAAAATTATTTTAATACCTTTCTCGCGGGCAATCCTAATGCATTTTTTACCTCTTCGGGAATACTATGTGAGCCAAACGGCACCAAAGTTCCGTCTATATCTAAAAATATAGCTTTTATGTTTTTATTCATTTCTCTTGTTTCTTATAGATCGAAGTTCCGAGGGTGATTTACCGAAATGTCGCTTTACGTATTTGCCAAAGAACGAGAGGTTCTCAAAGCCTAACCTATATGCAATCTCTTTTATTGAATAATCAGTGTTTAACAAGTGATACCGGATATCCTCGACCGTATATTCATCTATCCATTGGCGAGCTGACTTGCCACTGACCTTTGAACATATCACAGAAAGATATTTCGATGAGATACATAATCTGTCGGCATAGAAGTCGATGGGTCGGTGCTTGACATCCTCGCTTGATAGTATCTGGAGAAATCTGTTAAACTGAAACTGTGTCTTGTTTTCCCCTTCAGCCGACTGACATTGGTCTGTTTCCATATTCGACAGCATTTCAAGCAATATGGCTTTTATGATTGTACGGATTATCTCCTTGTGGTATTTCTGATCCGGATTCATCGTCTTAGACAGGATAAGGCGATAATAGAACTGCATCTGTTCTTCCAGATTTTTTACAGCCGACATTCGATACGCCTTACAGATATAGATCATCCTGTTCCATTTGTCTATATGCTCACGAATGAGATCGGAAACAATTCGTACGGACAGCCGCAGCATCACAATGTCGGCATCCACGCTGACAAGAATGTTGTCCGTGAAATTCTGGGGCAATACTGTAAGCCGCTCACCCTCTTTTATGGTGTGGGTATTGCCGTTTATGTCTATCTGAAGCCGACCTTTGCGAGAGGCAAGGAACAGATATGAATCCGATTTTATTCCGTTGAGTTCCGACAAGTCATTGATGTCGGTCATAAGAGATATGTCACCATCGGAGTAGTGTATGATTTTATGGTCTTCCATACGTGTCTGTATTATGACTGCAAATTTACAGCTTTTCACTGTCTTGAAACGCCATCTGACTGTCCTATATTGCCACATATACCTCTTTTTATTACTATTTAGTCAATTCAGGACACTTGAGTATGTCTGAAAATACAGAATTTTGCGCCCAAAAACTGTAACAATGAAACATACGAATATTATCACATGGCTCATGACTGCTACACTGCTTGTTTCATGCGCCGAGAAGAAAGAAATGAAGGAGGCTCCTTCAATGAAGGTGGTGACAGAGATATTGTCAAAAGATGAAGGCAGTTCTTCGACAATGTTTGTAGGTCAGGTTGAGGCGGAGAGTACATCATCGGCAAGTTTCCCGACAGCAGGCACCGTGCTGAGAGTTCCGGTAACCGAAGGACAGGAAGTCCGCAAAGGACAGCTACTGGCTGAAATAGATGCCTCGACAATGCAAAGGGCACTTCAATCAGCCGAAGCAGTGCTCTCGCAAGCACGTGACGCATACGACCGTATGAAATTTCTCCATGACACTAATAGTCTTCCTGAAATCCAATGGGTTGAGGTTCAAAGTAAACTGTCACAGGCTCAGGCGGCATACGATATTGCAAGAAAGAACCTGAATGACTGCCGTCTCTATGCACCTGTAAATGGCACTATAGGACAAAAGTTAGTCCGCCCCGGCGAGACGGTCATGCCCGGACAACCTATAGTTACAATAGTAGATATAAATAGTGTAAAAATCAATGTATCCGTTCCGGAAAAGGAAATCGGCGACATTTATTCCGACACACCTACATTCATAACCGTTGATGCCCTCGGAGGAAAGGAATTTATCGGGGGCAAAATAACCAAGAATGTGCAAAGCGATCCCATGACCCACACATACGTCGTGAGCATTGATGTCAGTAATCCCTCTCATGAACTTCTCCCCGGAATGGTGTGTGATGTTGTGTTCAAGGGCTTGAATCGTGAAATCATGACTGTTCCTGTTTCAGCAGTAATGAGAGGTACGGGAGATTCCCTTTTTCTATGGGTAAAAAAAGAGGGCAAGGCTCACAGACGCACTGTCGCAACCGGCAATACATACGGTTCGAGAATTGAAATAATTTCCGGCATCAATGAGAATGACTCAGTGATAATACGCGGAATGCAGAAATTAAGTGAGGGAAGCAAAGTCAGCGCATTATGAAAAATGAGAAAAATACACGGTGGGTGGCGTGGCTGATGCACAACTACCGCATAACCCTTTTGATTGTCGGCCTGATGGTGCTTCTGGGCATTTACGGGCTTGACAAGATGCCGAAAGCGGAATTTCCGGATTTCACTCTGCGCACAGGCGTTGTTGTCGGGATATATCCGGGAGCCACAAGCGAGGAAGTAGAGTCTCAATTGGTAAAACCCCTTGAAAGATACCTGTTCACGTTTAAGGAAGTGAACAGGGCTAAGACAGTAAGCACAAGTCAGAACGGACTTTGCAGTGTAATGGTTGAACTGAACGACGATGTATCCAACAAAGATGAAGTATGGAGCAAGATAAAACACGGACTCAACAGTTTCAAGGCTTCATTACCTAAGGGAGTTGTGGATGTAGTTGTCAATGATGAGTTCGGCGATACATCGGCACTCCTCGTTGCCGTGGAAAGTGACAGTCGGAGTTATCGTGAGCTTGACAAATACTGTGAGCTCATAGGCGACAGATTAAGACAGCTGCCTTCGGTTTCCAACGTGCGTGTATTGGGCAATCTCAAGGAGCAGATTGTGATAAATGTGGATTATGACCGCCTTTCGAGTTACGGCATAAGTCCTCAAGTTATAATAGATGTGCTTTCCGGTCAGGGTATTACTACTGTCAGCGGCAGTCTCGGAGGGTGGAACAACGACACACCTATTCATGTCAGTCCCTCGTTGAAGAGCGAAGATGAAATAGCCAATCAGATAATATATAGCGATGCTAACGGCCATGTAGTAAGAATAAAGGATATTGCAGATGTTTCCCGCAGATATGACCAGACCGGCGGCTATATCGAATACAACGGCAACCGCTGTGTCATAATCTCTATGGAGATGCTTGCCGGCAACAACATAGTGCAGTATGGCAAGGATGTTGAAAAGATGCTTGAAGAAATCAAGGAAACATCGTTGCCCGATGATGTTGTGATAGATTGCATAAGCGATCAGGCCGGAGTCGTAAATGCCAGCGTCAACTCATTTCTACGTGACCTGTTCATCTCAATGGCGGTTATCATCCTTATGATGATGATTCTGTTCCCTATCAGTTCAGCCCTCGTAGCATCAACAGCAATACCGGTCACCACCTTCATATCGCTGGGCATCATGTATCTTGTGGGCATACCGTTGAATACCATAACGCTCGCCGCAATGATAGTGGTTCTTGGCATGGTGGTGGATGATTCAGTGATTGTGATTGACGGTTATCTGGAATATCTAAACAAAGGCTACAGCCGCTGGCACGCGGCCTGCAAGAGTGTGTCGGAGTATTTTCTTGCCATGCTACTCGCCACTGCCTGCATCAGTGCTATTTTCTTCCCACTTCTGATCACTTGCACAGGTCAGAAAGGCGATTTTCTACATGATTTCCCGATAACGATAGCCATCAACCTGATGACATCGTTATTTGTGGCAATGGTTGTCGTGCCTATACTCGCGGTTATCCTCATTAAGAAAAAGAGCCGCAAGGAGGGAAAGAAAACAATCACGGACTATGTGCAGCAGGCATACGACAGACTCTTGGAATGGGTCTTTGCCCACGCATGGCTCACACTCGGTATCGCTGCCGCGCTGATGCTCTCGACGCTATTCTTCGCCGGTGGAATTAAAAAAAGGATGATGTCATGTTCGGAGCGTGACCAGTTTGCGGTCGAAATCTACCTTCCTAAGGGTACGGGCCTGTCGGAAACGGTTGCCGTCACAGATTCAGTATATAATGTACTAAGTAAAGATGAACGCGTCAAAGCCATCACATCATTCAAGGGATGTGCCTCACCACGTTTTCAGGCTTCATATACGCCTAAACAGGGTGGAAAGAATTTTGCGCAGTTCATTGTCAACACCACATCAAATGATGCGACTGTGGAATTGGTGGATGAATATACGGAACGATTGTCGGAGGCTTTTCCTAATGCTTTCGTCAAGTTCAAGCAACTTGATTCACAGGTATTTCAGGCATTGGAATTTCGCTTTTACGGTGAGGATCTTGATTCCTTGCACTATGCCGCAGACCATCTGATGCAGTATATGCGTCAGAACCCGGATTTACTTTGGGTTCGCACCGACTTCGAGCAGCCTGAACCGGTGGTCGAGGTGACTCTTGATGAAAAGGCCGCATCCCGCCTCGGACTGAACCGACAGACTACCTCCCTGCAACTTATGGCGCAAACAAATGACAGACTCGTGACGACACTTTGGGAGGACGATTACGGGTTGCCCGTAATTCTCAGAGACAATAGCTGGGACAATGCTGATTATGACAAATTCGGCAATATGCCGGTTGCTCCGATGACCTCACAGAAAACAGTTCCGTTAAGACAGGTCGCTAAGGTGACGCCGAAATGGAGTGAGTCAAAAATCGTCCATCGCAACGGCGTGAGGTGTCTGACTGTAACAGCGGAACTTCCGCGCAATATGATGGCGGAAGAAATAGTGCCGGATTTACATAAGTATGTCAGCGACAACATACGTTTGCCGCAGGGTGTGACTACAGAAATAGGCGGTGAGATTGAAAATGACAACGAAAGTCTGCCGCAACTCGGTGCCGGACTTGGTATTGCAATGATTATAATCTTCTTCTTTTTGCTGTTCAATTTCAAGAGTTACGCGCTGACTTTGGTATGTATGTTTGCCGTTCTGCTGTTTATTCCCGGAGCTATGTTCGGCCTGTTCTCCACACAAACAACTATGGGGCTTACTACAATATTTGGTTTCATAACCCTTATGGGGCTTATAATGCGTAACGAGATATTGATATTCGAGCACGCCGAAGCCGGTCTCAAGAATGGCAAGTCACCACGCGAGGCCGCTTTGGAAGCAGGCAAACGCCGAATGGTACCGATTTTCCTCACTACTGTAACAACAGCTGTGGGAGTAGTGCCAATGATTATCTCCGGATCTGCAATGTGGAAGCCGGTAGGTATAACGATACTCTTTGGCGGTCTTGGCGCACTGATACTTGTAGTAACCGTTCTTCCGGTAATTTATTGGAAAATACATAGACAGAAATGAAACATATAATTTTGATAATAGCACTGATGCTGTCGGTAACGGCGTCAGCGCAACAAAGATACACGCTTGACCAATGCCGGAACCAGGCATTGGCGCACAATGCCCGTCTTAAAATGGCGGATAATGATGTCATGTCAGCCTCACAGGGGCGAAAAGAAGCCTTGACAAATTTCTTTCCTTCGCTGTCTGTCGGCGGCGGGGGCATGAAATCCAATGATTATATGATCAAGATGGATATGGGGCCTCAAACAATGGAGATGCTTGACGGGGGCTGGTATGCCAACGCAATGGCATCCTTACCTATATATGCAGGCGGAAGGATATATAACGGCTATAAGATGGCTAAGCTCGGAGTGGAGATAAGCGAGATCCAGCGTTGCCAGACTGCAAATGAAGTCCGATTGACTGTCGATCAGTATTATTGGCAGATTGTGGCTCTGACAGAAAAAGTGCATACTCTTGAAAGTGCCCGTTGCCTTCTTGATACTATACAACGCGAAGTCGCCAATGCCGTGAAAGCAGGCATTACAAAGCCGAATGATTTATTACAGGTTAATCTTCGCCTTAATGATAATAGAAGCGCATATATTGATGTGGAAAACAATATCGGTATTCTGAAAATGCTTCTGGCGCAATGTATGGGTCTGGATACGGATTCTTTGGAACTGGCAATCGACATGGAACATCCTCTTGAATCGCCGGAATCTCTTTTTGTCAATCACGGTGAAGCGGTTTGGGCTACGACAGAATACAGACTGCTTGACAAAAGCGTTGAGGCCGCACGCTTGCAGAAGAAAATAACGCTCGGAGAATTTTTGCCTACTGTGTCCATTAGTGGCGCATATATGTTCCAGAATTTCATGGGCCCATCACAAAACTCCCTAATGGGACTTGTAACGGTTTCAATTCCTATTTCATGGAAAGCTCCGCATACGATGAAAAAACAGAAACTTGCCTGTGAAAATGCCATAACGCAACTCAACGACGGGCAGGAACAGTTGGTAATCAGGATGCGTAAATCTCAAAATGACCTATGCAATGCTTACCAACAGGCTATACTTGCAAAGAAATCGATCGAACAGGCTGCAGAGAACCTCCGCCTTAACGAAAACTACTACAAAGCGGGCATTTCCACCATGAGTGATTTGCTCGAAGCACAGACACTTTTTCAACAGAGTAAGGACCGATATTCTGAGGCATATTCCACTTATGAAATAAAAAAGACAGAATATCTTATATCAACAGGGAGGTAATTGGTACAGAAACACGTATATGACAAAGGCAGCGCAACCTGCCTCAACAGTTCTCGGTATCAACCTAACGTTTGCCACAAACACCTCGTTTGGGACAAATGGGTTTCAGCATCTTGTGCGCCTGCATCATGCAGCGGTAGGCGAAGCGACGGTCGTCCTCATTCGGATCGCGGCCCCACGGGAGGTCGGATGCGGAGCCTCCGCCGCCGCTTCCCTTGGCGAACTGAATTGCCCCGTCGAGATAACCCGCGAACAGATACATCGCACATTTCAGAATCTCGTTAGGCTTCTCCACCATTGCCATGAGAAATTCCCCGTCGAAGCCGGCTTTCTGTTCCGGCGTCATTGCCGCCAGTAGAGAGCGCATATCGACAACAGACCTTCCGAACACGGCATCTGTCAGTCTCATACGCATCTGCTCCTGATTCTTTTCCGTGAAATTGTGGAATTCTCTCAGCGCATTGGAGCGTTTCTCGTTGACAGACTTCAATTCATCCTGAAGCTGCGCAAGCTGCCGGTCGGCGGTCTTGAGTTTCTGGCGTTTGTCAGCGAGTGACGATGCGGTGGCCTGCAACTGTTCCTCAAGGTCTGCGATTCGGCTACGTAGGTCTTCCGCATCGCCGTTCCCCGATTCGAATTCCGACTCCAGTCGGTCAATCTGGTCATTGAGGTCTGCCTCGCGTGTCTCAAGATTCCCGATCATCGTATTGAGACCCTTGCAGCGTTTCTCCGCCTTAAGGATATCCGCATACAGCTCCTTCAAGGTCTCGTGCCTGTCGCTTATCTGAAGTTCCAGGTCGTTACACTCACGATGCAGCTCTGCCCGGTATTCCTCGGTTGAACGATGGCGGGCACCTGTCTCGGTCTTGCTCTGTCCCCGGCAGAGACCCCATCGGTCATTGACCAGGGCAAGTTCATTGTGGAGCTGAATGGTCCGTTCACGAAAAGCGTTTTTATCAGAACCGGCAAACAGTTCCTTATACGAAAACTTATTTCTCGTTGTAATCGGTAATAAGGTGCAGTGGATATGCGGATTTCGCTCATCGAGGTGGACATAGAAGCCGATGATGTTATCTTCGCCCCACTTGTCGCACGCGAACCTGTAAATGTCTTTCGCCCAATTTTCGATGTCTTTACACCGGGTGATGGATGAATTGTCCGCGCCATGTTCCAAATCAACTGTCTGATTGCCGAAAGCCAGACGGTGCATCTGCTCCCGGCTTCCTCCGAAGATGATGTTGACAACAGTACGGCGGTTGCCCTCCTTGCCTTTGCGTTCAAGTTCCGCATTAGGGTCCTGGATGCCCCGTTCTTTCAGGGTCTCGCGCATACGTTGCGGGATGCTTCTGGAGGTGTCGATCGGTTGGACGATGCAACCCTTGGCTATCTCGAAGTTGAGTCCGGCACGGGTTATATCATAGTTGCCGGTCTTGGCGGCACGCTGCCAGTTCTTTTCCGACCACCTTCTCTGATGCTCGTTTGATTGGTTGGTTGTTATGCCCGCAGACGGGCTACAGTCTATTACTTGCTTTGCCATATAACTGACAATTAGAGGTTAAAGGTATTGTTAAAAGGACCGGAGCTTGCTCCTGAATGGCCTGCCGGATACGGCAACTCCCCGGTGATTTTCAATCAAAGGGGGGAAGTAGGCTCCCCTACATAGATACTATGTGGCAACTTCGCGCAAGCGCGTTGTCTATAAGCCGACCTGGACGATGACCACGGGAATCGGTCAGGCATATACCCGGAGAGGCGCACAGCGCACGTCAGAGAGGCTCGGAATGGCCTCCTGCAACGGTGTGGTACCCGCTATTACCGGAAGCAAGCTACGGCACGTTTTAGCGGCTGTTCTTGGTGAAATCGACTTTCAAATGGTTGAAGAATCCGTCGAGCGCTTACCGGGCATCTGTAATAGACGCTCTGGCTCCTTGCTGTTCCTGACAGCGTGAGACTCATGGTCGAGACCGGGGCTGGAGCCCTTAAGGGCTGGAGCCAGTTCGACCAGTTGCCGAATAGACACACATTGAAGATGCGTCCAAGGCACTCGTTGCTATAAGAGTCTGCCGTCTCGGGAAGCTCTGCCGGGTGGTTGTGCCATTTCCCAATCATCTGCCGAATCAGTAAATACTGCAAGGAGGAAATCTTGTGCGAATAAGTATCATGGTCTTCCTTGTCAAAGGATTCGAGCGTTTCTTCGATTGTCTCTACAAGCTCGGAATCGGCGATGTAGCCGTCAAGCCATTCGTCCATCTTGCCGGGAACGCTTCACTCTGTAACACATGCCGTAAATCAGCTATTGTTAATAGTCTTTGTCCCAAGGTGGCGAAGGGAATGGTTCCTCATAATCTTTGGCGGTTCGCGCAACGACATCAACTCCCCGACGCCTGAACGCACTTGAGCATTGGCTATATTCTCTTTCAATTCTTCCATTTTGATTGTGCTTGAAAAATTTTCGGACAGAGTTGATAAAATAGTTCCTACAGTCTTTCTCTTCCCTTCCTTTTTCTCCTTTATCGCGGAGACGGGAGAAGAAACCGTGAATCTGATTTTCAAGTTCCAGACGGCTTACAGCCGGAAACTCACGAAGAATCTCATCATGCCATGTGGCGTCGGCTAAGAATAGTTTCTCCAATTCATCAAAACTTAAAATTTCATCTGCCCGTCCTTTATTATTAAGGGGTATTATATCTTTATCTTGAATATTATTATCTTTAATATTATAAGTGGGCAGGCTGTCAGTCTTGCTATCGGTCTGGCTATCCGTAAGTTCTTCAGTCTCGTTTTCAGTCTGTTCATCGGACTTGCCGTTAGTCCATTTGTCGGGTTCTGAAATGACCGTATAAGCGGGTGCCATGGCATTACCCTTACCTTGTATGAAGGTAATCAAACCTCGCTCGCTCAGTTTGAGACGAGCCGTGAGGAATGTCTGCTTGGCTACCTTGATAGACCGGCAGACAAGCGCCGTCGAGCACTTGAAAGGCATCTTCCACCGTCGGCAGTTGGCACGCTCCAGCAAGAAGAAGAACATAGCGATCTCGGCGGTTGAGAACGGCTCATATTCATTCTCCTGCCAGAAGGCGTGCATCAGTTCGTAAATGTTGACTCCCTTTGCCATACTTCCATGGATTTTGGTGTTTACAACTGTCAGCATAAGTCATGTTATAGACTATGCTCATTCCGATTGCTTCAGTCATAATGCCTTAACATCGTGGTTGACGACCGGCAAGTTGAAGCGCAAGTTCCGAGTCAATGATAATCTTGCGGCCACACTGGGTGATAGCCTTGTCGATCACACCGCTCTTCTTGATTCGGTTGGCAATCGGTATGCTGCATCCGAACAGCCTTGCTATTCCCGCCAGACCGTACACATAGTATTTGGACGGATTAATCTCACGATCGGTAGAGGCCGGAGCGACTTCCACCGATTTCTTTTCGTTGATGATGGCAAGAAATTCCTCGCCTGTCATTTGCCACAGGGGCTTGTTCAAGATTTCATTGATATTCATAGATTGTATATTTTGTATCCCATATATCAGTGTGATTCGTAGGTAAGTCCTACGATGCAAAATTAGTATCAATGACAAGTGGAGTGTAGGTGGAAAATGACAGAACATGAAATTCATAGACCATTGATTAGCCGATAGTAATCTATGAATGACAAATTTTTATTGGGTGGAATGGGTGGATGCCCTGTGGATAAATACGAGTGGATAATCATTTCTGACCATTTATGACTAAAATGACCCCAAAAACAAATCGAGACCGCACGGTTTTGTGCAGCCTCGATCAAGAATAATTTTCTGCCTTATCTCAATCGAAGAGACTCATGGCGTTTGCCCTTACGCTGTCGGCGATGTCAATATAGGGTTTCATTGCTTTGTAGTCGCTGTGTCCGGTCCACTTCATTACCACATTAGGCGCGATGCCAAGAGACAGAGCCTTACATATAAATGTCTTTCGCCCGGTGTGAGTGCAAAGCAGTTCGTACTTTGGATATACATTGTCTATACGCTCGTTGCCACGATATTGGGTTATCCTGATGGGCGTGTCAATCCCGGCCAGCTTGCCAAGCTCCTTGATGTAAATGTTCATCTTCTGGTTGCTGATTACCGGGAGAGCCTTGTTATCCTTGAACGGGATGTCAGCGTACTTCTCCAAAATGGCACGACTGTGTTTGTTCAATTCGATTGTCAAGCTGTCCGCAGTTTTAACAGTGGTCACTTCTATATGGTCATCCTTGATGTCACTTCGACGGAGATTCTCTACATCTGAATAACGAAGTCCCGTATAACAGCAGAAAATCAGGACATCACGAACACGTTCCAGATATTTTTTCGTATCGGGAATCTCGCATTCCATTATCTTCCTAACTTCTTCGTCTGTGAGGAATATAACTTTCGCCTGTGTGGTCTTCAGTTTCGGCTTGAATGTATTGTAATCCATAATGGCGTGATAGCCTTTAGCTGCCGCCCATTTCAAAAACCATTTGAGATAACCCATCTGTTTGCCTATGGTGCTGTTTAGCATATCGCAATCTTTCCTGAAAAAATCGACAAGATCATTTAACCCTTTCTCTGTAAAGAAATTAAATGAAGGATTCTTCGCAAATTTCTTAAATGCTATAAGATGATTCTTGAAAGCTGCGAATTTTTCGTAGGTGGAGTGTGTCCAGTCGTTCTTTCGTCCACACTCTTTCACGAACTCAGCATATATATCCCAAAAAGTTTTTTTAGGAAGTTTTTCTTGAGGAGGCTCCTCACTCGCAGTTGACACCACCTCGGCGACCTGCTGTTTGAAGACCGTCTTGATGTCATCCATCGTTGGCTTCTGTTCGGTATATTCAAATTCACGAAATATATCCTGAAGCAGATTTTCAAGACGATTAAGCTCAGTGTTAATCTGAATAGCCGTCTCTTTCCGTTTATTGGTACAACCGTTTTTGACACGCTGTTTCTTCGCATCCCATTTTGACGCATCTATCCTGTATCCCGTAGAATAATCGAACGCTTTGCCTCCATAGGAAAGGCGCATGCGTATAACCAAATTCTCGGTAACGGGTACGCCATCCTTCTTGCGGGAATCCAGCCAGAAATTAATATTACGTTTGAGTATCATACACTATCAACTTATAAAACTACGCACGAAATTACGCACGATTTTTGAAATATCCAAATATTTCAAAAGATTTTTTATTTTAGCGCATCAGCGTATAATGTTGTATTACTGATAGTTTTAGATTTAGATGACAATGTCTGATTATATAGGTTATATTCCCTCTCTCTCCGCTGATTAGCTTGATTACCAAGCGCTTGCAAAATCCACACCCAATATTACACCCAGAAATGGCAGTAATATTGGGTGTTTTATTGTCGTTAAATGATACATAATTCTGTGGGTAGAAGTCAAGCTTTATTAAGGTCAGCTGCAAAACCGGCGCATGGTAATAAACCGGATCAGCTGCAAAACCCAGTTGAATTGTTAAAAACTACCCGAGTGTAAATTTATTTTT